>Ga0179593_1582321_pt1 | contig 11000 bp, 14 predicted proteins | sample CZODoug2_1_08_16_FD_185931 | JGI IMG/M metagenome (GOLD analysis project Ga0179593, IMG submission 185931) | Vadose zone soil fungal communities from Angelo Coast Range Reserve, California, USA - CZODoug2_1_08_16fungal (PacBio error correction) | ecosystem: Environmental > Terrestrial > Soil >...
TAGGCAAAGAAGGAAAAAGGAGGGAAGTTACCAGGGGCAGACCGTGGGTAGAAGGTGAAAAGGAAGGAGGGGACCCTTTAGAATTTGTTTTGGGGGGGAAGTATGGAAAACTAATGGTCCAAAAAAGTTGACAAAGGGATAAAAATTGTTTTAAAATTTTGTTTTGGGACGAAAGAAGAGCAAGGGAAAACACACCACGGCAGAAAGGGGGGAAAAGTGAGAGAGTGAAATAAACCCAAAAAAAAAAACAGCAACCAAATTTTATATTAAATAAAGATAAAAACCCTTTTGGCGGCAACAAGGGTGGGAAGAAAAAAGGGGGTGAGAAAATTTTCCAAAAAAAAGTTCCCAAGGTCAAACAGGGGTTGGCCACTGTCCCCCATCGATTTGGTTAGGGGCCCGGGACGCCATGGAAAAAAAGCATGCCTTTTTTTCACGGTGTGTGGGGGGCGGTGGAACCCAAAGCAAGCCAACAAAAAACCCCAGTCCTAAAAAAGCAAATGGGAAATTGCCAAACACGGGGGGGGCCATGCTAAAAATGGGAACGGAGCTTGCCGGGGGCGCAGCGGGGTTCACGGGGGAGGTTGCTCTTGACTCGGGGAAAAACACGGTGGATTAACAAAAGGGCATTTGAGACAAAAAATGACCTTACCCACTAAATCCCCTTTCATGCCCCGAAAAAAAACAAAAGCGGGGGAATTAACCATGAGGGGGCACCGTTGGGGGGGTGGTTGTTGTTTTTGGGGTCAGTAAGTGTCGTACAGGGGGGGTTTTGGTTTTTGGGGGGTTCTATGTGGGGGGTTTCAACCCCTGGGGGTTTTGTGGGTGGCACGAGGTCCCAAAGAGGTAGGGGAAACACGGGGGGGGGGGTTGACCAATGACCCGAAGGCACGTTTACACTTGGTTTGTTCGGCCAACACAGGGGGGTAGGAACCAAACCACACTCCCAAAGGAAGAAAGAACCTTAAAACCCCGGAGGTGGTGTTTTCGAAAACACAAAGGGAAAAAAACCAAAGTCACCGGTCTTGCCCACTATGTGTTGGGGAAAACCAATGGGAGTCAGAATCCAACTATACCAGGCCCCCCCGTGAACCATTATGGGGTCAACCAACAAAAAGGAAACCACAATGGGACACCCCCCTCGGGGCCCGCTTTGGTGTTGGTGGTATTTTAAAAGAAGTCGCAGAAGTCAGTGGTCACACCCGAAAAGCTTGTTAAAAAACGACGTAGCCAAAAAACCCGGGGGGGGGATTACCTACACAACTGGGAAAGAGATGGGGGGTGATGTACCCACAAAACTTAACAAAACCCAAAAAAGGCGCCCGGAAAGTCCTTATTTGGTGGTACCACTGGGTCTTGAGCCCACACACGAATATTATTTGTGTTTGTTGACACATAGAAAATTTGGTCAATACTGGGGGGGGAAACGTTTGGTAGGGGAAAAGGGAAAGGGGAAAGGGGCAAGGCCCCCGTCAGCAAAAAAGAACCAAGCCCACGTCTCGAACGGCTACTTACAAAAAACCGACCGGTGGGGAGAGGCAAAAAAAACAAAGAGTTTTCAGGGGGGGGGGTCGGGTTTTTAGAATTGGGGTTTGGGAAAAGAAACGAGAAGCGGCGCACCAAGGAAAAAAAAACGGGGACCCAACGCCTGCCACAAACAGAGGGAAAAAAGGGCGGAGGGAAAAAAATTTTGTGATTTCCACAAAAATTGGGAAAAGAAGAAGGCCTGGGGGGGCAACCTGGCCCGAACGGCAATGTAGCCCCCAACCAAAACACCAAAAAGTTTCAAGTGGAATTCCCCCGGAAGAAAACCAAAAAGGGACCGAAGCCACACCAACCAAAAATGTTTTGGTGTTACACCCCCCCCGGGCCAGGTTTGGGATGGGCAAAAAAATGTAAAGTAGACAAGGAAAGGCCAGGTTGGGGGGTTTAGCACAGGTGAACAATAACCAGGAAAGAAAAAATGCTACCACCGTCCTGAAAAATCGAACTCCCATGAAAGATTTGACGGGGGGCACGGTATTTTTTACAAATGCTGAAACACTCGATAGAGGCGCAGTTAATTGCGCTCTGTTCAGGAAAGCCGGTTGGGGTTGGGGGTTTGTAGTTTGGTCTTGGGAGGTGTGTGGGTTGGGTGTACGTTCCCAAAAAAACCCGGCCCCCACCCGGTTTTTGAAAAAAAGGGGTTAACAAAACCCCACCAAAGTTGGGGGGGTCCAAATTTTACCAAAAAGCGCCAAAACCCAGTCAGGGATGGGAAAAACGACTGGGGTTTGGGGGACCCCCGAATCGAACGGGAAAGGCAAGCCCCCCCCACACCCACAAAAAAAGGTTTTTTTCCTACCCTGTGAAAAAACGAACAAAAAAAAAGGAAGGATTGGGGGACCCGGGTTAAGAGGACGGGAATGGGAAAGATTCCCACCAAAGGAAAAAAAAAAAAGACCAAACGGGGGGGGCCCCACTTTGGTTTCAAAAGTTGAACTTGAGTGTTTTGATTATTGGGGCCCTTTGGGGGATGCCAAATACAATCAAGGGTCTGCGGGGAAAAAAAAGTGCGGGGTAGTGGTGCAAAAGGGCCAACCCGGTGTAGAAGGGGGAAAAAAAACAAGGACCTAAAGAAAGGAGTTGTTCTCCAAATAAAAAGGGGAAGAAACCCCGCCGGTCGGGTAAGGGGGGTGAAATGGCAAAGTTTAAAGAGGGGGGGGGGTTTCCTTAAAATGGGAGCTGCGGCAGCTCCCAGCTGGGGGAAAGTGGACACACCAAAAGGGGAAAAGAAGAGAAAAAAGAAAAGTCCTGTCAACTTTGTGGCGGACGAAAAAATCGAAAATGGGGGAAATCCTTCACAAAATTACCAGAAGCGAACAGCGCAAACAACGCAAAAAAACAAACGGGAGGAAAGGTAAAAAAGCGGGAAATGCACATAGCGTCTCGACCCCCCCCCCAAAAAGCCAGCCAAGCATTCAGTCTTGATTGGGGGAATGTCCCGCCCAAGCGGCCTTGCTTGGGGGGTTTGGAACACCTGCCGGGGGTGGGATCCCAATTGTGTGTGGTTTGGCCACCAAAGTCTTGGGAAAAAAAGTAAAAACCCATTAGGGAACACCCCCCCTGGGGTGACGAAACATTTTCTTCGACGAACACCGCGGGAACCCCACAACACGTTTTAGACGGCCCGCACGCCCCACCACCCCCCCTTTTTAAACAATGGGGAGTTTTGGTGGTTCACGAACTAGGGGTGGGGAAAGGACCCCCAAAAAACATGTTTGGGGGAAAACCGCCCAAAGGGGGAGAAAGGGAACATACACCCGAAATAAAAATACGGTTGCCCCTCAACATCCCAATAAAATGGAAAAAACCAAGGTGTCCCACGGGAAAAAAAAAAAACGTGACGTCAGACCCCCCTTTTTGGATGGGTGGTGGGGGGGTAAAAATCTGAGCTACGTAATAACAAGAACCAAAACTTGGGGGGCGGGGGAAAGGTAACACTAGTGGGGTGGGGTTTTGTTCTTCTTGAAACTTTGTTTCCAGGGGTTTGGGGGGGGGAGAAAAAAAAATGGGGAGGCCCCTTTGTACAAAAATCCAGGGAAATCGCCAAACCAACTCCAGTTTGGTTTCAAAGGGGGCCCAAGATAGCCCCCCCGAGGGGTGTTGGGGGGGGGAAAAAAAAAATTGGAAACTACCAACACCAGGAAATTTTTGTCCGAAAGACCTCCATCGAAAAAAAAGAAAAACCTTGGGGATACGAAAAACCCATCCAACTTGATTGGGACAAAGGGGGGGATTTTCCCAATAGCCACAAGTAAAGTCCTGTGTTTACCTTGTGGTTTTGGGAGAAAAAACTTGCAAAAAAGGAACCAGAAGCTCTCCTGGTTTAGTTGGCCAAGGAAAAGGGGAACCAACCCAGTGTTTGGGCCACACCCCCCATGATTTGCACAAACGGGGGGGTTTTTTTGTTTTGCAGGAAGGCTGGGACGTTGAAAACCTTTGTGCAAGGGTGGGGGCCCTTTTCGAGCGGGGAGTGGAACAGGAAACAAAAGGGGAATTTTAAAACCGCCAAAACATTGGTGAGGTACCACTGGTTAGCGGACACATGGTGGGGAACACCGTGGGGGATGTCAGTAAAGTATGGGTTGGGGAATGTAAAACGGCGAATCGCAAAACTGGTAAGGTGAGGTTCAAGGGTGGGGAAGGGGAATAAATCAGGTACAACGCATGGGGGAAGGGGTTTGAAAAAAACGGCAGCGAACAAGGTCGGCCCATGGGAGTCGTTGAAAAAAAAAGGGCATCGGGGGCCTTCCCAAACGAGAACCACCAAGGAATGGGAAGGTGTTTTTAGTTATGCCACGCAACAAAAAGGGAAATGACCAGAAGGTTCTACAACCCGCTCCAAACACCCCGGGACACCCCAAGTAAAAAGTAAAGTAGTTTGAGAAAAAAGTCAACCCACCCCCGGGGGGGGAGAGGGGGCGTGTGGGGGGGGGGGGGGGTGGGGAAGGCAAAACGGCACGCGTAAGCGTCAGCAGGGGCCGTAGAGCAAAATAAGCGCCGGACAGAGAGGAAGAGAGCCCTGCGGCCGATCTGAGCTAGGATGAGAAGCGGTCTGGGAAGGAAACGTTGATCGACCGAAGCAACGGTTGCGATGCCTTCCGATAACCGCATCTCGGACGACAGGAGAGGTGTGGCTTGCTGAGAGATAAGGGGGGGAAAAATTGCCCAAAATTGCGGGGAAGGGAAAGAAAAAACCGTAGCACATAGCGCAACCAGTCGCGATCACGGCGATCCGGAAAAAAAACTCGGGAGGAAAAAGGGAGCCCATTACCTAATCGCGGCCCTGAGGGGGGGGCCGAAGTCTCACTTAGCAGCATCTCTGAGAGGAGGGGGGGAAGCTGCACAGAGTTGGATTCACGGCACCGTGGTCTCGCCGGAGAGTGCTATCCGAGGCCCTGGGGAAAGGGCAGAACGGAAGAAGAGGCCGTAAGCAAAGAGGAACTAAAGAAGTATTTTTGAAAGGAGAGAGCAAAGAGGGATTCTCGTCATGACCAATCCTTCCCGGTGTCTCTGACGAGCAGGGGGAGGACCTGCTTGAAGAACGTTGGGGGAAGGGGAATTTAAGCTATCAAACATGGCCGCAGCCTGAGAAGCGGGGGGACGGAAATTCAAGCCGAATCTGCTTCGGTCACTAAGGAGGTCAGATGACAATTAGACATTGTGGGAAGAACAATGGGGGTACCACTCGTAAGAGAAACGGAACCGATTGCATCGGGCTATGCGCGGGCGGTGGAAGAAAGGGGGGGGGGGTAGTTCCGAATATACCACACAGAAAGACGGGTCCCACGCCCAAACCCCCCACGGTGTGAGAGACCTCCTAGCAACAAAACCACAAGAGAGAAAGCCATTTAGTTCATGGACACTCAGGCGCACATCCTATGGTGAAAAGCTGGGGAGGAACTAGAATAGGGAAATCCGGCAGGAGAAATTACTCAGGGAGAAGGACGAGGGGAAATTCCGCGCAAAAAGGGACAAGTGACGGAAGCGTCCAGGAACGAAAAGGGTGACCAAAGGTCACAGGCGTTGATATCACCCACCGATCAGGGGGGGGAAACGAGGGGTGTCCGTCATATCAATTTGAGAAGGGCACGGGCGGTCGGGGACGGAAACGGGAGAAAGGGGGGAAAAACTAGTGGTGGCCCGGCAAAGAGCACAGAGGCGTTCAAAGAGCAGCGCCAGCGATTTTTGTTTCCTGTGACTAGCGTGAGACGGTTTGGGGGGTGAGACTGGAAACAACATGCCCGGGAAAGAATTCGTCGGAAGGGTCTAAGGTAAATATGGAATGGGACGCTCAGAGGCACACCCTCTAAACAAATCTGGTCGGCCGAGGCGCGTGGAAGCGAGCAACTCGTATCGTAGGAGACAATAGGCATCGGGGAGGAAAGGACTTGCGGGATTCGCAGCGAACGCGTCCCGATTGAAAACGGGAAAAGTCGGCCCTCTGCAGGCGACTTAGGTGGAAAGAACAAAAAAGAAGAAACCGGCCGGAGAAGTCTAAGGCTGGAGAAACGAAAACAGCGGTATCGAGTAAGGGAACGTCTGACAGAGACACGAAAAGCCGTTGCAAAAAGTAAGGAAAAGCAACACGTGAGGGGAGGTTCAGGAGCAACTCAGTAAAAGAAAAGAGGGAAAAGCTAACAAGTAGGCGTAGGAGGAAAACAAGGGTCCCGTGGCAGGTGGGGGGAGCTCAAAGAATACGGAAGGAGTGATGACAAGAGAGAGTATCAGGAGGGTGATCGAACTATTGAAAAAGCATAGATACTGCGACATAAAAAGAAGGGAAAGTCGGGGGAAGGGTAATGCCTGACGAACGGAGACAGAAGGCGGTAAGTCGCTGGATGAGGGCGCCGCGTATGGGGCCACCCGAAAAGATCTACAAGGGGGGGACGAGAGATGAGAAACGGAGCCGTTTAAGAAGGCAGGGGAGAATAACAGAAAGACCGGTGCAGGGGGTGAAGAAAAAGAAGGGGAGACTAAGGAAGGTGCCGAAGCTACGATGTGGAGCAACGCAAAGCGCAAGAAGAGCCTGAGTCCGGATGACTACGATACAGGAGAGAGGGAAGAGAAAGATCAGATCAGCCTACATTCAAGAAGGGTGAAAGGAGGGGGATAAGGTGAGAAGGAGCGATCATTTATGCCGGAGGATCATCAACGCAAAGCAAAAGTGAGCACACAAACCACACTGGCGCTACCGGGAGGGGGGGATGAGGGGAGGGAACCACAATCCCGAGTGCAAGTTGCGGACGGAAATAAACAAAACGCCCGGTAGAGACGTCATCTGAGAAAAAACCGGAAAGGGACACAATGCTGAGCGAGAAAATCTCCAACAGCGGGGTCCTACACGCGCACAAAGAGGCAGATCGAACGCGCAAAGGAGAGTGAAGGAAGTTGTGAAACTCGCCAGCGCAATGCTCATGCGGTAAATTGGAAGGATACGGAGGGAAAAGGGGTACGGAAACATCGGGCGGGACCCTCCCGGTGGCGAGCAGGCACGGGGAGGCGGGGAAAAAGACACTTGAGGGGGTGGCTCGAATGCTCAGAGGAAGGAAAAAGGACGGTGGTGTCGGCTCACGGAAAAGGAAAAACCCCTAGAAGAAGCGGACGCCGCGCCAAATCGGGAAAGGAACGGCGAAGGGAAAAAATTGGCACTTCTCAACTCCACAATGGGGAAGTAAAGGAGAGGGGAAGTCCGGGGGGGTCAAGCTTGGGACGGAGTGAATTGCCGCCTCTGGCGGCGTTAAAAGGGGAAGGGGGGTAGCCCGCAATAATATAGGAACACACTCCCTGGGCAAGGAGCTTCGAGCCAGATTGTGGCTGATTAAAAACGAGAGATGAAAGACTGGATAGAACGCCTGAAAAAAGAGCAGGCGAATCGATGGGATGGCTGCCGTCGCGCCTGCCCTCAAGACAAAGCGAGTCAGGAAAAGAGCGGCGCAGTGGGACGCCCACTTAAAGGGGAGTACTGGTGAAAATGAGGGCAGACGTAAATCGGCTACCGTAACAGGGAACAGTATCGACGCTCGCCGAGGTCAGGGACCTGATGGAGGAAGGGGGGGACAATGATGGCGAATGAGGAAAAAGGATTTGTGAAGATCTTCCACAGGCTCAAAAAAAATCAATCAGTGCTGAGCGGGCGTGACAGGAGGGGGGGGGGGGGTTCAAACCGGCATGAAAAAGGGAAAGTGGCCTCGGTACCGAAACGCAAAAACAGGGGCTTTAAAGCTGCGGTCTCGATCCCAAGACGCTAGTTCAGTAAAGCCGGGGATCGACGGGATCAAAAAGATCCAAAAAGATCAAAAAAGGGGACAAAAGCACCGCCATAAGGAGGAGCGGGGAGCAAGGACTCAGCCATGTGAGATCACTACGGTTAAGCGTTGCGGGCTCTTCTATGCAAACTAAGTCTGAAGGGGGGGGACCCGTTCGCCCAAAGGACAGTAGTGGCGATAAAAAGAAGGAAGAAAGAAACCCAAGGGGGAGTGGGGGGGGTCTCTACCACGTCTGAAATGGCGATGTTCCATAGAGAATCGTTTCAGCCTGGAGGAGGTAGGTCTTCGAATCAGAAGGGGGAGTCATAAGGGTACCTTAGGGAACATGGGGGGCGCAGAAAGAGGGGGGATGAAGGAGCCGCAGCCTGAAGCAGGGGGGAGAGGAGTGGCGGGGTGGGGGCAACCAAATTCGTTTTCTGTCTTCCATAGGAAAAAACTCTAAAAGTTCTCTCCAAAGAAGGGGGGAAAAAAGAAACAAGCAGGAAAATAAGAAAAAAGGGGTAGGGTACTGCACGCACTATCCGGGCGCGCGTAGAACCTCCGACGGTTGAATGTTGAACAAATGTAGGAAGGGGGGTAGAAATTGGTGGCAGACCGAAAACTTGGGGGGGCAGCAGGCCTTCAAAAGGTGGGATTAGGAATTTTGAAAAACTACGATAAGGGAACATGCCGGCTAGCATCTCAACACAACATCGAAAAAAAAACTCTGGGAGAGAGGGCAACGCACGTAAGATGCCGGGAGCTAACAACAAGCGAAAGCCCGGGGGGTCATGCATATATTCGGTCTGAAAAAATGATCCGGGACACTTCACCTCAAGATTGGGGTAAGACAAAGTACACCAACGCGGGGAGGGTCGCGGAAAGGGGAGAAAAAGCGGGCAGGGACTTGGGGGGGAAAAAGAAAGTGCGGGGAAGCATCCGGGTCTTGGATGGCACGCGTCGACAGTAATACGCAACGCCGGGGGAGAAGGAAGAACCAAAAATGCGCCGGCTTCCTTCTGCGGGAGGGGGGGTTGGGGGGGGGGGGGGGGGGGGGGGTGGTGGTGGGGGGGTGGGGGGGGTGGGGGGAGGGGGGTTGTGGGGGGTGGGGGGGGGGGGGGGGGGTGTCGTCATTTGGGGGTGGTGGGGTTTAGGTGGGGGGTGTGTTGTGTTGGGTGTTTGGGGGTGTTGGTTTTGGTGGTTGGGTTGTTGGGGGGGTGCGTTTGTGGTGGGGGGTTGGGGTCGGTTGGTGGTTGGGGGGGTGGGGTTTGGTGTTTTTGGTGTGGGTTGGTCTGTTTTGGGGTTTGGTTGTTTTGGGGGGGGGGGGGTGGGGGGGGGGGGGTTGGTGGGTGGGATGGGAGGGATGGGTTGGGGGGGTTTGTTTTGGTGGTGGGGTCGGGGGGGGGGGGGGTGTGGGGGGGGGGGGGATGATCTATGACCAAAGACAGCGAGTCGCGCATGAAACATCGTCAGGAAGAAGAACTTGAAAACCAAAACGGAGTCGGGGAAAAGCACCAAAAGAACATCCCGGTGACGCCATAAATTAACAGAGCGCGACCCAAATTCAAAGAAAAGTGTCGCGCACCACGCCCTTTGTTTCCTGTAGAGACGTAAAAGGAAGAGTGTCTAGCAAGGGCCAGCAATCGCTACTTGGGATGACCATCGCCGCCGCCCCCTCCGCAAACGGTGGATCGCGAACGAAAAGAAAGTGCAAACCGGCTGAATGGAGTGTTTGAAAAAACCTCGTCGAAAATTGGGGGACTGAGGGTCACGGCCTTGTCGGCGCACCTAGCGGGGCCTAGATAATTGTGGGCTTTGGTCTGGTCGACGTTTGACAATTCCCGCTTCAAAAAGAAAGAAAACCAAAAACTCACCAGGAAATCCGTCCGTGAGAAAGCATCGCTAAGAACGGAGTCAGGGAACCACTCCTCGGGTACTCCTAAGCTGCTGATCTTCATCTTCACCCTCCGACTAGAAAGGAGGGATGTGAAGCTTCCCGATAGCGTATGAGGAAACGTGACTGGGCCAGGACGCCAAAGGAGAGTGGAGAAAATCTCGTAAGACATTGTGGGCTAAGGTGACCAGCGGCCGTATCCCCCATCTAATGATAACGTTCGGGGGAAGGACTCGATCCGGATGACTCACACTCCTCGCATCGCCCCCAAAAGCCTTTCGTTAGATGCAGAAGCAGGGAAGGAAAAGACCGTGATACAATTCAACCAGTGAGGCCAACAAATTTAACCAGGGACAGCGAAGCGTCTGCCAATCCGAAACACCTCTGAGGAATCTCCTTTAATAGAAGGAAAGAGCAAAGGGGAAGGGGCAAAAGGCGGCCGACGGGTGGAAGGGAAGGAGAGAAATGGGACGGGATCTTGAAGAGAGATCGAATCAGCGTAACTGGGGTGGGTCTTCCAAAAACCGTCTAGTAGATGAGCTCAAAAGGCGACCAAAAGGGGAAGGGGAGGCACCGAAGAAGTGCAAGTTGGAAGGGACACTCAGAGCCAAAAATGTCCAAAGTGGGTCTAAGAGAAATCAGGCCGGAAGGGCCGCATTTGCGACCGGGAAAGAATCCTGCTCACATGACAATGTGCGCGCGGCTCAAAAGTCAATTTGGAGCTTTCGGACCACCCAGGGGTAACGAATCGTCGAGGGTTAACATTCGGGGGTTTTGTGCGCAGATCCGTTCTCTAACGGAGAGGGGGCGACGGATTGAAGAGCATGTTGTGTGACGATAATCGCACCGAGGAATTGACCAACACGACGCAAGCGTGGAAAATTTACTTAAGTCGATTGGGAAGGCTTTCGCGGAGCGAAGAAACGTCGATCTACTCAGTACGGCACCTAACTGCGCCAGACTAAAACCTGGCTGTAAAGCTGAAGTGGAAAGAGGGCCGGAGAAGGGGGGGGGCCGAGACGGGGAGCATGTCCCTTGCAAGCGTTTTCGTCTAGGACGTCGACAAGGAAGACAGGGGGGGGGGGACCTTCTTCTCCTCACGAAAACTGGAGGCAAAAACGCGAACAAGGAGAAAGAGATTGGGCGTCGTCATGAACCACTAGCAGCTGACTCGAAAGTCGGCTCCGCCAGTTCGCGGGACCTCCTCTCGTCACGCTAGGAGGGAGGGGGAAATCTAAGGCATAAGGATCTGAAAGAACCAAAAAAAAAAACGCATTCGTAGGAGGAGTCAAATACAGGAGGAGACAGAGGCCCTC
>Ga0179593_1700948_pt1 | contig 11000 bp, 15 predicted proteins | sample CZODoug2_1_08_16_FD_185931 | JGI IMG/M metagenome (GOLD analysis project Ga0179593, IMG submission 185931) | Vadose zone soil fungal communities from Angelo Coast Range Reserve, California, USA - CZODoug2_1_08_16fungal (PacBio error correction) | ecosystem: Environmental > Terrestrial > Soil >...
AGGGAAAAAAGAACGCCGCCAAAAAGGGGGGGGAACCAAGGAGGATGGGCGCAAACCTCAACTACATCTATCCGGAGAAAACCGTTTCTATATCTTCGCGAACAGAAGGAAAGAAGCAATTCAGGGAGAGACAAAGGGCTCGAATCAATTTCATCTTTCTTATTCTTGACCCGCGAGGGAAAGTAGCGAAAAAGGAAGAAAGAAACGGGGGTCGAGATTTGGTTATGCATTCCTGAATCTCATTCGTCCCAAAAAGAAGGGGGGAAAAGGAAACCCCGAAGGAGACCGAGGGAGAGATGGGCGTGCAACTCCTACCTACAAAAAGATCGGGATGTCTTTTCGCACGGAGGGAAAGAAAGGAAAAAGTTTAGAGAAAGAAGGAGGGCTCTTCTCTGAATCCAGAGCCCATTTTACTCTACTAGGGAAAGAAGGGGGAAGAAAAAAACGGGATCAACCCTTGTGAAGGGGACTTGAAGGAAGAGGGGGGGTCACCGACGGTTTGAGGTCTCCAACCTGCGCGGAAGCATGCCCTCCATCGTGAAAGAGGAAAGAAATAGGACCGCCATATTATTGCCTCTCGTTTCTTGTGAAGGAAAAAGGGACGAGCGATCATCCCCGCGTTTGGAAATCATCTTTTATATAAGAGAAGAAAGGGAAAACTAACAAGGGAAGAAGGATATGAGGAAAGCGCGACCTCCTCAACATCCGCGCCGGAAAGATGAGTCTTCATATCATCCTCTACGGCTGGGGAAAAAAAAAAAGAGGAAGTGCTTGGACCGAATGTCGCTGGTTTTCGCGCAGAAACAATAAAAGTGAGCGTTTCCTTGTCTACGACGGAGACAAAAAGGGAAAAAGGGGAAAAAAAAAAAGGTTCGTCGGCGATCGAAGGGGGACGACTACTCTCTATCGAGGAAAGAAAAAAGCCGGGAAAGAGAGAGAAAGGTCTTCTCTTCGTGATTCAGCTTCATTCCAATTAAGAAAAAGGAAAGAGGAGGGGGGAAAAAAAAAGTCAGGGAGGAGAAAAAGGAGATTTTTCGGACGCGTGGCCGTGGAAGCATGGCGTTTGCGGAAGGAAGGGGCCTGGAAGGCGAAAAAAAAGGGGGAAATCACGGAGTCTTTCATCGTCTGCCCGGGGGAAGAGATGTACTACTTTCTAGCGCGAGAAGGGGGGGGAAGGAGGGAAGGAAGAGAGCTGTCCTCTTTCCTACTAAGCTCTCACTGAGAGGGAAAGGGAGGAACGCTGGGTAGGGGAAACAGGGGTGAAACCCACCTGGATTCTTAGTAGGCCCGAGGAGGTGCTTATTAATCTTTCCGCCGGAGAGGGAAGAAGTTGAGGAGATGAAAGGAGGGTGCGAATCATAGTTTTCTTCTTCCGGAGGGGATTGCCTGTCTTTTCTGCCGGGGTGTCAAAGAGAAAGACGATAAAAGAGGGCATCACCGCAAACTCTCCGCCCAGGGAGAGGACGGACCTTGTCGCTTTTTTTTCCAGGGAAAGAGCTTGAAGCTCAAAGAGAGGGGAGGAAAAGAGATATCTCATGTTCGGGAAAAAGGGCACGGTCCCTTCATCTTGCCAGGGGAGGGAAACTGGTAGTGAGGGGGGTGGAGCCCCCTCACGCGAAAAGGGGGGGCGGCATCAATCACCTTCAATAAGAGCCTCCGAAGGAGACGAAAGAGACGTCACCGACGGCCTTGCCGCAAGAGGACGCGCCGCTTCACTATCAGAAAAGAAAGAGAAGAACTCAAAAAGAAGCCAGAAAAGAGGTTGGACCATTTATCGATTTTCGAGAGAAATTGCCTATCCTTGAGGAAAGGGAGAGGGGGAATAGTCTGGAGATGAGGGGGAAAAAGAGTCTACTTCTTCTCTCTCGCAGTAGTAGAAAAAACGCTTCTTCAACCTGGGGAAAGAAGGAACTGGAGGAAAGCAGAAAGGACCGCCGGCCCATCAATCCTTCCACGGCGTGGACGACAACTCCATTCGTAAGAAGAAAGAGAACGGAGGGGAATGTCGATTTTATACATTTCGAGATAGCGCCTTTTTCTTACTTGGAAGGAGGGGAAAGAAGAGAAAGAGAAAAAAGAAAGAGGTAGGATCTTCGCGTCCTTTCGGCTCTCATCCATAATCAGAGAGGAAGAAAGAGGGAGGGGACTCAGATGGGAGGGGGAGGCCGGAAACGGCCCTCTACATGATTGGAAAAGAGAGGGAAAAAAACACAGAGCTTCAGGGGGGGGGGGGCAAGTCCGTATTTATGCTGCAGAAGCCGTTAGACGGATGTTTGTCTTATTTCCTCTCTTGAGTAGCGGAATAGAAAAAAGGGAAAGGGGGGGGATTCTGGGTGACAAGAAGAAAGAAAAAACGCGGCGATGGGGGTTGGGGTGGGGGGGGGGTTTGGGGGGGGTTGGGGTAGGGGTTGTGTTGGGTGGGGGGGGTTTGGGGGGGGGGTTGGGGGGGGTGGGGGGGGGGGTGGGGGGGGGGGGGAGGGCGGGGGGGTGGGGTGTTGGGGGGGGGGGGGGGGGGTGGGCGAGAAAAGAAAAACGGCGGCTCTCGCCTTCCCCTCGACTTTCCAAACTCATCTTCTCTGTCCATCATGAAAAGGGGTGTCGGGCGCTCAAAGAAAGAGGCATCGATTCCTCTCCTGTTGGAATGAACCCTTCCATTGAGATAAAAGAAGGACCAGGAGAGGAAGGTCCAAAGAAGGGGAAGAGAGGGGGCTCGCTCCTCACAAAAGGGAGTCCCCTTTATGCAGAGGAAGGGAAAGCCCATAGAGGGAAAAAAAAAAGAGATTACCTTTCTGCCACCGCCGTGCGCAAGGGCGGCGAGTTAGTTTAAAAAAGAGACGAAAAGGGGGGATGACGGAGCAAAAGGCTGTTGTTGCCGCATGAGGGGGGAGGCATACCCACATCTTCGCACGTAAGGGGGGGGATGGGAGGGAGAGGCCAGGGAAGATGAAAAGAGAAGAATCCTCCCGCCTTCGAAGTGGAAAAGGCCCTGCTAACCATCGCAGGCCGGTCATAAAGTGGGGAGGGAAGCGAGTCGGAAAAGACGAGAATCCGGATTGGCGTTGCTGTTTGCGCCCAACGGAAGGACGGCGGCGGCGAGTTTGTTCGCGCCCCCAAGCGAGCAAGAGGAGGGGAAGAAGAGAAGGAAACGTCGTCTCCACCCAACTCGCCCTCTCTCTGAAACCGCATCGCGCTTCCGGCTTTGGCGCAAACCGAAAAAGAAAATAACAGGGAAGGCAAGAAGGGAAGAAAGGGGGGGCAGCGGGGAAAAAATCTTACCGGCCTGGAGGAGGGGCCTTGCTTGCTCGAATAAAGAGGGTAAAAAAGGGACTCCTCTCTTTCATCCGGAAAAAGAAAGTCATAAGGGGATCATCAAAAAGGGGGGGGAGAAGAGGGGGGACGGCCCAGTGCATCTTCGACCAAAGGGGGCCTCGTTCCCCTCCGCTAGGGAGGAGAAAAAGGCCGGGTGAGAAAAACGAAGAGAGAGGGTGGAGAACTTCTTTTCGCCTGAACCTGGCATGTCCTCCTCAATCGGGCGAAAAGGGAAGAGGAAAGGCGGAAAAGGGTAAAAGAGACAGAGGGGAGGAAATCTTCAAACCGGTTGTTACCCTTACGAATGAAAGGCACGAAGGGTGGGGGGGGGGGAGCAATGCCTTTTCCTTCGGGAGGAGTCATCTATTCCGCCAGATCCAAAGATGGGGCGCCTACCATCCATGATTGCCGAGGCCTCGTGAGGCGATGAGGAATCGCAGAAGCAAGAAGGAAAAGGGGAAAAGGGAAAAAATCTCCTTATGCCGAAAGGGCGCCCCTTCCAAAAAACATGAAGGCGCTTTCTCCTGGGTCCTCTCTTAACCTCCGCAAAAAGGAGAAAAAAGAGCAGCCGCACCGAAAAAAAGAAGAAGAAAACGGACTTTTGCAACCGCGGCTCGCCCTTCCAGAATCGTAGATGCCGAAAGGGGGGAAATCCTTAATGAACCGAAGAGGGAGAAAAGAAAGGGGAAGGCGTTTCCGTTTCCGAGAAAAAATCCGCGCTTTGGGAGGAAAGCGGGGCAGAAGGACGATCTCATTCTTCTGGATGAGGGAAAGATCGGTCGAAAAGGGACAAAAAAAAGACTCCTCCCTAATCCTTTCCTCTTCACGGGAAAGAGATCTGACAGGAAGAAAAGTGCCCCTTCATGCAAGCGAGCCCGCCTGTCTTCAAGATCCACAGGGAGAAGAAAAAATGCCGGGGGGAAAGGGAACATCTCTTAGACTTTCTTCCTGCAAAGTGGAGTGGACGGGGAGCGTTTCCAGGAAGGCGTCAATAGCTTGGCGGTACCAAGGGGGTGGAGGGCAATCTTCCACTTTTTCGAGGGGGGGGAGAGGGATACTGAGAGAGAGCAGCCTATACGCTGTGGAGGCAGAGCGTGCTCATCGGGAAAAAAGGAGGAGAAAGGGGAAAAAGGTCTCGGAAAAAGCGCCATCGATCATCTTTACACAGAAAAGAGGGGGAAGGAAGAGGGAAAAAAAAAGGAGGAGATTATAGGTGCATATGATCGTGCCGCACGGCGAGGGGGGAACGGAGTCAGGTGGAGAAAGGAGGAGAAGGGGCGGCGGTTCTCCTCATCGTTTGCGGAGGGGGGCTCTTATTGCGGTCATGGGGAAGGAAAAAGTAAGGAGAGAGATTCTTGCTTCTGAGGAAGCGCCTCCGCATTTCGCACGAAGCTGACAGTTAGAAAGTTTTCCTACGGGAACCTACAGGAAAAGCAAAAAAAAAAAACTGGTAAGGAAGTACAACCTACTTCTTAAAGAAGCTTGCCTTTTCGGAGGAAAAAAGAAAGGGGGTTTAGGGAGGCCGCCTCGCGCTCGAGAAAAGTGTGGCTGCAGCAAAACAAGAAAAAAAAGAAAACGTAGAGTAAGGAAAAAGGAGGAACCTCCTCTCCGGGGTGACGCCACCACTTCCTCTCTGAAAGAAAAAGTCGAAGATCAGAAAGCATAATCTCCTATACTCTTGAGAACCCTCATCCATCATGGCCTGGATGTTGGAATAAGGGGGATGGAGAAAAAGTAGCACGAGCCCTTTCTCTCCGGGGACGGCGTCGGCAGGGGACAAGATAAGACTCATAGGAGAGAAAAGGTATAGGATTCTCTCTAGATTCGTAAAAAGGGAAAATGGACGGGGGGGGGGAAAGGGTTTTTGCATCAGAGTTCTCCTTCAAATAAAACGGGAAATCAAAGGAAAAAGGGACGAGTTCCACTTCCCCGCAGGGTGAATGTCTATGTGATACATAGGAGGGAGAGGGGGCTCAATGAGACTTGGGGAAGGAAGAGGCAAGAGCGCATCCCTCTTGCGTGAAGAAAGGAAAGAGTCCGGTCGATCTATCGTCGCAAGGGTCAGAAAAAAAGGGTCGAGCCGGAGAAGGCCGCGCGATTTCTCATACCTTTTGGGAAGGACACGCTCAACTTTGTTCCACCGGATGGCGGGAAAAAAAAAAAAACCAGGGAAGTCGGAAGGGAAAAGGGGGAGGGAAGTTCTATCCTGACGCTGTTGTTACGGTGCGGCTTGATTTTGAGGTCGGAGAGGGAGAAGGGGGACCTCTTGAGAGAGAAGTACGAAGAGGATTCATCGTTCGTGTACGTGGAGGAGGGAAAAAGGAGAAGTCTCCCACTGTGGGGAAAAACGTCGGGCTTCTCCGCGGAAAGAACAAAAAAAGAGAGAGGAGGAGAAAGGATGTTCTTCGGCTTTGGGGGAGCTCACTCTGCGGGAATGACCGAAGAGGGGCAATGGCCGGGAATGAAAAAACCGGCATTCTCCGAGAATTTACTCATGTAAAATGATGCGAAGGGAATGTCAGAGCTCTCCGAAAAAGAAGCAAGACTTCCATGTGGAGAAAGATCCTCGCCCGATAGGAGACCCTGCGGGCGGGCAAGAAGAAAAAAAAGAATTGAAAAAAGACCGAGCTTGGGGAAAAAAAAAAGGAAAGCGACGCGCCTCCTCTTTATCCTCCTAAGAGGCCCATCTTTTTTTACTCCTGGGAAGGAAAAACAATCTGATCGGTCTGGGAAGGGGGGGAGCTGGCCTCTCCTTTGGGACCCGCGCGGCTGCGAATAAGAAAGGAGAAGGTCAAAAGGGGAGAAAAGCGCATTCCGGTCAGTATTTGTAGACGCGAATATCTGACACGTCTTGCAGGCAGCAGGGAGGGGGGGAGGGGGAAAGGGGGAGGACCAAGTCGGAGAAAGGGGGGAGGGAGAGTTGGTCTCTCCTTCCTATATCTCTCTCAAAGAGGAAAAGTAGATATATAGTCTTTCTCTACCACAAGAGGGGAAAAGACGCAACTCTGGACGGATGTGGGGGGGAAAAGGAGACGGAAGAATATCCATCACGTGCTGCCTGCAAGAAGGGAGCGGCAAAATACTGACCGGCCTGCGCGGTTCGCCGGCATCAGGGGAAAGAAAGGGACACTTCGGGAGCGGGTAGGGGGGAAGGAGAAGCCTCTCGGGGGGAAATCCTGCATCTCACATTCATGGGAGGAAACCCGGAAGGTCCGAAGAATGTGGGGAGGGAAAAAGTGCCGATCTCCCTCATGCGTCCTCAAAATCCTTGCCTAGTGAACGAAAAAGTGAAGTACGATTGGGAAGGAAAAAAAAGAGGAAGTACCCCAAATCGGGAGAAAGGGGGGAAGGACCCGGTAGATTCTTGGCAAAAAGGGAAACTATCGGGGGGAGAAGAGTAAAAGGGGAGCGTACATCTACTTCCTGTTTTATGCGCAAGAAACGTTTTTTACCTGCCTCATGTGGAATGGGGGAACCGGGATCGGGGGGGGGGGAAAGGGGGTCATCGGCGTCTCCAACCTGAGAGGGGGCCCTCCATCTTTATCGGCATAAAAGGAGAAAACCACATGGGGAAGAGAAGGAGAAGAGGAGGGGAAAAAATTCACGTTTCCTCTGCGAGCAGGGGAATTTTTTACTCACCAACAAATAGCAGAGAATATAAGGGAGAGAAACTTCCCAAACCTAAAAAAAGAATTCTTCTCTTCTACTGGGGAAGAGAGACCAACAAGAAAGACAGGAGAAAAAGAGGAGAAGACTTTTTGCACACCCGCGAGGAGGGCGGCCCATTTCTCTTGTGTCGAGAAGGAAAATAAGTCAGTTGGAGGGGCCGTGGACCAAAAGGGAAAAAGAGCACAGCGGCCTTCCTTTTGCGGGGAAAAAGAAGGCTTCTTTATTCGACTGACCCGGGACGCGACGAGCGAAGACATCGAAAAAAGCCAGAAAGGAAAAAAGGGAATTCTCTCTTTTTCCCTAGCAGACATGCAATTCAATTACGCAAAGGGGGGAGAGAAAAGAGAGGTCTCAAAAGAATGAAACCATAAAAGGAGGGGAAGGGGGACATCTTCTTCTCGGCATGGCGAAGTGGCCGGCTTTGATGCCGTCGTCAAGAGCGTGGATGGCAGGAGGGAAAAAAGGGACGGGGAAAAGCGTTTGACAGGGGGGGGAGGGAAGGAGAAGAGGGTTCCCAGGACCGGAAGAGCGCTGCGCATCGTGAACGAACAGAAGAAAGCGGCAATTTCGAGAAGGGGAAAGAAGGAAGCGGGACAACATCAATTCCATTCTTTATGCTTATTAGCCGAAAGATATATCTTCCTCCCTTCCGCGGGCCAAAGAGGTGATTGAGGCCTCGGTGAAGGAAAAGGAGGAGGAGGGAGACGTTATCTTCTTTTCTCGGACTGCCAGAAAAATCAAAAGAAGATTCGTCGGCCTGATCGGGCAGAAAAGAAGCAAACCGAGGTGCCGAAGGGGGAAGGGGAAGAAAAGGAGAGATCTCAACACACAAACAAAAAAAGATATTTCTTTCCCCGAAGGAGGGAAAAGCGCACGGGTACCTGTGAAAAAAGGGGGAAAAAAAAAAAAAGGGGAGGAGAGTGGATTTTCTTCCCTCTGTGGGGGGAGCGGTTATTCCTCCACTGGTGGAGGAGAAAGAAAAAAAAAAAAAGTAGAGAAGGGAGACCGAAAGAGAAAGAGAGGAACTACTCCTGAAAAAAATGCCATCCTCTTCTCTCCTCTGCACATCCTAAGCAAGAAAAAACCATAGGGGGGACCTCCTCCGAAAAGAAAGGGGAAAAAAAAAGGAAAAAGCTATTTTCTATCTTTAAGGAAGATCCGTGATATCTTCCACTTCGCGGAGAAAAAGTCCTAGAACAGTGACACAGAGGAAGAAGGAAAAAGGAAGGTATACAGATCTTCCACCTCTTCTTGCAAAGGGAGAAGTGATTTGCCTCATCAGCACGCTATTGAAGAAGGGAAAAAACTTGGAAGACACTGTCCTAAAAGGAAGAGAGAGGGAAAAAGAAACTCTTCCTCAAATCTATGGGGGGGGCATCTTCTTATCTTGAAGAAAAAAAAAAAAGGAAGAGGAGGAGCAGGAAAAAAGCAAGCGCCTGGGGGAGAGGGGAAGGGAGGAATGAAAGCTTTATATCTGTCTCTTCAAGGAGAGGGGGGGAGCATCCAGAAGCATTATATCAGCCGGCGAAAAGGAGAGAAAAAGAGTTGGAATTTTGCTCAGAGAAAAAGAGAAAAATGTTGGCCCACCTATTCGTTCATGGTGAAAGAGCAAACCAGCTAAATTCTGCCGCAAAGAAATGGAAAGGGAAAAAGGGGTTGAAAAAAAAGTCCGTAGCTGAGGGAGGGAAAAAAGAGGGTTATTGTCTTCTCGATGTTGAGGGAACGGAAGTCTAATATAATGCCAGGGGAAAGAGGGGGGGGGGGGGGTACGAAAGGGGAGGACTCCTTCTCTCAACGCTGAGGGGGGGAAAAAAACGTCGGTCTCTCTCTCAGAAACGGGGGAATAGTAAGAAGAGGAAGGAATTTCTTCTCTTTGGTAGGAGATTGGCTTTCAACGAGGAGAAAAAATGGGGCGGCCATGAAAAGAAAAAGGGAGGGATCCAGTCCCATTTCTTCAGTTCCCCAAAGGGGGAAAAAAAGACGGGAGACTCCACAAGAGAAGGAAACCTGTGTATCTTCCCAAGCCTCCGTATTTTCAGATCCTCGGGTAAAAGGGCTGGTCCAGAAAGAGAAAGGGAGAAGGAAAAAAGAATCCCGATCTGTCGGCGCATGTATTTAAGCAATCGAACGCGCAAAAAGGACGTCACGCAGGGGAAAGGGGGGGGAACGCATTATTTTCTATATTCACCTAAAAAAAATCTTCGCCCTTTTCCTGTGGCTTGATAAGACAATGGCAGAACATCCGGGGCCGGATTCAAAAAAAAAATCCGCTCTCTTAGGGACCCCCTCATTCCCCGAAGACCGGCGAACAAATGGGTGGGGGCCTCGGGGAAAAGAAAAGGACTGGCATCCTCCTTTCTTTATGACGAGATCGAGGGGGAGCCCACCTCCTTCATCTCTATGCGGGTGCGATGAAAGGGGGGGCAATCATAAGCTCTCACAAGGGGGAAAAAAGAGAGAGATATATTCTTCTCTACCCAACTCGCAAAAGGGGGGCACGTCTTGGTCTCAAACCTCAACGACCAATCCGATAAAAAAAGGAAAAGTTTCCTGGGAAAGTTACTGCGGGAGAGGAAGGGAGGAGAAGAAAAGACGGAGCTTTTTCTCCTTTCCTGGGAAAGAAAATTCGAATCGGGCGATTCTTTGCGCAAAGAAGAAGGAAACTGAAAGGCTGGTCAGAGAAAGAAAGGGGAACGGAACGGTCGAAGATGTGTGGTATGAAGGAAGGCGACGGCGTAAAAAAAAGAAAAAAAAAGAAGACTTTCTTAAAGGGGGAAATTCAACTACCCTCGCCGACCCCCAAAAGCGGGAAGAAAAAATTGGGGAAAGGACCCAGGAAAAAGGTCCCTCCTATTCTGTGCGAGGGAAGAGAAGAAGGGGACGCGGCCGCGACTCCTTGGGTGAGGACGGAAGAGGAAGGGGACCTGAAAATGTGAAAAAGGGAGGGGGGGAATAATTTCTCAATTGCTTTTAGAACCTTCTCTTCATCTATCTAGGTAAGGAAGTCGTGAAAAACGCGAAGAGAAGGAAAGAAGGAAGTATCTCTGAAAAGTTTCCCTCTCTAGAAGCAGGGGGTTGAAAGACAACCCACATTTGGAAAAAAAGGGAGGGGGAAGAGAATCTTCCTCAAACATTTTCATTCCCGCAGACTCGTGCGCTCATTCCTTCGATTAGAGGGGTCGGACCGAAAATCCGCTCCGGAAAAAAAGAAAGGGAGATGCAGCATCCTCTACTACGTACTTTTGCAAAAAAAAAAAACGGCATAATCGCTCTGCGGCCCAGCAGTAGAGGCCGGAAAGAAGAAGGGGGGAAGGGAGGGAAGGGTCCTACTACTTCTCAAAATTCCGAGGGCCGGCATTTTCTCTCTGTGAGAGACCTACTGGGGAGGCGATGAAAAAAGAAAAAGGAAAAAGGAAAGAGGAAATATCCTACCGAGAATTGCATTCGCTCTTGAGGGAAAGAGGGGTGCCCTTCATGAAAAGAGAGAAGGGAGGAAAGATCCTACTATTTAAAAGGAGCTTTTTCTGACTCTGTGGCCGTGGACAAGCGTGGCTGGAGGACAGGGATAACCTCTTTCCCGGGCCGTCTTCAAGATCCTTGCTGGAAAATCAGGGATTCAGGGAAAGAGAAATAAAGTCCGGGGCCTCCGGAAAAAAAGGCTACTCAGAAAAAGGTGAAAATTGATAATTCTTCCTGGCAAAAGAGTGCCCTACTCATTGGAAGAGAAAAAAAAAATTGTGCGGGGCTACGTCCAGAGAGAAAGACAATAAATCCATTCTTTATGTAGGGAGCTTATGCCCATCTTGCGTAGGAATCAAACTCAGAAAAGCGATGGCAGAGAGGAAAGAAAAGGAAGGAGGTTACTTCTCTTCTGTGCCTCACAAGACCGGATATCTTCGTGGCTCTTATTTCCGGTAGTGGCGAATTGGGAGGAAAAGGGGAAGGGAGGAGGAACTAAAGAAAGCTCCTCCATTTCTCCTGACGAACCAGGATATTCTTGGGAAAAAGGGGGTTGGAAAGAA
>Ga0179593_1718860_pt1 | contig 11000 bp, 24 predicted proteins | sample CZODoug2_1_08_16_FD_185931 | JGI IMG/M metagenome (GOLD analysis project Ga0179593, IMG submission 185931) | Vadose zone soil fungal communities from Angelo Coast Range Reserve, California, USA - CZODoug2_1_08_16fungal (PacBio error correction) | ecosystem: Environmental > Terrestrial > Soil >...
ATTGATGGTCAATCTTTGTTTCAAACCCAAAAGAGGGCATTAAAAAGAAAGGGACTTGGGAAAAAGCCCAGAGGGGGGGGGAAATAATAGAGGGGAAGTTGTGGTGGATGACTCGAAGTTGGGGAAAGGAGGGATCGGAAAGGGAAAAAAAAAAAAGATGAAAAAAGAAAAATCCATGAAGAAACCTCTCAAGCATTAAAAGATTGGAAGGGGGAAGAAAAAAAAAAAAAACCCCCGAAAAAAACACGAATAAGACCGAAAAAGGAGGGGGGGGGGGGGGAATGAAACTTTGACAAACCACTACAGGATGCGGAAAAAAAAAGGGGGTTGTGGGGGGTTCAGGGGAAAAAGCTGCACAAGGCATTAAGAAAGTAGGGGGAAAGGAAAAAAGGGGGACCTGCTCTCCGATTTAAAAAAGGATTTAAAAAAGGAAGCTTGAACTCAAGGGGGGGTGAGGGGGAAAAAAAATCGAAAAAGAAAGGGGCGGAAATCGGTCCAAATCCCAAAGGGGGGGGTACTCCAAAGGGGGGGGGATGAAAGGGGAAGGGAAGGGCGGGGCGGTAGGGGGAAAAGAGAAAAGAACAGGGACCCAAACAGCCAAAAAAACACTTCCACTACCAAGGAAAAAAAGGCCTCAAGAAAGGAAAAATGGGGAAATGTGGAAATTCGAGGGGAGTCGGGACAGAAAAAGGGGGGATTCGAAAAAAAAGAAAGAAAAACAACAGGGAATCCGCCAAAAAAAAAAAAACCCTGTATCATAACAGAGAAAAAGGAAGAAAAAAATCACGAACGGGGGGGCAAACCTCGAAGAAGTAAATGCGAAAACACCAGACTAAAAGGGGGGGTTTCACAAAAAAAAGAGGGATTGGGGGGGGGGGAAAAAAAAAGAAGAGGGGTGATAAGGAGAAGGGGAAAACTGCGAAAAAAAAAAACTCAAATATCCATGAATCAAGGGGGAAACGCGGGAAAACATAAAGAAAAAGAGGGGCCGCAAAAAGAGGAGGGAAAGGGGGCAAAAAAAAAAAAGGGGACGATGAAGACACACAGTGGGGGTAATAACAACCAAGTCCAAGGGAGAAAAAAAAAAGACTTTAGGAAGCATGAGGGGGTAGGAACACCCAAGGTTGACAGAAAATCCCTGTAAACCAGGGGGGCAAAGGTCTATGGTGAGGGAACTCCCGAAAAAGAACATAAATTTCTAAGGGACAGGCCGGAGCCAGGGAGAAAATAAGAAGAACCCAGGGTTAACAAAAAAAGAAGCTCATTCCTTCCAAAAACAGACGGGGGAAAAATAGCGAAAGGAAATTCCTGGAAGAGGGGGAACACAACAGTGGGGAGAGAAAAAAAAAAAAAACGATAGGAAGCTTGGGAAGGGGAGAGGGGGGAGGAACATAAGATGGGGGGGAAAAAAAGGAGACGAAAGTTCAGAAGTGACTGAGGAAAAAAAAGCAGGAGGTCCACTCTCATCCGAGGAAGAGGAGAGGACCGAAAAAGAAAATGGAGGGGGAAAGCCGGAAAAGGTCACACCCCAGGGAAAAAAAACAAAAAAAAAAAAAAAAGATTTACAAACCGAAAGGACTCATGGGTTCAAAAATGCTCACCAAGGGGACGTGAAAAGTTTAGAAAATAGAGGGAACACCAGGGAACAGGAGGCGCCGAAAAACAGGGGTACCAAACGCGAGAAGGTCCGGACCCAGAACAAAAAAGAAAAAGAAAACTCCAAACGGTCTCTCTGAAAAGCCTAGGGATGCACGGGTTCAGAAAGGGGGAGTCCAAGGAGAAACCAAACGGTGGACAACTTTAAGGGGGAGAAACTTCCCGCACTGGGCAAAAGAAATACGGATGGGAAAAAGCTGTGAATTTTGGAATTTTCTGCCAGGGGAAAAAAAAGGGAAGTGATAGGACCGGCAGGAGAAGAAAGAAGGTCATGGGAAAGGGGGTACCCGTGGAAGGGGGAAGAAAAGAGGGGGCGCCGGGGTCGCTTAAAGGAAAAATTCAGTAGGGGCCGCTTGACGCGGAAACAGAAGAAGCAACGGGGGAAAGGACGGCGAGGGGGGGGGAGGTCAAATATAGGTACCTTGTCAAAAAAAATCAAAACAAGGCACCACACGGCAAAAAAACCAGGGAAAAAAGCTAGGGGGGGAAAAGGGAACCAAAAAAGAAAGGGGGGGTGATCTGAAAGGAAAAAGAGTTTCAGGAAAAAAAAACAAAAACAACAAAAACAAAAAGGCTTCATGACACACAGAAGAAAAAAATCTTCCAAAAAAAGAGGGTAGGAAAGAAGGTTACACGGAGAAAAGGTTTTCCTTCCAAAGGGGGAGGGAGGGCAATGAGGAACAATTAACCTGTTACAGAGGAAAAAGAGTATTGAGTTAAATGGACACTCTAATAAAAAAGATCATCTAAGGGTGAAATTGTCAAAGCGCCAGGAATGGAAAGGTGGAAGGAAAAAGCAGGAGAGGGGGAAAAAAATGTAAGGAAGGTCAATCTTCCAAATTAAAAGAAAAAAGAGAGGGAATTTGGAGGATGGGGACACTGCGAGGGCCAAAAAAGGGATGGTATCCAAAAGAAAAATAAATGCTTTGGAAACTGACGACGAGGGTCCCGACAAAGCCCGCAAAGACCGGAAACAAAAAAGGAACTCGGAAAAAAAATCCGGAGAAAAAAAAAACTTCTAAGTTCTCTAGTAGGGGGTCGGGGAGAGGGCAAAAAAAATAAAGAGGGGGGGGTGTTTCCTCAGCGGGGATAAGAGGAACTAATCCCAGCCTGAAAAGAAAAAAAAAAACTGCGATTGACAGGACCGATGATGGGGTTAAGGGGTTACTAAGAAAAAAAAAGAGACGCGCAAAAAAAAAACGTACTTTACGGGAAAAACACCCAAGTAAAGCTCACACAGGAAAATCCGGGGTCAGGTTTCGGAGCAACCCTTCAGGAATTAAAAAAAATCCTACACACCAGGCCACTGAAGAGGGGGGGCAAGATAAAAAGAAAAAGGTTACTGGTGTAAACTTTATAACTTAGGGTAAAAACTCCTAGTGATGGGGTCAAGGGGGGGAAGGCCGGCAAAAAAAGATTTACAGAAACTGCTGAAAAAATCGAAAAAAGAGGGGCAGTTCTTAATGGGGAGGGATCATGAAAAATGCCGAAAGAGGAATGGGGGGGGAAGAAAAAAAACAACGGGAAAAGCAAGTTTTGAAACGGGTCGGGGGGCAGGGTCGACGGAAGGGGGGAAAGCAGGCACTGGAAGGAAAAAGAGGAACCTTAAATCACCAGTCTGGGAAAGGGGTTGGGGGAAAAAAACCGACACAACTACTAAAGGGGGGGGGGGGGGGAAAAGACCAAAGAGGCTGTTGAAACTCCAAGTCAGGGAAGGAAATGGGGCCAAACAATAAAAAGAAAGAAGAAACCTTGATCAGGAAGTCGTGGCCTGGTGGAAACACAGATTGAAAAGCGCAGAATCCAGGGAAAGTAAAACTGGGGAAGGGGGAGGAAAAACGGGGATAAAACTCTAAAAAAAAACTGCGGGGGTTTATCTCACAGGCGAAAAAAAAGAGTGGAGGGGTTGACAAGGCAGGGACCAAGAAAAGAGAAATTTAAGGAAGCCAATGAAAACACCCAGAAGGGGCAAAAAGAAAGGCACGGGGGATTTGGGCGAAGGGGAAGGGGAAAGAACTTTCCAGCCTTCCGGCACCTGGCCCGAGAGACTGAAGGTCCGTAAGGCCATGACGGAGGAATTAAAACTCGTGCGGGGAACCCAAGGAAAAAGGGAAAAGGGGGGGGTTACAGAAGGGGGTTGGCGAAAAAGAGAGACAATTGCTTCAAAAGGTTTGCGACCCGTAACAGTGTCCAGGAAGGGACTCCAGGGACCGGGGGAACTTTTACGAAAAAAAAGGTTCACAAAAAATTTCCAGACTTGTGCCGGAGGTGTGGGTGTGCAGCCCAGGAAAAAAAATAAAAATTTGGTCAAGAGAAAGAAACCCTGGGGAAAACGCTTGGGGGGAAACTTCCGAAGTTGGGGGCGTTGTTGGGGAGGGGACACAAGTTGGCTGGGAGAGCTGGAAGGAGCAAAGGACGAAGGGTTGAGAGAGAATAAAAGAGTGCAATGGGGGGAAAACAAGGGAAAAAACGAAATTCGGAGCAAAAAAAAGGTATGAGCCAATGCGGGGGGGGCTAAGTAGGGTTGGGGGGCGGCAGACGGCAACTGGAAAAAAAACACGGGGGGGGGCACTTCAAAGCGCCCCCAGGGGGGGGGGGATTTCACAAGGGGGCTTTTCCACTATAAAAAAAAAAAAAGAACAAGAAATCCAGGAAGGGGAAAAAAAACACCTTGTCTTTCAATCTACAAGGGAAGTTTGGGAAAAAAAAAAAAAAAATGAGAAATTGACAGGGGAGGGGGCAAAAAAAGGGGAAAGAAAAATGGGAATCAGGTCCTCACGAAAGGGATAGAGGTCCTGAAGAAAACGAGAAAGAAAAAAAAGAAAATCTTGGGGTAGAAGAGGAAAAAAAAAAAACGTAAGCTGGACTAATCAGGCAAAAGGTTGAGGAAGGGGGGACGCAAGCCAGGAAAAGAATTGAGAGGTTGGAAAAGGACATCAGAGGAAAAGGTGGGTGAAGCATGAGAAAAAAGGAGAAACCATAACAATCTGTTGGCAGGGGTCAAAAGGGAGGGGGGAAAAAAATTAAAAAGGTCCTGAAAAGACGCCAAAAAAAAAACCCGGCAAGGTCTAAAACACGAAAAAAGATCAAAAAAGAGAAAAACGCCAAAAAAAAAATCCAAAGAAAAAATTCAGTACCAAAAGGTTTTTATCGGCCAGAAAGTCCCAAGAGGTTTGACGCAAGGAGGGGATGGGAGAAAATCTGGGGCTTCGGGAAAAGACCTACACGCCCAGGGAAGAAGAAAACCAAAAAAAACTCGAGGCTGTAAGGGATAAAAACTACAAGAAAAAAAAAAAAAAAAAAAAACACAGAAAAAGATCTCCAAAAAAGCTGAAAGTGGACCAAGCAAAAAGAAAGAAGAAGTATTGAAGGGTCAAAAACTGAGAGTCAGTCAGACAGCCGGATCACGAAAAATGAATTAGGTGTCGGGGAAAAATCAAAGAAGGGGTACAAAACAAAAAGTCGTGGAAAAGATCTAAAAGGGGGGAAGGGGGGAAAAAAAGAAAAAAAAAAAAAAAAAACGAAAAGGGGAACAAAAAGGGGGGGGGTGGAAAGGAAAAACGGGAACAAATACTATGTCCAAGGGGGGGGTAACAAAGGAATGTCCTTTAGCAGTGAACAGAAAAGGGCGTACCAAATTAAAGAGGAGGGTTTCAAAAATTTCTTGGGGGGAAAGAGGAAAGCCAAGAACCTGAAACGGGGGAGGAAAAAAATCTGAAGAAAAATGAATGGGGGGGGTAGACACCCGGAGGGAGTCAGGCGGAAGCAAAAAAGGAAAAGGGGAAAAAACCTCCCGAAAGAAAGGACGAAAAAGAGGAGCCTGAGACACCTTCTTTGGAAATGGTGGGAAAGACAGAAAAGGACGGAGGAATTCAGGGGGAAAAAAAAGGTCGTTGGGGGAAAATTGAGAGAAGGAGCATCCAAAGGTAGGGGCATGAAAAAAAGAGCTGAGTGGAGCTCCAGGGGGGCGAAAGGAGGCGGAAAAAAGAAAAAGATGAAAGGGGGAACTTCTGTGGAAGGAGGACTGGCCAAAGAAAAAAAAAAAAAATTATTCTTTCTCTCAGAAGATGGAGAGAAAATCAAAGGAAAAAGGGGGTCAAAGGCTGTGAAGGAAAAAAAAGTATAACAAAAAACTATCAGGCCAACGGCCGGGGTATCAGCAACCTAAAAGGAAAAAAATGGCCGGGACAAAATCAAGAAAAGGGAAACTCGTACGAAATCCAGCAGAAAAGCAAACGTGAGGGGTGTTCGCAGGCAGGGACCGGGAGGAAAAAAAAAACGTGAAACTCTCCACAACCTCCATTGCGGAAAAAATGAAAAAAAGAAAGCAGCAAAAAAGGTGGTACCAGCAAAAAGGGGGGGAGGGCCCCAAAAAAAAAAGGAAGCAGGGACGCACGCGGAAGAAAAAAAGAAAAGGTGGGACCTATATCAGGAGACAGTCCCTAGAGGAACTGAAAAAAAGTCATAAAAAGTCGAGGGAAAAAAGGAGGAATTGAAAAAAGGGAAGAGGTGCTAGACTCGAAAAAAGGCAAAATGCAAAAAGGCCGGGTCTGAAAACAAGAAAAAAAAAAGTAGAAAAACTGTATTCCTTAGTCGACAAGCGGGGGAACCCGAAGCGCCGAGTACAGCCAAGGGAAAATTATCAAGGAATAAAACCCGAGAAAGGGATGAACTCGGGGTTAAAGGTCGACCGGAAACCCAAAAGGGGAAAAAAAAAATTTCATGGACCAAAGAGGAGGAAGAAACAAAAGGGGAGGGGGGGGAAAGAGAGGTAAGGGGGGTTTGGGGGGGGCAAATGGGGCTTCAATTTGTGGGGGGGGAGTACTGGAAAAAAAGAAAAGGGAGGAAGGGAAGTTCCAGGGGAAAAAAGTCCATGAGATCATCAAAAAAACACGAAGCCTGGGGAAGGCCAAATCCGGGATCATGAGGTGATCACTCAATGAGATCCAAAGAGGGCTTCGAGGGAAAAAAAAATCTAACGAAAAAAAAAAAAATTCCCAGAAAAAAAGGTTGTCTTGTCTGGGGGACGAGGAAGATGGAACAAGTGCCGAGGAAAAAAGGGGGAAAAAAAAGGTTGAGAGAAAAGTCGGATGGGACTTATCGGGAGCTGAAAAGGATCTGAGGGGAAGTGGGGAAAGGCAAGGTTCCGAAAAAGAAAGCGGTCCATAAGACCAAGGGGGGGAAAGGAGCGAATTCCAAAAAGGAAACTTACGAACTGATCCAGAGATATTCTTCTCAGGGGAAAGGTACAAAAAAAGCCAAGAGTTGGGCAAAAGTGGAACTGACGGGGAAAGAGGGGGAAGCCCTGAAAAAAAGCGGGGTTGGAGGGCAAAAATTTTTTCGAAAAATCAAAAAGGAAAAGGTCCAAAAAGAGAAGAAGGGAGGAAGGGGGACCTCGCGGACTTTTTGTAAATTTGAAATCCAGGCAACTAGGGGCTGGGGAGAAAAAAGTCCAGGGGGAGGAATGCTAAACGGAAAAAACGTTTAAGAAAAGGGGTCACTGGCTTGGGGAAAAACGGAAAAAAGTTCTGGAAAACGAGAAAAAAAAAAAAAAGGAGGGGGAAAAACAAAAAAAAAAGTTTCAAAAACTCGGGACTGAAGGGCTGTGCGCAGGGTCAGAGGCAATCCAAGAGGAGACGAAAAAAGTTTGGAAGGGAATTCCTGCCGGGACAGGGCGGATAAGAGGTATTCCAGAAAGTTCAGGGAAAATCCCAAAAGAAGCACGAAAAGGGTTGAGAAAAAAAAAAAAAAAAAAGTCAAAAAAATGGAAAAACTTTAGAGAAAGGAAAGTGGCCCGGTAAAAAAAAAACACCCAAGGGAAAAAACTATTCAACACTGGGGGGAAGGGGGGCGAGGTAGTAACCTTTTGGTTGGATCTAAGGTGGGTTTTGGCAGAAATTACCAAGGGAAAAGGCACGAGGGGACGAAGGATCCCACCTCTAATGGAAATAGAAAACGGAAAAAAGGAAAGATCGATAGGGGGGGGGAAAACAGCTCAAAAGGGGAGGTTGAAAAAATGCTGGAAAACCGCGCATTACTTAAAATAGGGGGATGGGGAGCTGAAAAATGAAAGTATTAAAGCCTGGAAATTAAAAAAGGGGGGTGTTCGGGGAAAAAAAAAGGGAAGGCGGAAGGAGGGGGGAAGGGTTCATGAACTCAGAATCGTGTTGCAAATCCCAAAAGGGGGGGGCGGAAGAGGGAATTTTGAAAAAAGGGAAAAAAACAATTGGGCACAGGAGCAACAAGGGGGGGGTATCAGTGGGGGGAGGGGCGTTGGAAAAGGGGGGGTGGGAAAAAAGGGCTCCAGGGGGACCACGGGACCCATCGTTCTAAAAAGGGAGGGGAGAAGAAGGGAAACGGTTTAAAAAAAGGGGGGACCGAAGACAATACCACGACATGTTAAAGGGAAATTTTTGGGGGGAAAACATCAGGGGGGGGATCAAATTGAGGGGCAGAAGAAACCTTTGTTAAAAAGAACATTGGCAATTTCCCCAAACTGAAAGCCAAAGACAGGAAGAAAAGGGGCCCGGATACAAAGAGCGGAAGTTTATCTGAGGAAGATCGGGGAAAAAAAGAGTTCGGGTGGGGGGAAGAAGACGGGGGAATCATAAGCCAACCCAAAAAAAAGAGAGGGGGGAAAAGACGGGGGGGGGAAGAGGGGTAAAAAAAAATCAGTACAAAACGAGGAAATAAAAAACCTAAGTAAGGGCTTGAGGCAGTGGGGGCCGGAAGAAGTAAAAGGCAAAAGAAAGGGGTCAAAATGTCTGGAAGGGAACCCGAACAAAAGATTGAACCGGGAACAATTGGAGGGAAGTACGCTAAGAAGAAAAATGGGATGGAAAAAAAAGGGAAACCGGGCAGGGGGTGACCGGGGGAAAAAAAAAAAAGACTCTCGAGCCATTTGAACTTTAAAAAAGGCGGGAAAAAAAAAACCTTGAAGAAAAAAACCGAGCAAACACGTCAGGGGACTCGGCCACAAACCAGAAAAGGTGGGGAAATTGATAGATGAAGGAAAAACGACCGGTCCAGGGGGGGGAAGAAGAACCATCAGGCAGGGACAAAAGCCCCAAGACGAAAAAAAGGAGCGCAAAATCTAGCGGGGGGGGAATCCAAGCCACGACAAAAACCAGAAAAAAAGGGAAAAAAAAATTTTTGAAAAGGAAAGGAAAAAAAAACCTCAAAAAGGATGGCTGGAACAGAGCGGGGTCGAAGGCGAGAACATGCGCAAAAAACCTCCAAAAAGGAAGGCGGGGGGGAGACCATCGAGGAAAAAAGAACAAAAGGGAGGCCCGGAAAAAGGGCATAAGGGGAGAAAAAAAAAAACGTACTGGTATGGAAAAAAAACGGTCCAGCCATCTCCCAAAGGAAAAAGACTAAAAGAAAAGGGTTACCACCGAACACAGACGAACCGGCTTCCAAAAGGGGGGAAAAGAAGTGTTGGAAAAGGGGGGGGGGGGGACGCCCCCAAAAAAAACCGGGGCGGGGGGGGGGGGGGGGGGGGGGGACAAAACAAAAAAACGCCAGAAAATGAGGCGATATCTCCCACCAGCGGGGGGAAGTGTAAAAAAAAAAAAAACAACCAGAAAAAAAAGAGAAGAAAAAAAGTTGCCAAAGGGGGTACACGGAAAAAGCCTCCGCGTCACGGAGAATCAGAAAGGGGTTGAAGAAAAGGAACGTGAAATCTGAAGGGAAAAAGAGACGGGGGAAAGAAAAAGACGCCGGGGTGCGCACAAACTGGAGGATCCCTAATAACTTCCACTGCCTGAAAAGGAAAAAACGGGGTGCAAAAAAAAAAAAAGGGAATCAGGGGCAAAGCGCAACGAAAAGGGGAAAAGCCCGATCAACGAAAAAGGATTAACCCATGAAAAAAGGGTGGTGAGAAGAAAAACTTAGAAAACCGAAAAATGGATGCAAAATAAACGGACGTCACCCGTAAAAGGCGCAAAAAAAAAATGGGGCGAGGGGGGGAGAAGAAAGAACATATCAGGGGAGGGGGCGCTTCAAGAAGGGTGGAGGGAAAAAGGTGGGAAAAAAAAAAAAAGAGCCAGAGGTCACAGGAAAAAAAAAAAGGCAGGGCAAAAGCCGTTTCACGAGCCCCCAATTGGGGGCAAGGTCTCGGAGGGGTTCGGCCAAAAGAAGGGAGGTCTTTGAAACGGGAAGAGTCTGTATCTCGGAAAATCGGAGGAGCACTCAGAGGAAAAAGGGTTGGAAGGGGGGGGTTTGTAAGGAAAAGGGAAAAAGCCTCAAGGGGCGAGCCGCTTCGTGAAGGGAGAATTCATTACCCGGGAAAAGCCCAAGAAGGGGGGGGGGGCCGAAGGCCTTCCAGAAGGGCCTGCCGATTCAGGTCCAAAGTCGCAGGAAAAAAAAAGGCCCGCCCCAAAAAGGTATGCGTAAACCATAAAAAAAAAAAAAAAAAAAAAAAAAAAATTCTGTTCTCAAAAAAAAAAGAAAAAAAAAAAAAAATACAAACACAAAGGGGGAGGGCTCTCGGTGGCTGGAAAAACTCAAGAAGGAAAGGGGGAATTGAAAAAAAACCAAAGAGGACCGGTTGGTTCCGCTCCAACTCCCAGGCGAGGGGGGGAAAGGGCCAAAGGGGGTTTGAATCAGGAACCTTTCGCCGGGGGGGACCAGCAAAAACCTCACGCATCGAAAAAAAACGTTGGGGGAGAAACAGAAAGGGGGTTGAAACCGCAAAAAAAAAAAAAGCAAAAAAAAGCAAAAGCAAAGCAAAGGACCAAGTTAGAGGGGGTGAAAAGGGGCAAAAAGCAGCAAAAGGCAACCCTAAAAAAAAACAAACGCAGTAAAAAAGGTGTTCAAGGGGACGACGTGGGAAAGGGGAGGGAGGAGAAAGGAATGCTGGCGGGACATGGTTGTCGGTGATACATACATCCGACTCTAAAAAAGAAAATTCCCAGTGGCCCCGCGAGGAGGGCCCGACGCACAAATAAAAAAAAAAAGAGGGGTGGGGGGAAAGCTGAAAAATCACGGAGTATGTTGAAAGGCCTAAGGGGGCCCAAAAAAAGACTGAAGGGGGAAAAAAAAAACAAGGAAAAGACTTGGAAACTCCAGTTCAAGGGAAAAGGGGGCACCTAAAAAAAAAGAAGGAGAAAAAAACGAGACGCGGAAAGGTGTAAAAATGCCAAAAATACATGGTGGGCAAAAGTGGTCCGGAAAGTGAACACAGTGCCCCCAAAGGAGGATTCAAAAGAAATTAAGGCGAGACCTCACGTAAGGGTGACGTCAGGAGGAAAGGGGAAAAAAAACTCAAGGACCTCAAAGAGAGGGGGGGGAAAAACATGAGAAACCTTTCAAACAATCGGGGACGCACTGAAAGAAAAATCTTA
>Ga0179593_1339688_pt1 | contig 10999 bp, 8 predicted proteins | sample CZODoug2_1_08_16_FD_185931 | JGI IMG/M metagenome (GOLD analysis project Ga0179593, IMG submission 185931) | Vadose zone soil fungal communities from Angelo Coast Range Reserve, California, USA - CZODoug2_1_08_16fungal (PacBio error correction) | ecosystem: Environmental > Terrestrial > Soil >...
ACCGGAACGGTCGTTCGGGCAGTGGGGGTGGGGGGCGCTGGAGCTCCGGCGACCTCCACCATTCCGCAATTAGCCGCGAGGGAGGAAGGACTGCGAAAAAGGGAAGTGGAGATTTCTTGAGAAAAAGGACGAAAAGTTCGCTTCACCCCTCCAAAGGGGCAAAAAAGAAAAGTACATAAACGCGTGGAAAAAAGCGAGAAACCCGGGGCAGAAAAATCCTCTGGAAAAAAAGGGCACGCATTTGGGGGGAGAAAATTCCAGCCAAAAAAGGACGAGGGAAAAGGCGACAAGCCGCAGGGAGAGGGGGGAAAGACGACGGCGGAGATCGAGAAAAACAAATTGGAGGGGGAAAAAAGGAGGAGCCAGACCGGAAATTGCCTTACGCTACCCTGCGGCGGACGGAAAGAGAACTGCAGGGCGGACGGGAAGGGGGAAAGCCAAATTGACGGAAAAGGGGAAAGAACCGTAATGAAAGGGTCTCCGACCCCGTGGTCTAGAAGGGGCAAACAAAAAACGACAAAGGAAGATGGTAAAAACGATTCGTCGATGCTTTCGCTGGGCAAAGAGAAGGGGGGGGACTAGCCAAAGATGCAGAAGGAGGCAAGTGAAAAATGACGGGGGGCAAGCGAATGTTAGACGGCAGCTGACGCGCGAAATCGCAACATCACCGTCCAAAATACTGGGTAAACGAGGAGATTGGCTACGGCAAGTGAGACGGAGGGGCTAAAGGCGCACTTCAAGGCAAATCTTGTGAGGAGAAATTGGCCGGTATGAATTATCATCTGAAAGGGGGGACGCAGGAGAGCCGCCGAGGCTTATCGAGTTTCGGTGGCGATCCGCGCACAGGGCAAGGGTCGGCCAGGGAGGGCTCGGTGGACAAACAGGGTGGGGGCTCGTAGAACCGTAGCCGCCAGGGGAGAAAAAAGGTGGGTCGCCCGCGGGGGCTCAATCTTCAATAGGGAGGGAGCGAGCCGAAGGGGAGGGAGGACTGCCCGGTTGAACGGCGGGGAAAGGAGTGGGTACGCTTTGGCCCAAAGTCCGTAGGATTACCAAAACGCGCAGGGAAATCACGGGGTGAAATCGGCAATCCTGACTCGGGAAGGGCTGCTGGGGCGGCCCTAAAAAAGAGCTGGAGAAAGAGTGGGGAGAGGAAAAGTACCTGAGAGGGATCCGCTCAACGACGAGGGGAGCGGGGGGAGTTCTGTCCTATTTACGCCCAAAATTGGGGACACCAAGGAGGGGACTAAGGTGGGAGTCGAGCAGAGGAAACAGCACTTTGGGCCGTGTGGTGCTGGAAGAAAGAATGGCTTGATTCCAAGGAGCGAAAAGAAAAGCGGCGGTGTAAAGGGGTCGCGAAGATGAGGCAGAGAGTAACGGGAGTCGAGAGAGATCAAAAAAGCGCTTGGGAAATCTTTTCGTAGGCACTCATGCTACATTCGATATTTAGGGGGAAACCAAGTAAGGGGCCTCCAATCTGGAATTCACATCTAGAAGGACGCCTAGGATACAAACTTCTGATCCAAAAAGAGGGAACACCGAGGGACCCGCCGAGAACGTCTCTCAAGGTCCTTAGTCGGCGCGCGAAATAGACGTTAGAATTCGAATAGAATATTGTCCCTAGAGACCAGGGAACCCGGGGCGAAAGAGGGCAAGGATGAAAATGGGCTACGTCCGTATTAAAAAACGTCATAGATAGAGAACCTTCTAAGATGGGGGAGTGTTGAAGAAGACGGCTCTTCCGCTCAAGAAAGAGAAAGCCGTTGGAAGGGTACCAAAAATGGTCACCGTCCAAAAAGACAAGGTTTCGTTTCAAAGGGAAAGATAAAGAGGCCTAACGGCAGTTGAAGCTCGGGTCAACTTCGTACCCCCGAGGACGGAGAGAGCAAGGGGAAAATCACTCGTGGGCTTGGATTTGGAATAAACATCTTCACGGAGGCACCGGGGCAGATTTCGGGTAGAAGAGTAGGGGGCTTTTCCTTCAAAGGAATCGGGGGGGAGAAAAAGTAAATCTGTATCGAGGTGCAAGGGCCGTGGGGAGGGGACTCCATACGCATCTCTCGACACAAGGAGAGGAAAAAGAGAAAGAGGGAAATTAGTCTCGCATGCCCCAGAACCGATCATACGAGGGTAGAGGGGAACGCAAGAGAGCGGGCAGAATCATCCGCTACAGGGGGCGAAATCAATACACCAGACGAGCTTACGATAGGGCTGGGAGGACAGAGAATAAAGGGGACTTGCGAAATAGGAAGGATGATCCCGAGTACATCAATTGTGAGTCAGAAATTCAGTTTATTTCATCTATAGAGGGAAAGGGAAAAATAAAAAAGTGTTATATCGTTGGTACCTGGATTGGGGGGCAACTAAAGCTGGGATCTCTCTATAGGAAGAAATGGGAGCAGCTATGTTCCACATTCCCACCCAGCCTTGAAGTTGAGGCGAAGGGAGTGAAGAAACGTCAGCCTGAAGTACAGATTCTGGAAAAGGAAAAAAAAAAAAAAATAGGGAAAAGATTTTTCGCGGCACAAACTGGAAACCGCGAAGATTTCGATTAAAACAGAAAAGATGAGCGCCAGGGCAGGACCTTGCACCTTCACAAAGATGGAGAGGGAGATATCTGGGGGAAAAAAAAGGATACTCGGTTCATAAGCTAATCAGTTTGTATGATCGCGCTACACTGAGCAAACCTGCGGGGAATGCAGGGGACCGTGTTGGGGGAAGCCCGGAAATAGATGCATAAAAACATCTCTTCTCGGCAAAACGGACAAAAACGCTACTAGGATCGAGCCCGAGGAACGTCCCCGATGGCAAGCTTTTTTTAGGAGGAGAAAGAGAAGAAGAGAAGATTCAGCACACCAAACAAGAGGAAAGTACGACCACAACGGAGATACCAGGGGGGTTCGCTTTGAATCCGGACAGACCGAGAAAATCTTGGTGTAAATGCTGCAATTACACAGAGCGAAACAGCTCAGAGAAGGGGAGAGGGAATATCTCGATCAAAGGAGGACTGGGATCGTCGGCCATCGATCGCGTCTCCACTCAAGGAACAGACCGCTTTTGAAACTCAACGATCCCAGGTGGGAGCGAGGTAAGCAAGAGAGGGGGAAAGGGAAAAAACTTGACGGCCCACCTCATTGAAGAAAGAATCAGGACCGCACGGAGCTCAGACATCACCATCGAAGCCAGCGACCATCACTGTTAAGCAACCAGGAACTGGGTCATGAAACAGCATGCAGATTAAAGAGGGGAGAAAAACGGTGGTCCGAAAACAAATAACCTCAACAAGCGTTACCGTAGGGGGGAGCATTGGGGGGCCCCAGGAAAATCAGATCAGATCAGAGCGCGGGAGACTCAAATTTCAGACTTCAGTGATCAAGGGGAAGAATTCTGCCTAAAAATCGTCGCGAAGGGTATGAAGCGAAGTCAGAAATTTGGAACAAAAACAAGCTCGCAAACTACGGAAGCCTACGAGTAGGGAGTGGGGAATGAGGTCGATCCATCCTCCGAGTCCACCATTCGCAATGGAGGGAGACATCGACTCCTGCGGGAGGAGACATCCTTAAAGTTGCGCCATCGTAGTAATAGCGCCGAACCAGGGGGACATAACCAGCGCCTCAGAGGGACATCTTGCGGCAGGAAGCGAGAGACGACAGGGGCACAAAACCACAACTCCTGGCCTAAAAGGGAAGAAATTTGGGGAGTTGAAAGAAGACAAGGCCGAAAATGACGTGACTATGTCGAAAGACTAGCAAGGGAGGCAAGAGCCGAGGTGGGGCGAAGGAGAAAAAGAACAACGGTGAGGAGAAAAGAGAGAGAAAAGGGACTGGGAGCGGAAAACGGAGACAAAGACTCTACCTTTTTCTAATTTATGATGAAACGAAAAGGAGTGACCTGTTTCTGAAAGGGCAGGGAAGGAGACCAAGGAGGCAGATGCTGGATCTCCTGAAGATTTACGTAAAAAGGCCGAAAGCTTAATTGCGCTGGCAGCTAACATCGGTCCTCTATCGAAGTCGGATCACGGCAGTATAGAAGGAAGAAGGAGGACTAGTCCAGAAACTTTCGGCGAAATGTGGGGAGAGGACGCTAAGACCTCCGTCACAGAAAAAACGACCATGGGACTTTGCTTGCGTTGGAAAGATGGGCGAAACCGAGGTTGCGAATTTAGCATGCATCGAGGAGAAAATAGAGGGGCGCGAGGTTCCCCTCTGATGATCCGTCGAATGTTAGAAGAGAGCGCCGGCGGGTAGGGGATTGTGACTTGGGTCAGGCCTGCTCACCCTAAAAGCAGGGCTGAAGAAGCTTATGATTTCGAAAAAACGTGGGGAGCTGAATCTAAAAATTCAAAATGCATGTCGGGGAAGGAAAAAAAAGGGGGAATGGGACGGCTCGCCATGCACGGCTGCTTGGCGTCAATATGTTGGGATGGATGCGAAAGCTACAGAGGCTGCGGGTCCATGGTCAGCCTGAATTGGGGAAGGCAACGTGCGTTTAAAGAAAATATTAGTGAACTACAGAAGGGGGGAAGAACTTTGAAAGGATGCATACCAAAGGGGCAGGCGGGTGCGGTTCCGGGGGACGCATCATGGCGACATGGTTCACATAGAGGAAATCGACGAGGCTGATCGATCCATGCAAGAGGACCGGCGCGGCAGATTTGGGCGAGGTCCGATTTGGTAAGCCCTTTTACAAACACTTAAAGAGCTGGAGAGAGGTCTCTCCTGTCAAGCGAAAGGGAAAAACGATGTCTCGGCCGAGGTCTCTTACGATAGCTGGTAGGGATTCCAGGTCTCTAACTAAACAACTGCGCAAGCGGGACGTTCGCTTAGAGGGAGGGGGCACTTCATCTGTTGGAGGGGTCAAACGAAAGAGCTGCGCAGGTAGAGAGGTGAGGCGGCTGGCAACCAGGGACAAGGGAGGGGTAACTCGGATAGAAAGACCAGGGCGCGACCGATATCTACAAACTTCTGAGAAACGCAGGGAGGGAACCAACACAAGTTAATTACTAGCCGGGGCGCTGTGCCTATCTCGAGCGAAATCTCTTCAAGGGGACCGGGAGACGCTTCAGATGAAGGGAGAGCAGTCAAAAACGTCTATGTTATCGACGACGTCAGGACCGCTAACCTAGTCCTGAAAATTTGTAGAAGCGCACTGGAAGTATCGCGAAAGAATCTTTTAAACCGGGAAACGGGCAGGATGGTTCGGGTTGGGAAGTGGGAAAAGCGACTCATGAGGGGGAGTTGATGCCGAATCCTCGAGCCTGAGGGGGGGGAGGGGGGGAACACTCAGTAAGGTAAAAACGGGGGAGAGTCAAAGGTTTCGGGTCCCGGGACCTCGTCAATAGAAGCCAACCGCGGGTTCCATAAACAAAAAAAGGGCGGGAACTGAGCAAACGGAAAATGGAGAAAAGTGGTCGCCGTCAAAGTGGGGGAAGCGGTGCCTGGACAAAAAGACATATTGGAAAAATTCAGTGGGTGAAAGCCGATGGCGTCGCGTGTCGGTCGGAAGAGAAGGGGGACGGCCAAAGTATCTGTTTCTTCAAGAAACCCTCGGTAATTGAAGCGTGCTGGCTCGACTAAAGGACGGGGAGAAAACTCTCCCAAACGGAGGATGAGGAAAGAGATTTCGGCGTGTCACGGAAAAGGAACATCCCGGAGCCATCTGCGGGGATGGATACGTGGGGGGGAAAAGACCACCCATTACGGAGGAAGGCTACTAACTCGACGGGGAACGAAATCAGATCAAAAGGAGCCGTGCAGAAATAGCTGGGGGGGAAGGAAAGCCAGCCCTCACTCTGGCTTCTATCAAACAGTCGTCAGTCCTCGGACACCGCAATGTGTGCACAGGATGAAAATGCAGTTTGGGTAGAGCTTACGATGGAGCAGTGAAAAGAAAACGGGTGAAAAAAATATCTGAAGGACGGATTCGGTGTCAACGTCCACGTCGGGTTAAAACAGCGCGATCGTTCACACCAGCCGACATAGTCTCTGGGAACTGACAAGGGAAAAAAAAGCCTTCCCGTATTTCATAGAGCGGTAACGACTTTCGCAAAATTAAGTGGGGACCTGAAGGGAAACCTTAGCTCGACGAGGGGGGTAATCGGCGCAACGGCTACCAATAGAAAGATTCACACAAGTCACAAGCCGGGGGGCGATGAGCTACGCAGGACGTTACCCCACAGAAAAAATAAAGGGTTCAGGGACGAGGGGGGAACCGCCTAAGTCATCGTCATCAAGCGTTGTCGACGTGTGTAGTCGAGTCTATAAAGAGTGTTGTCGACCTCCCTTTGTGAGAACCGGTTTCACGGGGGGGGGGGGGGGACAGGAAGAATAGAGGGAAATTCCTCCATCGGCTCTTCCGCGAATAATCTGGGAACAGATACAGGTGGATCGATCGCGAGGAAAAGGGGCTCTGGTGTTGGTGGTACGAACTGTAATAAAACAGCCAGCTTACGTTAAGACGACCCAATAGGGTCAGAGACACAACGGATATTGAACTTGAAGGGGGGGAACGCGATCCAAAAAAAGCGTCTCCTCAGTTGTGTAAAAAGGGGCGTAGGGTGACGCGATTACGACACCACGCCGAGACGTGTCAGTTCCGTAGAATGAGCACATGTCGGCGGTGGACAGCACTCAGGAAAAAGGACAGGCAAGGAAAAAACAAAAGAAGGGCATACGAGTAGTAGGTTGGCCGATTTTCACCGTGTGAACTTGGCTATAGGTAGATAGAGCAAATGCCGGAAAACCGTTGAACGTCGCAATTACAAGCCACAGAGGGGAAGAGAAACCGCAAAAGCACGGTGAGCTTCCAACATACAGAAAAGAGAAAGACCAGCAACCACATGGGCGCGATTAATTTTAATGCCGCTGCCGAAGAAGGTTTATGTAACGAAAAAACGGTAAAAAAAGAAGCCCTTGCCGACATCGGGAAATCCGGTGAGCGGATCTCCGAGAGGAGTAAAAAGACGGGACGCTTGACGCCGACAGGAAGCTTATGATCATCGGAATTTCGGCCGCACAAGAGAGCAAATGGCCTCCGACAGAAACTAACTCACAAGTATCGTGGTAGCACAAATTCTCGAAAAAAAGGCGAAGCGAAAAAGGCTAACCAGTCAGTTGCGGGGCGTGTTCGAGGTCGCGAAGAACTGCCAAAACGGAAAAACCAATTAGCAAATTTAAAGAGGAAAGAGGACGAATTCGGGCGACGCCCAGCAGAAGCACAAGGAGACGTTCTTGAAATGCGGCCGAACCTAACCCACTCTCAAAAGGAAGAGAAGAAATGAGTGCTTCGCTGTGCAAAGACTAAAGGGAAAAGGGGGGCAAATGCAACAGGCCAGAAAAAAGTCCTGAAAACAGGTCAAAAAACAAAAAGGGGAGTGTCAGATAAGCAAGGGAGGAGGGAAAGTCGACTCTTGAGAAAGGCACTCGCCCGGACTTTTCTCGCTAACAACAAAAAGGAAGGAGGTATTAAAATTCCAGCGGCGGGGAAACCGACAACCTGAAAAGGCTGCGGTCTCCAGTCGAAGCTTCATTTTCTGCCCGTTAATGTGAAACCGCAAAATGGAGGGAAAAAAGGTTTTCTTACACAGGGGGAGGGGGCCTCATGGAAACACTCATACTCTGGGAAAACGAAAAAAAGGGACAGAAAAAGGTCGGCAAAGAAGGAAAAGGGGATCTGTGGTTCTTCCTATCAGAAATAAAAAAAAAAACGGCGGAAGGACAGAAGAGATCTTACGGTTCGAAGGGGGAAAAGGGCGACTGGAATGGGCGGCGGCGCTTGGCAAAGAATAAAAAACACTCCCGACAACTACTTTGGAAAAAGGGTACTTGAGAAGGGGAATCAGCTTTGTAAAGAAAAGAGACGGGTGGAGAAATGTCTCAGGAAGAGGGGGGGGACGGGGGCTAAAAAAGGTGTTCGCATGTCAAGCTGATGAAAGGGATAATAATTTCGCCGCGCGCCGCCGAGTCGGAAAAGAGAGGTGTCATGTTGGGAGAGAAGGGCTCAACTGGGGAAGCCATCGTCCTGCAAGGGGAGGGAATGTCTGGACAAAGGGGGACCCGAGGAAACCGTCGGCCGGCATTCTGTTTAGGAAATACATGGGGGTCTTCTCAGCCAATGTGCAAGGATGGCGCGTGGGGGGGGATTCGAAAATCAAGGGAGGGCGTCTGGAAAAAGGGACCGGCGGGGGGGATAATGCGGTTTACGTCAACGAGGTTCAGCCAAGACGAAAGGATAGTTTACAACGGCATGAAAGAATGGGAAGCTTGACCGGGAAGGGGGGGCATGGATGCTGGCCTATCTCAGGCAGGGCTTGGCCGGGAGAGGAGAAACGACTGCTTGGACGACTCTGACGCTGGCCGCGCGCTGGGGGGGAGCAGGGAGATGGCCAGAAATGTGGAAAAGGGCCTAGGCGCTGGATGTCGCGACGTTCAACGAGCTTAACACGGGACGTTGTTCGAATAAGCGGTCGCCTTGGGTAAATAGCTGGTCTAGCATCGGGCGAAACATCACAACGCTCTCGGGGGAAAAGGGAGAGATATCACCTGAGCTGGGACTGACAGCGTGTAGAGAGTCCAGGGAACTCGTGCTGCATGTCGATATACAAATGCCCCATTCGGGCAACCGGGGGACCCGGAGGAGAAAAGGACAAGACTTCGCGGATCGACTGAGGAGACAAAGATTTACGTCAGGACTGGTAAATGCCTCGGCCACTCGCCTATAAATATCTTGGAAGGCAAAGTCACCGGGAAGCTTCAAAAAACAGGCGAGGAAGAGAAATCAGGGCGATTGGGGTCGCCCGTTTTCGGCAAGCATAACCAAGAGATGCCGAATGTCGACGCGCAAGGAGTGAAAAAAAAGAGGAACCGATAGGGAAAGACAACGGGGGGGCTAAGCGAAAGGGGAATTTGCAAGCGACGGCGAGGTTACGGCTGGCTTGGGGCAGTCGCGGGAAATTGGCAAAGAAAAAAAGGTTGGAGTTGCAAAAACGCCAGGGACACCGAAGAGAAAAGCAGTTTTCTGTTCCCTGGGACCATCTATAAAGCGGCCGACAACCGTCATGTTGCTAGACGTGCGCAAAAAAGGCTGTAAAAAAGAGGCAAGAAAAAACTTCGGGGGAAGGGGAAAGAGGGGTTAATTTGGTACGGCCAAAGCAACGGACTCTAGAAAGGGTGGGAATGGGGATTTCTCTTTCGAGTCGGAGGGTCAGGGGAGAAGTTGGGAAGGGAAAGCCGGTATCTTATCAGAAAAACGACCCTCATGTGCTCCGGCTGGGGACATTAGGTCTCAAGCCCATCATCGAGAACAAGGTAGGGGAAGGAGGAAAATAGGTCAAATTGAGCGAGGAAAAACCAGGAGCATCGGATGACCTGAGGGTCAGTGTTAGCCCCAAGATACCTGAAGGGCAATTCCTCTAAGATATCATGAGCACACCATTAGACTGGCAAAATGAGTTACCCCCAGCCAACCGTGAGGGAAAAATGGTGTCTTCGCATCTTAAAAAGGCCTGTAGAATATGCAAGAGGGGTTGGGATCAAGGGACCGAGACGGAACGACAAAGGGGAGATATTTACTTATGAATGTGGCACGCCCAACGTCAGTGCCAGAGCGCTGAAGAGTTGCAAAAAGCCGAAATTCAGAATCATTTAAAAAACACCGGAAAAAATGCTGAGGGGACGGGTCATAGATCTTCTACACGTTCTCCTTCATTTCCTTCAGAGAAAGACGGAATCAAAAAAAGATGTGGGGAGTCCGGACGAGAAGAGACGAATTTCGGAAGGAAAAGAGCCTAAATGAAGAATAGGAAGGGACCGTATTTGTCGCTGCGAGAGAGGGCTCTCGTCAGAACGAGGGTAGACATAATTCAGGCAGTGGGTGGTAAGAGAGCCTCTTTGTTCATGAAAGCCGGGGCGGGTGCGGGAAAACCCCGGCGTACGATGGGGTTCACGATATCGAAATGCAGCCATCTCTTGAAGGCTCGAAAAAAAGGATTTCAGCGCGCAGGTTGATAGGCCAACCTCGGACTTCAACCAATTGGCAGCTTTTTTTGAGGGAGAAGGGGACAGGGGATCCAGCAATCGTCGTAAAGAGAACTCGAATAGAAAAAACGGATAGGTGTTAACTGTAGAAGCTATCAAGCCCTCGAGCGTCTCATCATGTGGGGAGAGGGGGGAATAAATCAGGAAAGGACGACATGAAACGCAAGGGTCATCGTGCGAGATCTAACGCAGAGGGCCCGTGACTCAAGGAAAGCGATCGTCGTCCATCACCAGCCGAATAACAATACGGTGTACCGGAGGGAAACAGGGAAGGACCCCGAAGGGGGATATCTATAGGCCTTATCTTTTCAGGCCCTCAATCCAAAACGAATCATTACAGCCAGTCCGCAAAAAAGGGGGACTTCAGGGGGGGCAAGAAAAAAAGTACTCAAGAGACAAAAGGGAAGCAGACATTCAGGAAATCATGCCGGAAAGGAAAGGGGGTAGAGGAACACCGGTTTGTCTAAGAAGAGAAACTGCCTGAAACAGCTGGAAACTTTTTCATGATAGCCCAGGAAAAAAGAAAGATCAAAAAAGAGCGCAGGATCACGAATACGAAGGGGGAATTAGAAAAATTCTAAAACACAAGATCGGTCGCACGACTATTCCTCGAAATTAGAAATCGGGTAAAGGGGCACCCGTGCGCACTCCTCCTGTACAAGTTAGTTGTAGGGCGGTTGGGAGTAAAGAGAAAAAGCGCCGCGCAAAAAAATGAGAGAGGAGTTCGCTCCTTCAACGGGCGACAGCCTTCGTGGAGCGCAATCGTTCTTGCGAGATAGCCGACGTTACTTCCGCAAGGAAATCTCCGGTCAAGGCGGAAGAGGGCGGCTGCGTGGGAAGGTAGATGAAAGAAGAAGGGGGGGGCAAAGCATGCACGTGCCGAACAGTTCCAATTGGGAGGGGGTGCATGAAGAGCAGAAAATGACGTAGGAATGGGCGCGTCACCGCAGAAGAAAACGCAACCGGGG
>Ga0179593_1402090_pt1 | contig 10999 bp, 24 predicted proteins | sample CZODoug2_1_08_16_FD_185931 | JGI IMG/M metagenome (GOLD analysis project Ga0179593, IMG submission 185931) | Vadose zone soil fungal communities from Angelo Coast Range Reserve, California, USA - CZODoug2_1_08_16fungal (PacBio error correction) | ecosystem: Environmental > Terrestrial > Soil >...
TCCAAATGCCCTGAAGGAACGTAAACTAGGGCTCCGATGCAAAAGCAAAAGGCAGAAATCGCAAAAAAGCCGCTTAGACATCAATTTTTCCCAGGTAGAAATTTGGCTCTTTGGACGACTTTCAAAAGAAAGACTGGGCGCGAATCCATCTATACGCATTGACAAACCGAAAGACTGATCTGCGCAGGAAGGGACGAATGTTTGACTTGAATTCGCCTTAAGGTCCAGGTACCCCGCAAAGAAAGTGCCTGGTCTTCGGAAGATAAAAAAGGCTCAGAAAAGTCATAGGTCAAGGTTGGAGTACACAACGTGGCGGCTGGACGCAGCAGTGGATTCGAAAGATGGCCCATCCATGGACCTGCCGCAGGGATTATCTCACCCTGGACCCCGGAAGGACGAACAGGGACCTACAGTAGGGGCGCGGAACAGAAGGGAAATTTGCAGAAAAGGACAAGAAGGGAGCCCAGACTCCCATGGGGGGGGGGGGGGGGGGGGGGTGGGGGGGGGGGGGGGGGGGGGGGGGGGGGGGGGGGGGGGTGGGGGGCTGACATGGGGGGGAAACGTTCGGGAAGAGATCCTCGAGGAGCAACCGGGAGAGCAGGGGAATCCGGCAGTAGGAGGATTGTCAGGATAAGAAGACAGAGTGTAGGTACAGTTGTAAACCTGCCGAAGCGAAGGGGAAGGGATTTACGGTAGGGGCATGCTGCCAAATGTGTCGTTGGTAATTCAAGAAGGGCCCTGAGGAGTACAACGAAAGCAGATAGTCCTAGGTGCGAAGGAACTTAGGTGGAGGGGGACCGAGGGCCGAGGGGGGCGAAAATCCCTAGGTGCACGTCGGGCCCTTCGGGAACAGAAAAAGAAAAGGTCCTCGTACGGGGGGAAAGGGAAACCCACAACGAGGGAGTGCCTCTACAAGACTGGGAAGGGGACATCGGGGGGAAGGGAGAGAGTCTTCAACTTATTGGGGGGAGGAAAGAAGAGGGAGGGGGGACCCAAAAAATGTGCTGGAAGGATGGAGAAAGAGGGAGGAAGAGAGGGGGTGAGCCCATATTAAAAAAGACGAAATGAAAACAGAAGAAAGAGAAGATACCTAGCTCATAAACATAGGAAATTCAGAAAAAGGGGAAAGCGGGATCGAGAAGAAGGAGGAAGTGGAGGAAGGGAGAAAAGGAAACTATAGCAGCTCAAGTTCCAGGGGGGGGAAACACGCAAAGAGAGAAGTTATCAAGGATGGAGGAAGGAAAAGGGACGAATGCAGAACAGGGCTGGACCCTCATGACTGTGAGAAGGGCAGGGAAAGAACCCGGAAAGAGGGGGGGAAAGGAGCTGGGAAGGGAGAAAGATATCATCCTTAAAGGGGGAGTCTACGAGACGAAGTGAAAACTGACGTGGACGAGGGACAAGACCGTTGTCATAAGGATACCTGGAAGATGCGAAAGGGGGGGAGGAGCTGGGGGGAAGTTTCTCGGAAGAAAAACAAGAAGAGTGGTCAGCCAAAGAGGGGTGTCGTAGAAGGAACGAAAAGGGGGGAAGATACACCGGATGAAACACAGGAGAGGAGAAGAAAAAAAGGAGAAATAATCAAATTAGAAAGCAGAAAACAGGAAAAGGACGAAAGAAAGGTGAAAAATGTCCTCTCCAAAGAAATGAGAACTGGAAGAGATAACAGCAAGAAAGAGGATTGGACGGTGGAGAAGTGTAAAGGAAACTTGATGAAAGAAAGGGGAGCTGCCTAGGGAGAAGGGGGGACTATGGGTCTGGGAAAGGTTAACAAAAAAGGCAGTGAAAATTCCAAGAAATGGAAGGACCGCGGGGAACTAAGGGGAGGGAACTTTGAAGAGGGGAGAAAAAGAGGCTGGTAGTAGGAGAGGCCACTTGCCAACTAATCGGTAAGGGGGGGGGGGAAAATTGAACCAATAAACGGAAAAAGAAGCGTTTTTATGAAGAAACGAAGGGAAGAAGATTCCTGGAAAGAGGAGGGAAACTCCACTCAGCTTGAATCCAGGAAGCAGGTATCGAGAACGTCACGCCCGAAAAATTAGGAACGCTCGGGGAAAGGAAAGTGAGAGGAAGAGGGGAGAACAAAGGGGGAGCCCCTTTGAGGGAAGAACGGAAAAGGGAAACCGAAGAAACAGACAGCCCAGTAGCGGTCCAAGGTAAAGCGGGGCAAGCAAGAAAAGAACAACAAGAAAGGAACCAGAAAGGAAAAATAAGGAAGAGAAGGTCAAATACTTGAAGGGGGGAGCTGGGGAAAAACCAAATAGGCACAAAACTTTACTTCGAACAAGGTTTGACGTCTCAAGAGATTCCGGTGTTCGCAGGGGGGGAGGAGAAAGAGAAGTTTGGGGACTTGAAAAAAAGCAGGGGAGGGGAAGAATGGATAGGGGGAAAGAGGGACATATCACGGACTATGCAGTGTTCAAGAGAAATTGGGGGGGGGGCAAGAGATAGAAGACTCAGGTGGAAAGGGAACAACTCATGAAAAATGCAAGGGTTAAAAAGAAAGGGGAAAAGGAATATACGAGAAGAGGGAAGAGGTCCTCCCCTAAAAAGGAAAGAAAGCCAAAAAAAGAGAAGTGAAAGTGAAAGTAAGGAAGACGAGAAAGAGGCATTAAGGGGTAGTACCCCTCTATAGCGGAAACAATCAAAAGAAAGAGAAAGAAAAAAAGCTTCGGGGAAGAAAAAATGGGGGGACATTCCAAGCATGAACTTAAATGGGGGAGATTAAGATTGAAAATTAAGAATGTCAAGAATGAAAAACTTAATTTTAGATGGAAAAAAAACAGAAAAAAGCATTAAGGAAGGAAAAAGTAGTCGATGGTGAAATAAGGGAGGAGGGAGAAGCAAAGATAAAAGTAAGGAAGGGGGGACTTGTCCCTTCTCATTCGAGTCTCAGTCTTCTTTGGAAGACTCAGAAAAAAAAAAAGGGAAAGAGAAAATAAAATCTCCTGAGAAAAAAAAAGCAGGGAGTAAAAAGAAAAACAACCCTTCACAAGAGAGGGGGGAGAGGGCAATGACTTTGGGTAAGTAAAGAAGGAAAGAGTAAGATAGGGACTTTTCCAGAGCAATTCCTAAGACAGATTTGTATCAGAGAAACTTGAAAGGGGTTGCTGAGGGAAGGAGTCATTGAAGAAAAAGATATCATGGACAAGGGGGGAACGTGGGAAAAGAGGAAATGAAAGTCAACAGGAGAGGAAACAGGGGACTGGAGGGAGACGGAAAGAGGGGTGAGGTCAAAGAAAGGGAGGAACCTTCCTTCAGGGCTTTTTTAGGGAACTGACCAAGGGAAAGGGGAGCGAAAGGGGGAAGGTCGGGGCATTGTAAGAAAGGGAGGGCGAAATGAAGGATGGAAAAGAAATCTAGGACTCCAGGAAGGAAAAGAAGAAGGGAGGAGGCATGGAAATTTCCCGATGTTCAATTGGAGAGGAACAACCAACGGGAGGATGAAAAAAAAAGATGAAGAGACGTGCTAAATGGAAGAGAAAATCTAGAGGAAAAGAGACAAAAAAAGAAAGAGAGGGGGGGCAGCAATTGCGAAAAAAGAGGCAGAGCAATAAAACAGACCAACGGGTGGGGCCTGTTGTTGGAAAAAGATGGCACGAGGAAAAAAAAAACAGTGGGGAAAAGTGGGGGAAAGATAGGGAGAGGTCCCGGAGGGGGGAGGGGGGGGGAGGAGGACCCATTGCCGGTACGCCTTACATGAGGAAGGGGACGGGAGGTGGGGGCGGGGAGCAGGGGAAAGCGGAGAGGAGGAATGAATTTCCACTTGAACTCAGTGAATACGACAGGGGAAAAACACAGGCGGCATTCGGATGAAATCGCTCGAAGAAGAGATGGACAAGCGGGGGGGGCAGAAGTGTCAAGCGAGTGGTCAAAAGTTGAAAAAAAAAGCGGGGGGGAGGGAGGAGAATGAGTTTATTTCCATTTTCGGGGGGGTTTAAGGAAAGGACTATTAGGGTCAATTTGCAAAGAGCAATGCAAAAAAAAGGATAGCACTATACACAGTAAACCCCGGGGAGGAACCGGCGGGAAGGAGGGGGATAAATTCCGTGGTCACCTACCTAGATCGAAAAAAGGCAGAGACCCTGGATTCGCAGCTCCGTCTTAGCCGAAAGCAAACCGTAAAAGAATGTCTGATTTGAGAGGGAAACAAGAGACCAAGGGAAGGGGGGGAGGGGGACGGTAATCGGAGTAGGACAATCGGAAGAGAAGTGGAGGTGGAGAAGAGGAAGAAAAACTATCTTTCTATTGAATGACGACTCGATCGGATTGCAGGGGATGAGTAGTTAGAAAGAGGAGGTACGAAGCAGAGGGGGGGGGAACCGGGAAATGTGATTAATCTAACGACAAAGAAAGGAAAGACGTGAGCATGGGGAATGGAAAAGGCGGGCAAGAAAGGCCTGAACAAATCTCAATTACATATTGGAACCCAACACTAGAGCAAGTCTTACGAATGAAAAAGAAGGCCTGCAAGGGAGAAAGCCCAACGTAAGGGGGGAAACCTTCAAAAGGAGAAAAGAAGGATCGTCTAAAGTTATCGGAGGACTGTAAACGATCCGACTATTTGATTAAGACCTTGAGATTCTCTCGGGGACTCAAATCCGTTACGAAAGGAGTCCGTTGGGGAGAGGAGGGGGGAAACGTGCAGGGGGAAAAGAGGGGTCAGTGATTAACTCAGTATCAGAGAATGAGGAGGTACAATCAAGTAATAGGGTGAGAGAAAAGATACAGATCATAGAGAGGGATGATAAAGGGTATCAACGGGTGGGAACGAAAGGGAAGTTATCAAAAGGGGATAGAGAGGAGCCCTTAAAGGGGGAAGATGGGAAAACATTAAGAGTTTAGAAAGAAAATAAACCTAGGGGCGACTCAAAGGAAAGAAACTTGGGGTTCAGTGAAGAGGACAGCGCAAAATGCGCTCCCTCAAAGAAAAGCGAGGGGGAAGGAAAAGGGATTGCTCGGGGGGAAGCATAGAACGAAGGGAGGAAAAGTTTAGGTGGGGCCAGCTCGAAAACTGGGAACGTTAACAAAAGCTGGGAAAAAAGGGAAAAAGGAAAGTACAGTACATTCCATTCGATATGCCGTAAAAACGGCACGGAGAGCCCTACGGGCTCGTGCCACGCTTGCCGAACGAATCGTGGAATAAAGGAGCTAAGGCAGGCCGATGTGTATTCTAGGGTAGTGAGAAAAGAAAATGTAATTACGCGCAGAAGTCGAGGGGTACGTACGTAGCCAATGTGAGACAAGTGACGAGTCCAAAGAAATTTACGGGTAGTTGCTGGAAAAGGCCACGGGAGGGAGAGACAATTCGCCAGTTAATTGTGGGATTGCGGGCTGAAACCAAAGAAAACCAAGGGTGTGGGGGGAAGAAAAGGAAATCTACGACTTAGAGACTCACAGATGAAAAAAAGGAAGTTCGTTGAAAAAATTTGCAAAGGCGAAAGGCAAAGCAAAAATTCCGTCGGAGAACACATCAGGAGGTGTTGTAATTCTGAATAGGGAAGGTTCGCAATCAGAGGGAGGAAAGGCTCATGACAACGCTATATCAAAGTGATGACGTGGACAACCTGAGGTCTAAAAGCTATGGGTTGAAGGATGGATGGATCCTAGAAAAATTCTACGTGTCAGTGACATGAGGAAAAGAGAGAAAAAAAACAACTTAGGAGAACTGAAAAAGGGTGCAACCTAAATGCAATTAGGTCAAGGGAGAGGTGGCCAAGAGGACTCTCCTCCACAAGAGAACAACGCCCTTGCGCCCTCCAAGGTCCTAACCGTGGGAGAGAGGGGGCTACTTGACAGAAAAAAAAAGGGAACGCTATAAAGTACACGAGGAAACGACTTACTATTTCTCGAAGCGAATTTTGCATGGGTTCTCATGCGGTAAAATGACCAACATCAAGGGAAATTTAAACTGATTAGATGGAAGGGGAGATATTCAAGGGGGATTCCCCAACCCGTGGGGGGGGGTTATACGGGAGACTCTGGGAGAGAAAGAATTGGAAAGAAAAAGGTAACCTTGTCCGAAGTGGGGGGAATCAAAATGGCAAGTTGGTGGGCATAAGAGAAGTTACCAAGTCAATGAAGGAAGAGTAAAAGAGAGGGATACCTGGGGACTACGAAGGAAAAGATAATTCTCCCAGCTAAAAGTGGGGTGAGACTGATAAAGATCCTCATTCTCAACGTAGTATAAGGCCTGAGTAAGGGGGGCCGAGGACCTCGCCTAGGTGGTCGGAAATGTAGTAACCTAAAAATAGAATGGGAAGTTAAGGGTACGGAGGGGGACATCTTAAGGACGTGGCGTTTGAAAGGGACAATAAGGGGGAAAACTCACTGTCAAAAAAGCTCATCGTCAGATGTGAGAGAAAGGCTGGGTGAGAAGCGAGGCCTCTTTGAAAATACTCAAAGGGGTGAAGGAACTTATTGAAAAGGGGAAAATGCTACTGAACTTGTAAGTCGCAATAAAAAGTGCCGCCGAAAATAAGCCGGTTTCAAAGGAAAAGAGAGGTCGAAAAGAAAAAGGAGGCCCATATGGGAGAGGAGCGTGACGACAAAGGGGGGGTACTGCTTCTATATCGATGAGCTGGAGCGTTGCTCTACCAAAATTACCGACCAGCGGGATGCTACCCTCACAGGGAATCGAAGGGGAGCCAGATATAAAGAACGGACGCTTGGGCCCCAAGGCCCTTGGACGGTACCTAATGTCCGGGATATAGCGAGCCAACCAAGAAGAAACGAAAAGGGGCGGGTGACTCAGAGGAAAGGGTCAAAGGAGAAAAAAGTAATACCTAGCTAAAGGAGAAATCATGAGGGAATGGCAGGACTCGAGAGTGAGGGTTGCCAACAGGGAGGGAGAGAGATCCTTACTTCTACAAGTCGATATAAATCAGAAGGGGGGCCACCGCGGGGTAAACTGATATTTAAGCTCAATGATTCATCGAAGGGAGAAATGTCGAGCGCACTTCTTAAGGCTTGGGAGGGTTCGATGAAGACAACTATCGGGAACCAAAGAGAGTAGTAGTTCACAAAAACCAGAAAAACTGCGTCCACCAGAAAGCGAAAGACTGGAGGAAAAAAAAAGGGGATCAGTAAGAATAGGCGATCGAAACCGAAAAAGGAAGATGAAAGCGTGGGGAAAGCCGGCAGAGAAGAAAGGAAGGTCGCCTTTACTAGAGGTCAAAGGGGTTTAAGGGGGGAGGGAGGTAGGAAGAACGGAGCAGTGATAGAATAAATAATCGACGAGATCTGGGAGAAGGGCTTGGGGAACCAGCGAAGTGATCCCTCCAGGGAAAAAAAAACAGGGGGGGGCAGGGGGGCGAATTACTGGTCCTTGAAGGGTCGGAAAAGAGTGCGCATAGTGCCAAGGTAAAAAAAGAGTTGAAGGGAATGAAAACGAAAATAAAAGTCTTGGGTGAATGCACTAGCTTGAAAAGATAAAGGCCAATGGGCTGCAACCAAAGAGGAGGGCATGTCCTTGCGGGAAAAAAAGGGAAACTAACAGAAAGAAAGCCGCCCGCGCCGGGGGAAAAACTGGGAGGTAGTAAGAGGAGAAAAAAAAACAAGAATTGCCCCATTGGAGTAAAAAAAGGAAAAGGAAAAATCACGAACAGAAAAAAAGGGAAAAAAAGGGCTACGCAAATGGGGACCAAAAAAACATACTTGTACGAAGCAATATAGAAAAAACGAATCAAGCGGGGCAATCGGGGGACGATCGTGAAAAAAAGAAAGTCAAAAAAGAGCGCAAGCTGTTGCGTAGAATAAATACTTGGGGGAAAGGAGGAGACTAGCCTTTTTTTGGGATGGAAACGAAGAATAGGGGGACGTTTGAATCGTGACAGGAGCACGGTCGTAATTGCGCATAGAAAGTTGGGGCAAGATAGAGAATCAAGCTAGAGAATGGGGAAAAAGAAGGGAAGGATTAAGTGAAAAAGAAGGAGAAAGGGAATATACTCAAGGAGCTTGAAGAGTACAGCAAAGAAGAAAAAGAAAAGGGCGCCCAACGTTCGCTCAATTTCAGGAAGGCCTCCAAAACGTCACTGGCTGAAAAAAAAATATAGAAGAAAACCGATCATAATAAGCAGAAAAAGAAAAGGGAGGAATGGCGATGAAGAAGGGGAAACATGCCTGTGGCCTACTATGGCTACAAATTAAAGGCCTTGAAGGAAGGTAGCACCCCATCTGATCAGCATGACCGGATGGAAATAGGAGTATGAGTTACAGAAGGAACTAAAAAGGAAATCAACAAGGGGAGCGACTGGAAGGACTGAAGAAAAAGAGAGCAAGGAGGTGTTAGACTCAGACAGAAAAAAAAAAGTATTAGGATTGAAATATAATATAACATCCGCAAAAACAGGAGCAGAATGGGCAGCAAAAAAGCGCCCATCTAATGGTGTATATTGGCACGGGAGGGGGTTCCCAAGGAAGCACCTCTCAGGGAAAACAGCGACTATTGACATCTACAAGTAAGGAAAAAGAGAGCATCAACGGAGGAGGGGAGGATCATTTTCGCCATGATGTATGCAAAATGGGAAAAGGGTCGAGGGCAACTCCAATAAAATAAGATAAAGAGGTGATGTCACTAAATTGGTGTTATGGGGAGGATATGGTTTACAGAAAGGCCTTACAGATGGTTGCTTCCTTAAGGAATGCGAAAGTTGTTTCGAGGGAGAAGTGGGAGTACGATACAGATAGGGCCTGAGAAAAATCGGTAGAAAAGGAAGGGTAAAGACTGTTCATGTAGAAAGGAAAGGAAGGTTGAATAAAGAGGAGGGAAAAACAAATTTGATAGGAAAAAAAACTCGTACATCCGGAAAGTCAAGATGAAACGAGGAATAGATACTTAAAAAAAGGGCAGGTAGAAGCCACCAAAAAAAATCTGATCAGGAAAGAAAAGAACTATGGAAAAAGCAAAAGCTTCAGGGGGAAAGAAACAGTGGGTGAAGGGGGGGGGGGTAACTATCTGCCCTAGGGAAAACCGAGAGGGAAAAACGAGGGGACACGATCTTTCTCGTAACACGGGTATTGTTCGTGGTTGGGAGGAACCCATAAAGCAAGAAAGAGGAAGGGCTGTAGGTCTTGGGAGGAATTTTCTAGAGGTAAGGGGGGGGGATTCCAGTTGGTTTCTCATACGAGTGGAAACTAAGGGGCATTTCATCTCCTGGGCTGCTTATGGGGATTGAAAAGCTCCTAGAGAGAAACCGATGGGGGAAACCAGGGAAAAATCTCTAAAGGAGAGAAATGAAAAAACTCAAGTGAAGGTTTTCCATTTAGTGGTATTTCCAAGTTCACGTATTAGGAGGGAATATGTAGGAGTGAGGAAAAAAGTAAAAACTAGGAAAGAAGGAAATGAAACCGTGGGTCAGGGAAATGGCTTGGAGACACTGACCGGGTGGGGGGAAAAGACCGAAAAATTAGTAACAAAGACAAAGCTCATCATTACCTGTATAGAGAAGTAAGAAGAAAAGACCTCACAGACCCCGAGAAAAGGGCAATAATCATCATGTAGAGGGTGATATAGTAAATCTGAGAAAAGTGAAGGGGGAAGGAAAAAAAGAGGGGTAGAAAGCCTCATCGGAAATTGTTTTGGGGGAAGATAAAGGATTCAGTACGGCAGGTTGTCGACTCGATACGTAGGGTGGAAGCAGGGATTCTGGCGTTCTAGAAAAAAGGGAAGAAGAAGAAAGATTTTGTGGAAAAAGGAGTGTTATTAAATCAACGGCAAAACGAGCAGACTCCGTTCTCAAATCGGGAAAGGTTTCAAACCTGAGAGTGCCTGCAAAGGAAGGACTAACAGAAACGCAAATTTGGCCAAAAGAAGGGAGGGAGCGTCCATAAGGAATAAATCCTTCAAGGAGAAAAATGTCTTTCATAACCCAAGAGAAAGCAGAGACTGCTCCGGGGGAAAGGGGAACGGGGGCCTGAAGGGAGAACAGGGAGGGTACCTACCTGGGAAGAAAGACATATACGTATGAACGTCAGTAGGGTAAGAAAGAAGGTGAAGAAGGGTGCCTGGTGGGCAACATCGGGAAGGTGGAGCAGAGAGAATAGAATAATAGGAGGGTTAATCATCAATTGGTTAATCTGTGAGAAAAAAGAAGAAAAAAAGAAGAAGATGCAGAGAATTAAAAGCCACATTTGGAAGAAAAAAGTGAGGACAAGAATATTGTCTATAGCACTTAAGACGATGACGAGTTGGAAAAGGAAGGTGCAAAGAAAGCCCTAAGTTCGGACTGTACAAAGGAAGCAAAGTTGAGGGGGAAAGAAGGTTACCGAATTGCACCCAGAAGTAGATCATAACTAAAAGAAACAGCCGAAAATATGCGCGCAAGAAAAGAAGGATGGAACAAGCGGGCAAACGGCTGGAGGGACAGAATAGGGGAGGTCAGCATAAACTAAAGATGAGGAGAAAGAGCATTAGTCTAGTGGTAACTGTTAAGAAACTACGATAAAAGGCAGAACGAAATATACTACCGAACATAGAGACAGGGATGGCCTATTAGGGAAGTGGTGCAGAAGAGAACGAGTCACTTTCTCTGGGCGAAGTCAAACTTCGGAAAGAAAAGGGAGCAACGAGAGCCGGAGGAGAATTGACTTGGGAGAATAGGGGAAGGCAAACTTTGGGAAAAGGGGGGAGAACCACTTGCCGGAACGTTACATGGGGGAAGGCAAAAGGCAGGAGAACACAATATATGAAAATACTTCCCAAGTGGGTTTGGGAAAATGAACGACTTTAGAAAAGAAAGGGAATTGAGGGGGGGGAAAAACGGGACCTAATTCAGAAATTCAAATCAACAAAAGGATGGTGACTGAAGAGACAGTAAGTAGGTTTTGAAGTGTGATAGACCGGGGAAAAAAGAGTGAGGAAGTGAGGCAAAAGAGAATCAATTTTGCTAAAGGAAAAAGAGTGCGCCCAGTGGGTCGAGGGTGGTCAGAGCTGGGGAGAGCCTCTGTTAGCCATAGTCACTGAGGTAAAAAGTCGAGAAAGATCTCAACAAAAACAAGA
>Ga0179593_1428795_pt1 | contig 10999 bp, 12 predicted proteins | sample CZODoug2_1_08_16_FD_185931 | JGI IMG/M metagenome (GOLD analysis project Ga0179593, IMG submission 185931) | Vadose zone soil fungal communities from Angelo Coast Range Reserve, California, USA - CZODoug2_1_08_16fungal (PacBio error correction) | ecosystem: Environmental > Terrestrial > Soil >...
ACAACAAGTTATAAGTAAAAGCTAAAAAGGACCTCGCCTACTACTTCGGGAGGGAAAGAACTATCAGGAGGGAAAATGAAGATTCTTCCATCGGAGAAGGAAAAACGAGAGAAGGGAGACCAAGCAGTCTCTCACAGAACGAACCTCAAAAGCTCCAACGAAGAAGCAAAGAACGCTTCCAACGCAGAAAAGAGGAAGAAAAAATCAGGGAAAAGCAGGACGTTGGGGGGAACTGCATCCCAAGGACGAGGGGAGCAATTGACGATTGAACGGGAAAAAGCAGGTACATACTTGGGCGACATCAGTTGGGAAAAGACGTGTTACAGAAGCTATATACAAAGGACATACTTATTTGGACCTTCTAACCACTCCGTCCATGCCACACAAAGCGAACGGTATAAGCTGCCCAAAAGGGAAAAAAAGAAAAAGAACGAAAAGACGGACGGAGACAGGACCTCCAAACTCTCCGGATGAGGGGAAAAAACACCAAACCATGGTTAAGAAACAACCATAAAGGATGGCCCCATAATGGTAAACCAGTAAGAATCCGGGGTGGGAGGCCAGGGAGATGGGAAGACAGAAATAACGGACCATCATCAACCCGACGAGTCATCCTAGTGGCGAGGGAGGGATGGATTCCTTCAAACAAACAAAATGCAATTTTTGAAAGATAAGGGAAAAGGAGCGCCAGAAAACATAAGGCGGCAGTACGGAGCAGAGTAAAAATAACCCACTAGTCAGGGTCTGGGACAGGAGGAAAGCACGAGTTAGAGGGAGAAGATACTCGGGAAAGCAGAGCCTGATTGTAGAGGGAGATAAATAAAGAAGAAAAAAAACTTTTAGTGACAAATTCGGAGAGTGCCTGCAGACTCATAAAAAGCCCTAAGTAAAAGGAACAATATACAAGAAAGACACTAAAAGAGGAAACACACTCTTGGGACGATCGCTGCGGGAAAGCTGTATTTAGGGGAAGTTCGGGTCCCTAGTAAGCATTCTCACTACCATATCTCAGCAACAACACGTAAGGGAAAAAGGACAGGGAACGTGGGGAGAAAATATAAGGGGGGAAAAAGGATAAATCTACCCTCCAAGAAGAAAAAGAAAAAAGGAGAAGGAAAAAGTGGAATTGTTGTCTAGGGTTCTTGACTTGTCTGGCGTATTTGTGTTTCAATAGGAGAAAGAGAGGGCGCGATAGCCACAGGGACAAAAAACATGGCTTCACTCCTTCCTTCCGAGTCGCTGCTTTCGCCATCCAGAAGAAAGCGGATTTGAAAGACGTAAGGGGCGGCTAGGAGACGGGTTTCGAAAAAAGGACGGCTTGGGTTTGGCCCAGGAAAAAAAGGTGCTTCAGGGACGCTGCTGAGGGGGGAGAGATCTCCAAGAGGGGGTAAAGGAAGAAGAGGGACTTTGGGGGGGCAAACTACCACCAATCCCTCAGGCTTCGGGATGATTCACGAGGGGGGGGGAAGGACAAAAAGGGGGGGGATAGGGGGTTCAAGCCTCAAGAGGTGCGGGGGAAGGGAACCCCTTCGTAAGCCATTTTTCGGAACCAGGAAGGCGGGCAAGACTGTTGTGGCGGTCAGGGAAGCTCGTGGGATGAGGGCTGAACCTTCTATTTTCAGGAAGGCTAGGGGGAAGGTTGCGGTCAAAAAAAGGTATTTCGTTTGGCACGAAGAGTGCAATCTAACAAGGGTGAGAGAAGCCTTTCATTGGAAAGAAAAAAAAGGAGGCGAGAAAAAAAAAAAAAGAGGAAAAAAGGAAGGAAGATACGAAAGGGTAAAGAGCTTGCAGACCATAAAGGGGAAAGGGCTTTCTTACGGCTCTGCTAAAGGCTGACGACAAAGGAGAAGTCCTGGAAGGAACGGTCCGGTCCGGGGCTGGGAATTGAACGGTCTTGGGAGGGAACACGGAGGGGGATCTTTTCGGACACTGTCGCTTTCGGGGAACTGTCCAACAGAGGCAGGGGTAGGGGGGGAGGAGGAGCGGGGAAGGGGGTAGCAGGAAGGAGGGATCCCTTCATAACGGCGTCGTGTTTTTATTGAGCGTAGGGACTACAAACTTTAATGGGGAGACATGGAAAAAATCTTACCCCTCCACCCTACAAAGACTTAGTTGAGACGGGGCTGGACGTTATTAAACACCTTTTGTGAATGGGGAAGTTCAGTCTTCCGCAACGGCATTGTGTTCCACTCAGAAAGTCGCGGGACGATCCAGACGTGGCTTTTTCGATTCTCGGTTCTGTTGAGTTCTGTTCCGGTTTCTATTAGGTTTTGGGTGGTAAGGGCGCCTATCAGAGCTGACCCTGCTGGGTGGTTGGGGGGGAAGAGTTCCGTAGTCTAGGGTCCTTTGTTTTTTCTCGGGCGGTGGAAATCTGTTGGAAGGATTGGGACCTTCGGGGCGGATTCTTCGGCAGAAAAGGGAGCATCTAGCTCAAAAGATGGGCCTCGGGTGCGTTCACTTTTGGACTGATGTTGTTCGTCGTCTTTTCTGCTTTTAACGAGACGGAACAAGAGGTGCTAGAGCAAAAAGCCCTCCGGGGATTGCACGAAACGAATGAGTAATAAAAGGGGAGAGTGAGCTAAGGTGATACAACGTACAGACCTTCTGGGTATATACAAACAAAAGGAGGAACTGATCGATATCCAGTGGTAGGGGAGGCACTCACCGCCCGACGTTCAGCTTACGACTGAGGGGGGAGATGACAAAGGGTCGGGGGGGTGTATTTGGCAGACAAAGGGTCAGGGTTCACATCCACGCAACATACGCGGGAAAATCAAGAAAAAAAAAATTAAGCCAAGGCAGACTGAGGCAACATCTAAAGCAACCTGCGCCACTCCGAGGGAAGTGCCTACGAACAGTTCGTCGGCCTCAAGGAGAAAACACTAACGGGTGAACCTGGAGAAACCCCACTAAAGATGAGAGGAGTCTCTCCCCATTAATAAGCAGCCGAATAGAACCTGAAGGGGCATCGACGCAGGTCCCTCAAAAGTCCAGGGCTCGAAAGGCTGCAAAAAAGTTAGGCCCTTTCAGCACCGGGAAAAAAAGAAACCTCTAAAGCCACCAACGGGCGGACGGAGGGCAGACGAAGCGAGAAAAAAATCGGGCCTTGCGATATCCGCAAAAAAAAAGGAGAAAAGAACGTGATCATTCCAGGATAGCAAGGCTCAACGGTAAAAACAGAGAATTCCCTCCTGACAACAAAGCTGATAACTAACGAGAAGAGGAAGGCTAACTTCATAAGGAAGGGTAGAAGCTGAAAGAAAAGCTCCTGGAAGGGCACCGAGGTTTCTCCCCTTCCATCTCCTTTGCACGTTCATTTAGAGGGAGGGGCGAACCCGAAGTCGCAGTTGCACAGAAAAAGGGGAGAGAATATGACAAGGGAGTGCGAACGAAGGTTCAATCTCATCGGCATAAAAGAAAAAGGCCGACCTAATTCTGGATGAGAAGAGACCCGATACAAAGAAATACTCAGACTACGCGGAAAAGATTGAGACAGGGAGCAACAAAAAGCCCTAGCCGCAAGGAGTCCACCGTACCAACCAAAATGGTCCTTCCCCCTCAAACAAAGGAACAGGACAGCGCATGGATCCAGCCCTTTATTGGCGACGGGGGAAGCAAGTGCACGACAGAGGAATAGGGCGACATGAAAGAAAAAGGGGAGTAAGACGAACTCCAGTAGAATAACAACCGAGGCCGAGGGAGGTCTTCTGAATTCTGGGCCTGAAAAACCAAGGCAACAAGAGGCAGTTTACCGAGGGGGTATGAAAGGGCCCATCACTTACAGTGCCGTAGGCAAAATAAATGCTCCCAAAGCATTCGGAGAACAAAAGGACGGGAAAACAAAGAGTTATCGATGACATACGAGGAAGGATGCGAAAAGTCTTTCTGAAGAAAGAAAGAGGAAAAGGTTTCATCAAGACGGAAAAGAAGAAGAAGACAACCAGACAGAGGGCAAAGAGTGAACCACGGGAAAACTAAATAAAGCAACCCAACATATAAAAGAGGAGACTCATGGGTGAGTCCGTAGGACTTTGTTCGGGGGTCCGAAGACTCTCCAAGGACCTTCGAGCCACAACAAAGAGGAGGAAAAAAAGAAGGAGCCTTAGTGAGAAGAGTGAGGGAAGAGCATGAGGGAAAAAACGAACGAAAACCTAGGAACCTATGAGGGTTTGGGGTCTCTTTCTGGGAGAGTACGTTGGAGGTTCCTCTTCAGGTCCTCTTGAGAATAGCACACAAAAGGAACGAAACAGTAGGGGAAGGACCCGTTCCGGGAAAGGAGACACACCTCTCTCTTCGGGGCTCTGGGGACGTCGGAAGAAGAAGGAAGGGGGGCTGCCGACTGTTCGAAGAATGGGGGTGAGAATTGAAGAAAAAGGGAGCCTCTCGAGCGGGGTGAGGTTTACAGATGAGAAACCAAGTAGACGGGGGAAGGGGGGTGGGAAAGACATCAGAGCCATCGCCACATCTTTCTTGTATGCTCCAGAGTCGGGGGACCCTTTTGTGTGAGGCTGGTCAAATCCAGGGGCAGAAGGAACCAAGGTCAGAAAAAGGGGGGGAAACAAAAGCGGGGCATTTCTGGGGCTGTTTTAAGGCCAAGTTTTGATCAGGAGGGGGGGCTCCGCGCTAGGGGCCGAAAAAAGGTCCGTACCAAAGTGTCGTGCTAGTCTGGAGGAAGGCTTGGAAGCCTCATGAAGGAAAAGGCTGAACTTAAGAAGGGATCAGAAGAAGGGACTGCGATAAGGAAGCTTACCTAGATCAAGAAAAAAAAAACCAGGGTATATAGCTTAGCAGAAACATCCAGTGGCAAAAGGAGGAGGAAAATCTCGGCAACGGCGAAAAGGCTTTCTTCGGGAAAAGCCCTAGCCGGAAGGCTCGAGGACACAGTAAGCCACGGAAGGGAGATGGTCGGATCAGTGTTGTGGGAAAAGGAAAAACTCGGGGGGATGAGTTGGAATCTTAGCATGCCCCGGATCGCCTGCTTATCTGGGCCCTGGATAAAGGAGTAGGGGGGAGGGAAAAACGCGCTCTGGAAGATTCATTTGAGGCGATACTGGGACGGGGAAAGGATAGGGGACGGCAGGGTCAGGGTCTGACGGTCCAGGGTGGTCGGAAGTTTGAAAGGAAAAAAAAAAGGGTGGTTGCATAGAAAGCAGGGGAGAACTGGAAAAGGTTCTGTGCGGGGGAAGTCGCATTGTCAGGCGGTTTTGGTGACTGTTCTATTCTCCTCTCTGCCGCCGGACAGGGGGATTGAGAAGGTTCCGGGGCAAAATGGTGCTTTCGTCTGCGGGAGAGGAGAAGAAAAAAGGAGGATATACGAGGGAAGTGATAAGGGGTCAAAAGGTTCCGATTAGTTAAAGGTGGGTTGGATCTGGAGTAATATGTGAAATAAAAACTAGGATACTAAAAACCACCCCAAAAAAGAAAGGGGGGATTAAAACCTTGACTCTTCCTCAAGGGGGGGAAGATTTCTTCGAGGAGTTGCAGCAATAAGTCCTCCACAGGGGATCTCTGAACAACTTCAGAGGCAACGCTAATATGATAACACGAAGGGGTGTAATAATACGAGGAAAAACGGCAAAGCTGATCCTTTTACGACTTAGGCAGAAAGCCCCTTAGGGTGGGTGAACATATTTGAAGAAGTTTGAAAAGGGCACATACTCGTCAGACGTGAAGGCCGAGGAAACTCTTCGAATGTTCTCAAGTAGCCTCTCCTACGCTGGGCCTTAGCCTAACCCGATAAAAAGAGCAGAAAGCCCCAACCAAAGCGCAGGGCTCACAAAAAACCAGGAGAAACAGGCGACAGAAACCTCTCCCCGAACTGCGTCAAACGCCGGCGCACAGAAATAGAAACAAACCATCCCAGCGCTGCAAACAACTGCCCGAACGAAGAAAAATGGACGAAGGTAAAGAACAGGCCAATCTAACGAGTCCACAAAAATCAGTTCGGATAAGACAGAGGCAAAAAAAATGAAAGGCGTCTGACCAGCCTCTCAGGTAAAAGGAAAAAAAGGTCATGGCAAAAATAGCGGGAAAAAGGAGAAAACTTTATCTCAGAAAAAGACACCAAAAATGGTTTCACTAAAGCGAAGAGAAACGACCAACATGGGGAGTTGGAACAAAAAAGCTGAAAGAAGGCGGAAAAAGGGACCCAGCTTTTCTTCAAAAGGTAAACAAGTTCTACAAAGAGCAAAGTGAAACAACGTCAGACTATCGGCGACGGAAGGAAAAGAAAAGGTCACCCAACCAACCCCAAAAACCCCCAAATGGAAAAAGACCGCAGCCACTGCCACCGCAGATTAGGGGTTAAGGCCGAGAAGCTAACTAGGAAGGAATACTCCCTGAGAGAAGAACTCGGTTCATTATTCAAAAGAAGAGAACTCCAAAAAACAACATATTTCCCAGACGGGTCCGCGGATTACGCCGGTCCTTAAACAGGAGGGAGGAAGGAAGAAGATCGTGAACCGGGAGTCAAAAACGGTATCATACAGCCCGAAAGCAACGAGGGGGTGACGGGAGTCTTCCCCAAACAAGGAAACAGGGCATAAAAGTAGGGGTAGGGCAAGCAAGAGAGCGCAGGCAATACTAGTACGAAGTAAAGACACCAAAAAGACATCTTGGAAATGTCTAAAGGAAACACATGGGAAGTTCAGACTTTAAAATCCGAGCGGGCGAGGCGAAAAACCCAGGAAGGGAAAGGAGGACCGCCATGGGGCCTGAAGCAGGTCTCACCTGCTCTCCATCAGGACTCAACTAATACGTAAATACAAGGAAAAGAAAAGGGGAATAGATCGAGTTTAGTGGGGCTGTTTTAGTTCCAGAGTCCTATTCCAACGAACGGGAGATCTAGAAAAAAAGAACAACATGTCGTGGGAGGAGGAAAAAGTAGATTCCTTCAGGGAGAAAGGAAGAGGGAAAAAAACGAATACACGAAAAATACAGAAGAAAAAAACCAAAATAGTAAGAGTTTGTGGTTCTACTTGGTCGCTTTCGGGGTAGGGGAGGGGGACGAGGGGCTCTTGAGGTGGAAGCGCAGAGGGGAACAAAGACAAAATTACCCGTTTGGAGTGTCTTCTCAATCAACAAGACTGGCGCGTCCGCTAATAATCGAAGGTAATGGTGGAAAAAAAAAAAAGAGTTTGATGGGGGGGGGGGGCATGAACTAAAAGACTGAAAGAGGACCTCTCTAGATGTTGTAATCATCCGGTATCGGAAATGCAGAGACGGCCACTGTGGGGCCTCACAAATCGGGAACTAGGCGTCGGAGGTCGCGTGGGGAGGAGAAACTGGGGGGCGGACTTCAGTCACTATAAGATCGAGCTAAAACAGCTCATGGGGGGCACCCAGCAAATGCTTTCAAACCGTTCTTTGAGGGATTCCAAGGGGCGTGAGTCTGGGGGTCCAGTAGGAGAAAGGGCAGGTAAGGGGTGACGTACTTTAGTGGTAGAGTAGTTGAGGCTGACAAGAGGAATGGTTCTTCGGCCTGAGTGGGGGGGGAGGGAAGGGGGGGAAAGGGCACAAGGGAAGGGCTGCACTCTCACTCAATTTCTAGGGGCTAGAAATGGCTGGGCAAGGGTGAGAAATTGAGAAAGAGTTCCTGCTAGAGAAACAAGTCTGGCTGGAAACTGCGGAGGCTGATGCCTTTCACGGAAGAGGGGCATAGGGGTGGTACGGCATAATGGTGTCCTGTTCACGTGGGAGGGGAGCGGGGGGACAAAGGTCCGGAGGGCCCGACACGCGATCTGGGGCACCTGATCAAGGAGGAGGGACAGAGCTCAGGCGTAAAGTGGAAGTTCGGGAGGGCGTTCGACCAGGCCCTCGGAGGGGAAGGCGTTCTCTGTTTTCTTTCCGGTGTGTTCTTAAGGTGGAGGGGCCCACGGGGGTTTGTAAGAAAAAAAGCTCAGTTTACGTTGTTGTGGAGAGGGTGGGGGCGGGTAAGGGGAATAGATCATGGGTCTAGGCGGTGTTGAGGGTCAAGGGGAGGTCGCCGAGTCTAACGAGGAAGGGGTGGGGGGGGGGTGAAGTGGGCCGGGTTGAATGGTTTTCTTTCGGAGCCGGGAACTATCAGAAAGGAAACTAGCTATCGTATTAATGAGCCAAAGGGGCTCCGAAGAGGGCCGCTGGCGTTTCAGTTTGTTCCTATGTTGTCTTCGTCAACCTGCGAACAGGCCAGGCAAAGGAAAAGCGGGAATGCAGAGCCGAAGGGGCAAGATGAACGATTCTTCGGAGGGCGGAGGGACCGGCCTAAAAGGAGGGGAGATCGAAAAAAGGAAAGGAGAGGGAAAAGAAAAGGAACGAATTGGAGACGGGGAAGCAACACAGACTTTCCGGAGTGAAAGCCTGAGGTCGGGGGGGGGGGTGCATGTATCAAGAATGGGGAAGGCAGGTGGGAAAAACAGAAAAAAAAACGCTAAGAAAAAAACCTGGGAACGAGCGTGCGGGAAAAAAGGGGAGAGGGGAGGCAGGGCCAAAAGGGGGAAGGTCGAAGGCAAGATGAAGGGAGCTCCCCACAAGGAAAAAAAGAAGGAAATGAAACCTCAAGCTGCTATAAGAGGGAAACCCGGCAAGAAAGACCGGCTGATCTAAGCCGGGCCCTCACCGATAGGGCCAAATACCTCCGCTGAGGCTGCACAACTGAAAGTGTAGCACCACATGCAGAGAAAAAGAGAAAAGAGAAAAAGCATAAAACAGGGAAACGTAAAGACGTCCCACGACGCGAGCTAAGTTCGAAAGAAGGCGATTCGCCAATCAAAACAAAGGTGAAAAAAGAAGTAAGTTCCGGAAACGACGAAGGGATCAGGATCATGAGTCCTTCCCGCTCCAAATACATCAAAGAATCCCGAAAGGGCTAAAGGAAGGAGCTCTGCAAAACGTGGGGGGGGGGGGTGGGGGGGTGGTTTGGTGGGTTTGGGGGGGGTGGTGGGGGGAGGGTGAACGGAAAAGAACAGCACGTGCCCCGAGGGCAAGAACTTTTCGGAACAGGAGTTGTCTCTACCGCATCAGGGTCCTAGGGCTACTATAGACGAGAGAGAAGAGCGACCTCCTCCCCGTTCGAAACTACAATGACTAAGCGGAAGTTTACATGATGACTGTCATAAAGAGAGGGACGCGACGGGGATGAAGGCTGAGGAGACGAAACCCTCGAAAGTTATTACCCCCTACCAGAGAGACAAACATGGCAGGAAGCCCAAACAGATTGAAGATGAAAATCCGTGGGAAGACAGGTTGACGGCAAGGAAAGAGATGAGTAAAATAGGAGACAAAAAGATGGATCAGAGACATCATCAGACCCTAATGAGGGCAAGTCATTCCGACACCAACAAAAACTATAGCAAGGTACAGTATTAAGGTGATGAGCGAAAGGAAAACCTCTCCGAGGCAGAAGCAACCGACATGCTCGCGGAAGGGAAACAAGTCTGACACAATACTTCTGACAGAAAACGGAACAACCGACTGCGAGCGAGGTAGATGGAGAAACCATATGTAAGTAGGGTGTCGGGCTGCAAGAGAAAGGAGAATGGCTCCAACCTCAAGAGGCAGAAAGGACCAAAATACAACAAATACACAAAAAGAAAGAAGAACATAGCATAGGGTTTTAGAAGTCGTGGATTAGGGAGGTCGGTTAAAATTCTAAAACAGACAAGACAGAGAGGAAAGACGGGAAGGGAGAGAAAGGAAGAGGGGGGAAAACACCGAAAGTAACACGAAAGTAAAGGAAAGAAAATATTACTATGTTTTTGGGGTCGGCTAGTGGTGTATTTCGTTTTCGTGGTTCAAATCCGCGGAGAGAGCAAACCGGGCGCATGGGAGGCCGAACGACACGTTAAGGAGGGGGCGAACGCAAGTCACCGAGATAAGGCAGGGTCAGAAATAGAAGGACAGGGGCTGCTGAACTGTCGACAGCCTAAAAGGATGGGGAGAGATAGGAAAAAAGAAAGAATCGAAGCGCAGGATGTGGGGGGACATTCATAAAAGGAGAGGGTTCTCATCGTGGGAGAGGCACCTCGAACCAATCCTGGATGGACTGAAGGGCACTCGGTTTGATGACGCCCCTGGGGGACATGAGAGGTCTTCAGCTCATAGGGGGGCGGACCGGCGGCCATCCAGGGGGAACCACTCTGCCAGTTTCGGGGGGGGATAAAAAGCAGGGGCGGGATGGTGGTCCCTGCGGGAGAGGGCGAGAGAAGTCCGCAGGGGAGGCGCTCGTTGGCAAGACAGACTTGACAGAAAAATGTACCGTCAGTCGGAGGCATGGGGGCTCAGGTGGGCGAGAAAGTCAAGAAAACCGCCAGGTCGGAAACTCAACCCGTCTGGAAAGGAACGGTTTAAGCTCTGCTAAAAGTATCAAATCATGCGTCTACCGCCGTGCTGTCAGTGGGCTGCGTGACAAGTCCTTGCACAAGAGGGAAAATGGTCGTCTCCCGGGTGAGTTTAGCAAGGCACGCTGGGATTTGCTGTCGGTGGAGCTGGAACCTGTGAACCGTCGCTGAGAGAGGGGGAATACCAGTCAGTAAGGTCTGTTAACCTCTAGAGAGTTGAAGAAGCCGGTGTCGCCAGTGAAAGGCCCAGAATTAGATAGTTCTCGTGTGAGGATTCCTGTTTGGAAAAAATAAAAATTTTCTTTCAGGTGGCCTCCAAGGGAAGGGGGGGGGGTCAAGCTTAGGTTGCTTACTCTAAGAATTTGAGATGATAGTCTTAAACTGAATCTAGATTGTTTCGGTTCAGATGCGATCTTGTTATCCTGCGTGGGGAAATTTTCCAGTTTTTGCTGGGGGCTTCGTCTCGGCATAAGTGGGGCCGGGCAGAATGACCCTCTTGTTCTGAGAGATTGATCATTGTAAGAAGGTAAAAATGGCGGTGGGTCATTGGGCGGTTGGCATTTGTCGTAAAACGAACGTCGGCGTAAAAGTGCACCCAAATACGGGTTTAGGGCATATCCTAATTAAGAGAAGAGCGGAGGAACTAGTTAGTCTATTAGTTTTCAACGGATTACATTAGGGGG
>Ga0179593_1446750_pt1 | contig 10999 bp, 14 predicted proteins | sample CZODoug2_1_08_16_FD_185931 | JGI IMG/M metagenome (GOLD analysis project Ga0179593, IMG submission 185931) | Vadose zone soil fungal communities from Angelo Coast Range Reserve, California, USA - CZODoug2_1_08_16fungal (PacBio error correction) | ecosystem: Environmental > Terrestrial > Soil >...
ATTAGATCTCTTCTCGACGTGAAGAACGAGGAAAGAATCAAAGCAAAAAGAGGGGGAGAAGCAGAAGGGACTTCAAAAAAATACCAGTACCAAACCGAGAAGGAAGCGAGCCTGCTGGCGCTCAACAACTTTTGACAAGGGAGAACTGTAATCAGAAAAAGAAACGAATAGGGCGGTTCGTGCAGAAAAGAAAAAGGAAGAGGTTCCCATGAACGTCAAAAACCTCCAACATAAATAGCTCGAGAGGGGCAATTATCGACGAACGCAAACGAAAAAGGAAGGCCAGAAGGTGGATCGATAGGCCAACGGGTGAAAAAAAAAAAACTCAGTGTAAAAAAAGGAATTCGGGGAGAAACCTAGACGAAAGGGGTCGCGAAGGAAGGCCGGATCAGGCCAAAAAGGCAGGTGGTCGAAAACAACGGGAAAGAGACCGGCACACGAACAGAAAAAAAGACCGTAGGTCATCTCATCCACGGAGCACATAGGTAAGCGGAAAAAAGTTGAACTAACTCGCCGCAAACGCAAGTCCAAGTTCGGGCGGGAAATTCATAATAAAGAGAGTTAAAAGGAGGAGGGGAAAGCGGCTTTGGGAGGAGTCCACGAGACGGGTGGAAGGGTTACGGTTGATGATCACTTCCAATAGTCCCGAAGTCGGAATACAGGGTTACAAGAGGGAGACATGGCTACTGAAAGGAAATGAGAGAAAGATTGTTAAACTCCGGAAAAGGAAACTCACCAGGATATGAAAGACCTTAAAAGAGGAGACAATAGGAAAGGGTCGGCATTCAAGACTGGCATCAGGGCGAAAGAGAGAACAACCTTGGAAGTCGCTGAAGAAGGGAACCGTATCAAGAGATGACGAGATTCCATCGGTCCTACCTGGCAAAATGAAAAAAATTGGAGGTTCCTTAAAAGACCGTGAAAGGGAAAACAAAAGGCTGAATCACAAACCGAAAACCCACAAAGTCCTGCTGCAAGAAGAAAGAACGCTCATTAGCCGTAGAGAACACTCAGCAAGGGGCAAGAGGGGGGGTTGGGAACGGTGATGATGAAGTGAGGAAGTTTCGAAATACGAAAGAGTCCTCCGAAACTTCTGGAGAGAGAAAAAAGTCTGTTTCTGTACTAGCGTGAAACAGCCTAGACAAAAAAGATCGCCGAGGCGGGATTCACAACAGCACAAAAAAAAATGAAGTAGGCATTTCTACGAGATCATGAAAGATGTGAGAACTATAGCCTATTGGCCGGCGAAGGATAAAGAGTCGGTACACCCCCCAAAGGTGCAGGAGAACAAGTCCCTCGAGCAGGAAACAAAGTCTCGGCGCTCAGCAAGGAGAAAGGGGTGGGGGCTTGACGGCGCAAGTTTCGAAGTTGAAATGGTGTAGCAGTTCAAAACATGGTACTTCGGTTCGGGCCAAGGAGAAAAAACAGTGTCAATTTTCGCGAATACCACGAGCAGAGGAAGCAAACCAAGAGTGAGGAAAGAGCCATGATCAATCGGAGACCCGATCTAGAGTAAAACAAAAGAAAGAACGCGTCATGACAAGAGGACGACCTGACGGTCTTGGGTTCGTCACAGTTACACTGCACCAAGAAAGAGAAGGGGAACGACTGCAAGTTCAATGTATTGAAGGGGCCATCACCTAATGAACCGCCTGATGGAGAGTCTAAAAGGAAAACAAGGATGAAAAAGAACAATTCAGTTTCGTGTGCTCGAAAAAACAAAAACGACGGAACGGAGAAAGAAAAAGAAAAGCAGAAAAGAGCAAAAAAGGAGAAGGAAAAACAGTACGAGGCAAAAGTAATCACTGTTGTTGTTGTTGTGTGTGGTGGTGGGGTGGTTGGTGGTGGTTGTGTGGGGTTTGGGTGTAAACGGAAAGAAAACATTTGGGGTTCAGACGCCATAAACACTACATGAGGGTTTTGTATCGCGGAGAGAATCACGTAAAGGGGGGGAACTTTTGACGATTTCGTTGTAAGTCAGAAAATCGAAAGAGGTGAGTAAACGGAAAGAGAACGAACACAATTCGACTACGAGCCAGAATTGGCAGCAGCGCAGGCCGAGCGAGGGAAGGAAGAGTTTTTGGAAATAATAAGATTTTCAAAGAAGCGGAAAAGGGAGAGCCGGGGGCCATCACGGAAAAAATTAACAGTTTGGGCATCATTATCTAAAGCAGCAGGGAAGACAGAGTAGGTCAAAATTCGCACCCGACACCAGGGAAGCCTTTGGGACAAGGGGTAGCGCACACCATAAAAAAAACCTCTAATAAAAGGGACGAACCGAGAAGGTTGGATGAATTCAGGGGGACAAAAAGGAAAGTTACAGGACCTGACAAGCTCCCAGGAGTTTGGAAAAACCGATCTGCCGCAACCCGCAAGGGTAGAGAATTTTGATGAAAGGTTGTTGAAATAAGATCAAAGAGGAGTAATTTGTTTTCCGTTTTGGCACAGGAGATGGAAGCAGATCGGAGGGCTATCGCAAAAAGTTCATGCCGAAATGCTTGTGAAGGGGGGCGATAGAGGAGCAGTTGGGGATCTTGCGAGCAAATAGGAGAGAGGAGAAGAGAAAGCGATTTATTGGAAATTCCATCCGGAAAACTGAAAGGGGGACAGGAAGTCAGGTACTCACAAAAAAGGGGGGAGAATTCATCGACCCTACGGCGACGATCAGCTTCGCAGGTGGGGAAAACGTCTGACCGTACAGCAAAAAAGAACCTTTAAAACGCACCGGGCGACATCCTAACAAAAAAAAGGAGGAAAAAGAAGAGAGGTCGCCAGTTCATAGAACATAAGAACTTCTACGGAAAAAAAAGAGGAAAAAAAGAGAAAATAGTGCTCGTCGCCCAGTTACTTGAAAGGCATAAAATGTTTAATTAAAAAGACTGAAGTCCAAAAATTTAACGGTGGACCGGAAGGGGGAAGAAAGAGAGGGAGACAAGACCAGTAGACAAAAGCAACTATGTCTCAGTCTTCATCATCAGATACCGAGAAAAAAAAAAAAAAGAGACTGCAAAGGACGGATAACACTCGGCGAGCGCATCCCGATATAAGAAAAAAAAAAACAAACAAGAAATATCAGGGGAAAGATAACCAAAGGGGAGCGGAACTTGAAATTGGAGGAGCGAGCCTCTATTTCCGTTGAAAAAAGAAGGGAGGTGAGTAAAAAAAGAAAAGGATTCTAAAGGGGAAAGAAGGAAAAAAATGAGAGGGACGAATCAAGATGTGGAAATAAAGGAGTTTAGACAAATATATATACAACACTACCCAGGGGGGTGAGAAAGGGGGGACCTACGCTTTATTGCAACGCGGGGTTCCAAAAACATCTAACAAATAGTAAGGGTAGGCTTAAACCAAACGGCGCTAAAGGGGAAGGGACGGAAAAGAGTTGAGTTGGAAAACGTAAAGAAACGCAGAAAGGTCTGGAGCGCGAGTTTGAGGAGGGAAATTAATGATGGTTGAGAGCGGACGGAACATTCAGAAAGTTCGCGCAAAGGGAAAACTTTGTAACCGATAACAAGTCTAGAAACGAAAGGGGGGGAAGGTCTAGCAAGAACTAAAAGGAGGGGTTTTGGGACCTGGCTTCGGGACAAAGGAGAGGGCAGGGATTTGACTACCAGGGAAGTCCTGGAAGTGGTCAGGCGGCCAGTGTGGTGCATCTGTGGATTTGCATCTATGGCTGATTGGTCCTCAAAGCAGGAGAAGAGGGGCATAGAGGGTTAAGACTGAGAAGGACTGATTTTTCGTTGGCAGAAAAAGAGGAGAGACATTTATCCTCAGGTAGCGACTGAGAGGAAATTCAGAACCAAAAATCAAAAAGTCACCGTACAAATCGGTCGCAAAAGGGGAAAAAAAGGAAGAAAAAAAGAACCTATGGGGGATTATGACAGGGAAACATGTTACTCGCTGGATTGGAGATGACGCGGGAACTCTACGATCGGCTTGGGGCCCGAACGGCAGGGGGGAAAGCGAAGATAGGAAAAAGGAACCATTTCAAGTAAAGGGAAAAAAAAAAAGGTGCATCCGATAACTCGACTACATGCAATTAGTAACTTCGTGGAAGGTGCAGAAAAAAATCCCGAGCATTCAGAGCGCGAAGTCTATATGGGGTCCCCGCTCGGGGAGAAAGCTAAAACGCCGAGCATACCTTTGAAGAAAAAAGAGGGCTATCGAGAAACAAAGGTGTAAAGAACAAACGCCTTCATCATAGGGGGGACTTTAAAATTCGCTCGTAACGACAATCAGGTGTGCCATTGAAGCGGGTCAAGAGAGAAGAAAGGAAAAGGTTCGGCTTCGATCGAAAAATGGGTTCCGCCTAGGAGAGGGGGATTTCACATCGCTACTGGAAAGCACGAAAACCGTAATCACTACTGGCCATGGAGGGAGGGAGGACAATCAAGGGAAAGGCTAAAAGAATGCACGCTGCCCTTTGTCTCTGGGGCGAGGAGGTGGACGAGCGCATTAGGGGAGAAAAGGTACTAAAGGAGGCCACTAGCAAGGGGGTCAAGTTGGATCAGTAGGGAAAAGGGAAAATCCGAGGTTAGAGACATGTCAATCGCTCTTACAAAAGGAGAGCGTTCAAAGATCGGTTACGGAAGTTGAATGAAGAAAGGGCAGATGGCCTTTTCCAGTCCTCAAGAGATGTGGGAACTAAGGAAAAATCTGGAAGAGGGATACGAGGAGAAGACAAGCCATGGGACGTATCACAACCTGAAAGAAGTGGGCAGAAACTCATAAGATAACCGGACAAAAAGGAAGACGGTCGGGCTCGTTTAACTGAGAAAAAAAAAATCATCAAGCAAAGAGAAACAAGAGAAGAAATGTTACGCGCAACCAAGGAGGAATGTCGGACACCGGACGGGGAAGAAAAGGGTGGGACTAGTTATTGTACTCGGAGACGCGAAAAAAGAGGGGAGGGGGATTTCCGGACAGTCACTAACTTTGGAGTCAGGAGCGTGCAAAGGGGAAAACGGAAAAAAACTGAAAGAAAAAAGGAATCGGCTTAATCGGCTTGATGGTGGGAAAAGATTATGTGACACACCTATTGAGAGCCACAGTGTTTGAACTTTCCGGGGCCAGATCGGATCAAGCCACCGGTTGGCAGCAAGAATGATCGTGTGGTAGACGAGACGTGGAAATCGTCGTGAGATGTTGGAAGGGGGGGGGTCAAGTAGGAGGTGAGGAAAGACGACCGAAAAGGAGAAAAAGAGGAATCTAAAAAGAACAGTTATCCCGTAAAGTGATGAGAGCAAAAAAGAATATACTGGCCGTTTTTGTGCCTTGTTGAGAACGAGAACATTAGAAAGCAAAAATGAATAAGCTGGGATCGTTCAAGGGAAGGGGAGGAAAGAAGAAGAACGTCAAAAGTAAGTCGAAAACAACAACCACTTAGAGTATTAAGAGAGAGACGAAGAGGTTGCTCTGGTCGCAGCCGATTCCCAGCAAGCTGAGATCAGGCGGCCACGGAGAGGACGAATTCCGGGGTACCAAGGACAAAAAACCGGCAGGAAGAGAGAGAAGGAGGGCTCACCATGTCACTTTCAACCGCCTAAGTCTCATCTGAGAGGAGGGTCGTGACGCGACCGTACACACAAGGAGAGAAAATTTTCCCATGAATGAACCAAAAAAGAATCATCACGCATAGAGCGGCTTCTAAGAGGGGGGGAGAAACTAGACTGATCTTCCACGTTAAGAGAGGAGGGCCAAAAGAACGTAACCACCAAAAAAAGAGGGACCGTCGAACTGGTGGGAGGAAAGAAGGGAAAAGCAAATTAACCGATCAGAGATGAATGGGGAGAAAAAGGGTGTAACCACACTTAAAATCAAGCATCGCCTGAAGAAAAAAGGAACGGGCTGTACGGACTCCAGCCAACGTTCAAATTGACTAACGCGAAGCAAAGACCTTATCTCAATCGGGGACCAGAGTGAAAGATGCCTGGGAGCAAAGGAATGAGCCTGTTGGCGGGACGCTAGGTCGGGCGAAAAAACACTCAACCGTGGGGAACGGTGCCTGGGGATTCAAAGCTTATCAAATCGTCGCCCGTACTAGAACAGTTCAAAGTCACATGGGGGGCTGGGAGGGAGTCCATCAATAGAAAAAAGAGTGGTTCAAAGCCAGGAAAAGCCCCTCTCCATGGCTGGCGAAAGAATGAAAAGTACCAGCAATACCTTCGCAGGAAAAATCCGGCCGATATGAACGCAAGCATTTGAAAGAAACCGACCAAAAACCTTCCGTCCCGCAACAAGAACAAAACGTGAGTCAATGGAAACTTCGGTTGAAGCTTCCCTTTGATTCCGGAAACCGAAAAGGGGAAAAGCTCCCCTACCCAAGCCACCACGACCAGGCCGGGAGTGAAATCATAAAACGAACTGAAAGGAGAGAAAGAAAAGATAAAAGCCAGGGTGGTGAAGAAGGGGGTTCGTCAAATTAATCGATGTCTGAATTCCACGAAAGCTAAGGGGAGGAGAGGAAAACACGAGGAGCTCGGAAGAAAAAAAGGGAAGTTTCATGAACGGGAGGGAGGAAATCTCTTGAAAAGACAAACGAATCTATCGTTCCGCGGAAATTACAAACTTACAACGAGCGCAAGGAGAAAGGGGAAAGGGGGAAGAAGAACCGTTGGAGGGTCACCGAAAGGCTTGGACTATTAGAAGAAAGAAAAGGAAAACTGCGGTAGCGGGTCAAACTTCGTCCAAAAAGGTGACCAGAACGAAAGTCGGAGCTCAGCATAACGGGATGAGGGAGGAGAAAAAAAAGGGTCAGAGGGGGAAAGGGGGTATCAAGAGTTCACGGCAGACAGGGAATCATTCGTTTAAAAAAGAACAACCATTGTCGCCATGGTCAGAAGGAAAAGGTAAACCTCAAAAAACGGATAAGAAGAAAAAAAACCCCCTGCGGTGAGGCAAAGCCAAACGGGAGAAAGGCCGCCAAGAGCAACAGAAAAAGAACCACCACGGAATGGAAGCTTAGCGGGAAAAAGAAAAAGGAACGACCTTAAGTCGGGTTCAGTCGGGTCGGACGGAAACAAAGGCGCGGGAAGGAAAAGGGGAGGTGACAAAACTATGCAAAGTCAGGAAATCGCAGTACTAAAATGGGGGAAAGAGAAAGGCCTACTCGGAGGAAGAACATGACATAGGTCTGAGTGCTACGAAAGGGGAGGAAAAAAAGGGGGAGAATAGAGATTACAGAAAAAGATAGCAAAAGACAAATATCCAAACGAGGAAAAGTTAAAAATAAAAAGAGACCTGTATAAAAGAAAAGAGACAGTTTCCGACCCCAGAAAAAGAAGAGTGGGATGGTGGTTGGGAAGAATTAGAATATAAGAGTAAAAAAGGGTGGAAGGTTAGTGCCGGGGGGGGAGATCGTTGACCGGGAGAAAGTCTTCGGGATTGAAGAACAGGGAAAGAAAGAACACACAGTGGATAGCTCCAGCTCTTACAATTATCCGATACAGCCGGCCTCGGGGAGCGACAAGATGACTGTTGACTAAAGAGGGGGAAAAAGCGGAGGTAAACATTTATCGGGGAAACAGTCTTTCAACTGCGACCCATGAGGAAGAGGTTTAAGTGATAACGGAAACTCGGGAGGTTTGCAAGACAGTAGGCAAAGGTAGTCTAACCGAAACGAGAGAGGGGGAGGGAGTCTGCAGAGAAACTCAAGACAAGCCTCTCAAATCGGGAGGGATAAAGAGGGAACCGGAAGTTGGCTAGGGCCGTTCACGGAAGAGGGAAGGGGGACTTGAAAGCGAGCAAGGGAAGGGGGAAGAAAGACCCTATGAAGAACACTGAAACCAGGGGAAGGGGGTCAAAAAATGGCTCAGTTGTGGTTTTCCACGAGGTCCCGCCTGCTAGCGGGAGGGGGTGAACTTGTCCGTGTTGTTCAAGAGGCGGATATTCAGGGGGGTCGATCGCGAGAGAAAAATCACCAAGTCCTTGAGAAGAAATCAGGTGGATGGGGTTGTCGACAGGGAGGAGAGGGGTAGAGGACAGATTGAGAAACCGAAAGGAGCGGTTCTCGTAGCAGGACGGTAGGGGGGGAGGAAAACTCGGGTGTAGGGGGGGGAACCATCAGCCACAGGAAAAAAAGGGGGCGAGTACCATGCATCCCAACGTGAAAAGGAAAGGGAATCAAAACATACGGACGGGGAGGAATCAAAGATGGGGACCAAGGGGTTGCGACGGTAGGACCCCAACCCGAGCGGCCGAAGGGGGTTGCACCTGAAAGGGAGATCAGAAGAAAAAACAACAAGAGTAGGATGATTAAAAGGGGAGAAAGGTTTCAGGCGCAAAGGCATCGGCGGGAGTGAAGGTGAAAAGGACTAAAAACATGTAGAGGGGGATAGGAGTAACGGGTCAGGAAAGGGAAGAAAGGGGGGGGATTCAAGGGGTGAAGGCACTGCCCAAAGATGGAGTCGCGGGGGGACCTTTGGAATTTACCGTAGGAAAGAGGAAGATCAAAAATCGCTAACGAGAAAAAGAGAAAGAAAAAGAGCTAAATGAAGTGACCTCAGCAATGTATATAACAGCAACAAATCCGTGGAGAAAGGCCAGTGAGCGACGGAGAGCTACAGAAAGAAGATTCCGTGCCAAAACACCAGGAAAGCACAACCCAATTCACTACAAGGCGGACGATAGAAAAAGGGAGAGGAAGGGAGACTGGAAGGTTCGGGAAGAAGTATCTATGGGACTGTTAGAACAAGGGGATCTATGAGGCCCTAAATCAAGCGGCACATAGGCCAACCTTCTAGTCGACGTCGAAGGGGGGGTGGAAGGAGGGCTGAATGGAGACAAACGATGAGGACACAAGCTCGAAATCGGTGCAGAGATTACCTACCTGTGACAACGCGGTCAGATAATATAACAAGCGGGTTTGGGAATTACTGGGAAGGGAGACAGCACGTTCGATAACTTTGAAAGAAGGATTAAAAAGGAAGTATGTTGTTTTTGAACAACAATATGGAGAGTGGTCAGAAGTCGGAGAAGGGAGAAGAATCATCAATGTTGGCAGAGGCAAAGGGCAAGTATAAAATAGAGAAGCATTTGTAAAGAATATCAGCATCACACAATCACCGGGGGGGATAGTATATTCCGACGATAAAAACAAAAAAGGTGGGGGAAAGGAAAAAACTTTAGCGAAGGTAAGGGAAGGAGGGAGTACAAAGGCAATCTGGTAAATCGGGGGGGGGAAAATTGCTCAGCGTGAACTGATGGGTCCTCCGAAAAAGGAGAAAAGGGCTCGGCTTGGGTGGAAGAATCAAAAAAACACGGAAAAACAGGGGAGGCATGCATGAGTCGCTACCTTCTCTTAAATATGAGAGGGAGCTGGGGGCCGAGTCACTAAACAGTGCAAGAACGCGGCGAAAAGGACGCAGGGCATTTAGAGCATGTAAGGTTACGAATCCGGGGAGACGAGGTAAGGGGTACTGTGGTGATTAAATGAATCGGTACCATACGGGTGGAAAGGGGGAAACGACGGAGCCCGCTCGGGCGAGGAGGTGAGGGGAAGACAAAGGTGGGTGCATGCTCTAAGAGCGATGACCTCAAGACATGGCGACAATGGTGGACACTACACCCTAAAAAACGAAAGACTGCAAGAGAACGCAAATTTCAAGGAAATGGGTCGAAGGGCACACTCCACACTCAAGACATGCGATCAACGTCGATGCGTGTAAAAACAATCAAAACGAGCAGCTGCACCAGAGGAGAAAGGGGAAGAAAAAGATATCTTTGGTTCGAATAGGCATAGAAGAAGGGGAATAACACGGCCTTGGATGCCAAGGGCAACCGGTCGCCTGAGCGAGGGGAAGGGTTGAGAATAGGAGGGCGTCACACAGTGAGTTGGGAAAAGGTAGAGAGGTAAAGCGAGTAAAGGAAAAGGGAACTTGTCCTTTCTCAAGGGGTGGGAAGAGGCCGGGGGAGTCGGAAATGCAGCATCTAGACGGCGAACACAAGAAGGAACCTCATGCAAGGAGGGGATAGAGCGACAAAGGAGCCTAAGAGGACGTCAGCTCGTAAAAGGCCTGGCGTTGCGCGGGGAGTGGTCCTAGCGTCAGGGTCAGGGGGGGGAAATGAAGGCGAAGTATAAAAGAGAGAAAGAGTTGATTGGATAGGTAGGAAAAGGGGAGTGCGGAAAAAAAGGGTCTAAGTAACAGTTTCTGCAGGAAACAGGGAGGGGCGCGTCAGATCGAACCTGGGAATGACGGGAAGGAACAAGAAGAATGGGTACCGCGTCGCGGGCTTTCCAGCAAATATAAACCGCAAGCAGGCGGGGCAGGGCGCGGGAGACGGGGGAGAAAAAAGGAGTCAAGCGAAACACCATGAGCAAAGAAAAAAGAGGACCGTAAAACGCCGGGGATAAGAAAAGAGACGGAACCCAAGCAAAAAAGGGTCGACGGGGGTTAAGAAAAAAGAAAACTCAGTCGAAAGGGACACCCAAGAAAACAGGAACAATTCCTCAGAGAATGCAGGGACCAAAAAGACCTTGACGAAGAGAGAAATTATTGTCAAAACGAGAGCGGAAAACGGTCGGGAGGAGGGGAACCTGACATCAAGGATGGCTGAAGCGTGCCGTGAGGAGGTTTTAAAAAGGGGGGAGAAGGAGCCGAGTGGGACTTCAAGAGACGGTGACAAAGGGATTTTCAAAAAAAAAGGAAGTTCGAAAAGCTTACAGAAGGTTTTTGGTGAAAAAGTTCATGGGGGCAAAATCATAACAAGGGTCTACCGCAGGATCAGGGGTTGAGAAGAAGAAGTGGGGGCGGATCGTATAGGGGCAGGGGGGTTAATGTTCCTCGAGAAGGGGAAACTGGAAGATTCAAAAAAAAACCTATCTTGAGCATAGGGGGAAGGACTACAGTTGCCCGTTCCAAAGTGTCTTGCGTCACACAAAAGGATCGAGGTGACGCATCATTTGGGGGGTACTGTATACGGAGACGAGAACAAATTCGCAGGCAAAGGGGGGAAGAGAATGAAAGCACAATATAGGGAAACATAGGCAAAAGATATCGCG
>Ga0179593_1608669_pt1 | contig 10999 bp, 13 predicted proteins | sample CZODoug2_1_08_16_FD_185931 | JGI IMG/M metagenome (GOLD analysis project Ga0179593, IMG submission 185931) | Vadose zone soil fungal communities from Angelo Coast Range Reserve, California, USA - CZODoug2_1_08_16fungal (PacBio error correction) | ecosystem: Environmental > Terrestrial > Soil >...
CAGGGTCGCTCTATCGGCATCGCTGGGTAAAAAAAAAAAGAAAGAAAAAACTGCAAGCAATCATAGAGGGAAAGAAGACAAATATCCAAGGGTTCTTGCCCCCGAAAAAAAAGGGACCACTCTTTTTATATTGGAAAAAAAAAAAGAAAGGGGGAGGAGGGGAAGAGGACGTCGATTTGCGGGGTCATCGTTTCGGCGGGAAAAAGAAAGTCAACAGAGATTCCATCATTCAAGAAAAGGACGATCGCGGAGTTGTTGGAGGGGGGGGGGGAGCTTCTAGGGGAAGAAAAAAGGGGGAATCCAAACCGAACCTCATTGAAAAAAATCCTAAATCGCGGACAAGAGGGGGGGGGGCTATATCCCGTCGTGTTCATGGGGAAAGTACACGAAGGGTAAGGAAGATGATACTGCGTCAGAAAAAAAGCATTAAAAGAAAAACCGTCAGTGGGAAAACATCTGTGGTGAGGGGGGGGGAATAACTGCAGTGTAGTGGAAATGTTCTCGGAGAAAAGGGAAGGATGCAACATCGTTTATGAGGGGGGATCGCCAAGAGAACAAATCAAGGAATCCCAAACGTGCCGGGGAAGGGAAATCGAAGGACGGACCAAAAGTTGAATTCCCTCAGGCAAAGGGACTCGCAAGCCAACAAAGACGGCTTTATTTGCATTCTAAGCTTGGTGGGAAAGAAGTTCTCGTTCTATTGGAAGGGGGGGGCTACGTGGAGGAAGTTGGTCTCTGCGACAAAAAAACTTTGTTGGGGGGGGAAGAACGATATAATACATGGATTTGTTGGGGGGAAGCTCCGAGAAGGGAAAGAAGAGATAAGAGCCGCCGGTACTCGCAAATGAAGGGAAAAAAAAGGGCATGAATATGAGCGTCATGGGGGAAAAGCCTTGTCCAAAAAGGGAGGGAAGGCGATGCGCACTAACAAGGAAAGGCCGTAGGAAGAGAAATAAAATTTGACCTTCAAGACTGCGTGAGGGGGGGCTCTCACTCATGAGGAAGCCATGTTCCGAAAGGGTCTCTGGCTGGCTCCTGCGAATTCAGCGAAAAGGAAAAGGGCCCCGCCTCGAACTGCAAAATAAATCAACAAGGGGGGAAAGAGGGCCTGAGCATAGCAAGCAAAGGAAGGAGGCGGGGAAAAGGCGGTCGAGGCGTCAAGAAGGACTCTGGCAATACGGGGGGAGAAGGGACTACATTGCCATTATCGGAAATAGGGCACCCGTTCTCCGGAAAGAAAGGCAGTAATCATAAAACGCGCTTGGTTAAAGACACGCTGGATTGGGGAGGAGACTAATTAAATCTTCACCCGTCACTGGGGGAATACGAGGGATGCGCGGATGGCGAGAAAAAGAAAATCGTGTTTTGGGAAAACCGCATCATCCTGACAGGGGGGGAGGGTTAGCAATCGAAAAGAACCCTGCTTTGCCACAAAAGATTGAAAGGAGAAAAAAGCATAAAGAAGCGATGTGCCGATAAAACTGATCTCATTGGGCAAAAAGGATGTGCAGTCTGATGGGGCTTCATTTTCTATTTGTGTGGTTTTTTTTTTGTTTGGTCAGGAGGGGAGGAGAGGGTTGTTCGCAAAAAAAGCGACGATACGGAAATTACGGGCGTCGCTGGCCGTAAGGGGGATGCGGAGAGCTCGGGGGATAGCCTGCGAAGGGTGCAATAGTTTGGAGCTGCTTCACTGACCGGGGAAAGGCGGCACAAGAATGAGGGGGAGAAAAAAATCGAGGATCGGAGAAGGGGAAAACTTCTCCGCAGAGGGAGACTTTCCTTCGCACGCAGGGGGAGAGCATCATCTTCAAAAAATGGGGAGACGGGATGTGTCCCTCCTATAAAAGAGGGGGGAGTCGGCTGAAAAACCTTTCGAGAAAATATTCTGCTGGAATTTCAGGGGGAAGACGGAAGGCACCCGTCATCTGGAAAAAATGGTCTGGAAGAAGGGTACATTCCTCGGAGCCATCCGTCATCGGGAAGACACAGGAAAGGAGAAAGAAAGGGGAATTCTGGCTAAAAGGCAGGCCAAGAAAGGGATGGGTGCCAAGGGAAGGGGAATTCGCTCACAGAATTCGAAGAGCAGGCGTTATCAAAAATTTTTTCTAAATAAATGAAAAAAAAAAAGGGAGGAAGAAGTCGTGCGCTTGGGGTGTTTTTTTTCTCTCGGAGAAAAAAAAAAGGAATTTTTGGCGAAGAGAACTATGAGGAAGGGACGAAATGAGATTGACAGATGTTCCCTACATGCTTGAAATCGGAGTCTAAGCCTTCCTCAATTCAGGGAAAGACATTGAGGTAAGGGGGGTTGGGGTGATATCGAGTTGGGGAGGGCCCCCATTCATGAAAGGAAGAACGAACCAATATCCCAAAGAAGGATACAACAACAGAATATAGTTGTAGAAGGAGGGGGGAATTTTTTTTGGAAGATGGGTAAGAAACAAAACTCGGCCCAATTGACCATGAAAAAGAAAAAAGGGCTTAAATGAATTGGTGCGAAGGAAAAAGCATGTACGGAAACTTAGGAGGGGTTCCAATCTCAGTTTACTTAACAGGTCGCCAGAGGGGAACAAATTCCTTGCCGGGCGACAGAAGACTCAAACTCATAGAAGGCTGTGGTCTTTCAAGGAAACGCTTCCCATGCTCATAGAGGCGTGCGGAGGAGATGCGTATCGCTAAAAGGCCCCTTGGCAAAAAAAAATGATAAGGTGGGACCGCGGAAACGTACGGCGCATAAGGAAACAACCTTTGCGTGGGGAAGAAGGGTGGATGCCATAAGATGGGGAGCGTAACTGGGTGGAAAAAGACTTCGTCAAAATTCGCAGGGGGGTCGTCGTGCGGGGAAAAAAAAAGCCCGCCGCTCGTTTCGGCGCTAGGGTTTCATCAGCGGAAAAATTAATCGGCGGGAAAGCGAGAAAATAGGGGGGATGCCTTCGAATAAAGATTCTCGTGGGCAGGCGAAAAGAATATCGCACGCGAATGGGGAACCTGCTGCTATCCTCGAGGAAAAGGCTTTGAAGAAGAAAAGATCTGAGAGAGGAAGAAACGCGAAAATTTCCACGAAGGAAGTCATAGGGAGAAACGAGAGACATCGAGGGGACGCCGCATCATAAACCAGCGACTCAAGGGGGAGGATGGACTTCCTTAGAAAGTATCGTAATGCGAACAAAGAAAAGAAAGCGAAGGGAACGACTCCTCTTTAGAAGACGATGGCCATGAGAAAAAAAGAGGGTCAGAAAGGCATTATGCCATCGGTGGAAAGGAAGTCAATCCCATGAGGGGAGGTGCAAAGAAGGAACAATACAACGACGCCTGCTAGATGATGGGGAAGGATGAGCGCCGAAAGAAGAGGCCAACTGTCAACCCCGCCAAAAAAAAAAAAAGAAACAACCCCCAAAAAAAAAACCCAACCAAAAAAAAAAAAAAAAAAAACACCACAAAACCAAAAAAAAAAAATAAAAAAAAAAAAAAAAACGCGCCCAAAAACCAAACCAAAAACACCCCCACAAAAAAAAAAAAAAAAAAAAAAAAAAAAAAACACCACCCCCAAAAAACCCCACACCCCAAAAAAAAAAAAACAAAACACAAAAAAAAAAAAAAACCCACAAAAAAAAAGAAAAAAAAAAAAAAACAACACCACCGCCCCACCCTCCACAAAAAAAAAAAAAAAAACGCCCCCCAAAAAGACCCACAAAAAAAAAAAAACCCCGCCCCAAAAAAAAAAAAACCCCCACAAACAAACCCCCCACAACAAAAAAAAAAAAAAAAACCGCCCCCGCCCCAAAAAAAAAAACACCCCCCCAAAAAAACCCCCCCCCAAAAAAAAAAACTCCCCCACCACACAACCCCCCTCCAAAAAAAAAAAAACCCCGCCTCCAAAAACCACAGAAATAAAAAAAAACCCCCCCCAAAAAAAAAAACCCCCCCAACCCCCACCACCAACTCAAACAAAAAAAAAAACACCCCCCCAATGTCTTATGTGTCGGGAAATTTTTCTCCTACAATAGAGTAACCAATCTATCTTATAAATACTCATGAAAGATCTCCACTTTTTAAATGTCTATCCTGAAGATAAGATCCATCTCTACTTATACATTACTCCTAGACGAAAAATTGGGGTGGCTTAAAAAGAATATACTGATGAAAAAAAAAAAAAGACGTACCTTTTTATTTTTGGGGGGCTTGTTGCAAGGAGAGCGAGAACTGAAATGCATTCTGCGAGGAAAATTGCTGTATTAAAACATATTTGAAAGAAAAAAAAGAAACGAACGCTAGTAATTCCCGCTGCAAGGGGAGGAAAAGTCAAAGCGTGGGGAAAAAGAATTTCACCAATGACGCTCATATGATCAAGGAAAAAAGAAAATCACTTTGCGATTCGGCTGAAAGGGGGAGCAGTGAATTGAACCGGGACTCGGACGATGCCAAAAGCCATGTCTTCTATCGAAGGGCGCCCAACAACACTGTGAAAAAAGGAAAAAAAACCCACGTAGCACTCCCTTTTTCCAATCGGGGCACGAAAGGGCCCCCACATAAGGGAAAGAATGCCATCCAGTAGTTCTTCACTTAAGGTTGGGGGAAAACAGGGGGAAAGAGGAATGCATAGAAAAATGTATCTGCCAGCGGGTAAAAATCTATTGGGAGGGGAAATTTGGGATTCCAGGGGATTGGAGGGGGCGATACCATCAGTTGAAGGGAAAAAGATTGTCATCAAAGGGTGCCCTGGGCAGAACAGTGACAGGGAAAAAAGGAGTTAGCGTCCAAAAAAAGACGACCGGGGGGAGGTGTTAAGAGCTTGCATTTACCTACGGGAGAGTATCCTCTTCTCACGCAGAGTGAAAAGAACAGTGAGAATGGTAAACGGGGGGGAAAAAAAAAGGATAGAAGCCACCACACAAAAAAAGGGAAGAAGAGGACCCGCAAGGGTGGGGAAGGGAAGGATGTTCTGTTCTGTCACTAAGAGAAAAAGGGGAAGAACCACTCCGCGATCGACGAAAGCTTTGCTGGCTGGACTCTCGTCTCTAGTGGCAGAAAGGGAAGGAAAAAGACCGAACGATTATCGAGAAAAAGGACGGGAGTACCGGGAACAACTAAAAAAAGGGGAAAAGCCAAGCTCCGGCCATCACCGAGTGAGAGAAGCACGGGGGCAGCCCCCTGGGGAATTCTTATCTTGGTAACTCACGCGTTATGCTTTAAGAGGGGGGGGGGGCCAATAGCGAGAAACTGGTAAAAGGGAAATGCCAAATCTCTCATCTCTCTCAACAAAGAGAGAGAAGATTAGAGATTTGGAAGGAAAGGAAAAAGGGTGTAGTGTGTCGCGGCTAGCGCATCAGGATGAGGAAGAAAGAACCTGAAAGCATCTAAGCGTAAAAAAAAGGAAAGGGGGCGGGACAAAAAGAGGAGAAAAAAGGGACCACTCGGTTGAAAGAAAAAAAAGGTTCTTAGGGGGGGAATTTAGAACGATGGCTTACCACTGGGAAGTCGGCTGAACCTATACTAGGGGAGAAGAAAAGTCAGCAAAAAGTCATGTGGAAAACGATCTCGGAGTGGGTCAGGGAGGTTTCTAGTTTCCATAACCGAACAGGAGCACGACAAAACCCCCGGAAGGGGGAAAAGAGGCCCGCAGTTTTTTGTTGGGACCGTAGGGCATACAATGGAAAAGGGGTCCGAACACGGTCGTCAAGCCAGAAGAAGGAGAGGTAAAGTATGGTCACGTCCAGAGGAAAAAAAAGGGGGGAACAAACCTTCGGACAAACCGATCTGGGGTTCTTTATGGGAAAGGGGGGTGTTGGCCTGGGAAGTTAGCAAAGGAAAAAGGGGGGGGCAAACTCTGTTGATTGCCGAGGGGGGTATCGCCATCGCAAAAAGAAAAATGGGGGAAACAACTGGCCACCGGAAAAAAAGAGGAACGATGGCATGATACGGCGCAGAGGAGACTCTGGGGGGGGAGGAGAAAAAACTGCAACTTCAACTAGAATCTCAGAAAGGAAGGGAAAACGGCTGAAAAAAAGAAATGCCCTTATGTGGGGCCCGTGGTAAAATCGGGAGTCTAAGGGGGGAGCATTGTTCTCAAAACACCGTGTTGTGGGACAAAACCCTATAGAAGACATGTATGTGGGGGGAAAAGGATAAAAAAAATCACGTTCCATCCTAGAAAGTTCAGGCGCGAAAAAAAAAGGGTAAGCGTGTCTAAATATTCATAGGGGGAGTAATTTGGTGCATCCTATCTCGTCCAAACCCTTAAACCTTCCTTCGATGGAGGAAAGAAAAACGCATTCCTCGGAAAAAGGAGCCGCGTTGCGGGTGTCAGAATGGCGATTCAGTACAGCAGACGCGGTGCTCCGCTAATTTCATGCAAGAAAGCGAGTCGATTCGTATAAACCCGCCTCCGAATCAAAGAGGAGAAACGGAGTGCGAAGCAGGAGTCACACCACGAGGCCGTGGAAGCATGCGGCTGTACGGGGGAGAAGGGGGCACAACGTGTACCGTCAAAAAAGATTTGCTGCGAATGAACCCAAAGCACCCGCCCACGCTGGAACGTGGCGCGATCTAGCACCAAAATTGCCGTGATCTCCGCGAAGGAGGGGGACGGACGCCTGGGGGGTTCAATCTGAAGAAGTCACTGTTACGCAATCAGCGCTTATGAGAGAGCGAAAAATCGAAGCATCATCTTCGAGGAAGGAGAAAGGAAGGGTCTTTGTTAATCTCAAATGCATTGGAACCGCGGCGGAGAGGGGGGAAGGAAGAGAAGGAGGAGAACATCATGGGAACAGGAAAAAGACATTGCCCAAGAGGAGTCTCGAAAAAAGAAAGATGCGAAGGGAAAGTAAGGGGGATGATGTTGTTCAGAGCGACGAGAACGAAAAAAGAGATCAAGTTGCTGGACGGCCGGCTTACATGATCGGAGGCGCGATGAGCTCGGGTCCGGCGCCGAAAGAAGGAGATTCTTTTCAATATTTGAACGAGCCTTTGTTCGAGAAGCTGCACCGTGGAGTTGGTGAATAACAAGCCGGGGAGGGAAAAAAAAGGAAAAAACTTTCTCGCGAGACGCCTGCAAGCCGGAAGGGGAGGAGAAGGATTCGCCTTCCCCTCACCGAGGAAAGGCCCTCGAGAAGTTGGCCGGGCTCTAACCCATTCAGAGAAACGGGGAAAGTGCTCGAATTTGGGGAAACGATTCCGAAGAGGGGGAATCAGTGTTCTGGGGGGGGGTTCCGAGGAGGGATCTCCAGGGGGGAGGAATGGATCCACAAAGGTCGAGAAAAAGGGGTTGTGAATGTGCGCAGTAAGAAGGAGGAGAAAACTGGAAGTTTTTTGCCAAGTGAAAAAGGAAAAAAAGTCAACGCAAGGCGTGCGAGGGGGAGCGGTGGGAAAGGGGAGAAAGAATGAAAAGAAAAAGAATTCGTGGGAGTTTTGTGTATGTTTGGAAGGGAGGAAACGCTCATTATTTGTGGAACTTGAGTAATAGAAAAAAGGAGGGGACCCCGACTAAATGTCCTGAACGGGGGATTCTCACTCCGCCCACATTAAGGCAAAGCCGATGGGGGGGGAAATTGGTGGGAGCGTCCCCAGCAGAAAAAAAACAAAGTCTCCCCAATAAAGAGAAAAAAAACAAATTATGCGGTGGAAAGGAAGAATGGGAATGTAGTGGGGGGATGAAAGGGGCGTCCTTCCTGCTGGGAAGGGTATCACAAAAGCCCTTAACCTCCAAAGGTGTAATTGGCGGGAAGGACTGAAATCATTTCGTACCTTTCGTCAGGGGAAAAGGAAAAGAACGTAAGCCAAGTTTCGAAGACTCGCACCACTGAAAAAATTCTTCAGACGAATCGACAAAGAGCCAAATCACCTCCCGAAGGTCCGAGGAAGTTCTTTCGAAAAAAAAGGAAACATTCTCCAAAGGCGTTAGAAGGACGCGGGTCTCTCTTAAGAGGGGGGGGCAACCACTTCATCCAGTTTGAGAAAAGGGGGAAGAGAATGCTACGGCGCAGAATTCAAACCGTTTCTGGGAAATTTAGGCCATCCACACAGGAAATGTCTATCTTCGCCGAGGGGGGATCCGGGAGACTTGATGAAAAAAGGGAGCTGGAATCGGCAAAGAAGGGAACTTCCCGCCTCTGGTCCTTGCGAGAATGTTCAGCAGCGAGGGAAAAAAGGGAGGAAAACAATGATCGTCCATCTCTTTGGGGAATCGCTCCGCCGGCGTGCAAAGGGACCTCCCATCACGCGAATTTTTTAAATCCTCGATGGATTTCAGGAAAGAAAAGAGAGGGACTTTGAAAAGACGCTCCACGCGCAAAGGAAAAAGAAGCACAAATCTTGCCACGAGGGGCGGGCGGAAAGAGCAAACGATCTCATCGTCAGAAAGACGTACGTGCCAGAGACATGATCGTACTGGGGAGGGGGGAGAAAGTCGCTGATCTTTAAAAGCATAGGGAAGACGGCGAATAAAAGGGGTCGCCCTCTTTGATTTCCGGGGAGGGCATGAGAAAATCGAGGGGTCGGCAGACATCGTTGAAAAGGAAAAAAAAAACGTCAATCCCAGGAGAGGAAAAAGGGTGGCAAAGCAATGGAAGAAGAGGGAACACGACCCGGCATATGGAGGGATTAATGAGCCAAAACCGTCGCCGATCAAGGGAAGAAGACGCTTTCTTATGTGAGGAGAGATTGAATGGAGGTCAGAAAGAAAGGTCGTAACCACGCGAGAAAAACTGGTGCATCAGATCTGGAAAAAAGGGTTGCGACCACAGGCCGGGGGCAAAAAACATCGCAAGCAGCGCGACTTCCGTCGGGGAAGCCTCGACGGGACGCGGGAGAAAAAGGGACGGGGATTTCTCCTGCTCTGCACGCAAGAAAAAGTTAATTCGAGGCGGCACTAACGAATCACGAGAAAAGCGGAAATTCAAGGGGAAAACGGCGCGGGACTGCTGGTGCGAAGACAACCCAAGGAGGAAAGAGAAGGAAAGATTCACGTGCGATGAATGCAGGAGAAGAGAAAGGTCAAGCTTTTGGGCTAGATAGGTCCAGGACGCAAAATTCATTCCAATTCAAGGGAGAGAAAATCACTTTGCGAGTCCGCGCGAAATTGGGGGGGGTGACTCGGAGAAAAAGGAGGAACAACACAATCCATTTATCTCGGGGAACCGGCGCCCAACACACGTTGTCAGGAAAAAAAAGGAAAAAACGTACACTCCCGATTTGGGAAAGAGCAGGGGGAAAAAAGGCACAAGCTTCCGAAAACGCATTCTTCGTGCAGAGGGGGGAGGATAAAAGACAGTTGCACATCCTGGGAGGAAGGGAGTGCGCCTGTAATCTTCCATCAGGAAAAAAGGTCGGCAAGTGTGGGATTCGAAGGGGGATTTTGGCGCTGTCGATACAAAAGAAATCAATCGGTTCCGCGTTGCCCTTTGCTAAGAGAACAGGGAAAGGGAAAAAAAAGGAAACCAGTTAGCGTCCAAAAAAAACCAAGGTTCGGTAATGCGGGGGAAGTGAAGGAAACGCGGACGCAGTATCATCGGCTCCAAAAGAAAGGGAAAAAAGGGGACTTGTATGAACCGACGGAAAGGGAAAACAAAAAAAACAAACCGGGCCTTTTAGGACCCGCAGGGGGGGGGGGGGGAGAATGAGGTCGGGGAAAGGAAGAATAGAAGCTAATGGGGGGGGGGGGGAAGCCGCTTCTCTCCTAAGGAAGGAAGGTGAAATCTAGTCTACGAAGGAAGTCGAGGACCATCCTAACTATTCATAGGAGAAGAAAGTTAGTACCTTTAGCCAAAAAGCTCCGGACTAGCAAAAGAGGGGGGAAGGATCTCTCGGGGCAAGCCCCCTTGGGGGAAGACCAACGCTTAGATGCTTTAAGAAGGGGAAGTCTGTTCCTTTACATAGAGAGAAAAAAAAAAGGGGCGAAAACTGGTACCCGCAGGGTCAAGATCTCTCAACAACACAAGGGGGAAGGTAAGGGGGGGGAAGATTATAGATTTGGAGGACGGACAAAGTCGCGCTAATCGAAAATCGCTTTGTAGCTAGGGAGAGAATAAACTAGGAAGCAGAGAAGAAAGGGATTACGAATCCCAATTTGCAGGAGACCACGCGGGGGCCGTGAGCTGTACTCTCCGAAAAGGAAAAGGAAGTTCGATTGCGTGTAACCCGGTAGCGTCGTTCGGCTGGAAAAAAAGGAATAAAAAAAGAACTATATTCCAGCAATTCAGCAAAAAAGGGAAGATCGCGGAGGGGGAAAGAAAAGGGGATAGTCTCTAGTTCTAGTAAAAAAAAATATCACGAATCAAAAAAAAATGCCTGCCGGAAAATCGCAAAAGGGCATGTTTTTGTTGGGTGGGAGAAGAGAAGGGAAAGTTCCCATTCCGAACACGGGAAAAAAAAACGATGATACTGCGTAAAAGGGGAAAAGGGGATGAACTCCACAAGGAAAAAAAATCGGTGGCAAAACAGAGCGGGGGGGGATTTGGTTGGACGCTACTGCAGGGGGGGGGGGGAAGGTCAACTGTTCTCTTAGAAAAAAACAGCTGTTGAAGGCCGGGTAGTCTGCAGTTCGCCATCGCCAAAAGGGAAGAAACCAAACGTGGCCGAAGTAAGGAAAAAGCAAGAAGAGGCAGATACAGGCGCCCCAAATTGGAAGGGAAAATGTGCAACTGGCACTTCAACTCGAAAGAAGACAAGCGATTCAGGCACCGAAGAGGGGAAAGGAGGGGGGCACCTCGTTCTCGTGAGGGAAGTTCTACTTTGGACGAAGGGTGTTCTGAGGGCGACAAACGAGCGGAAAGAGGAAGTGGATTGTGGTGTGAAATTCCCGGAGATGAAAGAAGAATCGTGCATCCCCCAAGGGGAATGCAAGTGAAGTGGAGAGGAGATCCTGGGAATGATATAAGGAGAATCTTCAAGACGCCTTGACCTTTCTTCGGGTCAGTTAAACCCCGGTGCGCGGAAGGAAAAGAAAAGGGGGAATTCGAATCCGCGGTGGAAGGCGATTCACAATGACGGAGGGAAAAAGAATTGC
>Ga0179593_1640891_pt1 | contig 10999 bp, 11 predicted proteins | sample CZODoug2_1_08_16_FD_185931 | JGI IMG/M metagenome (GOLD analysis project Ga0179593, IMG submission 185931) | Vadose zone soil fungal communities from Angelo Coast Range Reserve, California, USA - CZODoug2_1_08_16fungal (PacBio error correction) | ecosystem: Environmental > Terrestrial > Soil >...
TGAACCCTCTCCACTAGTGGGAAGGAACCTCCCTTGTTTCAAAGAGGGAAGTGAATTAGGGGGGAAGAGGAAAAAAAAAAAGGGTTCCAAATAAAACCCAGAGAACTGTCAGAAGTAAGACCGGGGGTTCCCCGGGAACGTCAGGTTGGGACGGCGGTGTCTGTGGATGTGAAGGCTTAGAGGGCGGCAATGGTAAGATTTCCGAAAAGGTTGGGGTTGCTCAAAGAAAGTGCTATTCACTTAAAAAATCAGGCGAACCTGATTGTTTCGGTGCCGTCAAAGCTTTCCCCCGACGAGGGAACATCATATTACGGGGGCAGGAGTGTCCGCAAAGGAACTCAGGGAGGATCCCGACAAAAGGAAGATGGGGGGGGGCCTCGATTTCCCAAAAGGGTGGCGTACTGATCGCGTCTCGAGAGCCCAGAGGAGGCTATAAGAAAGAAGTTAAAGGAAAAAGCAAAAAATGGAAAAAAAACGGCGCAAGGAGCAAAAACCAAAGGTAGGAGAGAGAGTCCCAAGAACGGGGGAATCGAAGGGGTGAAGGCGTGACCAAAAGGGAAATAGGGGGGAAAAGAGAATAGAAAGCTAGGAGATCAAGCAAAAGTTCTAAAAAAAGGAAACGGAGAAAGGGGCCTTTAGCACAAAGTGGGCGGATGCAATCCCAGAACAGTCTAGGAGAAAGCCCTGAGGGGAAACTTCACGCCAAAGAAAATAGGAGACGCCCGAAGAAATCTAAGAAAAGGAAAAAAAGGAACCAAAAAATTGCTGCTGGAAGGGAAGCAGCAAATTCAAGGAAGAAATTACCAGAGCAAGGGGAAAATTTCAGGGGAAAGTATAAGAATTTCTCAGGATCAAGAAAACCGAAAGACCAGATTTGGTCCTGGAAGACTGTCTCCTAAAAAGGGAAAACGAAAAAGGAGGGAAATCATCTCAGGGCAGGTGACGTCTAAAAGGGGATTCAAAAAAGGTCGGGAGATACCAGAGGGTTCAAAAGGAAAAGAAGCAGCAAAATCGCCCAGTCTCCCAGGCGAAGAAGGGACAAGAATAATCTAAAAGAAGAGGAGGGGGGAAAAATAGGAGTGGTGGGACCTGGTGATCAAATCCAAGGGTCGACCAAAAACCCTAGACGTCCCAAAATCTCCAAAAGGAAAAGACCAAAAAGCTGAGACAATCCAAGGGGGAATAAGGAAACGTATCAGACCTTCAAAGGTCCGAGAGGAAAAAAGATTTTAATTCTGGGAAAGGTAAGACGAAAAAAGAGATCCAGGGATCTCAGAGGGGAGACGATTACGGTAAGGGGGATACGGGGGGAGGGGGGTCTAAAGAAAACACAATATAATCTGAAGGATATGAATTCCTCTAATAACGAACTCAATGGACTTCAAGGTCAAAAAGTCTAGCCAAGGCTCAAAAAACGCCGTTTCGAAAAGTAGGGGAGGGGGGGGAGGAATCTGATCCATTACTGGATTCAAGGGTTTAGCCGAAAAATTTCTGATCTCGCGCAAAAGCGAAGGGGGGGGTTGAAAAACCTATGGTAGCGAAACTCGGGGAGGGAATCTGGAAGAGTCTGGGACTCAGTCCCTGAGCCCAAAAGGTGGCAGAAAGGGGGAACTGACCGGTGAACTCTAAAGACAACCGTCACTCTCCGGGTACATAGAGCCGGGAGGGAAAAAGGAAAAGGCGCGAGAGACCAGGGAGCGCAAATAGAAAACGAACTCCGACCAAACCGTTTCACGGGAAGGTAGGGTAAGACGGAAAAGGGGGAAAATTGGGAGAAAACTACGTTGTATCTTAGAATCTAACCGAAGGTGGAAGGAGAAAGCTAAAGGGGAGGGGACAAGGGACCTTCTCGTTGGGAGGCCGTTCCCAGTCCGGAGCAAGGCTATATGGGAAGGCGCCTGCGTGTTTGAAAACGCACGCAAAGCCTTCCAGAATCAGGAAAGAAGTCGGGAAGCGTGGATCACACTTGGGACTCGAATCAAAAAAGTCCGGGGGGAGATAAAGGGGGAAAGGGATGACTCACGACGATAAATTTAGCTCCGGGGTCCGAAATAGGTGACCCTGCAAAAAGGTAGATCACAGAACCTCGAAATTGCGAGGGAAAAAAGATTGACTTCTCCGGACAAAGGGTCAGGGCAGGAGAGTGCAAGGAATATAACAAGAGGGAAATGAAAAAAAGGGAAGAGCGCAGCAAGGAACGACGTGGTAGCAGGGCTGTGCAGAGGGGAAAGTGGGTCCAAAAGGAGGGGGAGATATCCCTATCCACATGAGGCGTTGATTTAGGTTCATGAGGAAGCTTTGTCTTGTCCTAAACCGTTACCTGGACTTAGGGGCGGGGGGAAACCTGGGAAAACGCTCTGGGGGGCCTTGATGAGGGATTTTCTAGAGAAGGTACAAAATCCTATTGGTACAAAAGGGAAGGCTCCTGAAAGGTTGAGTAGCGACAGTGATTTTTAAAACTTTAATAAAATTTAGCCTGCATTTCGTACGGTTTTCTCAGGTTGATCAACCCTGGGGAGACAAATCTTTCCCAGACTAGGCCCTGGAACTTTAGGGGACCCTACAGAAAGAAGCTGTCTAAAATAGATACAAACTGGGGTCCAACGCAGGAAAAAATGTTATGAACTTAGGGGGCTCGAAAAAAAAGGTATGAAAGAAAAACCAGAACTGGGCCAGTAAAAAAACTGAGGGAGTGGTTCAGTTTGAAGATAGAAAGGGAGAACAAATTATCATCAAAACAAACTATTGTAGAATTTGAGACCTGGAAAAAAAAGAAATACTACATCCCCGAAAAACTTTAGGACCGCACTTTCCACTTCGTCCTGACCTCCACGAAACGCTTCCTCAAGTCACGAAAGGGAAAAACCATGGGAGGAACTACTTCGGCCGGTCGAAACGAAATCACGGACATCCTCGGAAGACAACCGGGGCAACCTCAAGGGGATGGACAGACAAAGTGGGGCTAGTTAGAAATAGAATCCTTCACTACAGGTTAGGCTCCTAGGGGGGGGGGCGGCCTACAAGAAGAAAAGGGGGGGTGGTCAACTTGGGGTTGCCGCCAAACAAAAACTAGAAAGGGGGATTTCTGCTATCTCTGGGGAACTCCCTGAAACTCCCAGTTAGAGTGTTCTAAAGGAATACCTACGGAGGGGGGCCTTGCCTGGGAGCCCCGGCTGGGAAAAGAAAGGTCAAGAAACCGGAGCTCAATCGGCAGAGGAGTGGTCGGCGAGGTTTAAGGGGGGAAGACTAAGCCACCCGGCTCAAACAGCCGGCATCCCCTGAGGGCCGAAAAGATTTTGACCGAAAGCCGTCCAAAAGACCGGGAAAAATCACCGAAAGCAACGTAGCGGATCTAGGAGGAAAACCCTCAGGGATCCGCAGAGAGAGAAGGAGGAGTGGATCCTGATTGGTCAAACAAGACGAATCGAAAGCTCGAAAAAAATTCCCCGAGAACGGGCTATCATTGCGAAGGACAAAGTACAAGGGTCGCAAAGAGGCTTCCGGACAGGGCTACCAAGAAGGTAAGGAACGGAGAAAACCTAGAGAAGAGGGGGAGCAATACGCCCGCCAGTCGCGGCCGAAAGACGAAGGGGATCAATCCGAGGGCGGAGGAGGCTGCGGCAGAAAGTGGGGGAAACTGGAGAAAGTGGATGAAGGAGCCTGTTGGGAAAAAGGGGGCCAAGAAGGAAGACTCAAGAAACATCTTCGTTTGGCAGGTGTCGTTAAGTGGAGCTGTGCTATGTCTAGAGCTAACGTAGGGATAGTAAAAAAAAAAAACACACAAAAACGTTAACGAGAGCGGGTTACTCTAAGAATTGAAAAAACCTGAACGAGTGAAAAACCGAACTCGATCTTTGCTATCTTGGGGAAAAAATCTGACGCTGGCCGGTCATCGCGGGAAAAAACCTTAACAGGCCGAAACGCGCACGGATCATTGGCGCTCGAAGGCAAGGGAAACTTCTGGATGATAACAGGTGGATCGGCGAAAGACGGCATCCGGGGGTCCTTGAAAGGGAAAAAGGGTAATTAAGAAAAGCGGAGGGGACGCTACTTAAGGGCGCGGCCAGGTAAAAAAAAAGGACCTTCGAACAGCCAGGAAGGAAAAAAGGGAAAGTTCCTACGGGGGAGTTGGGAGGTTGGACTCTACTTCGCCTTACACGTGGCGCGAAACTCCAAGGAAGGAGATCTCCTCTGCAGGGTTCGGGGCCTAAATATCCATTCGAGGCTAATCCTTTGAGGTATAAGGAAAGGGGAGGTTGAGGAAGGGTCTCCAGACAGTTTAGAATAGTTCCTAATTGCCTGAAAGTTGCAGGGGAAACCCTCACCGATAAGTCGAAGAGGGGACCCCTAACGAGGGGTAGGCTCTTCAAAAAAAAGGGAAATTAAGGGCGTCCAAAGAAGGGGGATGGAGATGCTAGCAGCGCAGAGCTTGGCTTTGTGGGTGCAAAAAAGGGGACCACTGGAAAAGGGCTCTCGAAAAAGAAAAAAAGGGGGAAGTAACAGCTCTCTCAGGTCTCCTCACAAGGGGTGAAAAAGTCTGTGAAAATCCTGGGAACGTTTGCAAAAACAACTGGTGTAGGCGGACCCCGGAAAAAAGGGCGAGCAATGTGGAAAAAAGTATGGGAGGGGGGGTGCAAGGAGAGAGCGACGGGGGAACAAAGTCTAGACGAGAAAAAATCGCCGGAGCGCAGGAAAGGAAAGTGATTGGGGAACAGGGGAAAGGATCGAGGGGGCGCCGGGGGGAGGCGGCGTGCTCAGGGCAAAGAAAAAAATGGCGGAAAAAACCTTTGGACAGGCGTGGGAAACATTCGAAGAAAAAGAAATAGGGAGGGGAATGATGTGGTGGGGGAAAAACCCTTTCCGGAAGCTGGAGGGGAAAAACCTAAGGGGTAAGCAGCCTTTAGGAGTGGGGGGCCGGGAGGGCAGGGTAGTGGGCTCTGCCACCACGGAAAAAAAAGGGTCCTGACAGGGGGGGCTTCGAGGGAAAAAAAAGGTTTTCGGGGAAAGGATCATGAGTCCGCGCTCCGAGGATAAACACGACCCTTGGGGGGAAGGTTGTTCAAACCCCTTCCCCGGAGGCTAAGGAGGGGAACTCGAAACACAACAAAGGGGAAAAGGAGAAAAACCTAGCTCCTGGCCTGGCAAAGGTCAGCAAATGAAGGGTCAGTGGGTTATACTAGAGAGAGAGAGTACGATGAGACAGTGAAAAACATCCATCGGGGGCATTAATCTAACAACCGGTCCGAAGAAAATGCAGCAAAAAAGTCCCAGCTACTGGAGATGAGGACAAAAAAATTCTGGGAATAGGCAATAGGGGTCCCAGCCACTACAAGGGCAACAGAAAAAAATATAACGCTTCCTTCTCAGCACGTAAAGTTGTAGAACCAGAAGGACGAACCTGAAAAACGAGAACGCCGAAAAATCAGCACGGAGAACGCTAAGGACCCCGAAGAGGGGGTTATGAAGGAATCCTCAGGGGGGGAGGACGGAGCAATTGAACTCCTAAAGAACAAGAGGAAAGAAGCTGGAATGGTCTGTTTCAAATGCGCAGGGAGGGAAAGCACTAAGAGGAAAGGTAAAAGGGGGGCCCAGAATTCAAAAAACAGGGGTTGCAAAAAGCCAGGCTTTTGGTACTGGGCATTCGACTTCGGGGAAACCTTGGATCTCGAACTGAGGACCCGGCGGTCTAAAAGAACCAGCCTCGCCGAAGCGGATGAACGCCTTTTCGGGCAGTCCATAACTAAGGGAAGTTCACGAAACGAAACTGGTCGGAACTCTCATAGGGGCTGAGATTCATGAGTTAACGGGGGGGGGAGAAATCCAAAGTATTCCCGCCTTCCCCTCGTCAAAAGGATACCTTCCTCGGCTGGGCGAAACCCCAAAAACGTCCTTATAGACAAAAAAAGGAACTATATCGGGAGGAGACGAGAAGGTGGACTAAAACCCGCGTAAAAAATCGGAGGGAAGGGTTGAGAATTATGGAGGGGGAACCGGGGCGGTCAACCCGACGAAGAAAAAAAGCAGCCCCCTCTGACCAAGGGCTCAAAGTCAGGGGCCCGTGCCTGGTTTTCCTCCTAAAAGAAAGCCCGGCCTGGGGAATGATGCCCTCTTCAAGAGAAACCTAGGCTCCTGGTCTCAGCCCTTCACGTCCTGGATCAGTATAGGAGAACCTTCAAAGACACTCGGGGGGATAAATCCAAGAAAGCATCCGACGGGATCATGTAAAAAAATATCGTCGCACACAGAGGGGGGGAATGATGCGGCTTGAGGGGGGGGGGAGTCTAAGATTACGTGGAGAACCGCCTTCTTCTAATCCAAGGGGGGAATCTCTCGCGAGGATACGTTGGGACCCTCTAAAGATTCGGATAAAGGAAAAAAACGCCCGGCTCGGGTGGCCCTTGTTTAGAGGGACCGGCAGGACTGCGGTCGAAGAGCTACGGTGGCCGCTCTCTACAAAAAGGGGAGGAGGGGAAAGATAAGAATAGGTTGAACCGTCGGTCAGGAGGATCAGCTCCCCGTCACCGCACCGGCGAGGGATTTCGAGTAGACGGAGTGCTGGGGGACCACCAGTCAGATTAAGCGACTATGAACCAAGCCACGGAGAACCTTGGGAAAACCGTACTACTAAGAAAAAAGGAAATCCTCAGAAAAAAGAGGAGATATGGGGTCCGACGGAAAAACCAAAAGTCGAAGGCGTCGAAAGGTGGAGGGTTCTACAAAAGAGTTGGAGGGGAAGGCTCGGCGAGAACAGCCAGGACTTCAAGGAGTTAGAGGGCTGAGAGGAATCCTCATGTCTTTCTAAGAAATCCTCTTTAGTCTTGGGAATCACCGCAGAAGAAACCCTTAGGGCTCGGAAAAGAGTTGGCAGTCCCCCAAAACCACAACAAACCGGGATCTTCTCCTGAGGGAGGCCAAGGGGAACCTCAAAGAACTCCTGCACGACCCCTCAGGCGTCTCAGAGCCGATCTGGTTAGGGGGGAGTGGGGGAGAAATTCTCGGAACGGCCTAGATTCGTTCCGTGTTCGTGAATCATCCGGGAGGGAGGGTGCTCGGCGAGCCTATGGGGGAAGGGCTCCGGGGGGGAAAGCTGTGGATCCGTGGGTGAATAAAGACTGGGAGGGGGCCCGCACGCGAAGGGGAGTACAGGCGAAAGAGGGACCCGATCCAGTGAGAGGGAACATGGTCTGGGGGGGGGGAAGAACCTTCAAGTAAAAAGAGTATGGGGGGTCTAAAACCTGCTAACAGGGTCTTATGAGGGCGGGGAGAAAAACTTTGGGAGAACCTGTCCGAATCCTGGCAAGAAGAGCATGCAGGAAACCACTGATCGTTGGCGAAATCACGTAGGGGGAATCTTGTGAAAAGGGGGACCGGGGAGGTCTTGTTGAGGCGAGCCCTTCTCCACGACGCAGGAAAAACCTGTTTAGGGGGGGTTATTAGGGGGGCAAGGAAAGGAAGCTCCTTGCTCGTTCGAAACGAGGCCAAAAGATAGGGGGAACGGGTGTCTGGCGAAGGATCACAGTGGGAAGGGTTTGCACAACCATTGCAGCTGAATGGGGTACACCGTGCGGATGGAAGGGGATTCGAAGCATGGAAAATGGGGAGCCCCGCCCAGGTTGAAGACCCGGGGACGGTCAGCAGGAAGCTGAAAAAGGGGGCTTCAGGGGAAAAGATTATTTCTGCCTTTGCCTAAGGATGGGAGTCCCGGGTGGAAATCTGGGCAGATACTGGGGGGGATGGTCTTGCTCGGTCGGTCCAAAAGGGGCTAGAACGCTGGTCCTTCCAGTGTGGGAAAATTGAGGTGTTCTAAGAAGTCGTCGACAGGTCTCTACTCTCTCTGTAGGAGGAACACGAACAAAATTCGGGTGTAAGCCTTCCGGAAAAGGCCCTTTACCGGGAGAGATCTCAAAAAAGGGGATGAGTAAAGAGAAAGAAGAGGTTCCCGGGACAGGGAACCCTGAACGGGGGGGAAGTTCTAGAGCGAGAGAGCGGAATACGACAAAGGGGATACAAAAAATGTCAGGAAGGCATGAAAAGCGGGAGCAGCACCAGTTGGGTGGAGTACCGGGAATTCGAAACAGATCTTACATTACTACTTCGAAAGGGAAATAACCACTGACAAGACGAACGTCTTAAACCGCAAACATCCTAGTGAAAAAGGGGGAAATCGAAGAGCCTTCCAGGAGAGGAAGAAAGTTTTCGTCAACACCTTTGCTGGAAAAGGCCTTCGGCCTTAAGAAGAACCGTCCATCCACAAGGAGGGCCTTAAGTTCTACTGGGAAAATGTTCAACAGAATTTGTGGGAAGAAAAGGTTCTACATGACCTGGTTGTACGTCTAGAAAAAGAATATTATCTGAAGAATTCAAAACAGCCAATACGACGACGGGAAAAAAGGGCTGTTAAGCTGGAGGAGAATGGGGGAGAGGCCTACAAGGAAGGGTGCACCGGTCAAACTGGGGGGGCAGGACTGCCAGAACGTTAGAGCCACAGAGCAAGGGTTGAAAGGGGGGAGGGAATGCTATCGCAGGGGGGATCCCCCGGTGTGCAGCGCGACTTGGGGGGGGGTCTAAACTAAACATCACCGAAAGGCCTAGGCCTCTCGCCGGGAGACATCTCAAAAGGCTTGAAGGGATAAGGTCGAATTCAGCGGGATCGGGAACTCGGAGGGGAGGTAGATGACTGGGCTGGGGGGGGGGAAAGCACCTCCGTAAACCACCCATTACTTATCCACGGGGGGAGACGTACCTGGCCGTCTCCTAAAAACCTAATTCGGGAAACAACCTAACTTGAAGGGGATCGTGTAGGTATAAGAATTGACGGGAAACTAAAAGACAAGAGATCTTACTAGTGACTCCTAATTATTGGGTCGGTTAGAAAAAGAAAGGGCTTGATGAAGAACCAGGAGAAGACAGGAATAGCCCAATCTAGATCCACGGTCTCCAACCGTACTCAAGGTGGTGACTATCAAAGTGGCTGTCCGTGAAAAGAAAGCCCTTTAGTTCCTTTCTAAAGCCATGAGAGCTCATATACGAATGTGAAGCAGGAATTGTATGACGTTTAGAGGAGAAGTACCAGACTATAATAAAAATTTTGATAAGAAGAAATCCCGACTGTTCGAAGGCCTTGCCTAACAGGGTTCTAAAAGAAAGCAAAGAATCGCACGGGGGGAAGGCGTAGGAATGAGGAGTTATTTGGGGTCTACGTCTTCGGAGCGGGGGGCGGCTCTCAAACCCTCGAAATTGGGGGACCCAAAAAATACAACTTTACGTCAAGGCACTTCGAGGGTTCCGTTTTCCGGACTGGGAGTTACGGTCGAGATTCCCACTATGAGGGGTTCACCGTCAGAAACCCCAAAAGTCGGAGGAATAGGATTAAGGATTGACTCACTTAGGTATGGACCTCACCGTCCCGAAAAAAAAATCAGGCAACCTTGAAAATCTCCGTTAGGTTGCGGAAAGACGATCGGGGGGATTGTTACCAAGTAAACTTTCTAGATATAAAGACATTCGCTCCCGGGGGGAAGACCCTTCCGTCCTTCCCAATAAGAACCCTCCAGGAGAATTTAGATCGATAAGAGACGTCCCAAAAAAAAGCCTAGAACGTCGGAGGGAGATAACAAAAGCAGTATATTAAAGATCCCGTCCAGTCGGGAGAAAGGACTTCGGAGTATACAAAGAGGAAGTCCAACCGTACTGTCGGGGAAAAAGTTGAGTCCTCTTCGTAGGGATTCAAAGAAGGGGGGGTTGTGGGTGTGTTGTGGGGGGGGGGGGGGGGGTGTGTGGGGGGAAAATGGTTGGGGGGGGGGGGGGGGGGGGGGGGGGGGGGTGGGGGTGGGGGGGGTAAAAAATTTGTATTGTTTTTGTTTGGTGGTGGGGGGGGGGTTTTGGGGGGGGGGGGGGGGTTGGGGGGACTCTCCCCGGGGGGGGGGGGGGGGGGGGGGGGGGGGGGGGGGGGGGGGGGGGGGGGGGGGGGGGGGGGGGTTTTTCGTTCTTTGGCACTTATGGTCTATCAGGGATATGAACCTTCTGGAGCCTGGTTGAACTCCATCATAAACAGGGTTCTACCAGAAATAAGGATTCTGTATAAGTGTAAGCTCTTAACTGGCTCTTGTTCCTAAAATGAAAAATGCTACCAAGGAAAAAAGTCTGGTTCACGTGAAGGGGTGTCTGGGAAAGAACTTTTCAGGAGGGTTTCCAGGACGCAGTACGATGAAGGGTCTCCGTGGGGGGGAGTTTGACAGAAGGTTTGTGGGTTTCTCTTGGAGTTAGATACGGAAAATCTAATGGCTATAGAAGACATCCTAATTGGGGGGCGGAGAAGTCCCTTTTCTCTTCTGGGGTCTGGGAATGATCCTCAAAAGGGGATGGGGGAGAGAAAGAGGTCAAGGCGATCTCTTAGTCAGGGGGAAAAAAAGGCGGTAGAAAAAAAATCTCCAGTCGAGAGTAGGTCAGGCAGATAGACTCCGGTACAAAAAAACCTGTCTATAACTTCGGGAAGCTCTGGAAAAAAAAATTTCCGGGGCTCTAGTGGATTCGAAAAAAAAAAAAGGACTCGTCGCGGAAAAACACTTGTGAAAGGAGTAGTATTAGTGGTTGAGTATGAGACTACCGGGCCCGTCGTATACAAAACCAGCTACGAAAAACTCCAGGGTATAGTAAAAGGGCAGTCGAGGAGTATGGACGCATTCGGAATTGGGGAGCCCTTCAGGCCCTAATAGCCCCCCAGAAGACAATGCCTTGCTACGAAGAAAATAAGGGAGGAGACCATGAGGAGGTGCGGAAGGGCTACGTGATGCGAAACCGTTTAGAAAATCATCTAAATATTAACGTGGGGACGGTGTTGGAAGTGATCGGCCACAAGGGTGGCCTCCCATCTTTAAAGGGAATGACCGCGAAGTGTGGGAGTATACTGGGAGGAGAACGGTCTATCCGATCTCTCAGGGCGAAACCCGACCCTAGGAAGGGGGTTCCGAGGCCCTCAAAAGGCCTGCTAAGGAGGGGG
>Ga0179593_1404167_pt1 | contig 10998 bp, 10 predicted proteins | sample CZODoug2_1_08_16_FD_185931 | JGI IMG/M metagenome (GOLD analysis project Ga0179593, IMG submission 185931) | Vadose zone soil fungal communities from Angelo Coast Range Reserve, California, USA - CZODoug2_1_08_16fungal (PacBio error correction) | ecosystem: Environmental > Terrestrial > Soil >...
TGGGTCTGAGGGTCAAGTTCTAAATACCAGTTGAACTGGGAAAGAAGAAAGTGCAATGCTCCATCAGATGAAAACCGGGGGGGACAAAGATGCGGGAAAAACATCAACTTGACAAAAAATAAGGGAAGATTTGTGTTCATCTGTACTGGGTTTGGTACCGTTCAGAAACCCTATAGCCAGAGCTATAGCACGGTAAGCGACGTGGGGAAACGAAAAAGAATGTCTTACTGGGCAATCCTATTAGAGACTGACAAGCACCCTAATGTTGCGCCGGGGAAATAAAGGGGAGTTATCGGTTCTCGAAGGACAGGTGTCCGACTGTGGACAGCCGACAGGAAAGGGAAAGGCCAGAAAAAAAAGCCGGACAGGTGAGCGCGGATTAGCAGGAACCACACCTAAAAAGTACTGGACAAAAAAAAAAAAGACCATTCAAAGTAGCAAAGGTCAAAGGGGGACGAGAAGGCGTTAATGGCATTCAAAAGTCAAAAAAAAACTGTCGGACGGCGCCCAGGAAAGAAAGTCGGGAACAATGGCCCGATCGGATTAAAAGGACTGCTTAAGGCCCTCGAAGGGCGATATCGACAACGAGAGCACCCTTTCGATAGGGAAAAAGCGGCCTGTTGGACAAGTTCAAGCGAGATTACTCGGAGAAACTGCGCTCTATGTTAAGAAATTCAAAGAGAAGGGCATTGCCAGAACAGGAAGGGGGGGAAAATGCCTAACCCCGAAGGAGGGGACCTTAGAGTCCTTGAAACACGTCCCGATTGTGAAAAAACTCAAAAAAGTCAATGATAATCTCTCCAAAAAAAAGATAGGATGCAACTCTTGCCGGCGGAAAAGAGGGGAAAAAGACCGTGGGAGGGAAAATCCCACTGAAATGTCGACAGGCAGGTCGCATCATGCTCGAAGGTCCGAAAAATCCAGCAGTCTCCCGGAAAAGAAGGGACAGAACGAAAAGTGGGAGTCTCGTCTCTTACACTCCAGAGTGGGACCCGGGCCGGGTCTTAAACGAGCGCGTCGCGGGGAAGGCAAGAGGGAAGTAAAAAAAAGGGAAAACCGGACTGCCTCTGCAAAAAAAAAACTTGAACCGTGAGGGCGGTCAAACCGGGGGGGGAAGCTAAGGAAAAGAGAAATCGCCCTTCAAAAGGCCCTCGGACCGAGGAGGGAAAAAAAGGTCTTCACGTCAGGGAACTACCTTAAGCTGTGGGGGAGGCCTCAAAAATTCGCTCACCGAAAGCGGGAAAGGAAGGGGAAGGGACCGGGAGCGGGGAAGGGGCTTAAACGGTCGTATGTCCGACCGCCAAAAAAAAGCAAAGTGAAAAAAGGAAACCTCAAAACAAATTTTCAAGCTCAAAAAAAAAAGAGGGGACTCGTGGGTCCTGCACGGATAAGCTCTTAACCGTAACGTTGCTGGGAAGAAAGGGGGGGGGGGAGGAACTGGGCCAAAAAGCGCTGACAGGCATATCGAACAGCCTTGTCCTAAGGAGGGGATTCAATCAAGGGAAAACTAATGAAGGCCAAAAATTCGAAAGGAAGGAGGAAGAGGAAAATACTTACACGCTCTTGAAGAGGGGGGACTGACTCACTTGAGGCACGGGAATGGAAAGAAAGTGAGGCGGAAAGCGACCTGGGGGTCTTTCGTAAAGAAAGAAGGAAAGATAGCAATGACAAAATTCCGGCAGGGAGGAGGACGGAGCCATGAAAAAATCACAGTAAAAAAAAAGGGAAGGGCTCAGGGCAATGAAAAGCTAACAATGTCGCCCGGCCGAGCAGGGGGGAAGGCCGATGCAGGTAGGGGGAAGCCTTCGGTGGGGGGGAGCAAGACACGGAGGGGTCCTGAACGAGGAAGGGGGGAGAAGGACCCAGAAGAAAGAAGGCTGAGGTATACCGAAGGGGAAGTAGGAAGGGGGGACGACATTCGCCTCTACTGAAAAGGAGCCAGAGGAGTGCGACTCGAAAAGGATTAACGCAAGAAAAGGTGCACGGTGCATCGAGCGGAGAAAGAGAGGAAATATGAGGGGGACTACCAAGCACGTAGTCAATGAAAGGCGCAACCAGCGGGCTGTACCTGGAAAGACTCTGGGGAAAAAAAGAGGGACGATCCATCGGCACTCGGCCCGGCAATGGAAAGAGGGGGAAGTGCAATGTGGATGAAGAAAGAAAAGAACAGAGTATGAACCCGTAAAAAAATTGGAGATCTCCATTCTCACTGCCTGCAGAATCCGGAGGAAAAAGGGGGGGCTTGGGCAAACGCAACCGGAGTACCCGAAAGAGGAGCAAGTCTCAAGGGGAGAGTTCAAGGGAACGCAAGTAACACCTGGAACAGGGATAGTTATCGGAACTCATGACCCGCTTGATGAAGGACCAAAGAGGGCAAGTTAATAAAACAAAGCCTGGGGAGACAGAGCCGAAAGGATTATAAAATGATCCGCCATGACGCGGCAACAAGCTGCGATCTGGTTGGGTTATCTTAAAGCTCAGGGGGCCGCGCCAATTGACCAAATTAAAACGCCTCAAGACTGCAGATACCCCTGTTCAAAAGACCAGGGAATCACCGTGCGATCGAGACGTAGCCGGCAAAAGGGGAATGAGGCAATGATGCAAAAAGGGGCTGAGCTCAGATGAAGGAAAGGAAACTACAAGAAAGACTCCAGTGGGTCCGCAGGTCTCTTAATGTTAGACGAAAGACTGGAAAATACCTACTTCTGGAGAACGCGGCACGAGAAGGGGGAAAAAGGAAACTCTCAATCCGAGGGGGAAAATCGCGCTGAGGGCGTGACCTCATGGGCAGGAAGGTCCAGGCTTCTCACATGTACAGGATAGCTGAGAGGGGTGGAAATGAGAGGAAGGAGGCAGGGAGAGGGTGACCTTGGGGACGAAGAAACTCAGGCAGGGGATCAGTCGGAAAAAAATTGAGGGAAACTGAGTAAAGATGAATGGACGCGAAAGAAAATTCCTTCAGCCGTCGGACTGTTAGAGATCCACAAGCATGGGGGAAAAGCGTGCCTCACGAGTCGGCGGGAGTACAGGAAAATCAATTAACTTCCAAGAACTATTCCCCTAAAAAAGGGCTTTTCAGTGACAAAAAAAAGCAACGCAGGTGTCACGATAACGACAACTCAGCCTCAGAGAAGACAGGACCCCCTGGCGGTGGTTTTGGGGAAACGAAGACCCCGGCTAAACGACTTCGACAAAATAACCTGTAGAAGCGATGGTCAACACGAACGGGAACGGAACCTGCTCGATCTGATACACAACGGCAGACGGAGACCTCGAAAACGGCAAAAAGGGTTACTGAGAAGCTCGAATCAACAAAACCAGGAGGAAGGAAAGAGGTGCCGACAGGTCGAGGAAGGGGTCTGGGGAAGGCGAAAGCACGGGGTGTCGCAGATGAGGCACGCAAGTGAAATAGGGGGGGAAAGACGCGCTCAATAGAGCGAAAGAGACTGTCTTAGCAAGTGAGCGACTGGAAACAGAGGTATGCCGCGATTTCTGGTACAAGGGCGGGGCAGGGGAGGGCAGGGAGGCTTGGAATGGGAAGGCAAGTTAGCTTGGGGGGGCAGGGATCCTGGAAGGGGGGACGAGTTGAACTGGGTGGAAAAGTGGGGAGCTTAGGAAACCCGCCCGCAAAACGGCTGCAGATAGTACTATCACGCAGCAGGTTGGAATCAATATAGCTCCTACCCCTGAGAATTAAGTTAGGGAGGCCTCCGAACGGGGGGGACAGAATGAGAATGGCTCGAATATAGGGTTCACACCTCATCACATGTATCCTCCTGGAACGCCGTCTGCCAAGACAGCAGCGGATTGACAGGAGTCGACTTTGAGGAGGCTCACTAGGGGGGGGAGTGCAAATCAAATCTGGGAGAAAAAGCAGTACTAAAAATAAAAGTGAAGCTGACTACTTAGTCCTTACAGGAGTTGAGAGTACGTCTGCCTTAACACGGATCCTCAGAAAGGGTCAATCATGGTGAATAAAGACATGGAAGGTCCTATCGAAGACGTGTCGGCAAAAGGGTGAAAAAAAGGGAGGGATCGACGAATCGATCAGTGGTTCTGGTCAACGGTTAGGAAGAGGATTGAATAGCACACTTGCGATGTCTAAAAATCTTCTGGGCTTGTACAGGGAAGGGAAGTGAGACGAAAAGGGGGGGAGGCCTGGCAGACCAGCGGGGGGTCGTCGATTAACCAAAGTATTTGCAAGGGGGACATACGGGTACTGATGTTAATCGGTCCAAAGGGTAAGAAAGGGAGTCCGAGGGAAGGGAGAAATGCTAAGAGGCTCGCGCGTACTCGGGCGTTCCTCTCCTGAGCAAACTATGCTCTTCCGGTCGAGAAAGTGGGGGGGGAAAGGCGAAAGACGGGTTCCGTTCGGATCCAGTTAGGGGGGGCTTCATCCATGCTCACACGGTGAACCAAGACCGGGGGGAAGAGGGGGTAAAGACGGCTTCCCGAGGGACATTGCCGGGTCCAGCGCGCCAGCCCGGGAGACGGTCAATGACTCAACTAGACCGGCTCCTCGAGGGCATAAACTACTAGCTCCAAATGGAGGATGAGGGGGGCAGAGCAAAGGGGTGCGCGGCGCGAAGCGGCAGCTTCTCGTCCCAACCGGTGAAGGATAAGGGATGGACCACTGGGCATCACCTTCTTGGTGGAAGGATCAAAGCAAAATCAGGGAAGGAAAGAAAAATAAAAACCAGAGGCAACTCAAAAACGGGGAAGGCGCTTCAGAAGGGGAAGCAACCAACCAGGCGCGGAAGCCAGGTCGCTGATTCGCCCAGCCAACTGTCGGGCACTTCGGGGGTTCTCAGGTCATTCACGCAAAGGGAGAAAGTCACAGAACAGGAAGACTTTTCCATCGGACGAAAGAACATGGACGCCGTCGAGACAAGTCATCTGCATCGAGGGGCAAAAAAGAAGCGGCAAAAGGTGGGGACCAAAGAAACGGAACGAGCCTCAAAGAAATGGGCAGCGGGGGACTAAACAAATTCTGTATACTGGGTTATAACGGAAAAAATCATCGACTGTAACCCGGCCGGGAGAGGAGTGGAAGCCAAAAATGGACTAGGCCAGAAGTTAATCCTCCGGGGGAGGGTCTAATTGACGACAAGCACAGGCCTCCCTGTGGCGGATGGGTAGCCAGATGGGGCTTGAGCAGGTTCCGCTGGAAATAGGGGGAACGAGGCTGGTTCATGAAAATCGACGGCTATCAAGTGGAAGATCCGAGAACCACACGAGTCATAGATCGGAGTACGCGTCGCGACTGACGACCGCAAACCTAAAGAAAAGGACGGGGGAAGGTAAGGGAAACAAAGCCTGGAGAACCTGGTCGTACTGGCACCGTGGCGCCCTGAAGGTTAGGGGACAAATCCCGCCTGTCAGCGGGACTGGGAACGGGGAAGAACGAAACGGTAAAATAGCCGCAGGGGGGGAGATTCATCGAAGGGCGGCAAACAGCTCTGAGAGGACCGGAACTCCTTTCGCTGGTCAGCAACACTGTTATACATCCGGGTGGGGAGAGGGAACGAGAAAATGGTGCATGACACGAAAAAGCTGGCGAGGGGAAGAGGCAAGCGGACGCGAGAACGAGATGCTACTCGTATGACGGCGGAAAAATATAAAGGGGCAGGGGGGCCCGCCTTCACAACGCGGATGCACAGTCCCGGATGGGCTGTTACAAGGGAGAGCTCCAGGAGAGGGGGACGCCGGTGGACCCGCGGCTACCCCGCTACGGCAGATTTTAAAAAAATGCAGACAAACTAGGTGAGTAACAAGGAGATTCTGCACTTTTCTGGGGGACCAGGCGGAGGTAGAAAGCGGGACCAAAAAAGAGGGAAGGAGAAAAGTCAACCGGACTCGACAGTTCGAAGCTCGACCTCCGTGAGGGGAGCAAACTGGAGGTTCGGCTTCTTCGAAGAAGTTAAAGGGGCCCAGGGACAGGAAAAGCCAGGACATCGCAAGCAGAAGGTCGGTCTGGTCAGGAGTCCGCGATGCAAGGAAGGGGTCCTCGCGCTGCCTGCAAAAAGCGTGGGTCCATCTTAAATACGGATACTAAATGGAGGAAAGCGCAGAGCCAGGTAGGCTGTGAAGCCCGGGGGACCGAGCAGGAGGATGCACCCCAGCCAGAGCCAAGGGGGCTGGGGCCGCGGAAAAAAAAGTCTTAAAAGCTTGTACACACAGACGCCTGCAATTGCCCTTTACCCATTACGACGCCTTAAGAGGGGAGGCCTCTACCGGGGGAGACACTGGGGACTCATCTTAGGGCTCTGCCGGACAGGACCTCAATCGGGTAGTGGGTCGAAGCGCCTCGGAAAAAAAACTTAGAAACGTCTCAGAAGGGACCGCCGGTCAGGTCGGGACATTGAGCCACTGCATGCCTTTAAAAGAAAATCAAAGGCATCTTCGCATGAAAGGAAACTGAAGACACGCCAAGAGGTAGCTACAACAAACTGCCGAAAAAAAGGAGGGCTCAATGTCATCAAAGAGATTCCCAGCCGAACTAAAAAAGATACAGGGGTCGGCCTTTCCCAAAAAACGGAAAGCAAGAACGCAGCGCTGCCCGAAGAAGGGTCTGCGCCATGCAGCAAAGTCCTCCGAAGTCGCCGCTCAGGCAAGGCCCAGGTGATGGTCAAGCTTGCCACGAGCGGACTTGGAAATCGGAAGCCGACTACCTTCCGGTGGGTGGACCCACGAGCGCGTCGACGCTCGTGGTCTTTTCGTCTATGGTGGGGGGGAACGCTCGCAACTGGGGATGTGCAATGTCGACAGTGCTCGGGGGTAAGGAAGACGAAAAACCGAGCTCAAAAGGCCGACCTGTGCGAATCAGGCGACTGTCGTCCCGCGACTCATTTGGCTGCCACCGAAATAGGAAACTCTGCGAAAAAAGGGTCTGGGGTCCGGGACGGGGAGGAGGCTGGCCAAAAGTTAGATGTAATGACAAGAAGACCATCTGAAGGGACGCAGTCGCCTTATATAAGAATCCTGCCCAAGACTAGGCGAAAGAAAGCTTGGTGCTAAGCCGCACGGATGAAGCGCCCTCGCGTGCCTGCAAGATATCGGTAGCGCGAATCAAGGGGCGACAGATAGCGACTGTAAAGTCATGGGGGAACCGGGTCCGGTGTTGTGAAGCGACGGGCAGAAAAGGGAAAAGACTCCGCGGCGAGGCCCGGCTGACCTCGTAGCAGGCCGGATATCCCCAATACGCGAAGCGTCAAAAAAAAATATGGGCAGACCAGAATCCAAACTGCGAACGCCAAGGGTCTCCATCCGGCGGGCGTTCTGGAGCACAGACCGAGTGACCCGCCGCCGCTGAGCAGGTAAACGGGCCGACACCCGGAAGTCAACGACCACCGACAAAGGCAACAAGCAACGTACCCGCTGATCAGAGGGGATGACATCATGTCCGGGTCGACGAACCCTAGGGACAGAAGCTGGCGATCAAAACGCCAGGTCCCGCATTAAAAGCAACGTCAAAGCGGGGGGCGATCTGTCGAAAAAGGGGGCAGAATTCAACCGCAGAGCATGGGTGCCCGCCCCGGTTACCAGAACGCCCTATGAAAAAAAAAAGAAGAAGGTCCAAGTGACCACGTTCTTCGGTGCTAAGCAACCGGAACGTTCACGATCGAGACACGGACCCGGCCAAAAGAGGAAGGCAGAGAAGGTCACCCAGACGCACTGGGGAAAAATGGACGCAATAGAGCAAAGGATTTAGACTCTTGAGGGACGGAATAGTGTCGTAATCCGGCTGGAGCGGTGGATCGCAAAACGCGAGTGCGACCGTACGGCCGAGCCGCTGGAAGCGCGAAAGGCTGTCGTCCGCCGGGCGGAGGAATTCGTCCAGTGTAGACAAACAAAACACACCCCGCTCGGTTGAAAGCTCAGTTTCGAGAAGGCTCCGGAGGGAAAAAGTGTCGGAGCGGCCGAAAAAAAGGCACTCGTCCTCGGATAAGAGGAGGGGCTCGTGCCGATCAACACTGAGGACCTGAATAGAAACGAGCCTCAGCCGGTCGGGCAGGGTCCAGGAAAAAGAGCATGTTACCGCGCATGACATCGCGGTCGCGCAAAGGCAAAGCATTACTGCAGATATCCCACTCAAGCTATATCTTTCAGTGCAAGATACCCTCCTGCAGAATAAAAACCACTCAGCAGCAGCGCTCATGAGAACCTGACTGACAGTCCGCCTACCACCCGGGAGACGACGTCGAAAAGAAACCGAGGGCAGACGAGCGATGGCATCACACCTTGAAGGAGGGATCTTGCGACAACAGGCACTGCGAGGAGTCCCATCACGGAGAGAAATATAAGTAGAGAAAACACAACAACGAGAGGAAAAGAGAGGGGGAGCAGGTATCGAAGTATGGGCGTATCAACGGTGTCGCAGATCGCCGGCAAGGTGACCGAGGAAAAATCAAACGCTACGTTCTCGGCGGGAAAAAAGTCAATCGGAGAAAGGGTAGGCGGGACAGAAGGTCGCAAGAGAGACTGGTGTGTCGTTCTCCACGGCGGGCTTAAAAACTGAAAGAATACCGGATCTGGGAATAGTGAGGCGTAAATGCTTTGCCGGGGGGAAGAAGAAATGCGAGGTCTTGCCGCATGTCCCATGATGGACCGGGACCCTTCCACGTCATTGGGTCGAGAATTGGGGGACGGAAGAGGGGGAGATCAGCCCGAGCTCGGAAATCAGCGAGCCTGATTGAAAAAGATGGAGGACCGGGGGCAACGACCGCAACGGATCCTGCACTCAAGAGGAGCCGGGGACACCAGCCGGAGCACTTAAAAAGGGGAACAGGGACGAGCCACAGGACCCTCCGGTTGGTGTGGGGGGGGTAGAGGTGCCCGGGAAACAGCAGGCTATGAACCTCGGAGAACGGGGAAGAACGAAAGCGGCGCGGCAAAGCTGCCAGAGATTACGACGGAATCATACCGGACCAAAGCGAAAGGCGTCCATTCATAACTCATTAGGGGGTAAATGTCACTGTCCAGTCTCCATGTGCGTTTCAACGGGGGGGGGGATGAAAACAGGGGGAAAGGGGGGGGCTCTAAACTAACGAAAGAGGAATCGGTCAGCGGCAAGAAATGGGAAGCAATAGGGGGTCTCATCATAGAGCGCGCCGGGGGGGGGCAGGGGGCAAAACCCGTCATAGAGGGAAAAAAAATAAGCACAATGCATAACGGAAATCAAACGCTCTACTTCGGATTGGTGACCTGTACGTCCGGTGATCTGAAAGCGGCCAAGAAGGGTGTTGCAGGGAGACCCTTACTGATGTCATCACGAATCCAGCGGGTACATGAGTCTGCTTCGGGAGGGCCGTTTTATACGTTGCTGAACTTAAAGGAATACCTGCTCAACGTCCGCGACGGGTATCAGGTCTGCGTGGGCCTTAAAACGCTCCAAAACGCATGGAGACCAAGATCTCTGGCCGTGCTCCAGGAAAGTCTAAAAAGCTCACAATACGGGTTCATCGACCGACCCTTCGCGTATGGGGGCTGAGACTCCTAACAGCAGAGGTCACACGGCCGAGTAGCCGGGGGACCGGAGAGAAGGAGGCTTCCCCGAGGCTATGTCCTGTCCAGAACCGAAAGCCGGGAAGAGTGTCCATGACTCTACGGAGGAATATCGGGAGGAACGATGGCGAAAAGAATCCGGATGAGAGCGACCACGTGAAAATTGGGGGCATCCGGGGGGGGCAGCTCGCGCGAAGCGGTTACGCGTCGCCAGCAGCAGGGGGCCGGGAATAACAGACGCAAACGCGGTACAGACAAGGCTGGTATGAATGTGGGGAAAAGCGAATGCCCCAGGAATGGTAGGAAACATCAAACAAGGCTGCAGCAAAAATGTAACTTCTGAGGCTTCGTGAATGCCACCTTCTCTGCGAGGACATGTCTCTGATCGCCCAGGAGGGGACCTGAGGGGGGACTAAAAGAGAGGGTGTAGTCGGAATGGAAAGCGCGCGACCAGTCGAAAGGGTCACATACCAGGGATGAAAAGCTTTTTCCATAAAGAAATACCATGGTGGGGGGGATACTAAAAAGGGAAAGACGAACAGGGCAATTAGTCAGGAGTAAAGGACCTCTTCAACCGTTGGACCCAGAGGAAACTTCCTCTTACACCCATGGACGACTGATCGACTAGGAGTAAAAAAGGAATGGTGCTGATAAAGGGGGAAACGAAACCAGAAGGAACCAGCTGACCGAGCGAGGAGTCAGCGCGCTCTGTAATGCACACATAGAGTCCGAAGTTGCGGGTCCGAGCGGGAATCAGAGGGGACCTGAAAAAACAACCCCCATGGGTAGAAGTGGTAAGCCAAAAAAAGGGGGAAAAGGAATTTGCGTCGCCAGGGGACTGGGTCATCTGCGGGATGCTGGAACATAAGGCTATGCACGTGGCACAGGTCAAGAGCAGCACACAGACAGAAGGGAAGGCGGGAAAAAGTAGACGAGTCGAGGACTGTGTGAAGCCAAAACACAGACAGGCGGGAAAGGGAAAAGTATGCCCACAGACCGATGGGATGTCACGAAGATGCGGGATTGTCGACGCGGGCGGCCAAAGGAAGGCGAGTTCCTCTTCCCCCGGGGCACGGATTGGGGTGAAAGGGTCAACAGCCCGTAAGAAGTGGGGACAACTGTAACGTCGCCGGAGGTGCAACGAATCCGCGGATGGGGGACTGAATGGGGATCGTCCCGGCCGGCGGCCTCGACCTGGCTGCTGGCTCTTGGATCTCCCTTGTCTGCTAACCGGGTCGAGCGGGAAAGCGTGAGGGACACGACGAGGCCTCGCCTAGGAGGAAAGGAAAAACCGAGAGGCTACGCAAAATGACTGGCAGGAGCCGCAAGACCACATCTAGACAAGGGCCCCGCCGGCACCTGGCCGGATGCGAACCAGAAAGGGGAAGGGGCGCTGTGAGGAAGGTCGGCTCCGCGATGGGAATCACGGCCCGGGGTGGGTGGTGGGTGCGTGTCAAAGCGCTACGACAGCGAGGGGCAAGAGGTAACGGGGCA
>Ga0179593_1430902_pt1 | contig 10998 bp, 9 predicted proteins | sample CZODoug2_1_08_16_FD_185931 | JGI IMG/M metagenome (GOLD analysis project Ga0179593, IMG submission 185931) | Vadose zone soil fungal communities from Angelo Coast Range Reserve, California, USA - CZODoug2_1_08_16fungal (PacBio error correction) | ecosystem: Environmental > Terrestrial > Soil >...
GGAGACCGGTGGGGTGAACATAGGGACTCTCAAACCCGAAGAACAGGAGGGGACTCCTTGAACACCTGTCGCTCCTGGAGGATAAGTCCCTGGCAGAAAAGGGAAATGAGGGGGAGAAAAACAGCACTCAAGGATTGAAGTCCCACCCACCGCTTCTCCCGAGCCGCGATGAAGGAAATGGGTGGGCGGGAGAGGTGTAGGCCGGGTCCCCTGTTGGATGAAAGGAGGGTCGGAGTGTTTGGATGCGGGGAGGATTTGAAGGGGGAGGGGGGGGGGTGGCAATTCGCCGGACAAGCGGTGTTAGGGAGGGTGAGGCCAGCGAGTGACGAACGAGGGGGGAAAAGCGGCGGACAAACTGTTCGCGGACGGCGACGAGAAGGGAGAACGATAAAAAGAAGAAGGAAAAGTAAAAATTATCCGGCTGTAAAGCGCCCATTATGCAAGGTCCTAGTAATCAAACATTTAAGGAATGTGGGGGCGTTCTACGTAGAAAGGTTGACGAGGAACCTTCAACTACTGGGGAAAAAGGGTCCGATTGAGCCGAAAATAACCCGTTCAAGGGGGGGGGTGGGGAGCGGCCAGAAGGCAAGAATTCACCGGCTGCGGTTTTAGAAAGGGGTGGGTTCTAACGGCGACAAAGGATGGGGGGAGGCTCAAGAAAGAGGGGAAGGGACAGTAGGCTTCTAACAAAAAAGGGCACGAGGTAGAGAAGCCCAGGAAAAGGGTCAGGTCACTGGGAGACAGTAAAAACGTACCCAAGAAAGGGACGAACAAAAACAGAAGGAACCCGAAAAGTAGAGGGAGAGAAAGGGCGTAGACAAGGGGAAAAACTTCATTTATAGATGACTGGGAAAAGGACCGAAAAGAATGGACCTTCAGTAAAGAACCAATTCAGTTCTTAGGAAAACGGCTGCGAAGTGAAAGAACCGCCGAAAGGGGGAGTAGCAAAGGCCTTTCACATATTCCGTGAAGGGGGTGCTTGTCCTAAAACGTCCAGCAGACGACAGCTTGACGAATCGTCAAGGGGACGCAATCAGATTCTGGCAACGGCAGACTGAAAGGGGGACCAGGAAATTAGGGACAAAAAAGGAGAAGGACAATTTGAAATCTAACCAGAATTCGAAAGGTGAAAAAGAGGCCCTCACGTGAGTACCGTGAAGAAACGTGATCGGTTGCTACACAAGATCGGCAGATCAGACGCCAGGGGGGGGAAAGTGGGGCTAGAAAAGAAAAGGGATCCAAACCGCCAAAACAGCGCCGAAAGTCTGAGGGAGGCACACCTCACCTAAATTCACACATGGCCTATACAAAAACGTCAAGGACCCAATAAGAGGAAAAGACAACCCTGAGGACAAGCCGACCAAAAGTCATTTCTCCGTCCGTCTACAAACAGAACCGCGACAAAGGAGAAACAAAAGAGAAGGTCGCAGAATACACAACACCCAACATCGTACTCGTTAAAAAAAAGACCCGACCAAAGAATAGGAAAGCAATACCGGAAACCCCTCCTGTCAGAAAGCCGCAAGAGACGAAGGGGCAGGAAGACATGAGCCAGACCGTATCCTGAGAAGAGAGGAAAAAAGAGGCGCCTAACCTAACATCTCAGCAAGGTCCAAACCTCACCTGTAGCCGGGAAGTATCCGAGGGTCAAATAGTTCGAATCATGACCGCAATCCTGCGGGAGGGCTCGTGTGCTGCGGGGGGGGAAAAAAAGCAGAAGGGAAAAGGTACGGCCTTCATCGGGCCCTGGCACTGCCTAAAAAGACGCGGACGGCTCCAAATTCTTCATTAACGTCAAGTGAGCCCCTGGAAAGTGGTAGTCCAGAAAAAAAAACGAGAGTGACACGGGACGTAGGAAAGCAAGAAACTCGATAGGACCTCACCGCGTTGTATTGGCGGGTCTGCTGGACAACGGGGGGAAACAAAAGGAACAGCATAAATCTTAAGCCATCAACATCGGACAATATTGGAAGGAGGGGAAAGCAAGTAAAACCGTCTCAGATTTACGGTGCCTCCTATGGAGGGACTTCCCAGACGAAGCGCTTAACGAAGGCTGACAAAGAAAAAGACAAGAAAATCTCACCGGAAACAAGACCGCACACAGTGTTTTTGAAAGCACGATCATACGCGGAACTTGGGCCGTTTCGCCGGGAAAGGGGACGTAACGATGGGGGGGCCTCTCGCTGAAGTGGCTCCATGGACGACTGGCAGAAAAAGGGGGGGAAGGAGCGCGAAAAACTTTTTCTCAAGGGAGTATTTCCGGTTATGATAAGCGATGCATGTGAGGAAAAAGACACGAATATAAAAGCCGGTACTTCTTTGTCAGAAACGGGGATTGACACTGCAAAAAACATGAGAGGAGGAAAAATTCGAGGGGAAACAATAGGGAAGTTCTCGCCCTATGCAAGGAAGATAGAGGTGGGAAAAAGGAAAGGGGGAAGGTAGGTTCAAGAGATTCAAGCACTCTGTAAAGGCAGAGTCAAAAGAAAGAAAGGACTCAAAGCCCGACCGGGAAAACCAGGGGAGGAAAATGGGGATAACACAAACGTTCCCGGGGAATGCACAGCAATGCTCCTGTTAAAGAGAACCCCGAAGAGAGGAAAAAAAATCAAATCCTTAGATACCCCCCTAGGCAAAAAAACGAAAAAAGAACAAGCACAAAATGCAAGGCCACTGAAGTGGATACTCGAACGGGTGAGATGGGGGGGTGACAGTCTTGCTAAACAAAGGAAAAAGAAGCCAAACGAAAAGAGGAGAAGAAATGAACCAAACACTCCCGGTAGACTCACCCAAACCAAGCACCTGAGGAGGGGCAGTTCAAGAAAACCGGTGCGACGATAGGAATTCACTTAGGAAAAAAAAGAAAAAGAAGCGAACGGTGTCACACTGACCTCACCATAAAATACCCCAAAAAAGTCAAAAGAGACCGTAAGTGCTGGAAAAAAAAAGAAAATTGCGGTTGAGCCTGGTCGTGTACAACACTGGGAGGGAACGGGCGGTAGGGGGGGGACTTTGCTCTGAAAAAGGTTGATGGTCCAACGCGCGGCGACCAAGTAGGAGTCGTTTTATGCGAAGTCCAACTGACGCAGTCCTGGAAAGGCGCGTAGGGGGAGGGGGGAGAGGGAACTGGTCGGAGAAGGGTTAAGGGAAAGCGGCGCTTTCGTTTTAATTCACATATGAGGGGGGAAAAGGGGAAAGCTGCAGAAAGGGAACAGTACCGAGAGGCTTTAAAACGACTTGGTTGCATACTTACTCAGCGCCAAACGATCGGAGACCTGGAGGAGGAAGGGGCCGCAGGAAGAAGGCTGGGACTGAAAAGTAGCACCACAATCAACTCTCTGACGTGTAGATCGAAAAGTGCTGAAAAGGGGGGTCTCTCATCGGAGGGGATCCTCTATCCATCGTGCAGTCCAGGGGACCAGAGGAACAAAAAGAAGTCGCGAAAGGGAAAGAAGGGCCGCGGAAAGTTGACTCCTGACGAAAGAAGGGAGTTCTTTAAGCAGCTCAATGAAATAAATCTCAGGAAAAGGATCACGAACTGCAAAGGAGAACAACAAAATGAGTGATGAGGAAACTATATATTATTGCAGACGCGGTGAGAATTGGAAAGAGGAGTAGAGGAGGAGAAGGGGGGGAAAGCAAGGAAGAAAACTTTACTCAGGCGAAAATGGATCGTACTCTGCGGAACTGATAAAAAAGAACGGGGGGGGGGGAAAGCCGCATTTCGAAAATGCACTATCGGATGTAGGCAGAACAGAGGAGAGAGGGGGAAGGGGGTGCCAGAAAGAAGATCGAAGGAGAGGGGGGCGTTGCTGGTGGTGCTCAGTAGAAAAAAAAAAATACTGAAACGAGGCACAATAATGAAAAAAGGTCGATGGCAGGGACTCTGATAGAGAGAAACACACCCGAATGGTCACGACGCCTCGAGGAAAAAAGGGGGGAGGGGAGGAAGCAGAGTAAATTCCGAAGGTTAGGAAGGCATCTACACCGTCATAAACACCGAAGGCCTGAACTTTCGGGGAATTTAGAGGAAACACGAAGAAAGTCAGGGATGACACGGGGGGGAGTCAGCACTAAGCCGGGGAAAAAAGACCGAAAAGCACCAGTGTCTCCGCGGTTGCCATACAAAAAAGCAAAGATCCTCCCTCAACCACCCTATCCACAGGGAAAGAAAAAAACAAAAAAAGTGTGACAAAAGCCAACGGAAAACCGTAACCAAGTTCGTGTGGAACACGATAAGGGAAGGAAGGGGTGCGGTAGGGGAGAGGGGTGCGGAGGAGGGGGGGGGGTGCAAAAAAAAGGCGAGGAAGGTTTGGAGGAAAAGGGGGTGGTCCCTAGTTGGCTACCGATAGGGGGGGCGCAAGGGGAGGGGAACAGGGGCAAAAGGGGACAGGAAGTGGGCAAGAGACTCGGGAGGGGGGTCGGGAGGCTGAGGAGTCTTTTGGTGGAGGGAGTGGTGTGTGAGGACCGCGAACATACCCCGAACTCAAACCGTTCAGGAGCACGACTCGTTGCATCGGTCCGTGGATGAGTGAGGGGTGGAGGGGAAGGGGTTCGGAGAAAAGGAAGGGGGGGCGCTACTGGACTTTGAGGGGGGGCAAAGCTCATTTAAAAAGGGGGGGGGGGACGTGCACAGTTCTCAGGGGTGGACGGAAAACGGGAAGGTTTGCGACATTCGCCAAGGGGGGGAAATCTGGAGGGTTGATGAAGGGGCGCTTCGGAGGGGAAGTGCAAAAAGCGGGGGGGGAGGGGAAACATAGAAGAGGAGAACGGGAAAGTTGACGGTGAGGAAACGGTCTATCTTTACTGCAGGGGAAAAATAACGGAAAAAAATCTGGGGGTGTCAAAGGAGACTATCAGAGGGATACCGACACGGCATTGGGCGCAAGTTTAAGAAAGGCATTGGAAAACGACTTAGCGGGAGAGGAGAGGAGGCTTTGAGGCGGGGTTAAAAAAATCAATCCGCATAGTCAACCCACTTCCATCAGACCAGGAAAAGAGGAACAAGGCGCAGTAAAGAACAGGATTTATTTATTAAACCATGGGTAAAAGCCCAGCCTATACCGGCGAGGGAAAAACCGGACTTTTCTCCAATTGGCGTCTTGACGAGGCCCGGACGCGAAAGAGAGGTGAAACAGGCAACCCCTGTTGTCAGTGGGGTCTAGTCTGGATGGGCTTTGTCTTTCAGGTGAAGCCGGTCCGCCTGGGCCGGAAGGAGGAAGTGCCTCCAATCGTCTGAACACAAACTCAATAGAACTGCCTGGTTGGCGTAGGGGGATGCAAGGACGCCCTAGGAAGGGATTGGAGCGACTAATGCGGGGTGTCAGGGGGGGCGGTTGGAAACGGGGAAGCAAGAAGCGACAAATCCATCCAGGTCGCTGTAGTCGGAGGGTTGGAGGAGGGGGACGACACTTTACCAAGTCAACTGGGTATCTGGTGCTGGGGGAAAATTGAATAGAACCGCCTAAGGTACCTGGGTGATTACCCCTTCCGGTCTATGGATCGGAACCGGGAGAGAGGAACGGTGACGAACCCTTTAAAACCGTCGAGAATTTCATTTTACCAGGCACCCGAAAAAACAACCCAGTTCTCGCCATGACAGGGCGAAAAGAAAAAAAAAGAGCTTAACTGAAAGAATTTGAGAAGGGAGTAAAGGAAGGTTAGGGAGGTACGCCGCTGGGGTAAGGAGCGGGCGGAGAAAAGGGGGGGAGGGAGAATGTCTGGGGGGTCAGGCTGAGGAAAGGAACCAGGGCTTTGTTGCCGCTGGGAGGGGACGCGTGAGGGGTAGGGTAACTTTGCAAGTTGAAGCGTGCGAACTGTTGGTAAAGGGGAGATGGAGGGAGCCTGCTACGGTTGTCGAGGGGGGGAAGACGTGGATGTTGAGCCGTAAATACTCCTTGGAGAAGGGGGGCTTTTCAAGAGGCTAGAAAGAAGGGGAAGGGGCAAAGATAGATGTTTGTCAGAGGACGTGTGTCGAGGCATCTTTTGAATGGGTGTAGGGGGGCGGGGGGAAAACTGGGGGAAGGAAAAGAGCGGAGGAAACGCCTAGGGCGGTTGGAGGCCGTAGGGGGGGAAAGGACTTATCTGCGGTCCTAATCTTGGAGACCCCTATACCTGGAAGGGAGGTCAAGGAAGGAGGTTGCTGGAAGATTGGGACCGTGCAACTTAAAAAGGGGCTCTTAAAAGAAGGTTAACTTCATGGGCTTCGACATGGTTTGGGGGGGGGAAGAAGGGACTGGACCATAGGGGGTAGGTAGTGAAGTTAGCCCGGGAATCTCCGCTGAAGGAACCTGGAGTCGAGACGGGGAACGATGGAAGGGGGAAAGGGCAAAGAATGACACTTAGACCACCAATGTGACACCGGAATCTGCAGAAGTGCAGGGAGGACATGAAAAAGGCTTGAAGTTTCTTTGCACCGGAGAATGGTGACAGGAAAAAGGTCAGGTTTCGGGGAAAAAGGGCCTGACTAAAGTAAAGAGCTCAACTGGCAGAGGAATTTTCTCCATACCTCTAACCGGTCGTTTTCGGCCGGGGTGTTGTCGGGGAAGGGGAGCGGCCGGACCATGCTTGGAGATGGAAAAGACTTTCCCAGGCATCCGATAGAGTAAACCGGAAAGGGGGGTGGTCAGACAAGAAAAGGACTTACTCTCCGAAAGGACCAGAACACAAAAATTCGACTTGAGACCGCCCCAACCGTGAGCAAAAGGAAATCCTTTTATAGAACCTCCTCGCGCCAGGGCCCGAAAAAGTTACGGTAGGGCACTGGCTAAATCTCCGAAAAATGGGGGGGCAGGAACAAGAAGGGGAAAGGAATCTCCACCGTCGTAAAGCAGAAACCCTTCCCGCCCATGTCGAATCAACTAGGCGAGGATCCATGGGGAAGAAGACAAACTCCCGCGAAGGGGGGGGCACTTCACTGAAAGGTAAAATCATGAAAAGACCCTTCTAAATCAAGGACAAGGCGTACCGTAAGGGGGTCCCACGAGGGGAAGGGACCTGAGATCGGACACTCGAGGCCGACAACAATCTCAGATCACACCACGAGGGGCTTCCGGGCGAAAAAAGCGATAGGACGGACCAATAAAGTAAAACCTCCGCCAAGAAATCCAACTCCTACTCAAACTAGCCCTCAACAAGACAAGGAAGACTCCGGCAACCGCACAACGAATGCATTAAGACTAAGAAGAGTGAGAAAAAAATTGAATTTGCGGGTTTTAGGCAAGAAGGAAGGAAAAAAGGCTGAAAGGGCGAACCGAAGTGCCCTCGGAAATTTACGTCTCAAAAAGGCCGCGAAACAAGTTTGCAAGCCAAAACGCTGATCTTCTTGGGGCATGTCCAACGGGGAAGAAAGAAAGAATCAAGCCTCAACAACACAAGAGAGATTAAAATAAAGAGGTTCTTCTTCAAGGAAAAGCTTGGGCATAGAAACCGGGGAAGACACGATTCTCTCGAAAAGAAAGGGGAGCGGACTGGGCGACGGAAAGGAAGGAAAATTCCACTGGGAATTGTAGGAAGAGAACTATCTTTGCAGGAAACAAGAACTCAAAGGAAGAAGAGAAAAAGCTTGTATTCCTGCATGACATTTGCACGAGTCATGGGGGAAGTGCGAGGGGTTGTAGTATTTTGGGTGGATGGTATAATTTCAAAATTTAAGAAGGGGGGTTGGGAATGGGGGCGGGTCCGCAATATTTTTGGACTAGGTTGGCTGAAAAGGGTGAAAAGCGGGGATTCCGTTCTGAAACTTGGGGAGCGGAATGGAGAGTCAGGGCGCCGATCACGAAGGGGGGAAGGAAATAATCAAAACTTCTGTCGGCGAAAGAAAAGAAGGAGCGTTGGGGATCATAACAGTGCTTCCGGGGGCGAAACAAATACATGGGGGCTCGGCAAGTCAAAAGGACTGGTGAAGCCAAACTGGTTCTTCTAGGTTGAAAGGGAACGTCCTCAACCACTAAAAACCGGGTCAGGGGGGAATGGAATTCCCTAGAAAGGCGGCAAAGGAGTACACCTTAATTCTGTGTTACAATTTGGGTTTAGGTGGGCGAAAAAAGGCTGGAAAAGGAAGGGGGGGGTGTCAGCGGCGGATACTATTCAGGAAGTCGGAAACGACACCCCCGGAACCGTAAAGCCGGGGAGCCGTAAATTCGTGCAGAGAATGCATCTTGGCCTTCCCAGAGACCAAGACAACACAAGAATGCAAAACAGAAAGTCGAGGGGGAAAAAGGGGGAAGGGAGACAATGAAGTGCACTTACATGAAGGGAGGAAATTCTTCCGAGCCGGAAGCGTAAAGAAAAAAATTACCCGAAAGGTACGTACCACCTGAGGAAGCCTGAACACAGGGAAAAAGAACTCCGGGAGGAAGAAGGAAGGCGCGGACGGGAACGGGGACTGTCTCGTAAAGACAACCGGGCACCGGCAAAAAGAACCTATCCTAAAGTTTCATCTGAAATAAAAAGGCTTCAGAAGGGGGGAATCCTTAAAGAGGGGGAAATAAAGGAGACACAATTTCGAAGGGAAAGGGACGGACAAGGCTTTGCAGAATTCAGAAGTAAAAGTCCCTAAACTAGGCTCGGGGGGAACTACGGAAACCGGAAAATCAGTGTGAGACACATGAAGAAATCCCAGTACCACGAATAAACAGCCACTCAGAAACGAGAAAGAAGAAGAAGCGGCATGGCAAAAAGCAAGACTAACAGGCAGAGACCACCAATTCTTGGGGGGGGGGGGGGGGGTGTGGGTGACCAAAGTATAATCTCCAACCCTTAACAACAGTATTGCGCAAGGAAGAGAACCGAAGCATGCTTTCCGCTAATGAACACAAAATATGAAAACGCGAACCCCACTCCTTATCAGATCTAAACCCAGAACACAGAGGGATAGTCCTCCGGGGTACCAAGACCAGAGAAATGGAGGACATAAAAGAATCACAGAAATCCGGTCACCTTTCCCTCAGCGCGCAGGAGACGAAATTTCTAAGAAACGTAAGAACGCCAGAAATATCTGTAAAAACCTCTTCTAACCCTACTAACAGACTCAGAATCCTCCTGTCCTCACCGAGGAGCCGTGAAGTATCCGGGGGGGGGAAATTTCCGCCGCCTGAGGGGGTCGAGGGGAAATCCTACTGGGGGGCGGGCTCGGGCTTCTAAGCAGGACTCCAGGACATAGGTGAAACCTTCAAGGGGAGAAAGCCGGCTCGAAGGGACGGGGGACCATACTTCATTAAAAAAAGTAAGTCAAGGGGTTATTAGAAACTATCGGGCCGGCGACCTTTTAAGTCGCAACATAAAATAGAAAGACCGTCAACGGTAACTGGATGGAGGAAAGACGGGACGTGCACAACAACCACAAAAGAATTTCTTGATAACATCTCAAGGGTCTAGGGGAAGAGCCCAACCTTAAAAAGAGTGAAAGGAATTAAACCGGTGACTAAGATGGGATCAAGGTCCCTCAGTTAAGTCGGACCCGAGGCAAAGACAGAACACGCACATGACGAAGGAGAAACAAAGACACTATTTGGGTGAAGGTTCATAAAGCACGCTCGTAGGGGGAAAAAGGATGTAGCACTGACACTGGGTTAAAAGATGGACTCGGAGCAAGGTCTATCTGGGGACGAAGAAAGGGTAGAAAGTGGTCAAGCCCGGGAGGGGGTCAAGGAAGACGGCAAAGGGGGTCGCCGGCTGGATGGATGCATTTTTGAGGGTATCATCTTCGTTCATGGAGTGAAAAAAGACATGCAACGCCGAAGGTCTAAGCAGAAGGGATAATTCGGTTGACCATGCAAAGGACTTCTGCAATCAGTAGCGGGCTGCATCTTAGCGGAAAAATATGGTGACTATCCAAGATGTCCGTAACTTAAGGGGCTGGTGGGCGTCACAGGGAAGGGGGAGTTCTAAAGTCGATCCCGCACAAAAAGTGGATTAAGTATACGGAAAAAACCGACAATGGGATCAACCTCCATTCAAGCACCAACTAATTATCCAAAATTGCAAAGGCGACAGCAACCGACAGGATAAAAGGGGACCGGACCCCTACATGAAGGCAAACATAACAGAACTAGGGGACCCCAGAGCCGAACACCTTTACGACCGCATCATGAAAAAAGAAAAGATGCGAACTCTAACTTTTTTTGGGGGGGGGGGGGAAATTGGGTATTCAGAACAGGGGCATCAACAGAAAGCCCCTCCAACCCCCTAAGCTGACTAAAAGGACCCTAAACACCTCCCTAGGGAAGAAAAACTAAAAGACCCTGAACAGAAGGGGGTCTGGAAAATCACATTTTGGGTGGACGAAGGGGGTTATGCAAACGACACCATAAAAAAACCAAGGGCCTCGCTGTTGGCAAAATAAACAACCCCCGCGAAAGGAAACGAAACACTGAAAACAGACTCCTGCATCGGTGGAAGGGTTGAGACACTACTGGGGTGGAGTCCAGGGGACGGTGGTAAAAAACGGGAGGGAACTGCTGGATCTTGTTCTTCGCGTAGCGGTTTGTGCAGAGGACCCGCTCGCAAAGGGGGGAGAGGTCGGGTCTGCGGAAAAATGCAGATCATGGAACAGGCCAGAGGAAATAGTCGTGCGGGGGGAGGACTGGTCCTATCAGTTTCAAATGGCAACGTCAGGAGGGCTTTTGAGGGGTAGAAGGCATCGAAGAGAGTCGGGGCAAGTAGCGAGAAAGAGTCCACGGGAAGCGATTCTAGTGAACAAAACGGGTTTTCTCGAAAATCATCGACACCGAATCGCGGAAGGTTGGCAGGAGCAGTTGAAAGCCTTTCCGTTTGCTGGGACTGAGCAAAAACCAGAAGGTACATAAGGGGAAGAGGAGAGGGACCGGTCTTCCAGTCAAGAAGAGGGGGCTCCTCTATAACGCTTCTAGAAACACGCGTACAAACTTCGCTAAGACTGTCAGAGGGTCACGAGCTCAGGAGACCAGGACAGGGCGGGGCTTCTTCGATCCCAGGGACCTAACTAAGGAAAAGTGCAATTATAAAGAGGAGGAAAAG
>Ga0179593_1438831_pt1 | contig 10998 bp, 10 predicted proteins | sample CZODoug2_1_08_16_FD_185931 | JGI IMG/M metagenome (GOLD analysis project Ga0179593, IMG submission 185931) | Vadose zone soil fungal communities from Angelo Coast Range Reserve, California, USA - CZODoug2_1_08_16fungal (PacBio error correction) | ecosystem: Environmental > Terrestrial > Soil >...
ATCGACCACCAAAAATCACCCTTAAAAAAAATTTCAATTGGGTGTGGGGGAAACTCCCCCCTAACCAAAGGTTAGCTGGGAGAATAAGAGTCAGGATGCGACGCTTCTGCTGCATAAGGAAGCTGCGATGGCGGAGTGGGAAACGAGCCGAGCCCGAAGAAAAACATCCCACTACAAGTCAGCCAGGAAGAACTCCTTGGTAACGGCAGCTTTGAGAAAAGGAAAACCCATACGTACCCAGGGGGGAGAGGGGGAGAGGGGAGTCACCGTCGCAGGGGGAAAGAGAATCCAAAGACAAGTAGTCTTGTTACATGGTGGTCATACCGGGGAGGGGTGCAGGGGGTACATTGTGCGGGTCATCACGAAGCGTGGTAAAGGCAGAGGACCTGAAGCGACAGCAAAATGGGAGAACCTACTCTTCAGGGCCGGGGAACGAGGGGACACTGGGATAGTAGAGTAGAGAAGAGATGGGGAGCGGTCAGGTAGTTGGAATGCCCAGGTTCAAGACAAGATACAAGCAAGGCAAATGAGCTGGCCGCCAAGGGAAAAGCATAATCGGAACATCCAAAGCATATGAAAAAGGGATGTATTTAGAAGGTCCTACATTTAGAAAAAAAATGAAATTCCAGGCCAAACGTCCGGCCTACCTGAGAAAACATAACCGCGAAAAATTAATAAATTCAGGGGGTGTCAGGAATAAATGATTCTACCCCAGGATGGGGGGGGGGGAGAGGGTTTACGTAATAGCTCACGCTCTGTTTCCGGGCTCTACCGAGGCAGGTAAGATAACCCGTTCCGGCCCTCCGGGCGATAATTTTGGGATGCGCGGAACAATGAGCCGGTCACAGGACAGAAAAGGACCGACTGATAAGACCAAGACGAGGATTGGGGGTCGCAGAGCAGTAAGGGAGTAGTTCCTGTCCTAAGTGGAGATCTGGGAACCTTTGGGGCGGTCTTGAGGATTCCTCCGGCTGAAGCACCGTCATGTGGACGAGGATAGGGAAGAGCGTGGTTAACTCATACCCTCGTACAAACCATGTGTTAACGTATCTAAAGACCCATTTCGAATCTCGAAGTGGCGTCTGCGTTGTAGGCGCGGGGGGGGGCCAAGTTGACGCGCAAAGTCTCCGTTCGGGAAAGGAGAAGGAACGAAATTCTAGAAAATCAGCGTCGGTGATTTTTCCTGAATCAAACTCAACTTGGAAGGGCAAGACCTTGGGTTTGACCGAGGATGAAAGCCATGGAAACGGGGCATCACACACCGCACTTTCATGGGGGATCGTTGCTGAATTTCAATGCCAAAAATAGGCCGATCGAAAGCAGAAGGTATGCTCTGCTTAATTCCCTTGAGAAATATTCTTCACGACGAACATTTGGAGGTCTGGGGGGGGTAAAATGCCATTGCGCGGAGGACGGCAGCTAAAAAAGAGCCAGTATATAACAATTGCCGGGAGAGTTCTTCCCAAAGTGGGTACCTGGGGGCGAAATGGCGTTCCTGCAAGGGGAGGAAAACGGGCAGAATGGAAAAACAAAGTGCTAGTTGCTCTTGTAAAGGAGAGAAATAGTTGACCGCGAAACGGGAAAATGAGTGATATGATTTGGAGCCGCGCGTAGGGGGTAAAAGAAAGGACGATCTTAACGGGGGGCAGCGTCAGTGGCCGCCTAACTGCAGACAGAGATCAGCGCGCCTATAGGAGACTGGGACAACAACAAGGGTGGGGGTCGTCAAAAGAAGATGCATCCTGGTGAGAGCAAACTGAGGGGGAGGTTCTGACAAGAGGAAGGAAAACAACTGAACCGGGGGGAAATCTCAGGTGGACAAGATTCATCGGAAGAAGAGGTCTCATCTGGGAAGGATGCAAACTTACAAATTCTAATTGTGCCACGGATGGAGGGCTCTTGGGAAGGATCCGCAGCGCCGTGGAGCACAAGGAGGGTCGCGGCACGCAACTGAAGTCGTGAGAGGGGCAGGCGGACCCGGGTGCGAAAAATGGAGACGGTGGGCCGAGGGAGTGAGGGACGGGGGGGCTGAAGGGCAGGGCTCAAGGAGGAAATGAAAAATGTCCTGACGGAGCAGGAAAAAGGGAACGCCACCTTGTTGGCGATGTAGAAAAAAAAAAAAACTGCAAACAACCGTGGTGGATGCGTGGAAGAGGAAAGGGGTCCAAAGAGAATAAAGAAAAGGGGAAAGGAAAAGGTTCCTAGGCAGGAGAAAAGAGCCGAGAGAGCGCAGAATTGTGGCCGGGTAAAAAAGCGACTCGGGGAGAGTTCGCGAGGGAAATGAAAAAAAAAAGTGACAAATGAACGCACGGGAAACCAGAGCGACTGGGCCGACAGTTGTGCAGGGGCAGGGAAAATTTCAGGAGAAAGAAAGATAGGAAAGCGTCGGAGGAAGCTTTTGTCAGCAAACAAATATGAAAATCATCGGAGATGGAAACCACTCATGAAGACCCCGGCGAAAAGAGGCGTGGGTCAGGCAGCCAAAAAGATTCAGAGACTTGAAAGAGGGCACATGAAGGAACTGTGAAGGGGGTTCAAATACGTGAACAAAACATAACGGCGCGGACGGGGGTTACGGCAAAACAAGAGGAGAACCAGTTGTTGAGACCCGGAAGATGGACAATAAGTCGAGATAAAACAACAAAACGGGGAGGAGGAGAAAAGAATAGTATTGTACAGCTCGAGGCAAACGGGGTCCCAAAACAGGAAGGGGGGTTTGGGGTCGATTAAACCAAGAGTCCAAAAATAAACTGTCTGGAAATGGATGGGGATATGCGAAAGCGACGCAAGGGACCCGGGGGAGGAAAGGGCAAGCCTGCACCGAAGGACTGGAATCACATGCTGGGCAGCATAATCCACCACTCCCTAAGTGAAAGAGCCGGTGCACAGCGAGGGATACTCAGAAAGAGTTAAGGGGAGTTGGGAAAAAAATGCTGGAAAAGGGCACGACGCTAAGGCACACATTCCGGGACGCTCCTGACCATGTATGGACCTTCCCGACACCTAGACCCGTCAGCACGGGGTACCAGGAACAGCCCTGACATCATCAATTTTGCAATGAAAAAGGACGTGGTCGACTATAGCGGGGGAGAAAGAGAGAGAGTCCAAAGATGCGGCTTCTCAAAAACGTGAGTCTTCTCGCAATATTCAACCGTCTACCTCGACTGTTCCAAAGACAGGGGTAGCCGAGCGGGAAAAACCTTCCTCGGAAAAGAACCAAACTGGGGTGCCGTCTTAGATACCACATCAGCAAAAAAGCGTTCTTTTGTACCTCAGGACATTCTCCTGCATGAAATTTCCCGTATCTACTAGCCATCCGTCCGGCCGCCCCCCCCCCGTGGCCTAATCATCAGGAAACACACCCTTCAACTTCCCGGGGACCCGTTGGGCAACTCATTCCCCGGCTCCACGCCATCCTGGGGTAAGGTTCCAGGACCAAAATGGGGGATACAACGCTCCCTGAGGTAATACTCCAATCGCCACAGCTAAGGAAGTTCAAAAACCAATTGTATTCGGGGAAGGTGGACAAGAGGGGAACAGAGAAAATAACGGAAGGATCATATAAAAGGCTGTCCAATAATATTAAAAAAATCCCTTTTCAATTGTTGAAGGTAAAGGTTGATCAGGCCCCCTAAATGTTGCGGGGGGTTCTCAAAAAGTATGAACCAGACGGTATGTTTCGGAAAACAATGCTGCTGTGAAAAGAGGCGCGAATTGAGAGAAGTAAGCAGCGTGCGCAATGCAGAGGAAGCCCAAGAACTATGCCACTAGTAATCTCCGCAAGGGCGTGAAAAACAACGGAAGAAAAGGGCTAGCGAGAGCACAATTTCCTGCGCGGCGGGACGACGAGAGGAGCTCTTACAAAGCGCACCGAAAGGCCCAAAAGTGTGGGTCAAGGGGGCAATGTGTTCCCGTAGTACCGCATTGGAGGAGGGAAACACCAAACCAGTGGTACCCCTAGGCAAGCTTGTTCCTGCAAATTGTCGACCTGCTCAGACCGGCACTGAAAATCGGTTGCAAGGCAGGACCACAAGAAGGGGGCCTACAAATCTGACGTCGAAGACGGGAGGAAGGCGCCGGGGACTAAAAGAGCATACACTTCGAACGAGATGCCGATGGCGTGCTCGGGCCAGAGAACGGCAAAAAAAAAGACAGTAACCCACTACGCCCTTTCGGCTTGGGTATGAAAAGGTACATGGGGCATGAGATCCAAAGAGTTCAAACAAAACAGGCGAGTGGAAAGTATCCAGTAAGTGTCGAGTCCATGACCCACGCCGGATGATTGAGGAAAGGAAGTGGTTATGAGAGAAGGTGACAGACGGAAGAGTTGCGCGGTCAACCGGACGTACACGCGCACAAAAGCCGCCGCCCGGTAAGAGATTGACAAAAGTGGCTTTGTCAAACGTTAACAAAAAGGACCGGCTGGAGGGTGGAAAGATTTGAAGAGATCCGGCACCCGCAGACGGGTGCGGCCCGAAGGAGGGAAAGGAACCTCCAGACCTGGGATCAAAAAAAACGGGGCAATAAAGATTCACGCGCTCGGGGGCAATGCAGCCTCTCTGTGAGATCGAAAAAGAAAAGCGTATATCAGCGAAAGGGTGCCTGGAACGGGGCCGAGAATTTTAAACGCATAGACACGGACTAGCCGCAAGGCAGGATTGTTTTTTAATATCGTATCAACGAACAGGAGGAACGGGTCCGGATGGGCCAAGACTGGGATATGATTGGAATCCGGAAACCACTTCGAAAAACAAAAAGGGGTCTGGAGTAAGCGGGGCAATGACAAAGAGATTGACGGTTCGCTTGGCGCGAGTTGCAGGGGGAGGGGCAGGTATGGCCCATAGGGGTGGTCCTGCAGGGGCAGGGCTAAACCTGGATACTCTATATCTCTCACTACAGATAGCAGGGACGAGGGAGACGGGGCGGGGGCGGACTTGTTCCAGTTGACCGTCAGACACCTCTCAGAGGTCGTGCGGATGTGGCGGAACGGGATTAAAAAATGGGAACAATGACAGCCTCCGAAATTTCTAGTCTATCTCGGAAACAACCACAGAACCTAGGTAACTTTGATATTAAAGAGGGCGGCGCTCGGAGGGGGGGAAGTTGCCAGGCAGGAAAGAGTATTTCCGTTACAAAGACTCACTGATGGGATATCACAAACAGCCAACGGGGGCAAAAAATGCCAACAAGGGAAACTGGGATCCAAAAACCGAAGCGGCTCAGTGTGAGAGTTACGACGCTCCCGACCCAAGGTTAACAAAACACCACTTGTGCCCATGGGTTGTTTCCAGTGCTCCCAGCCGGCCGTCTCTAAACTAGTTAGTCCAGGGCGGGGATCGAGTCCTGGGTTATTGGGTCAGTCTGCGAAAGCTCATATGTGAACGACTAGCAATCGAAGCGCGAATCGAGCAGAAGCTAAAAGGAAAAATAGTTCAGCAAATCGGAGAATCCTCTCAACAGGTGAGGGTGGGAAATGGGGGGACGGTTGAAAACCAAACTCAAACCACGTGCTTATCTTAGACGTTGGTAATTTGGTGAGGGGGTTGTGACGGAGAGCTCTCGAAACACACAATCGGGGAGGAAAGACTCCCTAGGGCTCTGCCTCGGCTGTCGTCTGAGAAGGTCGGCCTGTGTGGGACCCAAAAGAGCAGTCAGAGGCAAGGGGTGTGGAGGTTGGGAAACGCCACCCAACAGACCCTCAAATGGAAGATGACTATACGGAGGGGATCGCAGGGGCAGGGCTGAGGAAGAATAAAAAAGAAAGATGTCTCGTTCACAGCCGAACTGCTCCGAATACACCAGCCAAAGACAAGTCACCTCAACTGCTAAGCCTGATCACACTTATGGAGGGGGGGGTCAACGTACAAACCCAAATAGTGGGGCAGGGGCGCATGGTCGAAGGGAGGGGTCGGCGCGAAAGAAACGACTGACAAGAGATCCTGTGCAGGAGACAGGGGGAGTTGGAAGGGGGGGGGGAACTGTTGAACGGCGTATGAACAGGCAGAGTTGTACAGGCCCAAAGCGGGCGCCCCAAAAAAGGACCAGCCACAAGGGAGACGACACCTCTTCATACCGGGCCAAGGGGGCTGTGCAGATAGGTACTCGGATGGCGCGTGTAAAATTGGCGTGTGTCATTAAAGTGTCCGACCGAGAGACAAGAAACCGGGAGGAGGAGGGGCGAGGAAAGGATAAGCGTCCAGCCGGAGTCAGAGGCATAGGTACGGCGGAAGAAAGAAGGACGAAAAAGTTGAGAAAAAGGTAAAAGTGAAGCAAAACAAATTTCGGGCCAGAACCGATCGCCCAAAAAAGGAAGGGGCCCATCGAATCAGGGAAGGTTGGGGTGCCTAGGAGGCAACCAACTTCTTGGGTGGAGAAGGGGTTGAAGAGGGGTAACAAGCTCCAGCGTGCTGCAGGGGAAATGAAGGACTGACGGAGAAACATCCGGAAAGGAGAAATCAGGGGGATTGCGCACCAGGTCGCCGGAAAGCAGCACAAGTTGAGCCTGAGATTATCGAAAGAGCCTTGGGGGGGAGAGAAGGACAAAAGAGGAGTCGCCCAGCCGCCGAGCGAAAAAAAAAAAAAGAGTGCTACCCGTGGGGGTTAAGAGGGATGGTTAGTCGGGAAAGGACGGCAGGACCACCGGTGCCTGAGAGGACTAGGATCGGATATCTTAACCACGTCATCCGGAGTCCCGATTTTGTTGAAACTTAGGAAAATCCATGGTCGAAAGAGACTAAAAGGAGTATGCGGAGCGGCAGCAGGGTGACAGAAACTCGCAAGGTCTCTTAGGGAACGTATCGCAGAAAACAAGGAAGCGCACAAGCAGAAGACGGGTAGTGGTGACTGAAAAACGCACTGGAAAATATCCGTGGGTGGTGACGCGCTAGGTGGCCTGAAAAGGGAGTTCAAGCACACCGCCCAAAAATTGGAGTCGTTGTCCGTAAGTCCGTCGGCACGACAAAAGAGGGGGAAAGCGCGGCGAAAAAAGTATGAAAGTCATAGGACCACTGGCGATCCTAAAGAGTCGACTAACAGGGGAAAGGCGGAGGGGAGAGTCTGTTTGCCATGCCATTGAAAACGATTCCGGGTTAAGACGGAATCTCAAAATATAGACATTGTGCAGGTAAGAGGGGGATTAAAAAGTTTAAAGCCTCAATGAAGGGGGTCCTTCAGTCAGCCCAAAAACAAAGCATCCGGGACAAAGTGCTAATTTGGGGAGATGTAAAGATAGTATATGAAACTGGGAAAAACCTCAGGAAACAGTATTGCAGTTTAGCGCTGTCTTCTGTTGGTAACGACATTATCGATCTGAAGAGGGGGGGGGGGCATCGGAGGGGAAGCATTCCTGCCGGAAAATAAAAGATCAGCACACTATAGAAAGACGGGGACAGCAAGTAAAAAATTTGTGGGGGAGAAAAAATACAAGATCACTCACTTGGATAACAATCCACAGTTTCAAGTATTGGGTCAGGATAACACAGAGGGAAACAGGAAAAAAGGATTGACAAACTCTGGTGACAATTATGCGGAACAGGGCGAGGGGTATTGTGAGATTAAACCTGAAAGAAGGCTAAATTGGTTGACGGAAGAAGGGAAAGGGAGGAAGACAAAGGAGCCGTTGAGCACAAGGCTTGCTATGGCACCAAAAAAAAACAGTCAAATGAGGGCGTGGAGCGGAAAAAACCAGAAGAAAGGGGAGGCAATGGCGAAAAGTCCGGAGGAGGCAGGTGGGGTCTGAGAGCGCAGAGTAACATACCCACTTAAGGACTTCGCGCGAGGAGCAGTTCCCGCCCCGACTTTTTTGTGATATCTTGGGGAGCAGCCCCAAACAAAGGGGGTCTCCTGACGTGGAAGAGAAAAGGGTTCACAAGCGCGTGATACAACGAGAGAGAAGGGCCTTAGGGCAAGGGCAATCTCCTTATTCAGACTCAGAAGTTGGCCGCCGATCTAAGAGATAAGAAGTCGGACGTGCTCATGACCATATTCTGACAGTCGAAGGGCCACAAGAGCCGGACTTTTTCCTCAAGGGGGGTCGTGCCTAAAATGTCATGAGAGGAAAAACATCATTAAGCGATCGTCACCTGGAGGAAAAAAAGTTTCAGAACAAAAGCTTCAACTCCTCGGAGATGCAGAAAAATGAAGAAACCACGGAGCAGGGGGATTCGGACAGCCAACAGACGGGATAAAGCGTTACAGGAGTGCAAAACAAATTCAGAAAGGGGATGTAGGAAGTTACCATAGCCACAATAATCCGGAATCTGGTGTTCCTGGAAACCAACACGAAGGGGACACATTTTAAAGAGGCGCGGACACTAGGAGCCGAAAAAACCGAGGAGGAAAAATGAGATATGTTATTGTGGCAAACGCAAGGCAAATGGGCTCCCCAAAGAAGGTGGGGGGGCAGGGCGGAAAGCCCGAGCATGGTAGGGGGGCAGGCTGGCGAGCTGAAGACGTTGAACCGCTGAATGGCAAGGAAAGGTCACAGTGGGGGAGAGGTGCAGCAAAAAAAACGCTTAGGGGGGCCTGCAAAGGAGAAACCGCAGCGCAGGTGCTCGAGTGGAGAATCTCAAGGAGGTGGATGTGGGGGTGGGCGAACGCTGCAAAACCAGACGTAGCAGAGGCTGAAGGTCGCTCAATGCAGGTCCAGGAAACCACACAGGAGACCGTCCTCGAGGGGGAAGAACGCCGGCAATCCGAGTGGGGGAAGAGAAAAATACAAAATATAGAAGAAGAAATGATATCTATACTTAAAAAAACCGGAGAGAGGAGGCGCGCATATAGCAAAAGGAAGCTCCTCTCCAAAAATTTCGGAGGAATAGCTGGAAAAAAAAGGATAAGCGTTCAAACGAAAGTACTACACAAGGGGGGGGCATGGCTGACTACAATCTGAAAAAAAGTAGGGCGTTACAAGGATAATGATGAGAAGTCCGCTGACAGGTTAAAAACAACCGTTTCGAACCAATGCCGCCGAAGGACGGGCCCCACCGGCCGAAGAAGAGCGGACCACCCGTAAAAACATGCCCCGGGTCAAGACTGAAAAACGCTCCAAGCACTCAGTTGTGGAACATAGAACCGTCATTTGAAATAAAAAAGAAAGACACTAGAAACGGGAATACTCCATCGCAACTCAGATACGGAACTCAAACCATTGTGATGTGGAAAGGGGGGGACAGACGAAACATAGGAAAAGCGAAAAACAGCCCGCGAAATGTCCACCATAGGGGACTGAAATCAATGGTTTGAAGTGGGAAAAAGGAATCTGTGTGTCTCCTAAAAGCCAAAGGGGGGGCTTGTTATCAGAGGGGAATCGTGGTTTTCGAACAAACGGCGGGGCTGGGGCACAGGCGCGATAGGGCCAGCGACAGGATCCGGTGACAGGCATAAGCTGGCCACTACGCGAACACGCGTTAAGAAGCTAAAGTCATTACCACCCGACGCGGCGAGAAAAAAAGAGAGATCAATAGCTAACTGGGGGCCGGGAAAGGGGAGACGGAGGTATCTATGACATAGGAACTCCCACTGGTTGTCAATATGAAGGGTGTCTACCATGCGGAACAAAGGTCATTAGATGTACCACAACTGGGGAAAGAAACCGCTGCCTTCCACGGTGTAATGCGAAGGAGAAATCTCTGGACACTGAGCAAGGGTATGGATCCCCCATAAAGCCTCCAAATGGGATATCGAATCCTTAGAGGCAAAGGTACCACTAAGGGGAGGCAGCAGGCGACTACAGCCTATGGGCTTACAGGGGCAGGCACCGAAACTGCAAACGCCAAAAACTGAAAGGTGAGGGAATGTATGAGTCAATGGGGACTTTCAATCCGCGTTCAAAAAACCCACTGCTATGCAACTGAACCGAGGTGCTTGTTCTGAGGTCACCGAGTGGGACCCTCCCCGGATGAGGAGGGGAGAGCAGGGGTGAACTGAGATACTTGGGAGAAACCGAACCCTGAGGAACGTGGCGCGGTCAAAACGAGGACCCGCGCTAACAACAAAAGCAAGGTTAGAGAGTAGAAAAAATGTGGCTATAATTCAAACATGGGACCACGGAGGGAGGAGGGTAAGAACTCGTACACAGCGGAATCGCATCGAAAAACGGTGGAGGAGGCCGAAAGGGCGGTCAGAAAAAAACTACAAGACATCCAACACAGGGCAGAAGAGCGCCAAGAGAAAAGCCAGTATACTCTCCGAGGGAGCTGAGACATACTCAATCGGCTTATAGATCATAGTCAAGGGTCTGGATTTACCGTGACAGATGGAAACGCCGCATCAAGGAAGGAACTCGGTGAAGTTAATGTGTTTGATAGAGTTACCATAAAATGCATTGGATAAGAAAAGGCCGGCAAAAAAAAAAATGGGAGTGTATCCTGCACAGGACAAATCAAACACCCGAGACAACAACCAGACGGGGGTAAATAAGGAAAAAGTCATGACAACCGAAGGTCTTAGTGGGGACGCGTCGTTTTAAATCAGTGTAGGACCAGATGTGGCCGGGTAAAGGTGCAGGGGGATAAAGGGGTAGGAAACGAGAAAAAACAAGAGATTACATAGGGCATCACGGGTCCGGGAGCTGTATTCCTTTGAAGCAGGCACCTCAACTTTTCGTGTCGAGTGGCGAACTGGCTTAAAACTACAGGACAGCCGCCAATCAGGGAAAGAGAGAGATCTCTCACAGAGAGTAGAGGGCGGCTCAGTGTGGAGGTTTCCTCTTCAAGGGGAGAGATGTCCCCTTGGAACAATAGGAGGGTGTATAGAAACAGGAAGGGTACAACACGGCCAACGAACGGGAGGAACTGCACAAGAACTATAGAAGTAGGGCGCAGGAGTTTCTATTTTGAGAGAAAAGGACTTAAGGGGACACCCGCCAAAATGTGCAAGGGGGGGGAATTGCATCAGCATGCCGTAGAAGTCAGGGGAAAAGGGGCGGAGGACGGAGAGAGGGGGTCTTTGAAAACCAGGGCGCGCTGTAAAACTCTAATCTCAGACGGAGGACTAATC
>Ga0179593_1513453_pt1 | contig 10998 bp, 14 predicted proteins | sample CZODoug2_1_08_16_FD_185931 | JGI IMG/M metagenome (GOLD analysis project Ga0179593, IMG submission 185931) | Vadose zone soil fungal communities from Angelo Coast Range Reserve, California, USA - CZODoug2_1_08_16fungal (PacBio error correction) | ecosystem: Environmental > Terrestrial > Soil >...
AAAGAGTCAAAGCAGTTCCATACTCCTGTGTCGTAGCAAGGGACACAAGAATTGCCGAGAAAGATCAAGCTGGCCCCCGTCATACAAAAGGGCTTGTCTCTTCCAATGTGGGAGGGAAGTCCTTGACCGCCAACAGGGAGGGGGAAAAACATAGTTTTGAATTCGTCAAAAAACCATCACACCGCTGACCTGAAAAGCATTGCAGCCAGAGGTGAAGGTGATTGAGAACGAAAAAGCGACAGTTGGGGGGCGTTGCTCAAAAAAGCGATTGATAAAGGGAAAAATTGTCAGAGGTGACACCAGAGGGTCGCCGTTTTTCTCAAACGGGGAACGTGTGGGACGGGGAGGGGGCCTGCCAGAAACCTGTTGGACAGGTTGCAAAGAGGGGGGAAAGGATATGATTCGATTTAACGCCCGTAAGCGGTGAAGCACAAAAGAGAAAAAAAATGAGGTGGGGAAACAATACGTAAGCCAGGTAATGGAAGTAATCGCCCGAAACAGAGGCCATTCTGGGCAAAGATGGTTGTTCCTTGACGGTGAGAAAGGAACTGGAACGTTGAACACGGCCCGTCAAAGATAAGTATACGGTTTGTTCCGTTGAGGGCGAAAAGGTCATTGTTCGGCACGGCCCCTGAATAGCATCAATTTGAGAAAATTGCCGAAAAACGTGGTGGAACGTTGAGAACGTCGAAAAGGGGGAGTTAACACGGAAAAAAAGAAGTGTCTCCGTCAGATTGCTCAATACCTAAAGGCGGCAAACGGATCTCGTTCAAGGACTGATTAGAGCAAAGGCGGGACCGGGAAAAAAATTGCTGAACATTGATCCGCTGGGGAAGAGCTCCTGAAAAGCCAGTGACCTGCGTGAAAAATCCTAAGAAAGAGACTGCAAAAGGGAGCTGACGAAGAATTGACCTTGATAGAGGCAACCCCGGGGAAGAAAATCTGCAAGCTCGAGTGGTGGTGGAGCTAGCCCCAAAGGGAGAAAAGCCCATTGAAAAACCATCCGAGTGGGTCTGCTATCCATTGATCGCAGAACAAAAGACCACTGTTTGCTGGAGGGAAGGAGGAATTCTAAGATCCGGGAATTCGACCATGGGGGGGAAAAATGAATCCGCGGGTCGAACGGCCGGTACGTCGCGTTGAATAAGTGTGACGGGTTGGCGCCTAGTAAGTTATTCATCTAGAGATCTGTTCCGGAGGCTGGGATGAAAGTCCCGACGGCCCGTGCCATGCCTGGATTAATCGACATCTGAAAAGAAATGCGAATTCTTGGAAACAATCATCTCTCCATGTTTGTGGGGTCCCGACGGTACCTGGAACTTGTGCAGAAAAAAAGGGCCCCCAAAAGAGGCAATAAGCCGAAGGAGGGACTTGGCCGACCGTTTTCTGTTCGGAAGAGGGAACCGATGAATTGAAAATTCAATCCGTACTGCCAGAAAGGCCGAGAAAAATCTCCGCCGTAAGACCGTTCAGTTAACGAACGGCCGGTGGGAGGGGGAAGAAACTACTACCTGGTGGCCAAAAGATGCCTTTTTCGGCATTTGAAAAACTACGACGGATAGAGAAAATAGACCGGATCCGGAGAGGGCTTGGGGGATTAACAAACGGATCGTGAGTACGGGCCGGAAGGGGAGTGAAGAGTTCGGCGTTTTACCGTCACGAACAGGGGAGGGGACAGGAAATGGAGAGCGTCACGTTTATAAAGGGACGTCGAGCGAAGCTAGGGCCGCCATTGGAGGGAAAGTTTCCGAAAAAAGGAGTGTTATAGAAAACAACAACGGAGGAGAGAAGGAGATAACAGAACACGTGACCGGCAAGGGACCGAAGGGCACAAGGAAATATTGCCATCGAAAAGAGAGACAGTTGCAGTGGAGGAAATTCCAAACAGAGAAGGCAGGCAGAGTCCGTGACGGTAACGCAGAAAGAGGAAAGGCCCGGCGGCCGTAGCCCAATCACCGTTTTGTTCATATCACCGACGTACCGAAAGCAAGGTGAAGTTTACCGGAAGAACGGAACATGCGCAGGAAAAACCCGTTAGTAGGGCGATCAAAAGCCACGGAAGAACGGCTTTAACGGGAGCCGGGGGGTCACACAAGGGAGGGAGGGGGGGATCCAGAGACGCGGTTGTCAGGGCAGTCGCACGAACGGTCAGCGGACGAAAGTCAGGAAGAGAAAGTGCCGATCGGCATTTGGGGTCGTAAACTTTATGGGAAAGGAGGAGAAACTACACCGGATAGTATAGGGGGATGAAAAAGGGTAGAAAGATGTAAGTGAATTCCATCAGCAAGGGAAAGGCCGGGGTAGAATTAACAGACCGATCGGTACGGCCGATCGATATGCTGAAGAAGGACGCAAACCCGTCAAAACCGGTGAATTCCACCTCGAGAACGAGGGGAGCTAAAGAGCGGGAAAGCCGACAAAAAAGGGGGGATTTCCCTGGGGGATGGGGGAACGGAGGGAAGGAGGGGTGAAGGGGGGGGGTGATCGGAAAGGGGAAGTGGGAGGGGAGGAGGTGGGAGGGGAGGGAAGGATGGAGGGGGGGAGAAGGAGAGTTGGGGGGGAGAAAGGGGAGGTGGGGGGGGGGAGTGGAGGGGGAAAAGTGGGAGGGAGAGGGAGAGGGGGAGGGAAGGGGGTGGAAAGAAATGGGGGGGGGGGGGTGGGGGGTAGGGAAAGAAGGGAGAAATAGGGGAGGGGGGGGCGATGGGTGATAAGCGGAAGAGGGAGGGGGAGCAAAAGGTAGTGGGAAATAGGGGGCAGGGGGGGGGGAAAGAAAAAAGGGGAAGGAGGGGGAGAGGAAACGCGTGATATAGGCGGGGGTGCCGGGGGGCGGGGGAGGGAATCAAGAGTGGGGGGAGGTGGGCGAAGAAGGGAGAGGTACAGGAGTACAGGGTAGGGAAAACGGAGGAGAAGGGATGGGGGACGGAAAAGGGGGGGGGGGGGAGAATGGGAGAGGGAGGTGGGAAGGAGAGAGTGTGGACGGGGGTAAAGGGCGACGACGAGGAGAAGGGAAGGGAGGGACTAAGGTCGGGGTAGGGGGAGGGGGGTTGAAGGAGTAGAGGGAGGGAGGGTGGGGAGGAAGGAATAGTCTGTTAGTAGGGGGGGGGGGGGAGGGGTGAGTTGGAAGGGAGGAAGGGAGGGGGGGGGAGGGGGAAGAAAAAGAATGATGCAAGCGGGGATAGGAGGGGGGGGGAGGGGGGGGGAGGAGTAGGAAAGGTCGAAAGTAGTGGAGGGGTATAAAAAGGAGGAAGGGTAAGGGGGGGATGAGAGAGAGTGGATGGAGGGAGGGGGAAACGAATGGAGGAGGCAGTGGTGGAAGGGTCCGTGGAGGGGTAGGAGCGAGGGCGGGGGGAACGGGAGGGAGAGAGGCTGGGGGGTGAGGGAGTATGGGGGTGTGGTGATGGGGAAGGGGAGGGAAGTGAGCGGAGAGTGTTGAGACTGGGGTGTAGAAGTAGAGGGGGGGTAGGGGAGGAAGATATAGCGGTGTAGAGGGGTGGGGGGGGGGTGGAAAGGGAGAGGAGGGGGGGGGGGTAGAAGGGAGGAGGGAATGGGAAGTGAACAGGGGCTGCGGGAGGGAGGGCGGGGAGAATGGCGAGAGAGCGAAGGCGGGAACCGACGGGGGGAGGGAATGGGAAAAGAGTGATAGACAGGTAGGGGGGGACGAGAGTCTAAGGTAATAAGGAGAGAGGGGGGGGTGTAGGCGGGGTGAGGGGGGAGGGGGGAGGGAGAGGGGGGAAGGTGAGGGGGGAGGGGAAAACATTAGGAGGAGCCAGGTGGGCGAAGAAGGGGGGCGAGGGAAGGTTAGGGGGAATGTGGGAGGGGTTAAGTGGGCGGCACGTGGAGTGGGGGGGAGAGGGAATGAGTGGGGAAGGGGAAGTCGGGAGAGTGGAGAGAAATGGAAGGAGGAAGGCGGGGGGGGTGGGGGTGGGAGGGAGTAGGAGGGGGGGCTGTGGTTAGGACTCGGGGACGCGGGGAGAGGGGAGGGAGGTGGGGGATGAGATGAGGGGGGGAGGTGAGAGGGGAGGGGGGGAAGGGGGTGGGGGGGATCCGTGAAGAAAAAAGGGCAAAAATTCTCGATCATATCACAATACCGGATGGTAGGGCAAGTGGACCTGATGAGCGGGCGAATCCAACACAAATCAGCGGCGGGCAGGTCAAGGAAAAGAAAAAAACATCGCGTCTCAGACTCGGGAAGGTTTTAAATAGGACTGGATAACCGACATCTGATACCGTCAGAAGGGCGGGGGAGATCGAGTACCGGTAAGCGGAGGGAAGCATCGCCGGGATCCGTGTAAGAACAACCGTGGGCATTAAATGAGCGGGGGAGGAAAAAGATAGCGGATCACTGAGGTGGTCCGTGGAACTCAAACAAGGGGGGGGAGAATTCTCACGTTGAAAGAGCCAAGGCAAAATATAGGGGTGAAAAAAGAAAAGAAAAATCCTTTGCCTTTACAAACACCGAATCAATAATGATCGGTTGACGGCAGGAACTGTTGTGAACTGTGACGGAAAGCTCACGCAAAAGAAAGAATCTTAGAAGAAATGGACGGGGGGGGGCTGGTCTAGATCGAGGACCTATGCGCGACGTATGCAGCAAGACAACAGCTGGTCGCTTCGGGCTCAACCGTCAGGGAGAAATAGGAATCAGATCAGGAATAACTGAGGAACAAGGGACTTACAATCGACGAAAAAACCGGAAATATTCAAAAAAGCGTTAAGGACAAAACGGCGAACCGCGGTGTGTTTCACTGAACAGGTCTCCTGCAGAGAGGTACTGCAAAGATTGAGCCAAGACAACGCAAGAATTTCGGGGATCAAACAGAAGGATTTCGCCAGACGTGGCAACGACTGGCTGGGCGTCAAAGTCAGGGTTATCAAGTGTTGAGTCCTAGGGAAAGTCAAAGAGGGGCGGAAAAGAAAAGAAAGACACAATTTGCAGCGCCAGCACAGTTTTGAAGGTTAAATACCGGGGAGCAACGCTTGATAAGACGGACACGACAACGAAGGGCACATATGTACTTTGAAACCAAAGCTAGCGACACAGGCAGTATGGGGGGGAAGACTCTCTCAAAAAAAAAATAGAGAATCAAAGAAAAAAGGGGGGAGCCTGCCTGTGTCGATCAGCTTGTCCGTGCACAGTCAATTGGCCTTAGCCAGGTATTCCGCGGATCAGCGTTCCGCAAGGGAAACATTACAAACTGTGGGCTGGCGCTGGGGGAAGGGTCAGTTGCGGGAACCAAACTGTGGAAAAAGGGTCAAAAGGGAAGAAAAAAAAAAAGCTGACCTGCTAACCCCACTCGCATTGCAGCCAGAGTTGCAAGACTCTGCGCGAAATAAGTGGTGATGATCAACTAATCAAGAAAACGGTGCTGTCGTGGAAGAGGGGATTTGCAAAGCCCGGAGGGACCAGCATTTTTCGCCGTTGATAGTCCACGCTGATGAATAGTTTGCCGTTGGAAAAAAGGGGTCGATTGTTTCCGTCCAGGGTAGGGGCCACAGGACCTGGAATTGATGGAAAAGAACGGAACCCTGACCGGGTGACACAGCTACGAGCGACCGATGGTTTTCTGGGAAGACGTATGCGCATGAGGAGAAATTAATAAAGAAACATCAAAAGGATTTTCAAACGAAGAATGTCTTTTGTGTTTCCCGGACAAGTGAGCTTTCAGGAAACTGGGGGGGGCAACCACGAGGTGCTCCTCGAATAGGGGGAATTTATGATAAGGTTGGGGTCTTCACCTGCCCTGAAGTAACTCTATTTGAGCTGCCCGGGAAGGGGCAAGTGGTTTTGAACGGAGGAAAAAGGTTTGAGAGAAGGGATGAAAGGAGAAGTTTCCTAAGACTCGAGAAAATGGCTGCGAGCTCTCGTTGGCTGTTTCTTGAATGATGAGGGACCGGGAACCGGATCCCGGCATTGATGATCCGCTTACCGGGACTCGAAAAAGTGCGGAAAGGTCCCTACGCCAGAAAAGAAGGAGAGCTTGATTACGCGGTTGTAAAAGTCGCAGAGGACCGGTATCTGTACTTCAACAAAGGAAATGCACATCTGCAAGAAGGGTCGATTTGTGGGGAACCTCGGAAAAACATAATACCATCCGGAGGTTTGTCTCGCGATTTGAAAAGGAAGACTGCGACGTCTGCACTGTTTCGGTAAACAAATCGAAGATCCCCTTGCGACCCATTGGGGAAGCCGAACCAATGGGGGGGGGGGGATCTACACTCGGCGTCCAGTGAATCACAGAGTTAAGGTTGACGGGGGCGCTGCCTGGTCAATGTTTAGGAAAAGAGAAAATCTGGCCTTACTATGCATTCCACGGGGAGGGAATTCAAGTTCGTCTTCGGATCTAAACAAGGACCTACAGCGAATCTTATGTCCCAAACCATCATCGATATGTGAGGTATCCTCTAATGCTGAACGTTTTCCGGGCAGCCCACCAGCCATGGAATGCAAAGCCAGGAGTCCGCGGACCGGTAGGGGGGAAGGGGAGATATGACATTGAACCGGTTGATCAAAAGAAGATTCCAAAGACAGGCAGTGTGTGACCAAAGATCCGCCTGAAAGGGGAACGGTCCGGGGTCGACTACTACGACCAGAACCTTCTTTCTGCCTTTTCGGGCCAGGGGTTCCTCCTGACGGAAGAGACTGCAACCGTAAAGGACCTGTCGTCGGTACGAGGGATCTTAAAAAGAAAAAGGGTACGAAAAACACAAAAAGGGGCGGCCATGCAGTGGACGTATGTTTCTAAAAGGGGAACGGTACCGAAAGTGAGACTTAGAATGGTATAACTCACCGGGGAAAGGGGGCTCTTGGCAAATACCGGTCCGAATTGTCGCGGTTACGTGGGGCGGTTCACGTATCGAAAGAAAAAACGGGGTACAATAGAAGTAAAAACAACGTGACGGGGCAACGTCCAACAGGGAAAAAACGTGCACCTGGCGGGGGCATAGCAGCTTCTCTCGAAGGAAAGGAAAGACTCCATCAGAGAAAGCAGGGAAAAGGTTACGGTTTTAGGTAACTCCGAACCTCTCATCCTTCACCTGGGGACGGCCGTAATTTTGGTGGGGAACCAAGCAGCGTACTCGACGACAAATTCACGGGGAATTTTACTTCGATCACTTAAGGAAACTGCCCGCACAGTCAGCCATGGGGGGCAACACAGGTAGTAGTGAGAAAATCCCCAAGCTTGCGGGTAGAAACCGCTGGTGGTCAACAAAACCTGAAGGGCAGTCAGGATGAAGTCAACATCTCACGGGGGGTGTACTAGCGCGAACAGAACTGAAAAAAGTCAAATCTTCGCTGAAGGAGCAGGAGGTAACTTTAGGAAGCGGTTATACAAATACACCTTCTGGTGTGGAGAAGAAGTACTCGGTACTGGGTAGGTGACTTGAATCCAAGGGGCACGGGCCTTCGGGGGAAAGGAACACAGGAACAAAAAGCTTCATAACTTGAACCAGAAGCGCAACAGGCAAACTAACTCTGTGAGGCAACGCGCCCGGCCGAGTTTAGAAACAACAGCGAGGGGGAGAACCCATTGTAAAAAGAATCTTCGAGGCAGAGGAAAACAGTTTGGCAGATGCGGCCTTCCAAAAGATCAGAGCGCGATCAACACGACCGTATGGGGGTCAGGAAAAAGAAGCGGGGGGGAAAAAAAAAAAAAGGGACGAGCAGGGAGGGAAAAAGAAAGGGGGGAAAGTAACTATCCAGTCAATTCGGACCGAGATGCAACATCGCTAATAATCTATAGGTTGTATGGCGTAGGAGTACCCGACATCTTTACAGAGGGCTTGATTTCAGAGAAAAGAAGTCAATGTGAAATACGTCCGCGGTCAAAGGAATCATTCCGTTTAACTATTTATCGCAGAATTTATTTCTCGTCGGGCAAAGACGTAGAAAAAGGGGGTTCCGTGGTTCAAGAAAAAGGCAGAAGTCTCACGTCACAACAAAAGCAACAGGGCAATCTAGACTTCAGGAGGGACATCAGGTGGGGAAAAAACTTACAAAAGATTCAACTATCTGGCGGGCAGGGAGCACGACTGTTGTGAACTGTCAATTGAAAAAAGCTCAATCGTAAACCAGGGGGAACAAACCGAAAGGCTTGGGGCACAGAATGGCGGAAGTGTTTCGCTTGTCGTACGTTCTCATTACAAATACGTATGCCTTCAACCAATCTCGGCCGGGTAACCGGTCGGGGAGGGGGGGGGGTGGGGGTTTCCTCGTCATCAGCAATAGATGGGGGCTTAACCTGAGTCACCGTGGGGGGGGGGGTTGAACAAAGAAAAAGCGAAGAAACAAGAAGGAAAAGAGAACTGAGCTGCTGGTGCAAAAGAAAAGGAGGTTCCTGCATCCTTTATCAATCGCTGAAATGCCGGAAGGTGAGCAACGCCAGAAAGGAAAGGGGTAGTGATCATCCCCCCTCCTTCTTTCTCTCAATGCAAACGCGGCTGAAATGCGTCAGGAGGGAATTCGATGAAGGGGAAGTGAAAAAGGGGGGTAGTACACAGAAAGGGTTGGCGGGGGGAAAAAGTGGGACTGTCCTCCACCATAAAGGGCAGAGAAAGGAAAAGTTTGTAATGGTTTACCGTAAGGGATCGCGAACTACACTGGATAGGACGTTGCAAGAACCAAGAGAAAGTCGATATGGGGGAACGGATTGGAGGGGAAAAGAGATATCAACCATCGCAAGAGAGTCACAATGCCTGGGAGAATAAGGGGTCGCACAAGTCCATAGTGATTCAGGGTAGTTCCGCGGATCAAAGAAGAGAAAGTTAAAAAATCTGTCAAAAGGGGAGGAAGTCAGGGGAAAACGGCTGTGTATCTCCATAGTTAGGCGTCAAGAGGTCCAAGAGAAAGAAAGGCTGACCTGATAACCCGGACTCTGACGCAAAAAGAGTTTGCACGCTAAAGGGAACCTGATTGGTGATAAATCACGAAGTTCGTTGGAAGGGGATTGGCCAGGAGACGGCTGCCTTACCTGGTCAGGAGGGAAACACATGGACATTTTGCTCCTTAAAGCGGATTGAAATAGTTGGTTGAAAAAGGGTTCCGAAGTTTACGCAGGTGAAGGACAGCGGATTGCACTTAGCTGATTCAAATGAAGCCCAACACAGGAAAGGAGCACCGGCTAAAGAACCAGATTATTGTTTGAAAAAGGGAATGCGCATAAAAAGGAGCACGTAAGAGCGAACATAAAGAAAGGACAACTAAGCTTTATCTGGTTTTTCCGGAGACGAGTGAGCAGTTCAGGAAGAGTTCCAACAAGTGCGAAAGTAAAGATCCATTGTAGGAAAAGGATCACAAGTCAAGAAAGGGGGGTCCGTCAAAAGGACCTACCTCTAATACCTTCCAGTCCCGTGGGGCATCGGGGGAGACGTTGATAACTTCTGAAACAGGTGGAACAAAGGAACCAAATAAAGAAAGAAATTTTGCAGAAATGGCAGGAGAATTCGTTCAAGTGGGGCGGATGAAATGGGGGAGAGGCCTTTACCGGATCCCATGGCTTAACATTGATCCGCTAAACAGGATCCTGAGGAAAGAACCTGCCGAGGTAATCCAGTCCTAAGAAAGAAAGAGAGAAGGTCTATGACGCGAGGGTGAGACGGGAAGAATTTACCTTGATCGGTACTTCAAAAGGACGTAGGAATCTGGAAGGGGGGTGGGGGGGGAAAGCAGGTCCCAGAATAACATTAACATCAGGTCATTGATCGCGATCGGGACTCAGACTTGTTCGACGCATCGCCAGGGGAGGGAATGATAAGGGAGCGAAGATCCACCCTTGTCCAGGGGGTCCGTGAATAAGGAAGAAAGGGTTGTTTGAGCTACGGGGGGAGGGAAAGGGTACTCGCGTGTTGAAGCAGTTTGTTTGAAGTTGGCCGCTTGTGTAGTCAAGTCAGGAGTCCAAGGGGAAGAGGTCTGTTTAATGAGATATCCCGAACGGGGCCCGTGCCACGGCTCAAACATTAATGAGTAAAGCCACCCCATACATCGATCAAGGGGGTATCCAGACGGAAAACGGAACGTTTCCGACCACCACAAAAGAATACGCAATAAGCGAAGGATTTGACAGCGGAAAGTGCTAAAGGTACCAGGGAAATTACTGACAAGACAGCCTATCAGGTGTGACCAAACACGGGAACCGGGAAGGGAAGAAGTTCAATTTGACGGTCCGGGGAGTGTCCCTGATCGACGACCGGGGCACACAAGGGGGGGGGCGGGCAAGGGAACATGTAAACTGGAAGGAAGAACTGTTGGGACGTCGGTAGAGCGTTTATGAACAAAGGATTGGCTACGGCCGGTGCCAGGTGCCGTTCGGAGTTACCAAAAGCGGCCGAAGGCAAAGGAAGAAAAGGGAGTCGGCGTCACGGTATAAAAAATGTCGAGCGAAAGAAGTGGACACGGTGCACGTGGGGTAGAGGTGGGGGGATCCTTTCGTTACTTTGGAATGTGGGGAGAAAGTCAACAACAACATCGGATTAGGGAGAAAAAAAAGATATTAACACAGAAACGTACCCCAACGGCACAAAAAGGAAAAGCCAGCGCAGTCGGAGAAAAGTGGCATTATACTCGTGACCAATGGAACAGTTCTAAGGAAGATATGCGGCTGCAGCGGGGACGGTACGGGAACGCGAAAAAAAGGCGGCCACGATCCGGGGTTCCTATCACCATCCGCTCCCAACGACATAAGGGGGGGGGGGGGGGGGGGCAAAAAGGGAGTTTACCGTCGAATACGAAAGCCAGAAAATTCAAAGGGGGCAAACAGATCAGAACAAAAAAGAAAGTGGAACGGCTTTACTAAGAACCGGCGGGGGTCACACCCTGCTCGGCTTGGCAGTCAGGGGAATTCACAATCGGGAAATGGACGAGATCAAGGAAAGTCAGCAAAGGAGCTGAGTGAAGGAAGAGGAGTGTATGGGGGGCGAAAATGGTTAAGAGGGGACAACTACACCTGTATCGGGGGGGGGATAAGAATTAAAGGTACGGGGTAAAGGTTAATTCAAAACGTG
>Ga0179593_1606972_pt1 | contig 10998 bp, 9 predicted proteins | sample CZODoug2_1_08_16_FD_185931 | JGI IMG/M metagenome (GOLD analysis project Ga0179593, IMG submission 185931) | Vadose zone soil fungal communities from Angelo Coast Range Reserve, California, USA - CZODoug2_1_08_16fungal (PacBio error correction) | ecosystem: Environmental > Terrestrial > Soil >...
AAGAATGCACAACTTTATCCAACAGAAGGATTATAGAGGACAAAACAGGGCACGGTAATCTCTAGCACACAACACGGAGGATAGGGATAGATCCGTGAGGGACTGTTTTGAGAATTAGGTATCATCCTCGGTGGGCTAAATTAGTTGGTTCCAGTAGTGAAAGGGGCAGTTAGTGCGCACACACGCTGCCCAGTTGCAGGCTCATGGACTCAGACCGTTTGAACCATGGGAAAGATCAAAAATAGGAAAAGCAAGTGATTAGGAAAAAATGAGATCTCTAATGACCTCTCGAGGCAAGTGTTCCTAATCAGGACGCTCGCAAATGCCGGTCTCTGTTCGAAAAAACCGGCGGGGGTTGTCTGAGGGAAAATGTGGGGAGGCGTGAAGGGGTCCCCTCGGCTTCTTCGGGTGCTGGCTCTACTTTTCACGGGAATGTCCCGCAGAGACTTTACTTGATCAAGGAGTGGCGAATGGGGAAAGAATGAAACGGATGACGGTAGCACAGCAAGAAAATAATGCGCATTTTTCGGGAGTGCCTTCGCAAGGGAACATGATCTGCTGAGTTTTCAAGGACGAAAGAGACAAGGACCACCCGACACACCCGAGGCACTTCTCAGCAAAAATGGGAAGGGGATCCTGGCTATCGTCAATCGCCTAAGACAAGGCTCCAAGGAGGAAAAAGAAAGAAAATGTCTGAGGACACACGAGGAAGAAGAAACGAGGGGCGCCGAGGGAGGAAAAGAACGCCGCCAGGGGAATCAACGGAAAATTCAAGCAACGATCAGATTCCCAAATCGAACCAAATACGGAAAACGAGTGGAAAATTGGGTGCAAAAGAGGAGACGTACAGCCTAGAATGCGAGGCCGGCTACCAAGTTGGGGTGGCCTATAGACGGCAGATACGCCGAGGGGGGGTGCTAGGGGGATCGTAAGGGTGTAAGATCTATGCTGAAAGACTGTAACTGGCTGACGCACAATCGTAAAACGAGAAAAATCGAGTCCTTCCGGAGCGGGGATATGTTGGTTAACGGCGGAGATGCGCGGGAATAACAGGGAGCAAAAGCGGGGGGAAGAGGAAAACGTGCGAAAACATATTTGAAAAAAAATGTACTCGATCTATGGAGACACAAAGGTGGGAAGGTCTCAGGCCGAGAAATATTATTCAACAATGGTGCACAGTCCAAAGGGGAGAACGCTGCAAAGGGGAAGGTTCGCACGACAGTGGCGAACCTTAGCAAAAATGCAGCGCAGAGGAAAAAAAGGGAGGAGGCGATAGTCGGCTACATTCTTAACTAATCTTGAAAGGTTAAAGGATTGTCCCAAAAGCGTAAGGATGATACATTGTTCGTAAAAACAACTAACCTTACACGGCCGCCACGTGGAAGAAGAACTCCGAAAAAAGGATCTAAAGCTTTCCTGAGATTCCCGCTGGGGTACGGGGCTTCGAGGAGTCGGTGTAGAGGACTCCTCGAATAATATGCGTCCTCCTTGAGTCCATCCCGAAACGAAAGGCGGGTCCACAGAAGAGGATGTCTCACGGTGGACTCAGCTTCTTCTTCTAAATTTCGTCGGAGTTGGAAGAAACAACTTTAACAAAATCTTTTTCTCCATCACGATGAGAGTGCCTCTTCTCTACTTTTCTATACGGGGTCCTGTGGGAACTTGGGGAGTGGAAGATGGGCTGCCCAACGTTCGTCAGTTAGGTCTTACAAAAAAGAGAGTCTATGATTATAACCCCCTCTCATTTGTGGGTCGAACATTAGCGTATTCAACGGAACCAAAGGAGGGAGGTCCGGTAGACAATATCTCTAAATGTTCGCTGCAAATCGTTAGGGCGGTTCAAGAAGAAAGATTCTCACCAATCAATCCCTCACCAGGACGCCGTCGCAAGGTCCCCTAACGAGAGACTTGAAGAAAAGGATTGTCTTAGATAATTAGTTAACGACAAATTCAAATTGCTTCAGGGTACGGGATTGGGGAGAGATGGGATCTCCAAATGTTTCTACGAGAAATTGGTATTTGAATGTGCGCCTACGCCAATGGAAGTAATGACAGAATCCGCACGCAGCGATGACAACACTCCGGGCCGGGCCAACGGAGGAAGTCCAGGGGAAACTATCGGGCGCACAGAGCCGGAAAATTCAGCGCGTGCGCGGCTAGGTGCAGAAAAGTATCTCCGAGGCTATAGAACAAAAAAGGAGGAAAGAGAGATTTTACAGAGGGCTAACCTCAGAAAGAATATAGTTCATTCCAGCTAAAAGGGGAAGAAGGGGGAAAAAGGGTCATAATTTAGGTTCAACGAGGCAAAATCAGGGACTAGAAGTAGATTTGGGCCTAAGACCTTTTCGGGCTGTCTCATGCTCCCACACCGGGCGAAGAGACGGAAGCAGGAACATAAAGGCAAGAATCTGGGAGAACTGCTCACCTCAGAAAAGTTTCTTGGGAGGAGGTGGCAGAATTCCGGCGGAAACTTAGAAACCTCAAGGACTGTTCTTCCTTGAAGACTTACAGAAGGACTCTACAAGGGGAGACTTAAAACAGGGATGAAAAAGTTGGGGAAGAACAGGTCCCCTAGAGTCACGGCGCATAGAGTTGAAAAAAAATTGGAGCGAGGGAATGACCAGGCTTACAGACTTGTGTTCAGACCCGAAAGGGACTCGAAAAAGCTGGAGGACTTGGGGACTTACTGAGAGTGGGGAGAAAAAGCGTATAGAAAATGGGGAGGGGCACTTTGACGGAAGCAACTGTCTTCAAGGGAAGCAAACGGCGAGCGTAGCGGGGGACGCGAAAGGGGGCGAGGAGAGTATGACAGGCGGAAGGGTGTGGGTGCATGGAGAAACCGGGGGAGGTGTAAGCGGTGCGGGAAAAGAATAACCGGGACATCGGAAGAAGCATCTTTATAACCCTCAGGGGGGGGGGGGGAAGGGAGTTAGGGTCAGGAGAATATAGCATGGTCGTCGAGCGTCCTCCCCGACCAAAATGTGGGGGGGGTAGAAGCACCACGCTACTCCACCGCGACCTCTTTCTCGCGGGGAGGGTTAAAGGGGTGAAAATAAGACGGTCACGTGGAACCTGGCCTCATTCCTCGTTAGGAAGCGCAGGGAAAAACCCCCCGGTACATCTTGAAAGTCCGCTAGAGCCGAAAGGGGGAGCCAGAATACAGGGTTACGGGCTTGACTTAGGGTCCTTGAATTTGAGACAGGGAATACGTAACGGAGCCTGAGAAGGGAGGAAATCTTTTTTGGGGGGAACGGTTGAAAGAAAAATTTATGCGGGGTTCCAACTTACGTCGAAACCAGTTACCGTTTCATCGAAGATACATGAGGATAATCATTGGAAAAAAAGCTTCAAAGACCCTGGGGGTAGATTAGTCGACCATACCCGCTCCGGTAAAAAATAGACCATCGAGCGCCGGAAGAAGTGAACCTAAATCAAGCGAAGCGGTCGCCGTAAGCGCAGAGAACGGAGAGGGGTTTTGCGTCACAAAGGCTAGGTACCGCAAAAAAAACGAGCGAGCAGAGCCCCTGGAAGGGTATAGAAAAGGATTGGGGCACACAAGGGGTATCACTGAGAAACTAAGACCAGCGCAGGTGTATGTCCCTTGATGCCAGCGGCCGGAGGAATTCAGAAATCGGCGCACACCATAGGGGGGGCCATCTCATGGGGGCGGTGAATAAGAAAGGGTCATAGGGGAAAGAACATTGTCTCGTGGAGGGTCTATTGAATTTCTGGAAAGAATATCGGAGCCTGCGGATCGGGCGGAGTGGCACGATTGACTGTGAGGGCTTTTGCGTGGTGAAAGAAGGGGGGAAATTGGGCAGCAAACCTGAGTGCTTAAAGAGAGGGTGTGACCATCTAACAGTCTTCTCTGACTTTCAGAAAGACTAAAAGATTCTCAGCCTTGGGTGGAATTCTCAAAAATGAAGTACCGCAGGTAAAATGAGGAACAACCTCTACTAAAGCTTTAAAGAACTCACACAGGAAAAAAAATGGACTTTCCTCGACTCGAATTGGGGACTCAGCAAGGTAAACTGTACAGCTGTTATGAAGCCGTGGGGAGTAGGATATAGGAACTACTTGAACGGGTCTACCTGGCATGGGTTGAGAGATCATCACGAAGCTGGGGGGTGGGTCCACAGTTGTACCCCCTGGTTGAGGGGTCAGGTGTGTAACACATTCGAAAGGGAAAAAACGCTTCTGGCGTCCACAGAACTCCGTTCGGAAAATCGCAAGAGGGCACGACGGTGATTCCGGTCCTTGCACGGAGAGAGACAAAAAAAAACACTTGGAGGGAGAAAATATGAGATAACGGGAACTGTTTTTGTGATTCGGTCAAATCAGAGAAGTGGGCAAGGTAGTGTGAGTACACGATTAAACCCATTGCATTAGGCACTAGCAGGAGGAACAAAGCAGGAAAACCAGGGGAGAAGAAATTGAACAAACAAATTACCGGGGTTAAAACTCTGGGGCAAGACAACGCAAAAGTTCTCCCACTAACAGAAGGGGAATCTTTGCATGGAGAGTGAATATAGACTCTGGACGTAGTCAAGGAATATCCATACCAGAGGAAAAGGAAAAAATAAAAAAGGTACAATTAAGGTCGCGGAACCGGAATTTTGAGTCATTTCGCTGTTTAAAAATGCTTCTCGGAGGAGGTAGAAGACTTGTAAAAACAGGCGCAGGTTAGGCCGGTGAGGCCTGAAAAGATGTAAAAACTTGTTAACCTGCGCAAGTGAGGACATGAAGTCAGAAAGGGGGAACGTAAGATATATATGGTTTAAGAACAGCTTGAAGGTTCATCACAGTTTAGAAGGCTCAATCTATAAAAAATCCTCATCCCAAACGTGCACCCGATAACTGGTCGCCAGAATTCGTCTAAGAGCTAAAGGCGAAGGCGAAAAAGAAAAAAGGTCTTTATCACACAAACTCAAAAGCTATGGTCAATAAGAGCTGGGGGGGCGCTGTCTACAAGCATAAATAAACGGAAATCAAATCAGGTCAATCAGCTCTAAATAAACGCAGGGCTTTCGAGGGGAAGACGCATTGGGAGGGGTGGGAAATGACTGAAAGGATCGAAGGAGGGGGAAAAGAAAGGTCCACCCATTTTTGGGGGAACAACCATCTCATTTCAACAGGACGTGGGGGGAGCAATTGGGGAAAAAAATCCTGCTATAGCTTAGGGGTGGCGGTTAACGTTCAATCAGAACGACAAGCACAGGGCAGAGGGGTGGGAGAAGGCGTCGTACCAATAGGAGCAGGCATACGTAAAGGACTCGAAAACTAAACGAAAAGGGCTAGCAGTACTGGAGGGAGAGGAAGCGGAGGAATTCTACTGGCAGGCTCCTAACGAACACGAGGAACACGGGCGGGTTAAGAAAGGGGGAAAACAAAAGTGTGCCGATTCCCGGCGCAGTTTGAAGGAATTCGCACGATACGAATGTTCAGGGGCAAAAAGTCGAAACACTTTCCTCATGCCGTATAGTAAAGATCCGTGGAGCCCGACGGAAGCATTCGGAAGAAAAAGCAAGGGGCGCGAAGCCAAATTGGCACTGTAAAGCAAAAGACGAAAGATCAGGGGCGTCGGAGTGGGAGCATTTCGCTGGCTTCGCGAATCAGGAATAGACGGAATGATTCGAAAGATGCATCCCAAAGACTCACAGCCGCCCAATGACGGACCGATGCAATTTAAGATTAAGAACTATAAACTGCGGTCATAAATGGTGGCATTTACACATGAAGGCGTTCATCGGGAAGGAAAAAAAAAGAACCCAAGTCAAGCAGCAGGAAAAGTCTCGACGGTGCGAATCGAAGCATAAGGGGGGGACTCACAGGGGGGGTTGGTAGAGACAATACAGGGACGGTTCCAGAGAATGCGCTGTCCAGGTACCAGCCGCTGTGGAGGGGGGAACAGATCCGAACCCGAAAAAAAAATGTTGCGCCCGTAGCGTATATGCAGGGGGGGAGTACAAACAAGTGAGTACGGGGGATTGGAGGGGTTTAAGACACTGAGAAACTGCTATCAAGAAGGCTGGGTTGGAATTAGCTAGGCACAGTCTCAGGACCTGCAATACGGAGGGAAGTCCACTCCTTCAGGAAAAGCGTAAGAATCAGCTGATGATACTATTTGAAATGGGGTCGAGAAAAGTGGTTAAGAAGACGAAAAAAAAGCAGAATGGGGGAAACGGCGATTCTTTCGCTTTTGCGAACGGGGGAAAAGCGAAGGTGTGTTTTTTTTTCGAAATCTCCACGCAATTGCGAGAAAACTAAGCGATATCCCACGCCTGATGACGCGTCTCGGGAAGAAGTGGGAGGGCTTTGCCGGAGAAGGGGGGAATGGAAACATCATGGGCCTGACGTCCACAAGAGCTCAAATGAGGGGAGGAGTTCTAGGGCAGGGGGCCAATCACGGTTTGAAAATCGAATTGGTTTGCCTGAAAGAAGGGACTAAAGTGAGAGTTGAGGTACAGTACTCTTCCTCCTTTTCAAACGGAGAATTCGGGAGAGTCACGGAAAGAAAGGGGGGAGTTTCTGCTTTAGCTAAATGTACGAGGCACCAGGACCGCCAAGAGGGAGGAAAATCAAACGGGAAATTGGGTGGCAATCTGTAGCGCTATGGCCTGTACTTCAAAATACTGGAAGGAGGAGAGGAAGTCAACGAAAATAATCATGGGTGTCTGAGGTCGGAGAGGGGGCGGGGGAATCGAAGAGGGGAGATACTCCACCAAGGAAAAAATCAACAAAAAGTAAGGGGCAACACTGAGATACCTGAAGGAACGGCGTACATGCTGTGTGTGACGACGCCGTGGAAAGGGAATCGAAGAGACAGTTTGGAAAATCAGACAAAAGAATTCAAAAAAGGGGGAAAGCGAACGATTGAGGCCATGTATGTTCCCCGGGGGAGGAAAGGGATCCGAAATCGTAAAAGCTACTGATTTCGATAGCACCAAGGAAATTTGGGGAAAAATCTGGTAGGTGCAATTAAGGGGAAACTGTTTGGGTGTTTCCATCAGTTCATTCGAACACACGTTCAAGGGGGGGGCAGGGAAGGACTCCGCCGCAGAGAAGGGCCCTATTGCAAGATGCCCCGGATGACTCTCTTCGGGGGTCCGAAACCCCCTATTGACGGGGCCCGGCGCTAAGGGAGCGAGCAGCACAAACGACCAGCGCGTTGACGCGGGTGGAGGTTCGGGGGACGACATGGGGGGGGAACTGGAAAAAAAAGGGGAATCGAAAAAGTCGTTCTTCGGGGGAACGGCCATCGTAACACTCCGCCGGATGAAGAACGGGTAGAGAAGGGACTGGAAGGGGTTGAAAAAAAAAAAACATTTGAATTCGTCCGCGGTTGCAAAAAAGGGTCGAAAAAACAATTGGAGGGAGGAATGGGCGGAAAAAAGGTACCTGTCCTTAAGAGGGGGGTTGGACTTGTGAAAAGGGGGTGACCGAGGGGAACTGCATCTTCGGAGAAAAAGAGAGACCGGGGGAAAACTTTTTTTGCATCTATAGCGACATAGTACTAATCTGTCGACAAAGAGGGTTGGGGGGATCTACTCAAAGAGGGGAAGGATGTCAGCAATAGGCCCAAAAATCGCAGGAAAAGAAATAGGGGAAGGAGGACAAAAAAGGATGGAAGGTGGGCAGGGAAAGCAAACGTATCCTTCGTGCGACCATTCGAATAACAAGGAAAATAGGGGGGCCTACTCTAACAGGACAAGGGGAGACAGGGGGGGAAATTCTATGCAAGTTCGAAAAATGGCCTTCCCCTTGTTCCGGGAAAGAGAGGGGAACGAGTAGAAGTGTTTGAGCTGGGGAGCGGAAGTAAAAAATGCCCTTGAAAGTCTTCAGCTTCTGGCACACAGCATAGTATTGGGAAGAGGGGTCGTAGGAAAGATCCAGGTCGTTTTCAGCAGGATTTATTGCTACGTGGGCGTAAACAATTGGGGGGCCCGGTATATGGACTTCACCATGCTCCACCTTAAAAGGGAAGACGGGAGAGTAAATCGTGGTAATAAATGGTGACAGGGGAGTCTAGTGGAGACTGTGCTAAAACCTGTATTCGGAAGAAGGATCCCGGAGGGAAGAAAAAAGATGCAAAACTCACCGTAGGAGGAAGAAATCCTAAGTCGGAAGTGAGATTCTAGGGGGAAACAATTGTTCTAAAAAGGAGAAAGCCAAAAAGGGGAAGAAACGGGGAAAAATTAGGTGTAAAAAGATAAAAACAATCAAGCAGCAAGGGGAAAAATCCCGACGTGTGCAAATCTGCAACTAAACAATCCAAAAATTTTGAGGAAAACAACAGAATAGGGAGGGGGGTCCAAAGAAAAAAGGTTAGATACCAAATTAGGTCAGAGAGCTTAACTTTCTAAACAATGTGAAATTAAGGGCAATTAAGGGGAACGGAGGGGGGGGGGGGGGTCAGGGAAAAAAAAATAAACTTAAGGGAAACAGCCGTTCGGCCAATGTCGCGGAGGGCGCCCAACTAACTCAAGATGACCAAAACTGAAATGGCGCCACTTTGAATCTTAGGTCACACACATACAGGGGAAGATGAGGAGGTGGGCAATAAAGGAATTTCAGAGGAAAAGAGGTAGAAAAAAAAAGGAATGAAAAGAGAAGAAAGTGCGTGGACGGGGTCTGTGGGAATTCCTCATTCATGACTCATGGCACAATGAAAGTTTTTGCAACGGAGCCATTGCTTGATTTAATGGGATGCGCTGCGGGAACGAAGCTGAGGGAAAAGACACTAAAACGGGAAGAGATCAAGCATCTAAGGGAGGGCAGCAACAGTACCACTACGAATGGATATGAAAAGCGAAAAAAGAAAAGGTAGATAAAATCGGAAAGGGTAAGGAAAAGAATAAAGAAACACAATAAAACAAAAAGGGCCATTACGGAAGGTGAAACAAGTCTTCTTGTCCACTTCTGGCGTAGGCCAGGGGAAGGGTCATGAGACCGATAGGGAGTCAAAGGCAGTAAAGCGTGGGAAACCAATGAATGGGCCGGCCGGACTTGTAGCAATTCCGCAAGAATGGGGACTAAACGGGGAAAAGTGCAAAAGGGGGACACAATGAAATTCCGACAAGTAACGCAGGTTTGCTGAGCCTGGGGGCACGGGAAGGTCAAGAAAATGGAAAAAAAGGAGAAAAAAAGGGGAATAACCTCCCAACCAGACCACAGGAAAAGAAAAAAAAGGACCGAAAAAAAGCTCGGAGGAGGCAGATAGGGGGAATTCTTCCATCTCGTAACTACGAAGGAAACCACCTTAGGGGTCGGGGTAATCAGTCAACCATAGTGAAGGTAACGAAGGGGGGGATGTGGGGCGCAGTTAGGACTCAGAAGTCACTGAATCAATGAAAAATTCCTTCCGTCTACAAATGGAGAGGCCCGAACATTACGGGAGAAATAAGGATGCGAGAATTAGGTTGCAAAAGACAACCGTCTACGTAAGGCGGAATGCGAAGCTATCGACAAAGGGGGGTCATGGCTCTAAAAGAACAACCTCTGGGGGGGGAGGTCAAGGGGCTCGGGGAAAGACCTACACATTGCGGAAGGCTCAGCCCGGGAGGGAAAAAAGTCATCATAGACGACAACACAAGTAAGGGGGGAAGTAGTTTAGAAAGTATTTCTGCCTCACCTTGGGAGGTTGGCGGAGGTGAAAAGGGCTAGGACACTATGTGCCTCATATAACGGGGAGAAAACGGCGAAAGATGGGGCCTGGGTAAAACAGGACACGTCGATTGGAAAAAGGAAATAACACTGGAGGGTAGCTAATCGAAAAGACAGCGGGAGGGAAAGGGGGAGAAAATCACCAAGGCGGAAAAGGGAGCAGTACTGTGAGTCAGAGACAAGCTTGGTCTAATACATGTTTTAACACCGAAAGTGGCCGGAAGGTCTCTCAAAAGGTAAACCCTGGGGAACAAGTGTCAAAAGGATATCTAAGGCAGACCTGAGGGAGGGAGGCAACGGGGCACTAGGAGTCTCAACGTACTAACGTGAAATGACTCGACAAAGGGGATGCAAAGAGGGGGACAAAAAAAAGAACCGGGGAAGGAGGGTGGGAAGCAACCCAGTTCAAAGAGACCGCGAAGGGCATACATCTTGGGACTAAACAGAGGGGGGGGAAGGCGCAGGGGGGTGCTGCTCTCAGCTCCATGAAAGGCCAACACAGTTGTGGGAGCGGGCCTGAAAAATTCGAAGGAAAGCCTCCGGGGAATGAAAAAAACCGTGGAGGTCACAGAAAGGAACCGTCGTATGGGGTCTGAAAACGGGTGCCAAGCATAGGGGCTTCGGGAGGGAATAGGAAGGCGAGGGCATAAAAGGGGAAAAACACGCACTAATGGCGAATTCGGGGCGATATACCCGCCTGACTGCAAGCAGAAAACGGGGAAGATCAGCAGTAGGAAAGCTCCCTTGAAGGGCAGCTATCAAGAGATCGTTCGTATACGGCAGGGGAATGTAATTCTCAAGGAAGTCAAAAGCAAAAAGCAGAGTGCAAGGAGTACGTCATATTGTCCGAAAAGGTCACGGTCGTACTCGAAGGAGTCGTACGGTAGAGCATCACGAAGGGAAGTCTGGGAGGGAATGTAGAGAAGGCATGACAAGCGGGGGGGAGGCCACCCTTAATCGTATCCCAGACGGAGGGGTAATTTAGATGGGGATGAGTACGGACCAGAGGGGGGGAGGAAGAGAACGAAAATAATGAAATGCCAAAGTTAGAGGGCGAGCGAAAAGTGCAGGGGGGAGTACGAAAAGAAAATGAGAAAGAAACTCAGGGGAGAGGGTCTGGGCGTGATCCCTTGGATAATGGGAAATGCGGTGGGGGGGGGTATAAGAAAGTTAAGCTCCACCTTTGGGCTTTATCAACAAAATTCGTTCCCAAAGCGCCACATGTAGTTCGCGAAAACTAACTACTTAATGCTGGAGAAAGAGTACGGTCAAACGGAATCGACTGTAAAAGCGCTTCGCTTAGCCGGCTGGAGAAGGGTGTAAGGGCGGTACTCA
>Ga0179593_1355271_pt1 | contig 10997 bp, 10 predicted proteins | sample CZODoug2_1_08_16_FD_185931 | JGI IMG/M metagenome (GOLD analysis project Ga0179593, IMG submission 185931) | Vadose zone soil fungal communities from Angelo Coast Range Reserve, California, USA - CZODoug2_1_08_16fungal (PacBio error correction) | ecosystem: Environmental > Terrestrial > Soil >...
TCAAAACAGGGGTGACCCGTTCAAGGACTTGGGGTTACTAAGTTCGTGACTACGTGGGCGAAAAGGGGTAGAAGCTAAAAGGGAAACAAGAGGAATGTGTCTGGAAGACGAACCTATGTAGTTCTTGTCGGTCGGGGGGTTGGGCATGGTTGGTGGGTGGGTATGGCAGGCAACGAAGAAAGGGGACGCGGGGTGAGGTGTTACTATAATATCGCTTGTGACTAGGGTCTGGTCAGATGTCGGAGCGGTCGTCGTGGAGCCTCAAGAATAGAATAACACGGTTGGGGATGACTTCGGACAGGGAAATCGGATAAGATTACCGGAAGAGATCTTGGGGCAGTCACAGTACCTTAGGGGCCCGCAACTAAGACTACCGATGATGACCAGATGAAACAGCTCAGACGGGGGGTTGTCTAAAAACGTCATAGCGGAAACTAGGCAGATTCTCGCGTATGCACAGAGGAATGTTGATATTTATCCGTTATCAGTAAACAGAGCTGAAAGGCACTCATGCCAACCAGTAAAAGACTTCAGATTAGAGAACCCGGGGGGTGGATCACAGTTCGAATTCAAACAAAACACACATAAATGCAAAAAAACCTAGGTTATGGAAGAGAAGGGGGGGGAAACGCGCCTATTAAGCTCCATATGGACCAAAAAGTCAAACGAGAGAACGACTTAGGTAAGAAAAATCGCTCAAAGAAGCAACATATCCTGGAAAGCAATGGACAGCTCACGAGATGCCACGGAAAGCAGAGGGTAGGGGTCGCCGGACTGGGGGGGGGGGGGACGGGGGGGGGGGCGGGGGAGGAGGGGGGGGGGGGATCACTGAGGAAGGGAGGGGGGGCGGGGGTGGGCATTCTCAGGTCCAGAGAGATGGTCAAGGTTCGCTTGACCCCAAAAAAAATGCTCTCACACCGGCCCATACACTCCAAACGGCACACCAAAAACTCACCAAAGGCACTCGAGCAACTACAGGAACACAGAAACACACTCCAAAGACATCGTCATAACCCAACCACAAAAAAAAACAAAAAAAACAAAAAAAAACACACGCCAACCCGCCCCCACACCAACAAACTATAAAAAAAAAAATAGATACAGACAAAATGAAAAAAACAAAAAAAACAAACCCACCCACAAAAAGGTATGACCCAAAAGACCACGGAAAGGGGCTTTTTACAGGCCCAGGAATACCGGGGCGCCGCAGGCGTGCTGGAAAAGGAGGGGGTAAAGGGAGGGAAGGTCAGGGAGAGGTGGCAGGTCACGAGACAATCCATAAGGGGGCTCATCAACCAAAGAAAACGGTGGTATGCTCGATTAGAGTCTCCCCAAAACAAAGGTGGAAAAGAGAAGAGACAACGAAGCGCCGTAACAAAAGGGGACGTTGGGGTATTATCCGACACATTGATTGTTCTTAACAAAACTTCTAGACGCGGTACCGAAGGCGAAACCACTACTTAACCATTTGATCGCTGGGTTGGATGTAACGGAAAAGGTAATGGCACCGGGTCAAAGCACAGGACGATTATATATCGTGCGGTGTTGTCTCGGACATATTCGGGGACAGCACGAAGAATAAAGAACGAGGGGAGCGTTCTGGGGGGGGAGACCTCATATCCGCTGGCATCGCCTCAAGACTAAAAAAGGGGAAAAAAAAATCGTCTTAAAACATAGAGGAAGGAGGGAATTCTCCAGTGCTGGGCAAGAAAAAGAGACTGTCTAAAGACCGTTGTGACAATTCCTTGAAAGCCCACCATTGGCGGTTTTACAAGGAAGTTGGATGAGAAAAAAGAGGGGAGTCATGAAGACGCCAAGGTATGATAGAACTCCTTATGCCATCGCTTCATGAATCTGGAGGGCCGGGAGGTGCGAAATGGATTATGTGGCCCTATCAGAAAGTACAATTGGGTGGTTCCGTTGTAGGTTCTGGGACGATAAAATGAGAAAAATTTATTCGAAGCCACGGAGAAAAAGGTGGCGTCCTAGGGGTCGATATGCTCAATGCGTCGGTCGAGGGGGGGGCAAACACATACAGAAGGGCGGCCGCCGGGAGGCCATACTACTTGAACGCGTATAGTAGATCAGCCAGAAGATGAGGCGGAGAGACAGCAGGGACAGCGCCCCTCAGGGCTAGAAAGGCAGGCTGACCTTCGCAATACATCATCATCATCTCGCTAATCGCGTGCTAGGGGAAGCCGGTGGGAAAATAGAGAGCGGCGTGACATCAACGAGGAGAGTTTGCGAGTCAGAAGATATTCCATGTCGAATACAAAATATAAAAAAGAAAAACGAAAATACAAAGAAAAAGAGGTGAAACGAAAAAACTAAAACCGTCACAGCAAAGATCGATTCAGAAGACGTCACGAGGTCCACGATCTACTCTGATGGGTGGACTAAATGGCGGGGCTTGAAGGTGGCGTGAGGAGAGCGTTACAGGTCACCCTGAGAGCAGACCCCTGAAGTTTCAATGGGAGTCTGCCAAGGAAACGGGAGGCTAATCAGAATTGGGGCACCGATACGATTTTTCCATCCGTGAGAGGTGATGACGGAGTATCAAAAGCGGCCGAAAGGAAAGTGTACTGCCGAACAAGGAACTCGCAAGAGGGACGGAGCATCGGGGGAAAGCTAAAGGGGGGTTTAATCGAATTGGTCGAACAGGAAGAGGGGGTAAACGAAAAGAATAACAAGCGGTACAGGAGAGGAAGGAGGCAGGTCACACTATGTTATGGGAACGACGACAATTTTCGAGGGTTGGGGGGCCTCCATACCTCGGCCTAGTGTGAATCACAGAGAAATAAAGGAGTAAGCGTGAGCAGTCGAGAGACATATTCTCCCGTTGCGTAGAAATAAGACGACGGGAGGCAAGGGTGAAAAAGTCGGTCATCGAATCTACTCGGAGGTATGCATTTCTGTCTCAGCGACGTATGGAGGGGGCGGCCCGCGCAAAGCAGAAGAGGGAGGAGTCGTATGGGCGAAACAAAGGGTCTGCCGGAGGCCGAGGGAGCAGTCGCCTGGTGGAAAGTATTCATGGAAAGTGAGAAAGGGATCGGATTAAGAGTGGGAGAGGTGGGGGGGGGCCATGCGGAGTCGACATGTGTGTGGGGGTAGGGGAGGTAGTCTGGTCGGATTTATTCTTCCCTAGTCGGGGTCGTCTCGTGGGGGAGGGGTGGGGGGAGAAAAAGCGGTAGAAGATAAGTATGAGGTTGAAACACAGCAGCATAGAGGGCGACGGCAGGGCATAATTGGGGGAGAACACTCGTCGTCGTGATATCCACAATCGCTGAAGGACAGGAAAGAACAGCGGTTTGAAAAGAGGGAAGTTGGTGGCCGAAAAGAGCGCAAAAGCGCGAGGAGAAAGATAGAGATTTGGGTTGGGACAGGTCAAATTATGAAGGTCACGAGATACAACAACGACGAGGGCGGGGTGATGGGATCATAAGCGAAGAGGGCTGGTGGGGGGGGGTGGGAAGAAGTAATCGGAGGACTGACTAATATGTCGCTCAGAGAGAACTAAGACCTTCGAAAGAGAAACGCTGTTGAGGCACACCCTCGACTCAGGAAATTGTAAAAATGGCAAGTGAAATAACGGAAATTTCGTAGGGATGGGCAAAAGAGGAGAGGAGAAGGGACTTTTGAGCGGGAAGGCTCACAGCAAAGCCTTTTCCGAGAGGCGCCTTACCCGCGAGGGAGAAGGCGACGAGGGGACCTAAAGAGAATACACTGACAGGGGGTTAGGCGCGCCGCGCATAAATGAAGACTGGCGTCGCCATGTACCTAGAGGGATGTAGAAAAAGCAGATTCCGGGGGCAGAATCGGAAGTCTTACATACTCCTAAGGTCAGGGAAATACCCTGACTGAAGGATAGGTCACTGAACAGGCGCGGGAAAATGAACATCAGAATGTAAACATACATAAAGGGCGGGGGAATCTAAAACCGTGATTTCCAGAAGGAACGCGGGGAAGACAGAAAACATCATTGTCAGGGGACATGGTCAAAGCATGGTTGTGGAGGACACGAGGGTCAGGGTTCGTCATCGAAAGGGGGGGACCAGTTATCTAGGGATTTTTCCAAACAAAAATGGCTTTAAACAAAGCGCGCTTTTAGGAAGGCTGAGTATAGATGTGTACAGTTCTTGGTCTATCGGAAAGGGGGCTAGAGAAAGATTGCCGGGTTGCAAGGGTGTTTGGGGTCCTCGGGGGGGGGCACGCTGGTACATCGATGTGTCCGTCAAAACAGGACGTCTCGTATGATCAGTGGGCATGGGGGGGTACGCGGCCCATTAAGACTTATCATTCAGGAGGTCTCAGGTGTGAGCGGCTATGACATCTAGCGAACAAAATCATCAACAGAACCAAAAGGGAGTAAATCATTAGCAAAAACGAGTGCTCTCGGGAGAATTACTGCATCTTGTCCGGATCCTGTGATTGGGGGAGAAGGGGGGGGGTGAACCTACTTATCTGTCGCAAGATCAATCAAGTTTTCGACATGGTTCCATTGACATCGGGGATAATTAGAAAAGGCACGCAAGGGGAATATATGATACTACAAGGAGGCTTATCCGCTGAGAGATTAAGAAAGATATGATGGTGATGATATGTATGGCGAGGAAAAGGAAGGAAGCGCATGAGGTGACATGGGATGATGTGTTCGTGGCGCGGGGTTATGGAGTCCTACCGCGGCAGAGTGAATGCCTTCTTGTGGCTCATCCGAACTACAGAAGTTACCCTTTGAGGGGAAGCTGCTGACTCGAGAGGGCGGGAGGCGTAGGGGAACAACGAGGAACGTCTCTAGGGGAACTCCACTCAGGCTTAGGACGCACTACTATGGGCGAGGGGGGGGGTTTTACAGTCATGTGGAATAATGAGGTAAAGGTCCAACGCCGTAAGACTCGAATATGACTAAAGACAGGGCGGGCTATGGGGGAAAACGGGGGGGAGGACCTCGGGGGGGACGGCCATTTCGACCGCTACCAGGGGAAAAATTGTATTACGTTTAAAATGGCCTGAGGGGCTCACCGGCTGGTCTCTAACTAAGTGCAAATCAAAGCCACAGAGTCGGCCCACAAGCAGAAGATCCGGGGGGAGACTTCCTGGGGGGGGACTAAGGAAAAGAGGCTGGGCCAAATAACTATTTAAGACCAATTGAGCCATGATCCTCGTATTTTTCCGAAAGAGTGTTCCAATGTAAGGGCCGGGGAAAGAAAAATAGGCCGTCCGGGCTAATGCAGGCCTCAAGAAAGGGGCAAGCCCGGAGGAGAGGAGCACAACTGCTCTCGACGGAGAAAAGCTCAAGAAGTCGTGAAATCAACTAAGCAACAATCGGGAAGAGAGATGGGGACGTGAAAACCGTTAAAAGGGGTGACCGCAAAGCCTTGGGGCAAAAGCAGGGGGGGGGCAAAGGGTGGGGTGGTCTGGTGCAGTTTGAATCACATAACTTTCGCAGGCGAGTCTCGCTCGCCGCAGTGGGTGCCGAGTAAAGCGAAGGCCAACACCATACAGCCTGTGGATTCCTCGCAAAAAAGGAAAAGGTGGGTGAAAGACCTCTTCAATCGGCTCACAACAACGGGGAAGGAGGGGGGCTACTCTCTGGACCGCACAAAGATGGGCTTGGTGGTCACAATTATCAAACCACATGGAGATGTGAGACGGAGCGCAAGAAAGTTGAGAGTGGTATTCAAAAACTCCCAACCAGAGGAAAGGAGAGGGTGCACAAACAGTAAAGGGGGTAATGCTGGAGGTCAGAATTCACGCAACAGTCTGGCTATGCGAAACACTTTCCCTGGAACAAAAAGGTGTGGGACCTAAACCAATGAATGGTAATACAAATAGAGAGCGTACGAGGAATCAGGTTGGGGAACCCGGTTCATACACAAGGCACGTTTCAGTTTAATGTGCTGGTGGTGTCGCGAATGGAAAAAAACTGTGAGCGGTGATCCTTCTCCTTGGGTGGGGGGGTCGAGACAGACAGGGCCGATTACTGGACGACTTAAGGGGAGAAGAAAAAGGCGGTGACCTGGATGATAACTGAACCAATTAAGATGAATAGGGGAATTTGTCACCCTGAAAAAAGCTGGTGGACGAGCAACCTGACTTCTAGACTGCGAACGGTTTGAAACACGGTTTCATGTGGGTACGCAGTATGAAGACAGGTCCGAGCAAATGGCGCATATCGGGTGACACAAGGGTCCGTCATCTAGCAACCGTCCGGCAAACAACAACCAGGCGGAAGAATGGGATTTATACAAACGATCTTGACATCACACAAAAGCATGGTACTCAAAATGTGGCAGGAGACCTACAACCGGAAGAAGGGCGACCGATTTGCAATCCCGTGTAGAGCGTTTGGAAGCTACGCACTCGAAAAGAAAAAAAAAATGGAAGAGTTTTCGGCCACGTGGCTAAAAGATGTGTGCCGGGGGGATTGGCGTTCACCGAGAGGAGGGGAAAGGTCAAACGGCATAACCGTCTGACTAAAAAAGGGATGGATCTGGGGAAAGTAGGGAAAAAGGAAAAAGGCCGGGGAATATACACACGATGGGGTGGTCCACGTCATATAAACGGAAGTGTCCTGGATTTCGTGAAAAGGACATGGAGAGTCAAACACACAAATGCGAAGGTTCTGACCACAGACAAATAGAAGATTGCACCTTGCTCGTGAAAGCTACAACATGGATCTCAGAACCTGGAAAGGGGACAGATAAGCGACGAAATTTAGCCCATAGGTGCCGAAGATCTCGCCGCGAGCATAGTTAAGGGGGCAACTCAGTAGCACAAAACAATTCGGCAGATGGTCGCTGTGAGTAAATGAGGAGGAAGTAGGCGCAGGACAGGGGGGAGTATTGTGGGGCACAAGTAACGACCGCAGTCCGAACATGAAGACCGCCTTCCTCCTACTTGGGGAATGTCGGGCGGGTAGGCAGGAAGGGAATCAGCAAGTGGACTGCCACGCGCGGAGGGGTACGACGGCAAGGATCCAGAGGAGACTTCAGCAATCAGCGTCCTCCGTAGGTAGAACTAGTAATTCGTCACGAGGCATTAGGCTACCGGGGCTTAGGACTCCGGGCAAGGTAATCCGAGCGAGCCGCACTGTATCCTCAACCAGTAGCGAAGGGAACGACGGGGCACGTGCAACTCGATGGGAGCGCGGTGCACAGCGCAAGACAATTAGGTCAGCACACATTTCGATTCGGGGCAGCAGAGAAAAGCCGGAGGGTCGGTTACATTGGCGAGGGGGTCTCCGAAAGTCAGTGGCGTAATCATGAAAACATAGGCGGGGGAAAACGAAAAAAGAACAAGAGGTAAGCGGGCAAACAGAGGATGGGTGACACATTTCGGGATCAAACGACAACAGCAACGGCTCACCTAGGAAGGATCATGCTCGTGCTATAGGGACTCCCAACCATGTACGAAACGAGCGGGGCACTGTGATTGGGACACACAAAGCCTTCAACTGGAGGTGATAGGAAGGGTTCAACTGAAAGTTTCGTGTCCCAATGGCATAGCCCTGCGCATCCGGCAAGGTAGTTGTGAGGCCCGGAAAAGACCGAAAAAGTGCAAAAGCTGCCTACACGAAAGCAGGCCCACAAGACCGAGACGTTTGTCCATGCAGACCGATGAAAAAATAAAGTCGGCAGAAAATTCGGGGAAAGAGACTTAAAGAGCATGGAACATGAGCCGGCCTCTCTCACTGGATCCTCGTCAAGCTACAAGAGGGGTTGCGGTGTACAAATCGCGACGGCATAATTGGGGGGGGGTAACCGGAAAATGGAAGCGAAAAGTCGGAAAAACTAATACCGGACCGAAGGAAAGTGGGCCCAAATATGTCGGACTGGAACAACAGGGTGTCTACCCCCATTTTAGAAAGGTCCTCCTAACCGTTAGGAGTTACTCTCACCCCATAGGGAACTGAAAATAAAAACAGGAGAGCCTTTAAAGAAATCGCCATCTCTAGAAAACTGGAGGGGAACATAGTGCTTCGAAGAACAGGAGGGCGCAAGACTCTGTCTCAGATCCCGAGAGGGGGAAAAAGGCTGTCTCCTAAGGTCTGGATGAGCTTCCGCGAAAGAAAGCCAAACCTATGTTGCTAACAGAGCTGAGGTGGGGGTTCTGGACCCCAAGGGTCGTACGGGAAGGAATTCAAAAAAAAGCGCGGCCCCTAGGCAAATCTGCATAGAATTTTCCCCTTAACTCACTGATTGACACAAAGAAGCGTGTAACATCCGGAGACAGTTTTTGGGAAGGTAGACGGCAAGAATTTCCAAGAGCTTCTCTGGTTGCACAGCGTTAGAGTGGGAAAAAAAGACTCCGGCCCGTCCTAAGTGAACGACAGGCAGAGGAGGCGAAAAGGTCGCATAATATGGAGGTCAACTCGTCTTCTATACCCATCTCACACCAAAACTCTTGAGGGGTTACATCATCACGAATCTTGTCGGGGGGATCCACAGGAAAGGGGCTAATTTGAATCGGCCGGAAATTATAGATCAAAACACGCCCGTGGATGAAAATATAGAGGTTTCACTTCCTTTCAATTCGAGGAAAGAGGAACCGCACTCAACAAAGTATTCTTGATGCCATGGAATGAAAAAAGGGGGGGGTGTATCACAGATCTTCTTGTCGCGAATATTAAAGATCTATTTGGCGTGCAACACGAGAAGGTAGAACTCATTACACGCTGTGGGCTCACCAAAAGCCGCGACTCGGTTGGGAATAGCATCTAACACAAAAAAGCACCGGGAAAAATCTGGGGACGTAACCTGTCAACTGGTTAAGCGCGGGAGGACTTCGGAACGCAATTTTTGAACCCACACTACGGTAACCCAAGCCTGAAATCGAGGGCGAGAGTTTTCCCGCCCAGCCGACGCGGGGATCCACGCCACATTCAGGGTGAATGAGAAGGGGCCGAGGCTCCTTCTTCTCGGGCCTAACGAAGAACTGTGTAGTACCCAGTCGAGGCTTAGGGGAAAGAAAAAGGCTCGTGTCGCTCACAGGTTACGCCGTGGTATTCGAAGAAATAGTGGACGTGACCCGTGAGGTCGCAGCCTATCGTGATTGAAGAGCAACGAAATCCAAAACTGTCCACCCAGGTCCTATGGGTGTTATATTAAAAAGCCAGCGAGCGGGGGGGGGGCCCGAAGACAAAAAACCGTGTCGGCTGTTTTGCTCCCGACACCAAGGTTCGATAGGGTAAACAAGGGCGTAATCGCCGGAGAATATATCGGGTACCCGCACGACGGAAATAAGTGGGATAAAGTCGCAACTCTGGTCGGGAACGCCGGGGGTTAACCATTAATGGCAAAAGGGCACGGGTTAACAACCCCGCGGAGAGATGGAAAAAGGAGAAGGAAGGGGGAAGACCCTTCTCGCTATCACCTTCCGCAACCGGCGGCAGGGAAATTATCCAGGTGCCACCGCGGGAGGGGCCTAAGGCACGGCTTTTTGGAGCTACAAGAGTGGGCAGAGGAAAAATATTGGTGGGTCTCGCGATTTACCAGCCTCTCGGACCAGGAGTCTTCGCGTTAGACAGAAGCGTTGGGCCGGAAAGAAGAGACCTTGAAACTTCTCATCATTATCTTGGGAACCTCGAAAGCGAGCGAAAAAAAAAGGGGCAGAAAAACCGAGATTATGAGGAGGAGGCAACAAGAAGGGATCAGGTGCGGGGCTATAATTCCATGCGAAAGAAGTTTGTTACTAGGTGCGTGACAGATAGGTAGAGAAGCTTAATAAAGATTTGGAGACCAGTGTACATAGAGTGAGACATGCCACAATCATGCCGCGGAGGAAACGCGCAGACTCGTGAGCTGTAGGTCGCTGCCGGGAAACAAAAGGAGGTAAAGACAGCGAGGAAAGGGGTACTAGAGATGATTGATGAGGAGGAGAGGATACATCTAAGCGAACAGGACCGTGTGTCTTGCCTCGACCAGGGGGCCCGACAAAGGCGGGACGATTGGAGACTAAAGAGAGCAGTTGCTAGCTCCTTCTAACCTGTGGAAGGTCATCATGCCGGTAACAGAGTAGTACGAGGCGTGCAGGGAGGCCGCGAGGTCTATAAAAGGCTCCTGCCTTATACTGGTCAACAACACGATATACGCCGCCGATGCAAGTGGAAGAGGGGAACAAATCGGGGAAGTTGTAATCTGGGCTAAGCTGTGCGCTTCGGAGCTCGGCAAAAAAGGGGTAGTTAGACAATATTTGAAGGGGCTTCGGGGGGGCAGGAAAGGTGTTTAACACACTATGAGAGGGACGGACAACGGTCGAGGCTACTTTAAAACCCTCACAAATTGAAGAGGACTGGGGAAAAAACGAACTACAGTTAGGGAAGGCAGGAACGTCAAACCGAAGGTATTGCCGAAAAATGGGGCAGAAAACACACACCCACAAAAAACGAAATGATCAAAAAAGGAAAAATACCAACAAAAAAAAACGGGCAGAATCTTTCCTCCCTACTTTGATACTGAGAAAAATTACTCCGCATGCGAGGAGAATCAAAGGAGCTACACATAGGTCACATGCAAGGAACGCAGGGCACACAGAAATGCAAATCATTAAGACCTAAACGATTCGTGTACGCCCACATCGAGAACAGGAACTCCTTAAGAAAGGTGTGAAAAAGGAGGGAATTTCCGTCGCTGGGCTACAAAGTGGACCGGGTTCTATGTAGACAGGAACAGCACCGGCTCGTCGCCAGCTGATGCAGGGTCTCTTCGCAGAAGCTGCGCAAGCAGAGTAAAGAGAGCGGAACCAATCTTCCTCACAAGGTACGACAAAGTCCAATTATAATGTGTACGGGAAAGGAGACATGAATTTGTAGGTTGCTCAAGATGGAAGAGAAGGATAGAGGGCGTCACAACGAGAAGGGAAGCTGGGCTTGCTACTTGACATCTTTGGTTCCGCATTATCGTGACTCTGAGAAGAGTTGGGGCCTGAAGGTAACGTGCAAGAAAGCCAGCTGTGGAGAGCCAATAAAAAACAGGACAGACGTGGACGGCGATCCGGTT
>Ga0179593_1391375_pt1 | contig 10997 bp, 8 predicted proteins | sample CZODoug2_1_08_16_FD_185931 | JGI IMG/M metagenome (GOLD analysis project Ga0179593, IMG submission 185931) | Vadose zone soil fungal communities from Angelo Coast Range Reserve, California, USA - CZODoug2_1_08_16fungal (PacBio error correction) | ecosystem: Environmental > Terrestrial > Soil >...
AGATTATCGCGTACATCAAAATCGGAAGCCGTCTAGGGGGTTAGCGTCTTACCCAACACTAAAAGTCCTCGGGCTCTTGGGGGCGAGAGAACCAATACTAATGAAGTAAAAAAATGGGGAATAAATATTTCAGGGCTTGGGGCGACCGGGGAAAATAGCACCTCAAAGGACCAAAACAAGCTAGCCGCCGACAAAACAAAGTTTAAGAAAGGGGGGAAAAAAGGGGGGAATTCAAATATAGAACGGGGGGAAAGAGACTGAGAACCGTAACCGTCCATGGGCTCTTCAAAGGGAGGGTAGGGGGAGTATCAGATTGTCGCAGGAATTGAGAAAACGATTCGAGATAATCTAGGGAAAATTGAACGACGGTCTCTGGGAATTGCGCGGGAAGGAAAGAAAAAAGAGGGAACGCAAGGAGGGACCGCAATGTTATCCACTCTCGAGCGTGTCGGGGGGGGACCGGCTGCCGCTCTGTCTTAGAACACTTGCCGAGGAATTCTACGTCCTTTTCGTATGAACGAGGGAGGGGACAGGAGCGACGAAAGTGGGAAAAAAGAATAAGAAGGGAGACTGGAGACCAAATTGTTTACCTTCGGAACTTTAAATAAAGGGGAGATCAAATCGGGCTCGTAAAGATCGGAGCAGCGGCGGACGAGGGGGGGGCCACAAGGCCAGTGGCCCTCGACCTCAATTCCCCTTGGGGGCGGGGGGGCCCGAACTGTAATCTTCCCTTTCAGCGCGGAATTTGCCGGGAAGGCTTTGGGGCCGGACCAGACACGGGGCTGCAAGGCTTTAAAAAAAACAGACAAAGTAAGGAATATGGGACCTGCGTGCCCGGAAATGAAAAGCATGCACAGAGCTTTCACAAAAGCAGGAGAGAGATTAGATTAAGAATGGCGGCGAACGACCCCCTTGCGCGTCGCACGGCGAAGAAAGCCGAGAATTATGTGTGGAGTGAAGGTATAGGCACCTCACAAAAGGGGGGGGGGGAGGTAAAGGACGGAAGCGACGGTCGCGTGGCGGCAGAAAGTTTCCTCCCCCCGAACGAACCTGCGGGGGAGGCAGAGGGCAACAAATGGAGGGGTATAGACTGAAAAAAAAAAAGGGGCGGAAGGAGAAGGCAATTCGCCCACCCGTCAACCTAAAAAGAGGGTCCGCGAGGTGGGGGCAAATTCTGGAAACGACCGACAGAGTCAGGGGGAAAAACAGCAAACTGTTAGAGCTATAGAGATCACAGACAAAAAACTGGAGAGGAGTCATCAAAGTCGCGCCGGCGACGCCAAGGGATAGCCGCCATGGCATGAGGACTAGATAAAGGAAAGAACACGGGCGGATGTGCATGGATGACCGGGAGGCAGGGGGAGCAGGACAAAGAAATGGAATCCGGGGGACTTGTGTGCATTGTCGCGTCAAAAGTCTGAGTAGTTCATCCGCAAAAGAAGACCGAGACCTGACAAGAAGACGAGGGAACAGAGGAAGATCGTCTTGGGAAAGAGGCCACCGTCCAGGTGACTTCCTGAGCGGGGGAGCAATTTCACAATTTCCGGTCGAACCGCGCGGGAGAGACTTTAAGCCTAGTGAGAAAGGAGCAATCGAGGGGGGAACAGAAATGAGGGAGTCTAGGGATCCCTCTATTCATCGCCCGTGGCTAGAAAAAGAACGACCCTGCCTCAGAGCTATTCAACGGCAAGGGGGGAATCGGAGACTTCAAGAAAGAACACCGAGGGAGAGGAAAGAAACAGAAGGCCGGGAACGAGGCAAGTGGCAGAATTAAGGAGAAGACTACGCCCAGGACCGAGAGTCCGTAAACCTCGAATCTCGACAATGGTCCTGTAATACCCAGTGAAAGCTATAAAGCCTTGTACCCCTGGAGGGAAAGAGGGGGTGAGAATCGCAGCTGATCACAACAAAAGGATATTACAATTGCCGAGACAATCGTTGGGGGAGAGGTCGAGACTTTATAGTAGGAAAGGAGAGGGCTACTGCGATCAAAAGAACGGGGCCGCCAGTGAATATTTCCAGATTCAATAAAAAAAAAGGGAAGGAGGGGGGGGGAGAGCGGCAGAAGACGGGCCTTTGCAGTGTCGGTTGGAAAAACGGGGGAACCAAGCATGACGTCTGCCCACCGCCGGGAATGGAAGGGGGGGGTTAGAAGAAGGAGCCGATCCTGGAAAAGTGACTCAAGTCTTTATCGTCTATAAGAGCATGGAGGGGAGCTTAGAATCAACATCCTACTCCCATCTGGCAGAAGTACTAACTATCGCTCTAGAGGAGGGAAAAGTAAAGGGGGGCTCCGAAGAGAAGGGGGCCGGGGGCCTCCTCCGAAAAACATAGTGGGAACGGATTCCTATCCGACTGATAAAGAAGATATCGTCGGGAACAATAATTCAGGCGAGGCGAATGGCAAAAGGGAAGAGAACGAGGGAGAGATAACGGAAGGCGCGGAGGGTATTCAATCTCGGGGGAGCGAAGATCCCCGTCGAAGGGACAGGTCGCGCGAAATGACTCTCGCGAGAGTTCGAAGAAGAAAGAATGCTGTGAACCGCGGAGGGGGGAGCAAGCAAAGAGCGCAATCATATCTATCCAAGTCCAGCTCAGATCTCCAAGAAAAACGGGAATAACGGGAAAAGGCAACGCCAAAATAGCGAGCCTTTTCTTCAGTGGGTGTGGGGGGGGGGTGGTGTTGTTTGGGGGGGCGAGCTTATTGGGGACAATTTGAAGAAAGCAATAAAAGGGTGTTTCTGACTACCCATTCATAAGACCACTGAAGAAAAAGAGAGAGAGTAGCCGAGAGGAAGAGGAGATCCGACTAGCCAAACTCGAAACAATCGACCATCGGATTAGACTTCGAACATCGCCTACGCCATCGGAGGTCGGATGGCCGAAAATCGCGACAGGGACGCAATGGAAAAGGTGGGAGGGAAAGGGCGAAAGAAGTCAGAGAAGAAACTAAATTGGGAAAATTGCGGCTCACACGTCCTCCGACATGGAGACATGACTTGATCGGGGAAAAAAGAAAACTCTATCATACTAAAAATCTAGTCTCAAAAACAAATGGGAAGAGAGATAAAAAAGGGGGGAAGGGGGAGGATTAGAGGGGGGGTGGAGGGGGGTTCCAAGGCAGATCGGGGAAGCAGCCACTTTTCGAGAATAATCTTCCGCATTCTCAAGTGAGGGGAAAGGAAAGGGGAACGTCTCACTCAACGCTGTCATTCCGGTCAGCATTGAAAAACCCTCTCAAGCTCCATCGGGACCTCAGGAGGGGAGAAAAAGGAGAGGATTTGAAGTCTACGGGAAAGAGGGCAATTGGAGGTGGCTTCACTCCGCGAGGAAAGAAAAGGAAGCTCTTCTACGGAGCTGTTTGCGAGAAGGGGCGTCTGGGTACAGCACCAACCGTCATTTAAAGTTTGCGGGAGGAGAAAAGTAACATAACCGCCAGGGGTAACCCCTTCTCTAAAAGGAGGGGGATCTTCGACTGTACAACGAGACAAGGTCTGCGAGCGGCGCAGCCGGCGCGGCTCGAGTCAGGAGAGATTTCAAACGCAGCTCAGGGAACAAAAAGCGAGGAGGGTCAGAAACGGGAACTAACCACATCGCGCCCGATTTTGCAGGAGGGAGGCGCAGAAACCTCCGAGATTCCATTCCCGAACGAGATCGATCATTGGAAACGTCCAAAAGAGAGGGACTATAGGCGAAATCGTTCGGCAACGTTCCTCGCCCATGCATGATGTTGAGAAAAAAGGACCGATCATCTGGCGCATGCTGTCCGTAGACAGACCTCTCATTCGGAAGGGAGAGACGGAACACAGAAAACTTCTTTAACGATACAAGCGTCGAAAAGCGCTCTGGAGCGCGTTGAAAATAGCTTGACTACAATGCCAGGGGCGTCTGTAGGGGTGGGGGAAATCAGGCGTTAAAAGGAGAAAAGTCGAAGGCAATCTGCGCTTACTCTAGATCAAATGAGGGGGGGGGAGGGCGAAGAAAATCATAAGTCGTCGTGGCCGCATCGGGTTAATCCTCTCCAAAACTCCTTACAACGAGGAAATTTCATCCGACAAAAACCATATAATTTATTGGTCTGAGGTAAGAGATGGAAAGTTTGAAGGGGAGGTGAGGATGCTGCCGATCGGCATGTGCCCTCCCGTCAGTGAAAAAGGAGCGCGCCGATCACTGAAACATGTCCTCTTTCAATTTTCAAGATAAGGGTGTATAATCGGGGCTGAAGGGACGAGATACCGGGGGGACATGGGGGGGAGCTATTCTTTATCGAGGATAAACAGAGGGGGGGGGGAAGAATGGGTCCCGATCGGCCTTGGGGAGGAGAAGAGGAGCTTGACGACGGGAGCGGTCCTTGGGAGAAAGCGGAGACAAAAGAAGAGAAGGAGCCCAATGTAGTCAGACCTCGAGCGTGTTGAGGTAAGAACCGCTCCAAGGACGATGGAATGCCGACGAAGTCCGGGGGGGAGGATAGTCTTCTCCGAAATTGAGTGAATATGAAAACTTATCTGTTCATCAAGGAGCCACAAAAGCATGTGGTGAAACGGCTTAGGGAAGAAAGAGATCCATCATATATTAATCACCGGCACGAAATGCCCGGAACGTAGGAGAAATGGTCCTTCGAACGGGGGGATGGCGAGACACTGCCTTATATACCGGGGGTAACCGGGACGGGAATTGTTTTTCCGGATACATGGAAGGTCCCCCACCGTCCAGCCGGCTGCAAAACTTCCACAGAACGAATAAAGGGGGTGAGGGGGTAAGGGAGGCCATAGGGCGCATACTCACGAAGTGACAGAAAAATGAGGAAGAGGAGGGGAGTAAGTGAGCGCTGCAGATACCCTCTTGCGTCGCGCCGCCGAATGGAAGGAGCTCTAAAAGTTGGGAGTTTGGGGCAAAATTTGGGGAAATCTTATAGCATTAAAATTTGCTGCAAGAAAAAAGCGCGTCGAGGTGTTTTGGGGGGGTGACAGAATTCCTAAACAAGCCGGGAAAAGAGCGGGAGGGGGGAAGGGGAAACGGGTTAACGACCATGTATATAGTATATCACTAAAAAACACAACGGGGAGGTTAAGAAGAAGACAAACAACACCACCGTCATGAAGGACCCCGCGGGAAAGAGAGGGGGGAGGAAATTCAGGGAAAAAAAGACGAGTAATTTCTCTACAGCAAAAATTAGGAGGGGCTATACTGATCAGCAACTAACTGCGGCTTCAGTCGCGCCTACGCTCAGTGATATCCGAAAGGACAAAGCGAGAGGGGGGAGAGGCCGAGGTCACTGCGTGCTGTAGCCCGGCACAGCGCATACAGAGAAGTAAGGGGGAAAGGGATGTGAGCCGCACAGGCGTCTGGTGAAAGAAAGCAAAGGCGCAACGGCAACAGAAGCCGGACTGAACAGCATCATCCCGTCGAGTCCAACCTCGCCTGGAAGGGGCAGAGAACAGGGGTCAATTTGCCCGGGAAAAAAAGGAAAGCAAGCTGCCTGTGATAAGGTACTAGCCGGGGATGGAAGGAGGGAGAAGCAGGAGGTAAATACATCAGGGGGATTCTATTAGTGATCCGTCGCAAGGAAAAGACGGTCTCGACTGTGACGCAGGGAAGCCGCCTGCCTAACACGGGAAAGCTGTCAGGGGAGAGGAAATCGAGGAAGAAAAGACGAAACAAATAGAGGAGGAGACAACCCAAAATGGAGGGGGAATCTATGTTCTGTCTTAATCTCGCAGAAAAACCTCTTCAATGGAAAGGAGGAGGCGACTGAAGTATCCGACAGAAGATCAGAAAGAAGATCAAGACCTGAAGCAAAAGGAAACGGTATGCTGGTAGATAGCACACCGTCTATGATGAAAAGGAACAGGAGGAAAATCGGGGGCGTGTAGGGGGAGGAGGATTTATAGCAAACGAAAAAAATGCAGTAAATGATGGCAGGGACGGAAGCAAGAAAGAAAGGAGAATAGGTTCCAAAGGGAAAAAGTCAACGAAAATTTGGAATGGCAAGATCCCGCTTCGGAAGTGTCGTTGGTGTCCTGCGCGCCATCACCTCCCGAGGCCCCAAAGTGAGGGAAGAGCGAGGACCGATTCTAGCTAAGAGAGAGAGCGTGTATCTCGTCGACCTCGAAAGTATCGAGATACACCCATCCGAAAATAACTTAGGGAGCTACCGCGACAATCGGGGAGGGAATATACACGGGGGGAGGGCGAGTGCCGGGTCAGGGAAAGGACAAAACAGACTACATTATCGCAGGCCTATCTCCTAGGAGGCACGAGGGGAAAAAGGAGTCGACTGTTTAGACAAATCAGGAGGCGGCGGGCTGAGGCCCATGACAGAAAAAAAAGAGGAGAGAAGAAACCGGATGGCTCGTATTGTTCGTCCTGAATCTGCTAGGGGACATAAAAGGCAAGGAAGGTTGAGGCGCTCGAGCAACATCAGAATAAGTTTTGCTTAGGTTTAGGGAAGGGGAGAAAAAGGGGGGGGAAAAAAGAGAGTAAACCGGGCGCACATCTCTCAAACAAGAAAGAGGGGCTCGCTCCAGGAAAAAAGCCCCAAAAAAACCCAACCCACCCACCCCCCCCCCACAACAAGGGAAAGCAGGGGAACCAACTTGGGGAATGTAGCGTTTCAAGGAACGTACCCCCTCAGTTGTCCTTTAGAAGGCTGAGGGAATAGAGAGGGAACAAAATATTATTTACTGGGCCGCCGACTCCTCAAGTACTGCTGTGGAGGGGGACGACCCTTAAGAAAAGAGACGAGCAAAGCAAGCGAGACGAGAGGCGAAAAGAATAACCAAAATTGTCCGCCAACTCCAATCGAAAATCGAGGGAAACGTCAGACAGCAGCGCAGGGACGAAAAACAAGCGGAGGGTGTATTTCTCTTGCTCAACGAGAACACCAATGGGGAAAAGCCGATGACGCAACCGGGCTCGCCAAGAAAAAGGAAAGGAATGCGGCGAGGCTGGGTCATCACGGAATAAGAGTATATAGGGGAAAAAAATCACAGCAAAGAAGAAAAAAAATCAAGGCTAAACAACGGAGGAGGGAATTGTCTGAAGAGAGATGTAGATTGGGGTTTCCCCCAGACAAAGCGTCAGGTAGGACTTGTGGACCTTTCCCTCGCCGAAGGGGATAGAAGGGAGGCTGCGAAAGAGACGAGCGAATCCTCCGGCGCGCAAGGAAACCAAGTTGTCAAGCGCGGAGCAAGCGCCAGACCCTCAATGGGAGGAAAATACGGATTCTTTCGACGTCCCGCACTCTGTTGATTTGGGAGGTGGGAAAGGAGGGACGGCTTAGCTCAGCGAAAAGGGAGAAAGAGCGAAAACTGGCTCCGCACGGCAGGGGTTTTAGTCACCCAAGGCATTATCAGGGAGAGGAAAAAAACAGTCCCTCCAGATTGGGGGGAAGGGAGGAACTCCCGGAGGAGAAATCTGGCGCTTGGGAAAAATCGAAGGGAAGGGGGGTGGGAAAGGCGAGCTGGATAAACTGGGGAATTAGCTGCCGGGGTACGGAGGTGACGGGCAACCACTCGTTCGCCCTTCGTGCTGGTCCTGATCGTAACGAAGGCATAGGAGGAGGGATGGGCAGTTGAGGAAGGGACTCACAACCGGTTTATCAAGGGAGAGGTCAAGACAGAAAAGAGAGGACGGACTGAAGACCGCTGCATCATCTCGCCTCGGCTAGCACTTCAAGAAGAGAACAAAAATACAGAGGGGGGGGGCGGCGCACAGGGAACCGTCTAGGCACTGAGGATCTCGGGGACGGAGAAACTCGCGTCTGTTACCGGGTCGAGGCCAGTCCTGAACCAGAGCCAGAACCAAAAGGAAGGATCTACTGAATCGTTTCGACGAGATTGAAAAGAGGGGGACGGCGGATGGACATTGTAGAGTCCTAGGAAAGGCGCGAGGACGGACGCGCTTAAGAACGGAAAAAATCGACCTCTTGTTCCGGCCGGCGAGGGGAGGGGGGAAAGCAGAAAAAACACCAAGGACAGCGAAAGAAAGAGGCATCGGGGGGGGGGGGAAGAGCTCACAAGAATAAATGATGTCTGGAGTGGAAAGATTCAGGGCGGCAACTGTGGGTCGGAAGGGACGCATCATTGTAGCAATCGGGCTTCCGCGAGATAAAGCGCCAAACGCACGAGACAAACCCAACGATTGGAACTCGGTGGAGGGTAAGGAAAGATAGAAAGTGGTGGAAGGGGGGCGCGATAGACGCGGGAGAAAAACAGGTGCCAAGTCTTTCTCTGGGACTGGGATAAGTGACGGGGGGCACTGGCCCTTGTCAGAGAGAGATTCTAGGTGACGACTTGCAATCGTGGGGAAATTGGCAAGAAGGACGAGAATAGAAAGAGGATGAGGCCAAAGCATTGGATCGTGAAGAAAAAAAAAAAAGAAAAAAAAGAAGCGTGAGTAGGTGCCGTCCCACAGGAAGGTCTAGCCACTGTGCCAATGAAGAACTACGAAGGCCTGTCGTATTCCGGAGGCCAGTCGCAACGTCGGGGAAGGGAAGGCGCACAGGAGAGGGTCATAGAACCATGTATTAAACTCGTGCAGGAGGACAGAGACCACTCCTCGGCTCTAAAATCATCAAAGGCCAACGCATGAAGAAGGAAAACGCAGGGGCCCTTGGGATCGACGGGCGGGACAAGGCCTGGAACAGGTGCGAGGGTTGAAGACCGGTGAAGGAGAGGAAGCGGGAAGGGAGCTTTCCTGTCGCCAAGGCTGGGGGAAGGAGGTCCCAACTTCCAAGGGCGGGAACAGTCAAAGGAACTCCTGGATATTATTGGTTGCCGGAGAAATGGCTCCGGGGAGAAATCTACAGCCACATCCAGGACCGCGCAAAAGACGAAAGGGACTGAGGGGGGAGAAAGGCGGGCAGATCCTTGCTGCGCACGCGGTCCGACGGGATAATATGGGACTGTGTTGGATGTGATCGATCATACAGGCTACGTGGCTGGGAGGGGCCGAAAGACGTCCGCAGTGGGGCAAAAAAAGTGCAAGAAAATCAGGAAAACGCGGTTTATGGTATGTACGAAAATTTATGATGAGTAAAAAAAAAAAAAAAAAGAAAACACACAAGACAACAAAAGGGAAGAAGAAAGAAGAGAGAATTGTACACCACCGTCAAGGAAGAAAAAGCTACCGCTAGGGTAGGGCAAATCTTTGAAGGCACTCAGGAAACAGAGAACTGTGGTAGAATGCTGATCTCGATCACAATAACAAACATACGGAAAAAGTGGAGGAAGTCTGCGAAGTGCGACGAAGGAAGCAAAACATGAAATTATCGAAGCTCGATCCGAGAGGAAGGGGGTTGCACCTGCATTCTATCTGAAGAGACATGTCGCAGACAACCAAAAAAAATCACGACGGGGAAGGGGTATCTCAGGAAAAATGATAGGAGGGGGGAGCACCAAAGTGCCCATCCCAAATACTCCTCTGGACAAGGGATATCAAAACCGCGGAACTCAATTGAAGGCCTTATAAAGGAAGGACATCAATGTAAGTGACGGGGTCGGGAGAAGACAGGGGCGGATGAGGAATAAGTATATGCTTATCCAGTTTCACCTACATTCTTTTCGGTCCTATGTATGCAGAAGAGGACCAACACCCGCATTGCAAAAGACGGGCGCGACTTAGAGAGAAAAGAAAAGGGACTTCGTCTGCTAATTCCATACAGGTTCGCAAACATCTATGCTGAACCTACTAACAGAAGAGAGGAACAACTCCAAAGAGGGGGGAAGGGGGAGGCCTGTTCGGGGAGAAAGTCCAAAAGCAAAGGACAAAGGAAGCAATCAAAGGGGAATCTAGGAAAGAGATAAGGACACTCCGCGAAAAGCTACAAAAAAACCTACTATCACCCTTAAAACCATTGACGTATTCGAGGGGAGACGCAGGAAACCCGGCTATGAAGGAATACGTTGACCGAGCAATAGTTGTCCTTGAGAGGAGGGATCTCGGATTCTTACCGTATGTCCTAAGGAAAACAAACCGACGCCAGACAAAGGAAGGCCGAATATTTCATCCGACTAGGGTATGGGTGGAACGGGAAAATGAAGCTGAGTGTGGGGGAAGGAGTTTCCCAACCGGCCCGGTCAAGTGCTTCCCCCTCCAGGGTGGATGATGGTGAGCGCGCAATCAAAGGATTCGCTTAAGCGCGGATCGTGGTAAAATAGCTCGACGTACTCGCTTGGCAGGGCAGAAACAAGGGAAAGCAAAAAGATTTCAGAACATCGTAACTAGGCGCATGTCGTTACCTGGTGAGAGGCGAGCCGTGCTAAGGTAGCCCGGCCGCCAATTCGCGGTGCGCAAGAAAAGTATCTGAAAGCGGACGGGGGGAAAAGGGGGAAGCAGGAACACCATCGAGTCTTCTCTACCGAGTGACCCAGACCTCTACGAGGGATTGGAAGAGAGAAAGCTTTTATTCATGCGTCTAAGGCTAAGACGCAAGGAAGGCCGTACGAGGGAAAATAAACCAAGAAAGAGGGGCTGTCTTTCTACAAGAAGACGAATCTTCTTTGCAAGAGTAAGGGCGGGCCGAAAAAAGCACCCAGGCAAGAGCAGAAAACCAGGCAAAAGGAAAGAGATCAAGAAACCTGGAAGTAAGTTGGAAGGACAAGCCCAGGTTGACTTCGATACGAGGGGGGGGGAGTTGCAGCATCTAAATTGAGTATTCCTTGTTGGCCGAGCGCAAATAATCAAACATGAAAGGAGGGGACGGACGATACCAGGGCATCCCAAAAGCATCAAGAGGAGCAGAAAGGAACAGAAGAAGCCGAGCTCGGGAAAAAAGGGGAAAAGCATCGAAAACGTACGTCGCCAGCCGTTACGAAAGCGGAGGGCGATGGCGATGGGCGCAGAGGGCTAATACCAGGGAGAAAATGGTGCTGGAAACTCTCCTGACGAGAAGAGCCGCCTACGATGGTAAAAGAAAAGGGAGGCGAGAAAGAAGGGGGGAAAAGAAGAGAAAAATGGGAAGCCGGAGGGGGGGAGAGGAAATCTACAAGAGAAGC
>Ga0179593_1400209_pt1 | contig 10997 bp, 17 predicted proteins | sample CZODoug2_1_08_16_FD_185931 | JGI IMG/M metagenome (GOLD analysis project Ga0179593, IMG submission 185931) | Vadose zone soil fungal communities from Angelo Coast Range Reserve, California, USA - CZODoug2_1_08_16fungal (PacBio error correction) | ecosystem: Environmental > Terrestrial > Soil >...
TGCGAAAAGAAAAAGCTAATCAAAAGCATTTGCCCCGATCGGGACCGGTAAAAACAAATCAAATAATTGTCATTTAAAAGTCCCCGTCGGGAATCTTGGAAGGAAAGGCAACGATTGAGAAAAGAAGCCAAAGCGGTAGGAAAAGTCAGGGGGGACATGAAATCAAGTTACTAAACGCAGGAAGGACACGGGGAATGGCAAAAGAACGGACTCTTTAAACTCTCGGAAAAGCCCGATGGAAGAAAAGGGGGATGGTCGTCACATAAGAATATATTGGAAAGGGGGGAAGAGGAAACACGAAAGGAGGAGAACCCCCGAGGTAGAGGGGGGGGGGGTAATGAGGGATAATTGTAGATGGACGGTTAGGGGGAGGAGGGGAGTGAGAAGGCAGAGAAAGGGAGGGAGGGGAGGGAAGGGCTTCCTTCGCGTATAAAAAGTCTGGTTGTTGATTCTATCAGGTCTGGGAGCATTTTCAAAGGGGCTTGAAACCAAGAAGGGGTCCTGTCGGGGGTTTGGTCCCGAACTCAGGTGGAAAAAGAAAAGACTGGAGACTTCAAGGGACCTAGCGGTCGGATGCGAGAAAGACTAGAAAAGATGAAAAAATTCACTAAATTGACGCTTACCAAACGCGGTGATTCTCCTCAAAAAGAAGACTCGAACTGGGGGCCTCCTGACAGCTGGCGGTACGCTTGGGGGAAAGATAAAAGAGGTGATTTGGGTTGGTGGTGGGGTGGTACAGCCACACTCGCGGATATCCAAAGGCTTTAACATGGTGCTCTACTCAAGATGAAAGCTAGTCCATTGAAACTCGGAAAGAAGGGGGGGGGGGGAGGAAGAGTGGAGAAGGAGAAAGGGAAGGGAGAAACAAAAGAATAACTGGGGAGAAGATAATAAATGTCGAACCGGATCGTTTCAAGCGACCTCCTTTAGGCATCCCTGAGGCGATGGAAATGGAAATCCGGGAGGAATTTCGGGAAGGAGAAAAGGTAATCCGCAAGGGAAAGGAGAGGGTGGGAAACTATTTGAAAAAAGCGTCCGATACCATCAGGGAAAATTGTCGCGAGCTTTGGCGCAAAATATGTGAGGACAGGGCGGGGGAAGAACACCAAAAGTATGAAGAGGGGGGAAAGGAGCGAAAATCGCCTGAGGGTCAACAGAACATGGTGTTTGCCCCGGGTCTCCGTTTTCAAAACGGACGCCGCGCAATTCAAAGAGAAAAAAGGGGAAATTTTAGGAAAAGGCAGGCGAAAACGAGAGAACAAGACGTTGAAATTTGCTTTAAAAAAAACTGGGAAACGAGAGAACTGGTGAAGGAAAGTCAGGAAAAGAGAGGACAAGGCGGCGAAACTAAGGAAAAAACCGAAATTTGTCAGGTCGACCAGACAATGGTCGGTGCTGTGGAAAGACAAAGGGGAAAAGCGCAAAGGGAAAAGGGGGGGAAAGTACTAGAAGACACCGAATCAGGGCGTCGAAGCGCAAAACAATTTATAGCTTGCTAGATCGCCGAGAACAACCGAGAAAAAGGAAGTTGGGCTGTGTATTGAAAAAAAAAATAAAAGAGCTCTTGGGGAATTAGAGGGCTAGCCGAGGTGATGACCGAGCAGTCGTTCAAGAAGAAGAAAGTTCGCTAGAGTCCACCTTGGAGAACCAAAGTCACCGATGGCCTCCAACTAAAATAAAAAGGAAAACGAGGTGATGGAAGACAGGGGTCGGAACGGTCGAAGCTAAGGGAAAAAAATGTCATGAACTCCTCACGGAATTTCATCCCCAGGGAAAAGATCCCGCCAGCACCCCCCCACACCCAAGAAGGGCACAGGCGAAGCTGCATAGTCCGCACACAACAAGTTCTCCATCAACAGTTAGCAAAGGGAGGAAAGTCATACCGATCAGGGCTGAGATAGACGAGGAGACTGACCGGGGGAGGGAAAAAGGGCGGTCAATAGGTCGAAGCCCAAAACTCTCCTGCTGGTCATTCAAACTGAGTCTATTGACAAAATCTATAAAAGGACAACACATTACACACGTGGGAAAAAGAAATTAACGAGGGGGAGAAAATCAGGAAGGGACGAGAACCCGGGTATTGAAAGAAGCGATGTCTGGGCGAGAGTCCGGGCTAAAATTCTTCTACGGTTGCGAATGATTGAGGGAGGAGCAAGAGTTACGTGGGAAGAAAAAATACAGATGGGAGGGGACCAATAAGCGGATGAGGAATGAACCTTGATGGTTTTTTGATTCAAAAAAAATACACCAAAATAGCCGAGATATAAAAAGCAGGAATTCAAAAAAATGAAGAAGGAGGGAGTGAAGGTACCATTGACATGACGTCAAGTGAATTTTGGGTCCACAAAACGAGAGACTTGTTCTCAAAGAGGGAATGCACGCAGGAAAGTCGCGATGGTCCAAGAAAAAGGGACGAAAAAGTCTGCTCAAGAGGGGGAGAGAAAAGATATCGCTGAAATCAAAACCGTATCCACTGTCAGTATCCCAGCGTTAAATGGCTTTGAGAGTCAAGCTGAGCAAATGTGGTTAAAAAAACTGGAGAATAAGGAAGCGAAGGAGCTTCCAAAAGCAATACGAAGCGCAGGATCATACATTGTTTGAGAAGAAAAAACTGTCATTAAAAAGAAAATCGAAACACAGCATGCTCGGGTGGAAGAGCAGAAAATCCTATGAGAAAAAAGGTGAGGAGAGTCGGGGGAGAAGCGTCTCTAGTGAGTGTGGACGAATAGCCTCGCACCTACCACAAAGGGGACAAAAAAGGATCGAGGGGGGCTCACCTGGGGATAAAGAAGAAGCCAGAAACCTGCGAAAAATGAAGCGCAGGGAAGGAAAATGAGCCTGTTAAAAAAGAGGCCATAAATCTCTGCAGAGCCCTGGTATTTAAAAATGGGAGGGGGGTATGCAAGGAAAGAGGAAGGAACAACTGGGAGTGTGAACTACTGGGAAGCGCGCGCTATGCATCAGGGTTCATGAAGAAGCCCGGGAAAAGAGAAAGAAACCCGAAGGCCTAGGAAGCAAGGGGGAAAACAACCGCGAAACTCGTTTTAAAAAAAGTCAGACATCGAGGATGAAAAGCGAAATTTGAGAGGGGGAGGAAGGGCGGACGTCAACGGAGAGAGGTTCCTGATTCAACGCATCCGACAGGGCTAGCGAGGTACAACTAAAAGATGGGGGGTGGGTTAAGAAAGGAAGGCGTAAACACGGCGGGGGAGCCTAGGGCGCCGAAGAAATCCGTTGTATAACTGCGAAAGGAACGAAACTCGAGACTGCAAACAGAGGAGGAAATCAGAAGAAAAGAAGATGCCAAAGAACCGACGCAAGGGTTCGCAGAGGAACACCACCTCGGCCCCTAAGGGTCGAGCGAGGACCAGAACCAAGGGGAGGAGGAAGTAGGAACAACCATGACGGACGATGCGCCTGCGGACAACCTAAAACCAGGTCTGAAAAAGAGGAATCTGTGGAGAAGCCCTGGAAAGCCATAACGAAGGGACAAAGAAATGGAGCAGACCACCCTAACAAACCTGTTAGAAGAACTGATTGGGCAAGGTCAATTAAAATAGGAAAGCGTATCAAAAATCGATCCGAAAAAAGAAGGAAGACCTGGGAAGAAAAATCGGGGAACACATCCCGGAAACTAAGGGAAAAGACTCGGCCGTGATATGAACAAGCAGGGAGAAAAAACTTTTCAAGAAGCCGGAGGGGGGGAAAAACATTCAGGGAGGGTGCAGAGAGAGATAAGGGAGTGCAATCTGGGAAGGTATGCATAAGACACGGAGGAGGAGAAAAAAGTGAAAAGTGTTCTGGGAAAGGGGACAATAGATGGGATGATAAATCTTGGTATACAGGAAGCATGGATATAAGGGGAAAACAAAGTTAAGGGAAGGGAGGAGGGAAGGGCCTTGACATTGCTGGATATTGTCGGAAGAGGAGAAGAACTTATAGAAATAGGCCAGGGGTAAGTTAGAGGCAGAGGGGCGAATGGAAGAAGAACGACCGGGTAATAAAAAGTCTAAGTTGGTTTGACTAGGCAACACGTACAAGGCTTCGCGAAAGATGAAAGAAAAGAAAAGAAAGGGAAGAAAGAGGAGCACTCGAAGGATAAAGGATAGTGTGAACTACTGTGAGGAACCCCTCGTCACACCGATATTTGGAAAAAGGAGGTTCAAAGACCCTTTAGAAGGCCTCCTTAAGGAAAAGAGGCGGGACTCTTGGAAAGGGAAAAGTGAACGGACAGGGAAATGAAGGGTTCAATCAGTGAGAAAGAAAGTTCCTGGCTAGGTGGGTATCACAAGGAAGGGTATCAAAGATACGAAACTTGGACTTATCAGGGAAAGGGTAAAAGAGTAACCTCGGGGAGAGATCCGGGAAACGGGCGGGCCATGCATTAAGTGTAAGATGACTGTGAGGCTCGAAAAAAAACAACAAAGGAGGAAGAGATATAGAAGGAACAAAGAGAAGAAAGAAAAGAAAGGAACAGTGTCACCAAGGAGGGAAAAAGGGGCCGGAAACGGCTGGAGCACCACTAGTCAACCTGGAGGAGTAGAGAATCCTATTACCAACAAGGAGTAGGATCGCCAGAAAGAAATCTTGAAAGAGGGGAGGGGAGAAGCATGGGAAAAAAAGAAAGGGCAAGGGTCTGCAATGGGAACAACGCGGAAAAACTAGTAAACACACTAACCTTCATCCTATCCATCGAAAGTAGTGAGTTCAATCTTGGGGGGAAAAAGTTTATAGTAGTCGGGCACACGAAATGAGGGAGAAGGAGGGGGACCTTAGATGGTCATAGGGGAGGGGGAGCTCAAGCGTCGCCCTTTCAATGGAAGGGCAAGTGCTCAAATTGAATACCTGAAAAAACGTACTGAACCTAGCGGCTTTCAGTCCAATCTGAATGAAAACTGAAAGAAAGGGGAAGGATGAATCGAAAAAGAAAAGAACGGGGAGAAAAATAAAACAATCCTCGAAATGGGGATAATTCAGATGCCACTGTCGAAAGAATCAAAAGGTACCGAAAAGACGGGAAAACGGGGGGGGAGAACAAGGATTAGAGAACAGCGGGGAAGAGGCAAAAAGGGGAATCGTCGCACAAAAAGTGGTTTGGTTAAAGGCCTCCCTTCTTAAAGCGAGAAAAGAAGCGGGTCTAACGGGGCATAGGGAAAAAAAACTGAAGAATAGAAGGGAAAGAGAGAGGAAAAAAAAAAGGGAAAATCGTGAACATCATTACATGAGTTCCAAGTTAAAGTTGGGGATAGAATCACTGGAAAAAAATTGGTTTCGGACCGGAACTCAAGACAGGGAAAGAAGTGGAGAAAGATTTTAAGGAGGGAAAAAAAGAACTCGTACGCAAGGAGGTGGGGAAAGCAGTAAACTTGGGGGGAAGTAAAAGTAAAGCGACACACCAGATGAGTTCTAGGAAGGGGGAAGGTGAAAGAGAGGTGAGAGTAAACATGCGCGAGGCACATTGGTGGGCAGAGACGGCGCTGTTGTAAGGGGTCGCTACAAGACACGGATATGGGAAAAAAAAAAGGGGGCTTGGCGCGGCTGCGGCAGGGACGAATGGGGGGGGTCTCTCTTGCTAGCGTTGAAGGGAAAGGCTTCGACGCGAAATAAGAAGGGAAAGCGCAAAAGGAATGAGGAGTCTGGACGACCTACTGGACACAGGGGTCCTATTGATACAGGAAAAAAACAATCGGACGTTCGTGAACTAATAGAGAAGATAGACCGAGGAAGGACTGGGGAAGGGGAATCGGAACAGGTATTACGTAACTTCGACGCGCTATCCCAATACTAACTACCTTTAAAAGAAGCCTGAGTTTCAAACAACCAAACCTGGGCTCGGGAAAAAGAAGAGGCATCTCGGGAGATGGAAGGCACAATGAGAGAGGAAAAGATATATACTCGTCGAGAACAAATTTAACTCAAAAGAGGAGGATACCTGAAAAAGGGCAAAATCCCCGAAAGAACAAAGGGAAAATAGGTAGAGAGGGTTGCAGGAAGTAGGGTCGGGCTATATTGCGAAAGGGTTGAGTAAAAACTGGTGATGAGATCTTCCACTCATAAGGGATCACACAAGATCGGGGACAGATCATCTGGGGATTACAAGTTACCACCAATCGAAAAGAGACAAAAGAAAACCTGATGATGAAAAAAAACTTTCTAAAAGCGGCTTTGGAACCTCGCGGTAACGGGGACTAAAAGACCTTTTTTCACGGGTCCAACCCCACATAAGCAAGGAACGAGGGGGTGCCAAGAGGAGGGGGGGAGAAAAATCAAGATGGAAGTTCTCTATGGTCAAAAAATAGGCATGTCACAGACTTTCACTTTATGGAAAAAAAAAGGGCTCTGGGATAAATCAAAAAGAGCACAGAATAACCGAGCAGGACTGCGGGAAGAAGAGAAATATGTGAGATAGGAAAACGAAGGGGGGAAAGGAAGGGGCTGATAAATAGGATTGGGACTCGTTTTCTCGAAGTATGGCTGGATCTTTAAGGTAGGAGATCCGCAAAAAAAAACAGGAGGGAAAAGAATAGCACAAAAGCTGAAAGAAACAGAGAATTGGAAAGGCAATTGGACAACTCAACAACCGGAGAGAGGGGTACTCGGAGAAGTCAAAAATTCCAAATTTATACCGCATGAGAATTGGTCCAAATGGAAAAGACGCTCCAAAAGGGAATTTTATCAGGGTAAAAGTATTGGAAAGGAGAGGGACTTCAAAAAGCAAGCCGGGGGGGGAGAAGAGTAGAAAAGGGGAACACGAATTGGATCGTTAGAGGCGCGCAAAGGCATGTAATTCCGCAGTGTATCCCGAACGAAACAGTTTGTAACGAGAAAAAAGGGAAACCGTCAACAATGAGCAGAGGGAGGTCAAATAAGGGAGAGAACGCGGAGGGAGGACATATATTTGGAAAAAACCCCGGACCGTAGAATCGAGAAGAAAGAGAAGGATCAGTAGGACTGCTGTGAGGATCAAAAGATCTCACCGGTGTTCAGAAGGACTGGCATATAAACAAAAGAATTTGAGAAGGGGAGAAGAGATTAGCCTACCAGAATAAGAGGAAAGGCCCAGGCAGAAGGATCATCAGGGGGGCCTCTGACTCAAAAACCAAGAGTTTACAAGGCAGGAACCTGTCTTCGAATAGAGGGCCGACAGAGAAGATAAGGTCCGAGGAAAAGGAGGGGAACCGAACTGGGAGTCAGCGGCTCAGGTGATCTAACTCTTGCCGGGGAAAAGGAACGGAAAAATTTAGGGAAATCCAATCCTCAGAAAGGGGACTGCATATGGAGGAAGGGAATATGGGGAAGGGGAACGGAACTTTAAGACGCACCCCTGCTCTTATGCCGAATACCAAAAAACGAAGGAAGATTGGACAGGGGAAAGGAGAAGCATCTGGAGGAAGGAGACGCGAAAGTTGGTGAAGGGAAAAGATGGGGTTTACGCTCCGGAATAGGAGGGCACAAACGACCTGAAAAAAGGATAAATAGGCGAAAGGGGGCAACAAAAAGGGGAAACAGATTTGGGGGGGGGGGGCAAGAATTCTCGGACCAAAATGTGCAAAAAAACCAGTTCTCAACTTACAAGGGGACTAGGAGCTAGAGGGAGGAAAGTAATGAACACGAGGAAAAAAGTGGTCGGCACATCACTCTCAAACACCACAGAAGAGAAGAAAGTCTCAAAAACTAGTAAAGAACATCGGGAGAGGGAAGATCGAATGAAGTAGCCTCTTAAACCTGGGAAAAAGTAACCAGAGAGGCTGGCAAAAGGAGGGGAAAAAAAATGACGAAGAAGTGCTCTCAAACCGCTTTTCCTGTTGAGATCTCCCAATATGACGTCAAGGTGTATTCTCCAACCACTGTAGATCCGGAAAGAATAGCCTTAAGAAGGGGAAAAAGATCACCAAAACATTGTAATTGGTCTAGAAAGGGATAGTTTCCAAATGAATAGGAGAAAGAAAAAGGTAGCACGTAGCCTAAGGGGCTCGAATACGAAAGAATGGGTTGGAACAAGCAGGATTCATAAAATAACGGAACTCGAAAAAGCATGATAGTTGAAGTCAAAGGTGGGACGATGAAGGCAATTAGGAGAAAGGAGGGTCGAAAAAAGGAGTATGAAAACAGTTTAACACGTCCGGCCTTCGGGTGTAGCCATAAACGCGGTCCGGAAAAATAGAAAAAGAATGGGAACTTCGAAATTTGCAAGATTGCCCAAGCGGAAGAAACAAGGGAACACAGACAAAATGATGCCGATTCATTGTCGTGAAAGTTCTGTAGAAAGAGGGGTCAGTGTAGTCTCATGGTTTAGGGTGAGGGGACGAAGGAAAAGTTGACAAGATTACGACCAGAGGCCTGATAAATGTTTCGTGTCTGGGCGAAGGCAGCAACCAGAGCGGACGACGGCGCAAGAAATTAAGGTAATGGAGGAGAAGACATAGAAGGAGAAAAGGGATAGTTCCATGACGGCTACAAGGGTTTGGAAAAAAAGATCGACACCTCTCTAAAAAAGGAAAAAAGTCGCCCGCTAGGGAAGACCAGGCAATCGGGGAAAAAAGCAAAGGTGTGAACGACTGGTTCGGACATCGCACAAGATAGGTTTGGGGAAGATTTGTTGAGGGCACAGGTCGGGTATAGCTGCCGAGTCTTGTTCGGGGGAACAAAGAAGGTGAAAGCGGTGACAACAAGGGGCACAGTGCAAAAAAGACCGGCGGAGTAAAAATGAAAGTCGGGTCACGGAGGTAAAAATGGACCGGACAGTCAAAGCAAAATAATAGTAGATCAACCGTCTCGAGACAATCAGTAAGGAGAAAGGGGAGGCCCAGCGAAAGCGTGTGCTTTATAGGGAACGGGTCCAAAAGGGGCTAGGGTTATTTACGATGGTAGCATCGGGGAAGGCATCTGAGAGAGGAGATAGGAAGGGGAAAAAGATTATAGGAGATGAGTCCGAAAGAAAAAACATGTCCCCTGAGGTAAACAGGGACGAGACGAAGGGGAAAGAGAAGTCAAGGAATGAAGACTTCTAGGAGGGGGTGAACCACATGAAAAGGATTGGGAGTAGCCCGGCCCACTCGGAAAAAGAAAGCGGCTAATTGGGAAGACGACTAACAGGGAAAAGGGGATGCAAGCGCAAAAACGCTGTGATCAAACCTGGAAAACTCTCAGCCTATACCAGAGGGCGTGAGAACAGAAAGGGGAAAGGGAGGGGTGAATGAAAAAAAAATTCGGGAACAAGACTCTCCGCTAGAAAGGAGGGCAAGAGGGGATTAGAGGCGGTAAAGTAAGGCTCCCGAACTCTCTGAAAAGAAGAAATAGAAGGACCTAGAGGACAAAGTCAAAAAAATGAAACATTACCGGGAGAAAAGTTGTAGATCGGACCGATCAGGGGATGAACAATCTAGAAAAGGCAATCCCTGTATCAAAGGAATCAATCGAGAAGGAGTCCTTGAGAAGGTACCGAAAAAGCTCAAAGGAGAAACAAAAGGATTATAGAAACGAGGCCATGACGTAAAAGCGGGGCCATTTACTGATAAGATAACATATTGCCAAGAAGAGGGAGAAGCGGGTAAAGGAGGAAAAGCAGGAAAAAACCAGAAAAGGGGGAAAAGGAGAAAAAGTATCTTACGGAACCGTCAAAGAGAAAGAGTGAATTAACCGAAAAAAAAACGCAGGGTGCCCAGGGAGGGTCCGATGGGGAAAGAAGGGAGGGGCAAGGACTCTTGGGAGGAAGAAAAATAGGAGTCAGCTCAAAGATTGTAAACTAAAGATAAGCGAGAACCAAGGGGGAGCGGACATAGGAGAGGAAGAGGTGTCGGGAAAAAAGCCAAACCAAGAGGGGAAGGGCAACGCGATCACAATCTTTTTTGATCTCGAAAAGGTGATAAACGGGGGAGGATACTCTAAAACCCCTACGGTCGAGGGGGCTGAGCAGAAGAACTGCGGCGAAAATGAAAGGGAGTTGTCAATGAGAGCTTGTTCTTGAGAGGGGTCGTACCTGGGAACTCTGGTAGCTAATTCCAAAATACAGAAGGGAGAAAAGAATGAGAACACGGGCAGAAGAGGGGGTAAAAAGTGGCTCATACTCAGGAGACTAACTATTGGGGGGTCATCTTTTACAGAAAGAGCGCATTACAAAACGAAAGGGGGAGCCTCTTGAAAGAAGGGGACTTAGGCACGTCGCCGCTAGAACTGAGCTTGACGATGCAAAACTTTCGAATTAGGGAACGAAACCCTGTGGAGGGGGAGGGAGAAGAGCAAAATGAGGCGATGGGGAGCAAACTGGACGGGAGTCGAAACGAGTACTCCCTTTGAGACTTAGGCCACCTGGGGGCGGTATAGCGTCGGCAAGAGGAAGGAAGGAATTGTGTGAAAAGAAAGAAAAGCAAAGACCTAGGACGGGGAAAATGTGTCGCACAAGAAGAGGTCGGGGCCCGGCGAATTGAGAAAAGGTCATTGTTTCCTGTCCAGGAGAATCACCACAGGCAAGGAAAAAGCCATCCGGAGAGAGCAAAGGAGTCTGCCATAAAGAAGACTGACAGCTTAAAACACAAAAAGGGGAGAGAAAGGTTCCGAAAGATCACTGGCGGAGCAAAAACGATTGAAAGATAAATCCAGAGGTCTAATAGAGATCGGGCGAAGAAAACATTTACGATAGGGTTCGATAAAAACCCAAAACTACTGAAAGCCAGAGTGCGTTAGGCGAGGTGGGAGGCAAAGAATTTCACACAAGATTTTCCATGAGGGAGGAAACCACGGGACAAAAAGAGGGAGAAACACAGCGGAAGTGTAAATGGGAGAAAATTCAACAGCGCCGAAGAAAAGTAGACGTTATGCACTTCTGACAGCCGTCAGTTCATCTCCAAGAAAGAAAGATTTCTGAAAAGATCGGGAGACGACCGGAAAAAGGGAGGAGGAGAAACTTAACGCACCTGCGCCAAGAGAGGAAAAAATCAAGAACCTACGTAATTGAAAGAGGGAAAAAGACTAAGGTGGGGGGAATTGGGGAAATCCCT
>Ga0179593_1544792_pt1 | contig 10997 bp, 13 predicted proteins | sample CZODoug2_1_08_16_FD_185931 | JGI IMG/M metagenome (GOLD analysis project Ga0179593, IMG submission 185931) | Vadose zone soil fungal communities from Angelo Coast Range Reserve, California, USA - CZODoug2_1_08_16fungal (PacBio error correction) | ecosystem: Environmental > Terrestrial > Soil >...
TGTAAAGGTCTCTCCGAAACATCAGGGTTCAGCATTACATGCTCAGTGGATGAGATTCGTACTCTGAAGGGGAAACAAATTTTTCGGCAGGGGGGGAACCAAACGAGAGGAACGAGGGAGCCCGTTCATAAAAGAAATCCCACAAAAGGCTCAGACATAAAAAAAAACCATCGGCGGCTACAATTCCTCCGAAGCACTCGGAAGCCGTCCGGAAAAAAGTCACATAACAAGATTCTCTACAACGAAGAAAGACAAAAAAAGTCTCCAAGGACCCATACGAACGAGGGGGAGGCTCATCTGGCCGAATATCGCAGAGGTCGCAACAGGAGTCCGCCCCGGGGTCTTCCAAAATCGAGGAGTATCACGAAGAAAAAATATCCGCAGGGAAAAGAAAAAAGGGAAAAATCAGCTTCCATCAAACCGAGACCCGAAAAGAAAGGGTTGGGCCAGTCGTGGGGATGGAACTTTCGGAAACAAAAGGGTAGACTTTTGCTCCCATAGGGAAACCCTGGGGAAAGGCCGAGAAAAGCGCCGGGGAGGTAGGTCCCGACCAAGACAAGCGCGTAAAATGAAGCTGGTCTGAGCTGCCGGGGAAAGCTGTGAAGACTTCTTCGGTGGAAAAATCCTAGAGAGGTGTCGTTCGGAAAAGCAAACGGAGACAAGGGCGTCCTAAAACTAAGGACGTAAGGGCAGGAAGCTAGGGGACCCGGTCAACAAAAAGTGCATGGGCAACCGGGAAATGGTCAAAAGGGGGTCCCAGGAAAAAAAGGAAGTCATGGTGCAGGGGGCCCGGAGCCCAAAAAGAACCACTGAGGAAGAACTAAAAAAAAAGGATCCAGTTGGGGGGAAGGCCGGCAAAACAGGACCCAAATACTCACCAATTGCTTCACAGTTTCCCCCTGGGGGGATTCAGTGAGGGGAGTCGATGTCAATGGCTTCGGAGGTCCCTGGTCAGAGTACAGGGTCCTCCAGAGAAAGCAAATTTGAAGGGTTCCGAAAGAAACGGGGAGACGGATGAAAAGACATCATAACCCGTTCGGCAGGAAGGGCGGGGTTACAAGGGGGGTTCCTCGGAAGGATCGGGGGGGAACGGTCAAGCAATAAAAAGGCCGTTCTGGAAAAAAAACAAGGGGCAAAAAGGCGAGAAAAATTTGGACATTGCGTCAACCGAGTGAAATACGGGGGACTTCAACAAACAAAACGCTACTTCTCTCAGGGAGGAGACCCAAATGATGAGAAAAACCACCCACCAGGAGGGGTAAAAGGGGATTTCGGTCTGCAAAAGGCGTTGCTGGTTGAAGTCAAGGAGGCCTACGGGGACTATCATCGAGCGTCTGGCAAAAAGCCGACAAACACATGCACGGCTACCACCGATGAAAGGGAAGATCACAAAGGAAGCCCCTTCCCTGACGGAAAACGAAAGTGTCATGGAAGACTCGAAAGAAGGGTCTTACAGAAAAAGAGGTATACGCCAACGAGAAAGCTGGAAAAGAAACGGCCCCATGTAGTACGGACGACCTGCCCTTATTAAGTTTCGAAGAAAGTTTTTCAATGACTCCTATGATGGAAAACCAGGGGTAACGAGACGCCTTTTGAAAGTTGGGAAAACTGCCTAGGAGGGGTTCGCAAAAGATTCAGCGAAAAAACAACGACACTGGTTCCAAGGGGCCCTTTCTTAAGAAAACGCCAATGCACGGGGGAGGCAATAAGGAAAGAAGAGTAGTCCTTTGGACCGAAGATGGTTGGGGGGTTGCTACAAGGGAAGAGCGGTCTAACAGGCAAAGCTCAGTGGGAAAAAAAATTCAAGGAAAAATGGGCCGCCACGCAAAAAAAAATAATTGTGACGCGCCGGAACAGGGGGGGTTTTGAAAAACTTAAAATTTGGTTTAATTCTCTGATCTGTGCTTGCAGAATGCGGAAATGTGGTGGGTAACGGGGAGGGGAGAGGGCATGGAAGTGACGAGATGGAGGTTATGGAGAGGGGATGAGGGAGGGAGAGAGGGTGAGGGGAAGGAAGGGAGAGGGGCGCGGGAGGTGGGCAGGCTATGAAGGGGTGAAGGAAAGAAGGAAGAAGGGGCGAAGTGGATAGGGGGGAGTGCGTGTTGGGGGGAGGATAGTGGTGAGCGAGGGGGGTCATGGCGGGAGTGATGAGGACGGCTGAAACGGGGGGGAGGAGGAGGAGCGGAGGAGAGAGGGGGGGAAGGAGGAGGGGGGTAGATGGAGAGAGGAGGAGAGGGAGGGGGCAACAAGGAGGGGATTGAGCGAGATATGGGGGGAGGGAGGGGGAGGAAGAGGGGGTAGTAGAAGGATAGGGTGAAGAGAAGCTGAGAAGACGGGAAGGAATGTGAGAGAGCGAGTAAGAGTTAGGGGGAGGGCGAAGGTAGCATTGGGGGAATACGGACGGGGGGAAGGAGGTGGTAAGAATTAGGGGCTAAAGGGGGGGGAGTGGGTTAAGAGTAACGATGGCGTAGAGGAGGTTGGAGGGGGAGGTGAGGAGAGAAAGTAGGAAAACGGAAGATGGTAGAAGTGGTGGAAGTGGTGATAAAAGAGGGGGAGAAGGTAAGGGAGGGGAAGAAAGGTGAGGTGGTGGGGGGGGGGGAAGCGAATCGGTGAGGGTGCCGGAGTGAATGAAAGTGAGGAAGGGTGGGTGACAAGGGATAGTGGGAGGTAAAGGGGTGGGGTAGGGGAATGTAGGGGAGTAGATTCGATGGGTGTAGAAAAGGGGAGGAGGATAAGGGTAGGGAAAAAACAGGGTTGGGGGAGGGGAAAAAGCACCTGTGAAAGGTATTTCAGGGGGGGACTTCTGCACCGCCTGTAGGGGGTAGGGGGGGGGTTGAAGGGAGACCCTCCTTCCCGGGGGATTCCCTGGACGTATAGACATTAGTACCAAGGTGAGAGGGGGGGGACTACGGAAGAACTGCCTGAGGAACCTTCGCGAGAGCTTTACGAAAAGAAAAATTAAAAGTCTTCCTGGATCCATGGCGAAAAGGAAAGGGGTACGGGTGGCTCAGAAAAAAAAGGAGGGGAGTTTGACAAAAGGCTTATCGTATTCAGAAGGTATCACGGAGTGGTGTAAGTGCCTAGACGGGGAGGGCTGAAAAGCGGTGCGCTTGAAAACTCTAAGAGGAAAAGTGGGGCCTCAAAAGGAAAAAACTTTTCGTAAAATCCGAGGAAGGTTCCATCCAAGCCGCCAGGGGGAAGGGGGGGGGGAGCCGATGCCGATTGAAAGGAAAAAAACCCTAAAAAGGTGGAGAGTGGGGGGGCAAAGGATTTAATTCAACGAAACCGCGCACCGGGGCAGGGGGGAGGCAGGAACTAGAAACGGGAAAAAAACTCCTTCAATCTCGCAAGGGAGTTTCTCGTAGGGGGGTAGACATCTCTCAGGGAAGGCCATAATCAGGGGGGGAAAATCGGAGAAAAAAAAAACCTTGACCTTAACCTCAAAAGGAAAAAATCTTCCTTTCTTCAGGGGGGACGTGGGGGGGATCACAGGGAAAAAAAAGACGCGGCAAAAAACTCTATCATCTAGAAAGGAGAAATCTACCACTAGGATGGAACGAGGCCCTTTGGGGGAGAAAGATGATCCAGGAAAATAGGCCCCAAGGAGAAAAAGGAACTTGTCTATATCAGTCTTTGTCACTGTGGGAAAAAAAAGAGGATGTCGAGGAGGTCAAATCAAAAAGACGGGATTAGCGAAGGAATGACGACCGCCCGATAAGCTTCGGCACAAATGGGAAACTTGTTGGAAAATTGGAAAAAAAAAAGGGCCATCCAGGAGGGGAATTGGGACGTTCATCACGAAGCCCATGCAAGGAAGGGGGTGGGGGGGAAGGGGAGGGGCATCCCGAAAAAAACGGCCTGCGGGAATTCGGTAAAGAATGTTGAAGGGGGCGGTCTAGCAGAAACGTCAGAAGAAAGGGGGGGGGAGGGGACTCACAAAGGAAAATGCACTTAAAAGCCCGACCAAGCTGCGAAAAATGGAAATAAGAGCCCGGTAGTCGATGAGATAACGGAAAGGGGGGGGATTCTCACGGAGGGAAAGGGGGGAACTCGGACTTTGGGGGCGAATAATGAAAAAGGTGTGTTCCGTCGACAAAAGAAGAAAAGAAAAACCGAATGAAAAAGAGAGCAACAACAAAAAAAGGGAAGAAAAAATATAACTATATGAAGGAAAAAACTTGCCTTGGCATCTTAGGACGAAAGACCACAAGGAAAAAGAAAGGGCACGCAAAGGGAAGGAGGTCACTTCTCCTCGGAACCAATCATAAGAAGGGGAAAAGGGGGGAAGGGCCAGTAGATAAAAAAGAAGAAGGAAAGGGGGGGGCAAAAAAACTCAAAAAAGTAAGCGAGCGAGGCACCTTTGTCGTTGGAAGGGTGCATGCACAGAAAAAAATGATTGGAGGGGGGGGGAAGAAGTTTCGCGGAGAAAACACACCGACGTTATCACAGGGGGAACGGAACGAATTTCAGAAGGTGGGAAGGAAATTAAGACCTCCACAAAATTGCGGGTCTCCTGGAATGAAGAGAGAACGCCAATTCTTTGGAAGGGCAACCGGACAACAGAATCTTCACAAATTTCATCGAAAAGTTTCCCATTAAGAAGTAGGGGAGTCGTCACCAGCAGGGGGGGAAGATCTATCGAACTATGAAAAAAAATAAATGGGGGGAGTTCCGACCGATCTCTCCTGGTCCTCATTCTCAGGAAAATCTGCATCGCAAAGAACGTAGGCAGCAAGGAAAAGAGAACGGTGGGGCAGGAATCATCCAAAGAGAGACCTGACCGGGGGGCAGAGACGGCCGGGGGGGAGGGGGAGTTCGCTCCAATTTCCGAAAGGATCTAAAAGGGGGGATTATAATCCGCGGGGGATTATCTGAGGGGGGGAAGGGGTACCGCCTCTTGGCTGTAGGTGCACAGACTTAAAAAAAACCACCGTAAATCGGGAAAAGGCTAAACATGCAAAAACTGGAAAAAAAGGTCAAGGGTTGAAAAAGCAACATCCAATTGTCGAAGATGCCCTTAGAAGGATGCGATTTGCAGGGACGGTGACAACAAAAAGAACACCTCCAGGGGGGAAAACGCGTGCGGAGTCCCAGTCCCGTCGGACGGCGCACAAGGAAGGGGACGGAAGAAAAAGCATGTCCCTTTTTCTTAGAAAGGGCTGCAAAGACACAACAGAAAAAACAACAGGCCCTCTGGTCGCAAAAAAAAGTTCCCATCTTCTTTGAAAGAAGGAATGGAATGTGTTATGGGGGAGATAGATAGTGCCTTTTAAAAAAAAAAATTTGTTCGTTCTATGCTCCAACTGGGAGGGGGAGAGGGCTCCTTTTAAAATAAATCCAAAAACAAGCCTCCAAAATGGTTCCAAGAAAAAGTATCAAAAGGAAGATACTTCCTACAAATTGGAAAAAAGAGGAACTCGTATCCATCTCCTCCCAGAAATGTCACCTACAAGAAAGGGATAAACAACAAACAGCTACTGAAAAAGGGAAGGAAAGAGAAGTCCCCATAAAAAAAGCCTCACAGAAGGTAAAAGGGAAATAGGGCCTCGACAAGAGCAGCCGAATTCTCCCGGAAAAGGTCTGTAAAATACGGGGGTCATCATCTCCTAAGAGAAAGGAAATAATAGAGCCCTGAGAATAATCCGGGATCTCCCTGAGTCCGATTGACCTAAGTCACCAGCAAAAATCACCGAAAAAGGAGGTTGCAGGTTAGAAAGGGTACGGTGAAATGGCCCCTGCTAAACTCATCAGAAAAAATACAACAAACTTAGAAAAAAGAAGCGCCGAGCCTTAATCAGGGGGGGTACGGTTTTCCAGGGAAGACAAAAGGGGAAATCATCAAGCAGAAATTTTCTGCGAGCATGAAAAGAAAGGCTGACGGGGGGCTACCTCGTGGGCGTCTTTGAAGAAAAAAAGCCTCCCCTGAGTTCGGGAAGAAGCGCACCAGGAACCGGAGTAAGGAAGCATTACGAAGAGTGAAGGGAGAGCCGGAAGTTGCCAGTGAAGAAAAAAGTAGGGGCGCTCGCAAGGGGAGTTTGAAAAAAGGAACCATGAGGGGAAAAGGGGAAGACTTGCCTGACAAACAGCAATAAGCTAAAAAAAAAAGGAAAAACTCCCAAATCTTTCTGAGGGAAAACAAAGGGGCATAAGAGAGATGGACCAAATTCTCTTCATTCTGCTCAAAGGGAATTGCCATCGAGGGGGGGTGCTTCGGCAACGGGGGAGATCTCCCCGATTGCGGAAAAAGTCGAGGGGGGCTTCTCTTTGAAAATGGGAAATCTCAAACCCAATGGAACTCCAGGAACGAGGGACGCGTGAATTAAAATTTTTTGGGGGGAATTCCTGAAAGTTAATCGTGGAAGGGCAACAATAAGGTTGTTGTCCTGGCGGGGGGGAAGAAACGAGAAAAGCGGTTATCGGGAAAAGATCACCTGAAAGGAAAAGGCTGCCCGTGACTTTCAATCAGGTCAACCCGGCAAAAGAAGGACTAAGTACGTCCCACGCTTGGACCGACATCTAGAGACACAACAACAACAAGAGGATGGAAAAGTAGGGAGGTCTAAAAGAAAAGTCTTCTTTTCGGGCACCCGGAAAGAATTAAGACGGTGGGGAATAGAAAAAAACGTGTTCCTTTCACCAGAAAAAAACCGTCAGGGAAAACCGGGGAGGAAATTCGCCGCGAGCACCAGCCAGACCGTCCGAACGCGATGGGTGGGAATCCTGGCAAGAAGAAAGATCCTAAAAAGTCTGAAAAAGCGGGGGCACGGCAGCATGGAGGGGTGACGCCTAAGGAACTGAAAAGTCGAGAAATGGGAAAAAAAACCATTGGAAAATTTCCCGCAAGGATGGAAAGGAGTTGCCAGGCCGGAGAGTGAAATGTGGGGGGAAGGGGACGATCCTTTGGGGAAAAAAAGCTCCCCTGCAAGGAGAGGGAAGCCTGGTCCACAAAAAAAAAACAAACCCGGAAATTCTTCCAAAAGGAAAGGAAAAAAAACATGCACCTGTTACAGCCCTTCACCGAAGAGGGGGGCCCTGTTGAGGGGGAAAAAAAAAAAGGGGGGGGGATCTGGGTCTACAAAAATCGGGCAAACGGCTTGCAACGGAAAGCATAAAATGCCACCAGAAGAAAACTCCAAAAAAGAGTGCAGACTTTCAACGGGGAAACGTGTGGGTCCGTTTTCAAAAAAAAAAGTACCTCACTCCCTTAGAAGGCGGGGGCCCGTCCCAAAAGATCAAAGGGATGGTGCTTGGGGGGGGGAAACAGTACATCTGGGGGGGGGGCCTACAGTGAAACTGAAAGGGGGGGGCAAATCCAGGGAACTAACAAGTGTTGGGGGAAGGGAGGCCCCGGAAGCCATTTTACCTGAATATGGATGGAAAGGACCTCGGGCTTTGGAAAAGGGAAAAGAGCCTGGGGGAGAGCACCCTTTAATGAAACTTCTATAGGAGGAACGTAGTGCAGTAGGGGCTTCTTGGGGTTTCAGGGCTGAAGGAAGAAGTCCGTTTTATAAGAAGACATGTTATGTGAAGGGAAAAAAGGCCGCCGAAAAAAAGAAGAGGGGCGCGGTATCAAAAAAAAAAAGTTGGAGCCGGAGAGAGTGAGAACTTCGGGGAAGAGGGGAACACTTTCTGTGGACGTCTTTGCAACTAAAAGATCCAGGTTGGAGGAACCAGTTTGCCTTAAAGCCGGAAAAAAAGGAAAGCGGTCCATCAAAGAAGGTTATGGCAGCCGGCTTGAAAAAGCCAAGGGTGTGGGGAGGGGGGGGTGCGGGCAAAAAAGCAAATAGGGAAGGGGGGGGGGGACCGACCGAGGAAAAGGGGAGGGTAGAAAAAAAATGGCGATAACTGGAAATTCCGGTCAATAGAGACCAAAACTGGAGGGGGTCTCTTCTGGTGGAGGGTCATCAAATCGGCGCGGCAGAGAAAGGGGGGGGGAAGAGGGGGGCACCCGGTGAACAGAAAAAGCCCGGGGGAGAGGTCAAAGGAATGCCTCTTTTTTAGGGGGAAGGTGAAAAAGGGAAAAAAATCTCGGGGAAAAACCTCTAGGCTTTCAAAAAAACTCAAAAACGACCAGCTAAGAAAGGGTTTGAAAAAAAAAGGGGGCTAACTCCTCCCCTGGGGGGGCAAAAGGGCAACTATAACACGGGGGGGGGGGATTGGTAGGCAGTCCATTCTGGACCCTGAAGGGGGATGGAAAAAGGTTGAAGAAAAGGGACGCCGGGGGGAGAGAGATCCGGAAGGGTTAGCGATCTTGCGTGGAACCGGCCCCCAGGGGGAAAATTGGGTTGGGGTGGGGGGGGGAGCTCAGAGACCAGCATTTCTTGAAGTATTCTTGCAGCAAGCAGCCTCCATACAGGGAAAGGGGTTGGTCACGGGGAGGGTAAGACCTCCAGAAGGGAAAGACGGAATTCCGTTCAATAACTAATGGTTTGGAAAGGGTCTGATAGGGAACCACAGGAACTGAATTCCACTGTTCACCAGAGGGGGCATGCACTTGTAGAGGTACCAAGATTTGAAAAATGGAGGAAAACCATAGAGAGGGAGATGATCTCCAAAAAGAAAAAAAACGTTATTGATTAAGGGGGGTACAATCACTTCACGAAGTGAAATAAATTAAGGGGGAAGGTGGGGGGGACTAATCTGCGGGGGGGGGGGTACGTCCCTCCATCAAGGACTCCTGAATGCATCGACAATCTCAAAAAAAAAAAAACAACGGGGGGGAGGAACATATAGATCTGGACCTTCAGTTGCTTTGGGGAGATGAGGGTGGGGAAGTAAAACACCTCCTAAGGAGAAAAATCTCTACCGGAAAAGGTGAACTGACGGGTGGAGTCCAAGAAAAAGGTCCTTCTTGGAAAAATCGAAATACGGGGCCTCTATGGTTCAAAATGATTGAGGCCCCTTTGTCAAAAAAGGGGGCATGCACGAGGGGGGGGGGGAGGCGAACCGCCGGGAAAAAGTGGTCGACCTGGGCTCTTTAATCTCAACAAAGGTAGCCCACCCGTCCCCGTTTCCGGAATTGACCGAAAAATGGAAAAAGATTTCTTTCTGGGGAAGTCCAAGCACAAGACACACAATATTGGGAGAGGGGAATGAAGTACTAAAGAAAGAGGAGCCATTCTGGGGGGGGTTTCTCTGACAACAAAGGGTCAGCCGAGAAGAGAACCAGGGGGGAAGAACATTCAGAAGGAAATCGTTCACCAGAGAGGAGACGTCCTAGCTCCCAGAGAGAAATCCAAGGTGTTGAACAGAAAGAGAAGGGAAACGTAGAGGGGGAAATGCCCGTGGGGGGGGACGAATTCCGGAAAGGGAGGCGAGGGGGGGTTCGAGGAAAAGTTCTAGGAAGAAATCGGTTTTCGAGGGAGATCGGCTGAAGGAGGGGTTCTCCAGGGGTGATCTGTAGGCACCGGACACAGGGCGTCAAAAGAATATCCGGGCAGATTTCTTTGGTGGGAGAGCGAGGTTGAGGACTCATTCCCACTACGGGGGTCTAAAAAAATATTCCTCTGGTCTCCATGTGCTTAACTCCTATGCCAGAAATCAAAAACGGGGACAAATTTTCTGGAACTACTCCGGGGGGAAGGAGGTCAAGGTAAACTCGAAAAACTAAGGAAAGCTTTTCGGTGGAGAAGGAAATGTCTTGCAGGGAGGCTGTCAACACTACAAAAAAAGAAAGTTTTTGGACAAACCCGAGGAACCTAAGAGATTACTCCCTTGCGGGACAGGACGCATTTTATGACAAAAAGAAATAGGATTTTGGAAGGGAAACGCAAATGGGGGTCTTCCAAACAGGGTAGCGATTCTCAATGTTGAGAGAATCACAACTAAAAGACCCTTCATAAACATGAATCAGTTAAGGAATTTAACAAAAAAACTCCTGGAAGCTCCTCGCCGGAAAGGGAAATCGCCTGGCAAAAGGAGTCAAACGTTCCCTCCCGGTACTCCCACTCCTGAGCGCCAGGGGAGATAAGGACCACAGGAGACATCTACTTAATGAACCATCTGTAGAGAAACTTAGAAGAATGGCTCACTCCTAGATCTCAAGCATGGACTCGTACCGTAAGAGGAAGAACAGGAAGGATAAATATCCTCAAAATGGAAAGGGAAATCAAGATCACGGGGAGAGGAGAAAAATCTACCGAGGGGGAGAACAAGGAGTTACAGAAGGGGGAAAATCCCCGGGGGGAGTAACGGTGGAAAAAAAAAAACTACAAAATAGAAGAAAAAGACTACGAGAAGCGCCCAAACGCCGGGGAAGAGAGGGAAGGGAAAGGGGAGACAAGCGACAAAGGCTAAGGGTACATCAAAAAGAAGACGTGGGGGGGCTGTTGGGAGGGCTTCTTTCTTGGGCCTAAAACTGGAAGAAAATATCGGATTGGTTGAAACTCAAAAAGGGGGAAACGCCGATTTTCCGGTCGCACTCGCAACCATAGCAAAACGATCCGTTAGACACCCACACCCATCCCTGAAAAAAAAAAGACGTGAAGGGACTTATGGGGGGGGGATGGGGAGAAGGGAGGGCAAAAGGACCCTTTCAAATTCGCGAATTTTACGGGGGTCCATTTCCGGGACAATAGAAACCAGTGATCATTTTTTAGCCTTCCTTAAAACCGTCCCATGACAGAGGCTCGGGCCTTAACACTCCATTGAAAGAACAGAGTTGACGGCAAAAAGGAAAAAAAGATCGAAAGCCATCGGGGCAATTCGGGGTTACGGGGAAGGCTCAGGAGGGGCAATGGGAAGTCGGTCAGAAAGAAGTCCCATACGGGCATAAAGGTCGAAAGTCTACAAAAAAGGAAGGGAACAAGCACCTATTAAAAAGAAATGAAACGCACGGGGCGCTGGGATAAAAAAACGGGGGGATATCCGGGGGGACGTCAACAGAAGGTTGTTCCGGCGGGAAGCCACCGGAACAAGGGGGAATCGGAAAACGTAGTAATTCCTGGGTGGAAGGATCAACGTGACCTAAATCGGGGAAGGCCCTAAACCGGAAATCT
>Ga0179593_1604699_pt1 | contig 10997 bp, 13 predicted proteins | sample CZODoug2_1_08_16_FD_185931 | JGI IMG/M metagenome (GOLD analysis project Ga0179593, IMG submission 185931) | Vadose zone soil fungal communities from Angelo Coast Range Reserve, California, USA - CZODoug2_1_08_16fungal (PacBio error correction) | ecosystem: Environmental > Terrestrial > Soil >...
CCACGCCAGTAAGGGGGAGAGCATACGAAACTGCAAGGAAATCAGGGACCTTGCAGAAGCGTGGAGATCCAATGGGCAAATCTCCAAGGAAATGAAGAGCTGCAATCCCGTGCGCGAGAGGGGAGGAAAAAACGTGTAAAGATAGGATCAGCTGTATAGGGAATGTACCGGGCAGAAAGTCTTCAAAAAGACCTGGAACAAGAACAAGTAGGCCAGGAGACTAGCCGGAGATGGGGAAAAGTCGCAAGCTCCGAAGAGAGTTGAGAAAGGCCGATAAAGAAGAGAAAGAAGACACAAAGCCCGCGAAAAAAAAGCAGAGGGCGGGGTAGAGCAGTGCTCCTCACGAAAGGGGAAGAGCCGCATAACGCTTCCCTCCGGCGTAAAAAGAAAAAACGAAATGACGCAGAAGGAAAAATCCTTCGGAAGTGGCGCGAGAAAGCACGGAAACGTTTGTGAGAAAGGTTCTGACGACCAGGCTCGTCGAAGGAGTCAGTTGTCGGTCTGAAAACCTGGAGGGGGAGGGAAATTCCAAAAACCTGCGGAGGGAGGTAAAGCGAACCCAAATACATGGTTTTTTAAAAAAAGGAGAACTGGCCAAACAGTGAGGGAGTGTATTCTTCACGAAAGGAAGAGGACGGAGGCAGTGGAAGATGCGCGCGGAAAAGGAGGGGATCGTCGACAACGTTAATGACGATCGGGGAAAACATCATAGAAATGTTTGAAAGAGAGCACGGTGAACGTAGCTATGTGGAGTCATAGAAATGAAACATATAGAGAAGTGTCCGGGAAAGAAGACATTAAATTTCAAAAAAACAAGGAAATTTCTTTCTAGGAAAGAAAAAAAAAAAAAATCAAATCACAAAAGCATCAGGAACACAAAAGGGGGGCTAAAGAGAAAAAAAAAAAAAAAAAAAGAAACCCTAAAACACCTGGAAACGGAACAATTCGGTCAAATTGCCCAGAAAGGGTCGGGCCGAAGAAATAGGGTGTTTCGAAGGGAGGGTTGACGAAAGGGGGGGCCAGGTATGGAAGCAAATCCCATGGCGCGCAAGTCATAAGGATACAAGAGGAAAAAATAAAAATTCCTGGAGAAAGAAAGGGCTAGCCGGATGGAAGCAGAGCCACCCCACGGGCATGCCAAAGTAGTGAAGGACATGAAACGTCTTGGAAGGCACTGGAGGGGAAAGGAGGGAGACCATCCCTCTTCTAGAACGGTGCCCGGAGGGGGTTGATAGTCAATAAGTATTACGAGCTGCATTGAAATGTTTTGGTCAAAAAAAAAATACAACTCTAGAAAAGAGGGGGGATTCACCGTCAAAGGGGTTTCGACCACCAGAAAAACGCCAGGACGCGTCAGGCAGAACCCGGGAAAGACTCGCAAAAAAAACGAAGCGCAGGTTGCAAGAGTGGCGAAAGATTCACTAAAGCTGGATTTAGAGGAAAGACTTGTCAGGGTGGGGCTCACTCTTTGAGGAATTCAAAAATCCTACGTCGTAGAGTGGAAAAGAGAGCCACCCAAAATGTCTAACCCGGTTGAAGAAAACAATCCCCTTGCCGAGATAGGAAATATGCATGCCGTCCTGGGAACGCGAAGTGCTAAAAAAACGAGGACCAGAGGAAGAGACGAGGAGAAGGCACTTAAGGGGGAGATGGATTCAACTCAAACGCAGAAAAAAGTATGTCAACTTAGACAAAAAAAAAAAGAAAAACTACCAACAACCAAAGGGGAACACATAAACAGTAAAAACAAGGAAAAAAGGGCCTCGAACTTGACCAACTCTTGACAAAAAACTGAAAAACCCCAGGGTAAAGAAAGAAGAGATCTCAACCAACAACGTAGAGGAGGGGTAACTTGATGGGGAGGCAAAGGGTGAAGGAGTGAAAGTCGAGACTATTAAAACTTCCCCGGGGACCGGTCAGGCAGGAAGGGGGAGAGGAAAACCGTCCGCGTTTTTGAATCAGAAAGTACTTACAGAAGGGAGATGTCGTCGCGATGGGCAGAGATGAGCCTTAATGTAAACCAGGAAAGGTGGAAATTCCGATTCGGCCGGAAGAGCACTTTGAATGGGATTTTCAAAATAGACGCGGGGAAAGGGAGTCATGAAAAAAGGGCCAGCAAAACGAAAGAGGCGGGAAAACATGTCGAATGAATCTGGGAAGATGTAAGCATTCTTTCAAAAGAGGCGCGTTCGCCTCAAAAAATGGATCTTCCGTAGACGCAAAAGCGGATTTCCGAAACAATGGGGGAGATCCCGTATGCAAAATGGGCACAAAAAAAGAGTATCTTACTAATAGAAAAAGGAAAGTGTAAGGAATACGCCTATGGATGGCATTAAGACCAAGAACCGATGCTTCGGGAATTCAGAACGAACACTACTGGGGAAAAGTTGTGCCATTGGAAGGGAAATGGCCATTCATTACAAAAAAATTCTGCTTCCAGGAATAGACTGGAAGATTTATCTATCAAAAAAACCACGCCGGCCGAGAATTTCTGCTAAAGGTGTCACAAAAAACCCGATGTGGGGGGTTGAACGAGAACCACAGCGGCGTCCAAGGGAAGGAAATGACAGGGTCTCTTGGACCAAAACGTCATCCTGGCTACGTTAGAAAAGAAAAACTTTGTGTCCTCTGCCAGCAGAAGGAAGGTACTATACCGTAACTCGCGTGAAAATGGGAAGAGAGCTTGCAGAAAAAAAACTCCGCCGTGCTCTCACTGAAGGAGGCAGGAAAAGTCACCGTGGACACTGGACGAAGGGGGACATTGTCGAAGAAAATATGTGAATCATCTCGAGAGGGGGGGTCACAAGTTGCCCATCGCGGATTCACGGCGAGCCTGACTATCGAGAAAAAAAGGAAGAATCCCAGCGGCCTCAGGCGCAAGGGCCCCTCGTGTTGCGGGAGTTCACGCATGAACAAGGAAGGGGTTAAGGGACTGTCGTAGGCCAGAAGGCTGGGGAGCAAGCGGTTGGCAAAGCCAGACGAGAACCTGTATCAGAGAGACGAAATTGCTGCAAGGCCCCTAACCACAAAAGATTCAAAACGTTTAAGGAGATCGCCACAAAGGAAAGGACGAAACTGCTAAAGGGCGTCATAACGTTTTTACCGGGACACTTAAGAAGGGCAGCGGTTATGCGGAAAAAGAAGCCTAAAATGAAAACAAATCGCCGTGCACTCCTATGCAGTTGATAAGGTGGAATGAGTTTGTTGGGGCTTATTTAGGATTTATCGGCACTGCAGTTCCTGAGGAGAACTTAGCTTGCGGAAAAAACCATCGCTCCCACAGGAAGGAGGTCTGTGGTCCCACGTCCATGAAGGAATAAAAACCGGGACAAAGAACGCTACCGGCTTATGCGCAGAGGGGTTTTTAGAAGAAGATCACCGGGACAAGTCATCCTTAAAGCTTACTGGCCACAAGATTGGGGGAACCTTGGGGGCGGAGTTTCTGTCGCGGAAGGATCGGAGATAAGAAAGGTTTCCCGGAGCAAAAAGAATCTGCTCTCACGAAAAAAAAGGTGGGACGACGACTGGGAGAAACAACCACAACGCGGAGGAGGAAAAGAGGTCCCAGTAGTCGTACCAAAAGACAAAGTTAGATCATACTCTTCCGTGGGTCCGTAAACGGACAGGTGAGACCAAAGAAACTCGTTAGAGTGGAGAAGGTTTTGAAAGAAAGTGGGGCATAAGGTAAATTAGGGGCGGGGACGTAAAAGTTTCTTCTACCCAGAAAAGAGAGGGGCGAAGCGGGCCTGTCGGCGAATGCTTAGGAAGGGCCCGTTTGACAAAAAAATTGTCTCGGCCCTTTTTGGGAAAGATGGTTTGAAAAGTCGCAAGAAAAAGAAGAGGGGGAGCAAAAGCGGCCCGAAGGAAAAGAGCCGCCATCGCCCCAAACTCGAAAAAAACAGAGAAGCCCGAAGTGTACGAGCAAGCCCACACTTGAGGGGGAGGGTGTCCGCATAACTTGGAAGGGTAGGAAAGGGGTCCGGGGCAAGACGGTTCTAGTTTTAAGAGGATTCGTATGTGGTCTCGACCTTAAATGGATGGGAGGGTGAGAGGGTCCGGAATCCCGGCTCGAGGGTTCTGTACATTGGGGGTCGTTTGTGAGGGGTAAGATCTAATCATGAACAAAAACGGCGATGCAAGAAAAGGCTAACCCCAGGGGTTCCTGCGTGAACCATCTGCCAAACAGTGCAATAAACCGAAAAAGCGTGGACTGGGGAAAATAGCAATATGCCGGATATGAGAACCGTGAATGCGCGCGAGGTGAGAAGAGAGGAAAAACAACTGAGGGAGTTCTGAACACAATAAAAAGGGGGGAGCGCTCCTGGAAAAGGAAGGGTAGGACCTTCGAAAATCAATGGAAGGAAGGGTCGCCCGCAAGAGCAGGTCACGTTCGTTCGAGGAAGAAAGCTGAAACGAGAGAAAAAACAAAGGGACTTTATCCAGGCATACTTTTGGGAAAAACCCGGCGCACAGAAATGTAATTGGAGGAAGCCTTCGGCTCCAGACGTAAAGTAAAAGAGCAGGTCGAGAAAAACTCGTGGGAAAAAGAAGCCCATGGATCGGCCGGCGCAAAAGAGGGGAAGTCGTCTTAGAAGATTCCTGTAAGCAGAAAATTATCCAGGAAGCCGAAGGACTGGCCAAAAATCCCATTTGTCACAAAGGCGCATCTTCGGTAAACGAGAAGAGGGAGTGGAATCAGAGAAAAACCTTATCAAGTGTGCCCGACAAGTAGGGGAGAGCCGTCATAGTTGGACTACGCGGAAATGGTTGTGAAAGTCCAACGCTATCGGTGAGGGGGAACACGTTGGTGGCGGACCTCCGAAAAACAGAAGGAGGAGTCCGGCAAAAGAAACTCGCAAACATCCACCCGCGAAAGACAGAAACTCCAAGTTGCGGAAGAAATTCTACAGATTGCTGATAAGAAAAGGAAAGTGACTTGCAGCCTGCCACTCTTAGACTGGCCTGAAACGGAAATCCACGCAATTCTATTTGGGTAACTAGCCACCAGGAAAAGCAATCCCCTTGGCTATATCGAAAGAGAGATGTTGAAAGCGTAAGTCCTCAAACTTTCACGGAGAAGCGCGCGCCCAAAAGAAGCCAAGGGGAAAATCTGAGTCAGGGGGACAAATCACGCGAAGGACCTATGTCACAAGAAAGTAGAGGAACTGAAGGGGCAAAAAGGGGGAAAGTTCCGAATGAAAAAAAAATATGTTCTCCCAGACAAGGAAACCCCCAGGGTAAAGGAGGATCTACAACAACCACAACTGGGATGGGTCCCCCTGAGCCTGGGGGAGAAGTTGAGTCGAGGAACTTTCGAAAAAGGCAGTCCAAAAGAAAATTTGTACCATAATTTAAAACGGGCGTGATTTTGGAAAAGAATCATGCAGTAAAAGAATGAAGGCTACAAAGATTCCCAATGGGGAGCTTACAGAAATTCCGGGAAAAGGACGGGGTGAATATTCAGATAGAGGGGGATTGCTGGAAAGAAACTAAACGGGAGCGGAGTTTAATGAACTACGGGGGGGAGGTCATTCCAGGGAAGGCCAAGTCAAGCCATAAGCAATATTGATTTACCAAGGTCAATGGAAGGGGCCCCACGCTGTGGTTCGCAATTCTTGCCAGGGAAAGGGGGTGAAAATCTCTACCCACAGGGGAAAAAAAGACGCGTCCTTGGCTTAAAGGCTGGAAACGCCACCCACTTGGGATCTCCCGATAGCGTTGCTACAAAAGGATAACTACTATGCGGCCGAAGGGGACTTGTCGCACGGCGGACGAAGTTATGAATTCCCTCGAGGGGAGTTTACAAGAAGGAAACCTACGGAAATGGGGAAAAACAACGTGTGGTCCAGGGGAAAAACCTGACTTCAAAGAGAAGGATGCTTCTGCTTCCAGGAAAGGGAAAAAAAAAGTAAGAGCATCCAATTTGTGGGGAAGTGGCGAATGCCGCGCCTGGATACCTTGTAAGGGCGGAAAAAGAAAAAATATTCGTTTTGGGAGCAGAAGGAAGACATTTTCTATGGAAACCGAAGGGGGCAAACGTAGGCAAAGTCTCACCACCTTTGGGGGTATCGGCTTTCGAAGCAAAAAAATGGCAAAGGTACGAGACGGAAAGTGCGGGGGGGCATCTGAAAGGTCCTCAAAGAGAAAATCCCCAGAGGGCTGGAGGGTCATTAAGGAACATCGTCAGGGTAAAACCCACATTTCGAGCAGATGTTGGAAGGAAGAGGAGGGGGGAAAAAGGGGTTTCATGGGGGAAAACCAGAGTTGCAAGAGGGAAGTCCGGCTCGGTTAAAAAAAAAAGCCAAGAGGAAAGACGCTCGGTGTATGTCAGGGGGGGGGGACAGGAAAAAGGGGTTTTTCCGGATTAAACCAGATGGTGGTGGTTAGGATACCTAAGGGAGGCCCTCGCAGGGGGGAAGCGTTTTTTTCAAACCGAAAAAGGAAGGACAATTTAAGCACACCTGAGGGGGGGAAGAGGACCTAGTCTAAGAAAGGAATAAAAAAAAGAGTCACAACGGGTAGGGAAGTCTCTCCGCCAAGAAGGAACTGCGTCAAGTAACCGGGGAGGAATTTCAGGGGGACCCAAACGCCGTGCAGCTTACTCCCCCGGGGACAATACCAGTAGGATCACCTGCTAAAAAGAGGAAGGTGGAATGGCTAGGGGCGATTTGGGCAGAGGTGACTTATTTCGGCGGGATAGGATAACTCATTGAAAGGGGGGGCTCACTCGCTTACAGATTGCAAAACCCAGCTCTATCGAAAAAAAGAAGGGATAAAAAACCTTTTTCCACAGTTGCTCATAAGAAAGAAGACGCGACCAGAGGAAGATACCGTCTGAGAAAGGCGGAAAAAAAAAAGAGACTCTCAAGGGATGAAGGAAGAATCTCTTCCCTTGGAGTGAAATAAAACCACAAGTGAGTTGTGCCACTCGGTAGAAGAGGGCCCGGACACTCCGCGAGATACGCAGAGGGGGGTCCGGAAAACCGTAGGTTAGAAAACGTGAGTAGTTTGTAAGGGGAGGACCTATCTCTCGGAAAAAACAACTTAAGAAGATTCGTTCAGGAGACCAAACTCCCAAGGGGGGGTCAGGGATGGCTTAACCGAAACTTCGTCGGAGAAGAAGAAGAAGTAAAAATAAACTAGAAGCGTGTATCTCACAGGCAAACATGGTTTCAAGAAAAAAGAGCGGCCTGATTACGTTCAATACGGGAGAAGTGAGAGAAACCAACAAGGGGTCATCAGAATGGTAGCGTTTCCCCGATGGAAAGACCGCGTGTGGACCCAACCTCATGGAAGGAGGGGTGTTATTCCGATCGATGGTGGTCCATGCAAGCGGTAGCCGTCCCTGGAGTGAGGAAAATCCGCGGAAAAAAACTACAAAAAATCCTAAATAAAAATTCAAAAAGTCTGTCAAGGGATCCCGACGAAGGGGGGGGTCCCAAGGCCATGTGGACCAGCATAACGCTGCAAGACGGAGAAAGGGTGAAGGACGCAGAAAGGAACGCGTCCTTCGTAGGAGACATTTCCGTAAACGTTGGAATGCAAGGGGGGGGGAGTTGTGGTTCTGTTGAACACAGCATCCTATAGGCTGTTCCATAAACAGAGGACAGTGTGGAAGCGTTGTCTCGTTCATGACAAAAGAAGGAGCCGACATCCAAGAACCCAATCCCCGGTTGGTGAGTGACCGCCGGAGGGGGGGCCTGGCCCCAAGAAAATAAGGCCTTCACGAATTTCGGCGCGAGGAAGAGAGTAACCGGCGCCGGTGAATGCGAGGTTCGCGACAAAAAATTCTTCGGGCCAGAAAGGCTCGAAATGTGTGAACAAGGGGACGGGGAAACTGACGAGGGCAAAAGAAATAGTCCTTCGTATGGAAGTGCGGCCAGAGAAATGCCAGTCGCGACAGAGAGTTTCGGTCTCGGGGAAGGATTGCTTCAAGCCGGAAAGGCAATCCCGTTAGCCCAGGCAGGGGGGGACACAACCTGCTTCGGGTCAAGAAAATTATTAGGCCGCCTTCGGAGAAAAAAAGGAGACGCTTTTCCGAAATCAAAACTCTTGGAAGAGGGGTCGGAGGAGAATAAAAAAAAAAGGCCGGCGCGAATAGAAAAAATGGGATGCTGCATGTAGGCGAACCGAAAACGAGAAGTGTCATCCGTGGGAAAGGGGCCACTGCGAATCCAATAAAGGGGGGGAAAACGAGGGCCATGTCATATCTTGGAAAAAGAATCTGTATTGGATATCAAGAAATACTCGGCTCCGGAAAGCACGAAAAGGGTTGAGATCCGCAGAGTAAAGAGAATACTTACAGGGGGGTTAATCCAACGCTATCGGGAGAGGGGAGTGACTTCACACTTGCCAACAGCCCGAAAAAAAAGAACTTGTTGAGTAGAGGGCAACATCGAAGTTCAAAGAGGGCAACTCCCATAAACTTCAAAAACGGAAATTTTTAAAGAGCTTTGATTGAGAAAGGGAGGGATGCTGGGAAAAAAAAATGAGGGGGGGGGAGGGGTTCTTTCCTGGAGAAATTCTATTTGAAAAGAAAACCAGGGCGACCCGGAAAGCAATCTCCTTTCAGATAAAAAGAAGTCTGATAAAGGGGAAAGAATCCTGGTGTACATCTAAAGGATAGGTGGGCCGAGAATACAGAAGAAGTCACTTCGCCAGGAAGGAGGGAATCAACGCCCTTTGAGAAAAGACACTCTGAGGGGGGAAAAGGATGTTCAAAACTCCGAAAAAGTGGGAAAAGTCTTTGGAAAGACGTTAATAGTTCCTCAAAAATGGGGAATCTGCCCCCTAACATCAAATACGTTGATCTGCGAGAAAAAAAACAAAAAAAGATTTCCCCGGAAAGTTGGGGAGCCCGGGAAAGAGGAGAGGTGAAGTCGAAGGATCTTCAGTCCCAGCCGTCAAGGGGGGGGGGGGACCAGAAGACGCGTGATTTGTACAGGGCAGTTCTTATCAGTACGGAGCAGGGCCTCGAGACGGCCTCTGTAGGGGAAAAGGGAAAGGCTTGAGCCTTCGAGCCAGGACTTCTGAATGAGGATATCGTGACAGGGGGACTGGAAGCGCACCGGTTAGAAAGGGGGAGGCGTGGGAGACGCCGTAGGAAGTAAAGGGGAGAAAATGAAAAGCCAAAGAGTGAGCAAAAAGGAAAACCTGCAAAGAAGGCAAGCTTCGGTCGAATGTGGATAGGAGTCCGCCACGTAGGGGCTTGGCAAGTTCTGAAAAAAGGGGTTTCGCGTAAAAGACAAGGGGGAGCAAACAGTCCTGGGCTTTTCAGGGTCCGCCACCAACGGGGTTCACCCGATGAAAAAAAAAGAAAAATGCTTTCCACACAAACACAGGAAGTACGCGCGTACTACTCCGTCTCAAAACGACTGGTGGCAACGTGCTTGAAAAAAAGAAATTCCACTCCGGGAAAGGTTTACAGAGCTGGCCAAAAATTAAGGGGAAATGGGGCCTTGGATCAGGAATAACGGATGCCTTCTGCTTCCAGGACATCGACAAGTGAGAGAGCCTCCCCTGTTTTAGGACCTGGGATTTCTGCTCGACAGAGGGGTACGGAGGGGGGGGATTTCATTGTGGAACAAGAAGGCGGCAAAGGAGGGGCTATGGGCCAGACCCGAAGGGAAATATGAAGGAAAGAGGCAGCCGTCTCCCCCCTTGGGATCAAACTCGGCTTTCAAATGAGAATTAGAACCGAACTCCGTGGAGAAAAGAAGGACAGGGCCGACAAGATTCGCCAGGAGGGAAGGGGAGGTCAGAAGGAAAGAAACGCTTCCCACATTACGAGCAGATGGGACGAAATCACTCGAACAATTTTCAAAGCCTGGGCAAAAGACGCGCGCAGGAGGACGCGGTTACGCGCCTTACTCAGGAAGAAAGGTAGGTGAAAATCCGACGAGAAAAGGTCGGCACTGGTTTTTGTGCCAAAAAAATTGAGGGAAAGGAACGTGGGTTTCTGCTTTGGACGGACGGAAGGACAAAATGACATGAACGAACCAAGATTTGGGCAACCGAAAGGACGATTCCGGAAAAAGGTATCTGACTAGCCTGGGGAAAAAACCAAAAGTTTACTGAAAGGGGAGACTTCTGACAACTACGGAGGACTGCGGAAAGACTGGGGGGCGGCTCTTAGTACCCTGTAGGGCAGCTTAAAAAACAAAGTAAGAAGAAGCGTGGGATCACCTGCGATTGAAAAAGGGATTTGAATCTAGGACTGGGGGAGAAATGGGGCGAGGGCGTATTGGGAAATCAAGAAAAATGTGCCAAGCGCTGGAATGGAACTTTGAAACAAAGCACACCAACAAGGGATAAAAGGAGTCTGGTCCCCACGGACAAGAAGAAAAAGGCCTAAAGAAGGAACGCTACCGGAGAAAAATCTTTACACGGTGGATAGAGGGAGTCAAGAAGTCTCTCTTAAAAGGGACCGTATGCCCAATGATGGCCAGTGGGGGCTCCACTAGGGGGAATGGGCGCCCTTACCTGGCTCGAGAACAAAGTTTTCACCAAAAAGAACGTATGCTCTCAACTAAACGCAGAGGAATTTTTTACAGGGCGTCATCTCAATAAAAGGAGGATGAAAAGAGAGTAGGAAAAAGGAGTACAAACGAAAAATACGCGTCGTTGCTCCAAAACGAGCGCGAGCAGGTAAGGGTAAGTCCCCCCGCGTGGAGATCCAAGGGAAAAGAAAATTGCATCAGGACATTCCCAGAACGGGAATTACGGCAAGAAATCGGCTACCCACCGTGTAAAGATTGGCAGGAACGTGAATACGATGTACCGAGGGGAAGGGGACTGCCGGAAAACACCCCTTGTCGCCGAAAAATTGGTGGAAGGAAGAGGGGTGCTGGGGAAAGCGTCCATCGCGTGAGCACAAAAAAAAGGGAGTTCCAGATAAGAAACGAAGAAAGAAACGAGCACAGCGACAGCCCTAGATTCAAAAGGGAAAAAGGTGATCCCCCGAACTGTTAAAGGGAATTCCGAAAAAAATGGCCCGG
>Ga0179593_1654886_pt1 | contig 10997 bp, 3 predicted proteins | sample CZODoug2_1_08_16_FD_185931 | JGI IMG/M metagenome (GOLD analysis project Ga0179593, IMG submission 185931) | Vadose zone soil fungal communities from Angelo Coast Range Reserve, California, USA - CZODoug2_1_08_16fungal (PacBio error correction) | ecosystem: Environmental > Terrestrial > Soil >...
AAAACGGGGAAAAAAAAAGGGTGATCAATGGATCATGGGAAATAAAAAACCCTGGACCGGCCGGAAGAGAAGGGTGGACAAAACGGAAAGGGTTTAGAACCACGGAGAAGAAAAGGGCGCCCAAAATGGTGCGCGTGAAAAGCGACGGCGTAAAAAGTGGAGGGTAGCGGGGGCAAGGGGTCTCTGGGCGAACAGGAAGTTTCTATCCAGCATGACGAGGGGGGGGTGAAAAGAATATGGGAGGACGGGAAGAAAATCGACGACTTTACTCATGGTTTCGCGGAAGTCATGAGTAGACCCGGAGGTTTGGGGGGGGTCAGACGGGGCAGAAACTGAAAGTGGGCGGATTGAAGACTTTTCGGATGGGGTCTTGCAAGTTTTAGGGGGGGGTGAAAGGGGGGAAAACACGAAGAAAGGAAGGATCTTGATGTAAGCAGGGGGACTGGGCTCCCAGGAACCTACGTGGTTGAAGGTCTTGGAGGAGGAAAGGATCCCTAAGAAAAGACGAAGAAGAGGGGCTGGAGTTGGCGGTTTTACTGCTTTGCAGAAAGGAAGGCATGGGACGGAAATTCTTAAGGGGGAGGGGGAGAGTCGAGGAAAAAAAAAAGGAGTGGGGAACCCCGGGCTCTATCGTGCATGGCAGAGTTAAAAAAAGGAAGAACAAGTTGCCAGGGAATACGTTAAATCCCTGGGATCTTGGGGTGAGCTGACTGCTTTTGCCGGAAGGGACGAGGAAAAAAAAAAAGTCGGCATTGGGATTTGCCTTACCATCATTGGGTGGCTAAAGGTGGAGGGTAAGGGGGTGAAACATTTTTCCTACGCGCATCGTCGAAAGTGTAGGAAAACGTGGAAGCAAGAAAAAAGATGAATCGGATTAGCAGGACAGGGGGGATGAGGATTCAGGAAATTGAGTCTTTTTATTGAAAAGATCATGTCAAAAGTGAAGACGAGATGAACCGGTCGGGTAGGAAATTAACTTTCCCTCATTAATAGCTCTTAGAGACCACTGCAAGTCGCAGCGCGATGGTACGGGGGGGGGCCGGAGAATCCATGCCCTCTAGTCCCCCCCGGATTAGAACTTCGGAGGGGCCAAGGATAGCAACAATAGAGGTGGGCCGTTCAAGTGTTCAGTCTGGATGAAAAAAAAATGATAGGGGGCGCTGCAGACAAGAACCCGCGTCAATGAACAGAAAACTTTAGGCTAGAAAAAGGCAGAGGAGAGAAAGAAGAGACGGTTTTGACACTAAAGTTCCTTCAAAACTTGAGAGTCATTAAGTAGCGGCGAGGGCTTCAAGTGATCGGTTACTTCTTGAAACTGGTGTCACTCTGGGAAAGGCTGGTTGAGCTACGGTGACGGAGGCTCCCTATATTCCTCTCCCTGCAAACTCACCGGGGGGCTTTTGTTAGGGTCAGAGAAAAGATTGAGGCCGCTGGCGGTAAATATTTGTCCTCCTTTCCTTAAACGCAGACCTTAGGGTCTTAGGGTCACAACGAATCGTCATTGAAGCTCAAATTCTAATACTTAGCATATGGGGAGAAATGAAAAAGATTAGGGGAAAATCCACGGAAGAAGAGCCAAAAGCGGCCATTCCGTCGACAATAACGGAGTTGGCTAAAAGGAAAAGCGGAGAACGAAGCAAGATTCCCAATTTCCTCTGGGTGTGGTAGGGAGAGGTTCAGAGTTAAGGGAGGTCTTCTACCCCTCGAGGGGGTTCACCCGATTCCCTCTTGGGACTCCGGGGAGCGGGGAAAAAAAGGAACACAAACTGGGGGGCAATTATTGTACTTTGCGTACAATTGTGGCCGGTGTTCACGGGGAGGTAGGTGGCAATAACAATGAAGAGAAAGTCCAGAGGTGGAAAACGAAAGTTCAGGAAATCCGTCAAACAGTACTTGAGCGCCACAATTGAGGACTGGGAGGGGACAAGGGAAGGGACGTACTCCTCATGCGTAGGACGACAGCAGCTGGACATATGGAAAAGTGAAATGGAATGAAGAAGCTGAGGCCAATGGGGATCTACAGGGGAGTACTGGTACTGGGGGGGGGGGGGGGGGAGGGGTCTCCTAGCCATGGGTACAGTAATAACCGTAATTTTGCAGAACCGTGGGAGTGGGAAAAAAAAAAGTCAAAAAGAAAGGACCAATCGCGATGTCATACGAGTGCAATCTCCTCCAACGCTCGGAGCTAGTTTGCGGGGGAAGCGAAGCCAGGGGATCTGAACGATCCCCACTCTCTATATCCGGGCAGGAGGGATGAAGAATTACTGAAATCGTTTAAAAGAAAGTGTGTAGGGAGAAAGAAAAAAAGATGGATGAAAAAAAAAAAACAGCACAGGCGGTTCTTTATTGCTTAGTTTTAAGCCGCCTGGAAAGAGGAAGGGGGGGGGAGCAGGGTCGTGAAACAAAAAGAGGAAAAGGAGATAAAAGCTGCATTCTTACGGTTTTATTCATAGGAGTGAAAAGGAGAAGCACGAAAAGCAGACAAAGTTTTCCCGGAAAGATCTCATAATTTTGGGAATATTCTTACCTCGGTTATCGAATTACCCGGGTTGAAAATCCAGAAGGGAGCGGGGTTGAAGGAGACGCGGGGTATAGTCGGCCCTATCCATCAGATCTCGAGTCGAGTCTTTCAGGATGTAGAAAAAGGATGGGAGGGGAGGGCCTGGCTGAATATTCAATGCCTACGGTGTGAAAAATTCGGGGTACTATGACATGAGTAGCGATAGGCCGAATGTTGGTGGGACTTTCCACCTTTTCGTCGGGGTAGGAATGAAATCGTATAAATTTGGCATGGATTGGGGCAACGAGGGGACTGTACTTCAAACATTCATAGGCCGAACCTTCTGTTGTTGAGAAATAGCATGGTGGAATGAACCAGCCCTGGTCGTAAGATCGCCACGTTCTATGAAACTCATTGACCCGGGTACGGGTCGGAAAGGTCTTGCCACATCGGATGTACAATAATTGGAAAGGCAGACTGGGACCAAGTAACCAAAAAGGGGGGAGGAAAAATACGAGTCTGTGGGGTACCACTTGCAGCGGGTGAGAGTGGAGCGCGGCTTCACTAGAGCCAAACCCTGCCCACGAGGGACAAGCCGGAGATTAGACGTAAGATCATGAAGTCTTCGGTCAGGGGCGAACGGGGGGCGGACTAAGGGGGTTAGTCTATTTCCCTTGAAGAAGGATAGGGGGTTTCCGTCGGTAATATATGGACAGTGGAGAGTCGCGTTTGGGGCTTCTCCCATAACGATCGTGTAATTACTAGGGTGCTGGATGTTTCACAAAGTCACGTCGCCATCCTGTAACGGGCCTACCAAGTGTTCTTGAATCCAACCATAAAAGTTCGGGATCACTCCGAACCACGGATCTCACTTCACCTGTACACCACAGGCCATTAAATTTACTAGGCCGTACGAGGCACAGTTTGGTGCCAGAAAACGGGGGTCTTTTATGCAACTCCGGGGATTCGCAAAAGGTGGTAGGCGAGAGTGGGCTGTCCCTTTAGCATCATCTGAAAAGTTTGACTAAATGGAAACAGACGGGGGAAGGTTAGGTCTTCAGGGACCCGGGATTTGCAAGAAAGACTTTCTACAGCCTTTTTACGAGGGGTGCGTAGGCCCGGAGAACCGCTGGGAGGGCGACTATATATAGATGGCCAGTGCCAGAACGGAAGCAGAAAAAGCAAAATGCGAGTGGGACCAACGCGGTCAATAGCTGGTAGTTTATAAGGAATTTCGCTAGCACCATACGCTTCGATTGACGTCAAGTACAATAGGGAATGCGGGCAGGGAAAAAGTGGGGCGGCGAAAATGCTGAGGCCCCATGCGGGTACGAGCACAGAACTGCTGCAACTATACGAAAAGAAAGGGGCAAACAGGGGGGGCAGGCGATCGGGACCCATCGAAGTGCGGGAATATCCGTTCAAGGGGTATGGAAAAAAACAACGCAGAGACATCATGCAGAGGACATGATCTGGAATGCCGCTGCACAGCGAGTAAAAAAAGCTTCTTCCTCTGAGGAGTCACAAAAATAGGCGAAAAGAAACGTAAAAGTTCCTTTAGGGTTCACACTCCCCTTAGGTCTTACAGCCCAGAAAGTAGCGCTACCGAAACGAAGACGAAGTCAACATGTCTCGGGACATGGGATGCAAAGGGCCACCGAACACGAATGGACAAAAAAAGATAGTTCAGAACCTTTCTGCCGGCTCGCCGATTCCTCAGAAAGTCAAAAAAAATTGGGGACGTAAAGCAGAGAGCGGGGAAAAAAACAACTTATGAATGATCGGAAGGCCCTGCGGTTCTTGCCATTGGGGGCAACAAAGAAAAGAGAAAGCCTTGCACGAATGACAAAGGCGAAACGCTCACATTCTCTTGGTCGCCAGCCGCGAAAAGGGGGGGGATCCCCCTCTAAGGTGAAAAGGCAGGCTCTAAGGTTGTGTCGAAAGGAGAGCGGGGGGCCTTTAACCTGAGGAGATCCTGCCGGATCGCGGCCGTAATTAGAGAACAGGAGAAAAGAAGAAGGGCGAAAAAGAGGAGCGGGGAGATCGAGCAGAAAGGTCCCCCGCTCCTGTAGCGCCTCTACCACACCTGGAAAAATCCAGAAGGGGAAACAAAGGTGATCCCCCCAGCTGGCGGGCGCCAAATGGTGACTGAAAGAGAGCACGATGTGGGGAAATGAGTAAGCGTGACCAAGGTGTGCATGGGAAACGAAACAGCCTAGAAAGGCACAGACACATCGCTGCTCGTTACTAGCTAGAGCGGTAACTAGAGATTGCCGTCATGGAAGGGGCATGAAGACATGCTGGGGTGGGGAACCGACGGGATTCCTTTTGTCTGATGGCTACACCGGATAGGTTTTACAGATGTTTGGAATTCTTAGACGAGCGAATGCCTCTCTCTTTATGGGTACCACTAGGGGCTCCCCGGTTCTGGGCGGACACCGGAAGGGTCGCATCACCTCCGGGGTCAACGCGGCCTGCTGTTCCTGGACGGCGGTTTGTGTAACTCGGAATTTGCACGGCAGGGGCCGAATGATGGCGGAGGGCAGGAACCCACGCTAACGTTGAATATTGTGAATACATGCACACCTTCGGATCAAAAAAAAAATCCTTTAAGCCGGTTCTCCCTCATGTAAGTCCTCTTCTCGGCAGTAAATGCCCCCTGGGGGGAGGGGCCTGCACTTTTTGGGGCAAGCTTTTGAAAGTTCACTGAGCCTCAAAGAAGGGAACGGCGTCACCAATATCCGCTATGGGGGATTCAGGAAAAGGGGATTCCCGGCAGTAGGAACACATAGCAATGAGTTGGAAGTCCCCGAGATCGGATCCCGCTGGGGATTAACGGGAGACCCAGGGGGATCAAGAAAAAACTTCAGTCAAAATAGAGAGCACCGCAAGAAAACCAATCTGGAAAAACAGGATTGTCCTCTTATTGCCACGGAGGATGAAGAAAACATGGGGAGATCACGGGGGAATCGTAACCATGCCGCCTGCTGCGCGCAACGCGATGAACAACTTTAAGCAGACAGCAAGTGCCGAAAAAAACCAGGGAAGAGCACCCTCTCGGATTTTGCAGCAAAAAGATCTATGAGCCTGTAATACAAGGATCGGAGAAGATCTGTGATCCGCGAGGACACCTGGAAAGTTGAGATGGAGCTCAAGTTTTTCGGTAGTTCTAACCAGGTAGTAAAGAAGTTGGATTCTTCGTCCCTGTATTCTACTGTAAAGGGAGGGGTAGGACTTTTCTAAGACCGGAGCGAGAAACGAAAAAAAAAAATCTCCTTGAAAAAAGCACACGCGAGAGCGTACGGGCATCGAACAGACATACAATTAGAAAAGAGAGTAGACTCCACCTATGAAGGGGCCCAAAAAGAAACCTCAAGTGTCAATATCGAACCCCATAAGTCCTGCCTTGCCCGTGAGGGCGGGGACGCTGTGGAAACAGCGCGTCACCCGATTTCCCTTTGGGCCCACTCTTAAAAGCCCGACTTAAACACTGGGGAAGATGTACGGTCTTTGGTCCTTGTCCCTTTCTCCATCTGCCGATGTTGCACTGAACTACCGACCTCGTAAGAAATGTTTACGTTGCTGAAGTACAGAGATTCCGAACTCTTCTGGGGGATGTTCGGGTGAGCAGGTGAGGAGAGGCAAAGGGGGAATCACGTTATTAACCCTTTCCGAATAAACTAAGAAATCTCTGAACAGGCCACACCGATCAAAAGGGGTGGAGAAAACAGGAATAAAGCTTTACCGCCTTTTTAGACCGTAGGAGATGGCACGCTCCAGGAAAAGAGGGCTTTACACGAAAAACTAATAGCGACGAGATGGACTGAAGCTGTCTCTGAAGCACGGGGGGTTAGACAGTGTGACCCTCGAAAGTAGATCAGGAGCGGAAGAAAAAGGAATCCTGGAACTCTAGCTCGAGAAAAACGGTCCAATTTATGAAAGAAAGAACAACACCATGCGTTCCGGAGGAGGAATTATACCGCCTCGGCCATCTTGAATCCTTGTCATTTTATCTCTAACTCCACCAACGGAGGGAGAATCAACGCCGTCTTTTAAAGAGAAACATAAACCAGACGTAACCGCAGGGGGGGGCTGTTTTCCGGCCATCTCCAGAAGGGGTGGGGGGAAGGAACGCGCGGGGCTTAGTGAAAGTAACGACCTGCGGAATGATCGCGGCGTCTTGAAGAACCCTGCGTGGGAGCGGGTTCTCGAGCGTCTAGATCTTTCAGCTGCTTGTACTTGCTCTGGCTTTGACGGGTGGACTAACATTCATCGCAGGGGGTGTGTGGGGCGTTTTTGGTGGTTGAGGGGAGGCAGCCAAAACGGGCGCCTGAATGTCCCCCTCTGTCGGAGCTTCTCGGGGGATTTTTTTGGACGGTCATAGGGGGTCGACGTATTGAAAGGGGCGACGTGTGGGGGGACCTTTGGAAAAGTGGACGTACTGGGGACCCTCATATGAGAACTTCACGGGTGGGGGGAACCTAACACTATGAATAGGCGAACTCCGGAAGTTCTTGAAATAAAAAAAGACGGGTCGGAAGGTCATTGCCTGTGCCATATTGAACGGACAAGGAAAAGGGACGACCTGTAACAGACCACATGTGTAAAACGAAAAAAAGGGCAGGGTTGCCAAGCGCTTTTCAATCGCGAACCGAAAGCAAAAACCCACTCGGACGGAATAGCTGTGCTAAAAAATCTTCGGGTGAATGTTGAGTCCATATTCAGGGGGAACCGTCAGGGGGGTAGGAGATGCCAGACTATCTAGAGGTACGGTGTCATGAAAAGTCTCGATGCGCGATGCAAACCAACTCGAATAGGTACTCAGCGTGGTCGTAATGAAGCTCACAAACGGTCAGGGGGGAAAAAAAAGGGGGACGCCAAAAAACTTTGTAATCTTCCTCGCTCCTCTTGTTCGGAGAAAACTCAGGAGATCAGAAATCGGGCCCAAAAAAGTTCACCAGGGCCATAAGTAAAGGAGCAGCGATTAAGAGTACGAGGGTTTTGGACAGAAAGGTCTTTTAGTGCAAACTCGTAGGCGGTGTGAGATAGGGCAAGATGGGATGGACGGGGGCTGGTTCAGGGCGGTACGCAGATAATTGTAAGCAACGAACTGAACTCAGCAGAGATTCGAGGTCTCATCCTCCACTAACGGGCTAAGGTGGGGGCGGGGGGGTGAGTGAGGGAGCTGCCCTTGAATAGCGATTTACACTAAATTAGGGAGAAAATACGGAAAGGTAAAACCCAGCGGATAGACTCTTCCTTCCCACGACAATCCTGTCATCATAATCACCCGTGGGCCTGTCCTCCCCCTCTGCTATTTTTTGTGACTACATAGAGAGATGGTTTTTTAACGAGGAACATAGGCCTTCTGGCCCCACCTTTCGACGTCAACCGAAAATGCAAGCACAGAACCAGTAGAGAAGGATCTCAGTCAAGACCAGTGCATGTATTCCTCACAAGGCACATTATCTGTGGAAAGCCACGAAATATAAACAGAGCATCATGCAAACAGGAAGGAGCGAAAAATCAAAACCCATCCGAGGAAAAAAATCAGGTAAAATAGAATACAATCACCGGGAGTCAGCCAGCACACGAGGGGTATCCAGGACCATTAGGAAAAATAGAAGGCTCTATTCGACTTTGTCCTTGAAGCGAGCGGGACAACAGGGAAGTCGGGAGGTAACAAGAATCACAAGTTCCCAATCCCGCCAAAAGGACCAATGCGGGAAAAAGCCGACTGCCGAGGCGGGCTTGCCTGTCTGCGGCGCTGTTAAAAAAAGCTAGTAGCGAAGGTCGCGCTCGGGAGTTTCGATCATGCTAGAGAGCGCCGGTGCCACCCAAGGTCGTCGCCCGGGAAAGGGGGGGCCAGCCCGTGTGCTCACACGCTTACCGCATAGATAACGTTTGGCTAAGAGCAAAGATTGGGGCGCCATCCGCGGCTGGGTGGTCAACAAGCGCGGGTGATAACTCTGGAGGGGAAGGGGGGGAGAGCGCGCCAAGGGGCGTGGTGAACGGAATCCTTCCGATCGCTGCCCCGGGCATTATCTCTAAACACGGAGGAATAATGCAAGAACCGATAAGCAGGAGAAAAAAGGGAAACGGGAAACACTGCTCCCAAGGGAGCTCTACAAACCAACCCTGGAACGCCGGGGTGCATCAAACAGCATTTGGAACAGGCAGCGAGTAGGGTTGCTACCCAAAATCGCTTTGCGCGTGACGGAAAATGAGAGATGCTAGGCGGTGAATCGTGGAGATGGACTCACGAACCGCAGTGTCGTGCCGATCATGACAAGGTTGGAAGACGGTGATCGAAGGGCTCTGACGCTGATCGGAGAGAGATTTCGCAAGATACCGCGGAAAAAAGGAAATTAGGTTTGGGGAATAAATCTGTAATGTTCGGTATGTCGAAGGGATGATATGGGCATGATGGGGAAAAGGCCGATAGAAAGGTGCATTTACGAAGAAGGGGGACGATACGCAGCAGCCTTCTATCTCTGATGTATCGCTGTGCCGGTGGGCAAATCACCAGTCGGGGTGTCTGAGGGGGGTTCTGGGGGGTCTGATCTGACCTCTCCCTCTGGTTAGAGAGGGGGAATGGAAAACGGTTGAGGGTACTCGGCGGGAATCGCGAATGGTACAATAATGAAAAAAAATTCCTGGAGAGAAAGCTCTGTGGAGGGCGGGGTTTCTGGAAACCACGCTACCTTGGGCATATTGAGGCGCAAGCATGCCCTCGGATCCTAAAGCGGAGTCGGGGCGTTTTACCTGGATGTTTCACACCGCGTGCAGGAGGCCAGCAAAGTGGAGGCACGAGGGGCGTGAGGTGACAACAGGTTACCCCCAAACGCAGAGGTAAGCCGTAAGACCAGCGAGGGGATTTCATTGACCTTGGATTAGAGGCTGTAACCAAGAGAACCTAAGGTGGTTGGACGTGAACAAAGAAACAAAAAAAAAAAAAAAAAGAAAAATAAAAAGAAAGAAGATCAAAAAAAAAAAAGACAAAAAACAAATCACTAGGGGGAAAGAGAAAAAAAAAAAAAAAAAAGAACTAACAAAAGGAACAAAAAAAAAAAAAAAAAAACACCTCACACACAAAAAGAAAAAAGAAACTCACAATTATTCCAAAAACTAATCTAAAAAAGAAAAAAAATAACAAATCAAAAAAAGCAAGAAAAAAAAAAAAAAACCACTCTACGCAAAAACCAAAAGCAAAACAAAAAAAAGGGAAAAAGAACCCAAAAAACTCACCGATTAAAAAATCATAAAAACAAAAAAGGCGAAATACAAAAAAAAAAAAAAAAAAAAAAATAGTTGCCAAAAATAAAAAAAAAAAAAAAAAGATAGAGGAAAAAAAGACAACGGAAAGAAAGGGAGAAAGGAGGCGCTGTGTGGAATTACGAATCAGGGGGGAGCTGCTGGAAAACCTCGGAGAAGCAACCGTGAAGGCCTCCACATCCAAAACTGCCGGCTATCGCAAGCAAGCAAGTGGAGAAATCTGGCAAAGACGAATACCCAGAGGTCTTGCCAATCTGTTCTAGAGCTGGGCCACCGGGGAAATATGGGGTCCAGTGGGTCGCTTTGTTCTCCTAGGTCTTCAGGATAAAAGGGGGGAAGGCAGAGACGGGCAGCCGGGCGCTGATGGCGTCTTTAGGGTTTTCAGGATCCTGTAAGGACACACAAGGACCGTACCAGGAGGAAAGAACGTACTTGACTACCTAGGTCAGTCTCCTGGGACCGGGACTCGACAATGATACCCGGAAAAGGAAGGATCGTCGGGGAGGGGGCGCCCTCGGGCTCCCAGCCTATTCCTTTCTAGACATACTATTGGGTAAAACCGGAAACAAGCAAAGACTAAGGCAGACGGAGAAGGATGTTTACGGGATCTTTCAAGGCGCTTGTAGAGCGGGCAAAACATGATTCCGCACTCTTAATCCCTTTTGTAACACGGTTTGGGAAACGGAATTAGGGAAGAAAATGGGAAGGGAAAGGGACCAAAATGCCGATGGTGAGAGAAAAACCCGGGAAAAATGCGAACGGGCGCTATCCCGTACAATAGACCAGGCGAGAAAAATAAAAAAAGAGCAAATGGTTTCAACAAGAGGAGATCGGCGGAGAGAAGTCCATCAGGCAACTCCGTGCGCATCACGGGAAAATGGGGGAGACAACAAGATTGAACAGAAAAAAAAGGGACGATATCTCTACGCCCGAGTGGGGAAAATTATAAAAAAAAAAAACGAAGGTTACAAGACGCAAAGGGCGATGGCCAGACCCATGGGCGAACCAAAAGCAAGAACATGGGCAGATGAGGGGCAAGATCCAGCCCCTCGCTCGAGCCTTGCTGAATCAAGAAACCAAAAAACGAAAGGCCTACCATTAATAAAGGTCTCGGAGAGTTCTGAATCCGGGACTCGAGGTCCGTGGAAAAGCTGGAATGGGAAAAATACACAGAAGGTCCCAAAGAAAGGGTATACCTCAGAATACAGGAAGGCAGAATTTT
>Ga0179593_1724702_pt1 | contig 10997 bp, 7 predicted proteins | sample CZODoug2_1_08_16_FD_185931 | JGI IMG/M metagenome (GOLD analysis project Ga0179593, IMG submission 185931) | Vadose zone soil fungal communities from Angelo Coast Range Reserve, California, USA - CZODoug2_1_08_16fungal (PacBio error correction) | ecosystem: Environmental > Terrestrial > Soil >...
AAAAAAGAAAGCGGGCGTACGCATCTAGACGAAAGGGAAAAAAAAAAAAAAAAAATACATAACTTCTCGAGAGTCGGAAAGATTAGAGAAAGGAAGAAAGGTGGAAGAGTCGTCGATTTACCAGAGGGCGACTTCGAAGAGAAGGGGAATTCGCAAGCTGAGGGTCGGGGTCAAAAAAAAAGTCTTTAGGCGTTAACCCTTGAAAAGGGGGAAAAAGTTTCTGGGGAAAAAAGAGTAGAAACCGAGGAAAGAAAGTCCCTCACCAACGGGATGCCTTGCTCTCCGCCTCACTCTAACGGGGAAGAACCATTGGTCTTCCTCTTGCTCCTCTAAAAATACCCCTTATCCGACTTCTCGCTTCTTTTGACACCTGCTTCAGACTGTGGGGACGCGATCGGAGGGAAAAAAACCAGCCCTTTGGAAAAGGGGAGGGCAAGAAGAGGTCATTAGTGCGAAAAAACTTGGACGGGTGCCAGACTACCCCCCCGAGGGGGGACCGAGTCGAACACAAAGGGGGGAAGAAGGTGTATACCAGCTTGAAAAAAGGGAGGTGCTGCTTACTATAAAGCAAAGAAAAGAACAAAAAACAATTTAATGTACGGGATTTACTTTGGAGAGGCGTTTCCTACGAGGAATACTCGACTTTACCCATGAGGTCCAGAGAAGTCCTAGAGGGGAAGCGCTACCAGGTCAGGGAAAAAGGCGGTCTCGACGGAATGGATAACCGGCGGGTTAAGGGATAGCCTCGGGAATGACCATCAAAGCAGGACCATGTCCCCTGCTCAGGGGTAGGACGCGGGTGGAAAGTACTTTGGCAAAGAGAAAATGTCTTCTCCGAGGAAGATGAATTTTGTAACTAATGAAATGAAGATTGGTCATGGGAGAAGGCGTGCGCAGGTTGAAGGGGAGGAAGGGCCTCGCAGCCAAAGCCCATAGGTACCGAAAAAAAATATTTCGGGGGGGAAAAAGGAGAAGCGATTGACGAGGGGAAAAAAAGCGCCGCAGAAAAAAAAAGAAGAAGGGGGGGAACGAGAAATGGATATGGAAAAGAAGGAGAGAGGGAGGGTGAGGTGTAAAGAAGAGTGTGTGAAGGGGGGTACGGAAAGAATAGGAAAGAGAACTACTCCCCTCGGAAAAGAAGGGACTCTTCCCGGAAACGGCTCTTCAAACTCAAACAGAAGAGAAAAGGGGGGGCTCTATCGCCGGGAAAGTGTCCATAAGAGAAGATGCTAAATTCGCTTAATATAGTAGGAGGCTCTTTCTCGAGGGGGGGAGAAAACTTCTCAAGGACGTTGAGTTTTTTTTCGCTCTATAAAGGGAATCTATATGTCTAAAAAGGGTTCCATCCCGGAGAGGAATCGTGAAAACGAAGAGAAGGGAGGCGGAAAAACATTCTCGAGAATAAAGGAGAAATGCTCTCACTTGCTATTGGGAGGGGATCCCTTTCAGTTGGAAAATTTGGGGCCCAGGGTTCAATCAAGGAAGGGAATCACGACCGGCAAGGTTGTTTTGCTTGTGAGATGCTCGATCGCAAGGGAGGAAGAGATTTCTTCCATGGGAGGGGATGTGTTTTGTGGAACCAGCGAGAGTATTCTGCCATCGCAGGAAAGGAGGAAACCGTAACGCATCGGGTTGTGAAGACTCTCTCACAACAAAACGGGGAAAATAAGGGGGGAAGTTAGAAAAAAGGGAAAGAGACGCGCTTGGCGAACGATAATCTCCCAAAAAAAGGCTGTCAGCACGGGAAAGGGAAAATTGCGAGACTGGGAACAAGTCTATGAATTGCAAGGAAAAAAGGAAGGCGCGATCCGTGGGAGGAAAATCCCAACAACCTTCAAAAGAAGAAGAGATTTGCAAGCTGGGAGGAACAATGCAAAGGCCGAGGGTGAACTGCACTGGAAAAGGAAGATATCAAGAGACTCTTTCGCCTAAATTTAAACGAGGCGAGAAGGGGAGGTGTCTCGGGACACGAAATATAAAAGATCGAAAAAAACCCCCTAAATTGAAAGGGAGCCTTTGGTCTGGGATTTCCCGAGAGAGGCACGAGCCGTCGAAAGGAAATAATTGTTGCGCAAAAAGAAACGGGGGAATCGCGGGCGATCGAGAAAACAGGAGTATTTTGCGAGCGGAAGAGTCATATCCTTAGCAAGAGGGGGAAGGATTCAATCTCGGAATAACTAAATCTTGGAGGGAAATGGCCTTTTACAGGGGGTCTTTTTCTGAAATCTCTTATAAGTGAAGGCCCAAAAGGACATTTTCTTTCCTGGGGAAGGGTTCTCCCTAACCGTCCTTAAAACCAACTCAGGGGAGGCAAGTTTCTTTACAAGGTCCCTACTTCCTCCAGAGGTCCTCCTCTCTTGAGAGAGGGGGGGGGGAAACAACCATGAGACGGAAGGGGGGACTTCATCTCGCGGGAGTTCTTGGGGGGAGGGGAAGCGGGGAAGAAGGGACCAAGCCGGTGTCTTCCAGGCGAAAAGTGGTTCAAAAAAGAGGACGGAATCGCGAGGGAAACTTGAGGAAAAAGAACCTCCTGGGGCGAAGATCTTGCTGATAGAAGGGGGGTCGGCAATCCTCGCAGAGTCAAAAAAAGGGAGCGTCGAAGGCCTTTTTTTTTGGGGGGAAAGGGTCCTCAGCCAACCGTCCCTTCCCCCGGGCAAAAGAAGTTGGTGTTAGAGAACGCAAAATCGTGCGCGGCAAAAAAGAAGAGGGAGGGGACCCGAAATCCCGTGCGAGGGGCCTTTTCCCCCTGCTGGAAGTCAGGGGGAAAACAAAAGTCCCGCCATAAACCTCCGCGCAAAAAGGCGAAATAAAGGTAGAGAAAGGAAAAAGATGAGCTCGGAAAAGACAAAAAGGGAAGAACCTTTTAATCGTGAAAAAGGGGGGATGACTCGAGGGGGGGGGAGTCCTTTCTGGAGGGTCCCTGCGGAAGGTTGTTCTCCTGGGGAGAAAGAGAAGAAAGTCTACGGGTTCATCACCTCCTCTCTTTTTTGAAGACAGCGCAAGCGAGCCTAGGCACCTCTCTTAAAGCATTGGAGAAAAAGAAACCGTAAAGAGGGGGCTTCTCGAAGAGTTTCCAAAACGAAGTCTGCGGTCTCGGAGGGAAAAATCGAGGGCTGAAGCCCAGCTCGCGAATCAAGGACAGAGGGCTTAGCAGCGTCCAGAGAAACTATTTTTTAGTCTTTTCCACGCAAACCGAAAGGGGAGGGGCTTCCACCGGAAAGCTTCTCTTTCATCTTTCAGCAGGTTCCTTCCCTTCTCCCCCGGGAGGGTTTGGGGGGGTCATCTCTCTCAACCCCCTGAGGGGGAGTTACCCTTCCGGGGTCGGGAAAAGGAAAGCTTCTCCCTTTCTTCAGCATCGAAAGGTTACTTCTTGGAAAGGTGTGAAGCAAGGGAAAACCCGCCGAAAGGGGTCGAGGTTAATGTGAAGAAGCCAGCTTTTTGCGCGAGGTGTCGAGAAAAGAAAAAAGCCTTCAAAATCTCTGTGGGAAAAAGACTCCTCTGCTGGGAAAAGGAAAGAGCGCGAGAATCCCTGCAGGAGGAAAAAGTTCCCTTCGATTGAGACTCTTTGCTACGGAGTCTTTGGGAAGAAGAACCCCAAGAAAAAATTGAAAGGGCCTCAACCAACTCTATTCGGTAAGGGGCCGCGGGGGGGAGGATATTCAGGGGGATTCTACTTAGAAGATAATGTTTGGGAGAGAAAAAGAATACCTTTCTCCAAAGCTATTCCTCAGTTTTCAGAGAGGCTTAAAGGGAGAGTATTCCTCAAAGCCGTATCGCCTTAAAAGGGGTGACATGTCCTAGGGGAATACCGAGAGAAGAAAAGGGGGGGGGGAATTCGGGTCATATAGGGGGGGACGGTCTCATCAATTCATAGGGGGGCCTCTCACGAAGGGGGGTGGGAGAAAAAGAAGTATGGAGAGGTGAGATCCAGAGGGTTCATCGGGAGGAGTCCATCCAAAAAAAAAGAGAAGAGAAAATTTTGAGGGGGAGATTTCCTTTCCTAAATCATCAATATGAGGGGGACCCATGAGGGTGAGACCCAAAGAGCAGGAGCTTATAGATACTGGAACGAACAAAGCGGGGGGGGAATACACCGGAGGGTGTCCGTTCGTACCTCGGGAAAAGCCACCAAGGCCGCGAGGGCTAAATTAAATAGGAAAGGGCGGAAGAACGAATGACGTCAAGGGAACTAATGCCCGATGGAGGGGGTAAAAAAAGAATCTGCGGCAGCCGGATAGCTAGCGACGGGAAAAGGAGATCGTTTCCACCTGCAGTAACCAATAAAAAAAAGGGGGAGGAAGGCTCTTGCCGCCATCGCGAATGCCTAGAAAAGCAAGCTCTTCACACGAAGCACAGGGGGGGAGAGATCGCGCGCTGAATCGCGGCGTTTCGCGAAAGATCGTTCCTACGCTCGTGAGGAAGAAAAAGGGGGCCGAAAGGGGCAGGCCGAGGGGGGGGGGGGGGGGGGGGGGCGGGGGGGGGGGGGGGGGGGGGGGGGGGGGGGGTTCCTTACGGGTTTTTCCTAGGCATCGCTCTGAATCTCTCTTTCGTACAAGGTTAAAGGGGAGGGCACCATTCTCGCCGGCTCTGAGCATTCATGAAAGAACGGGGGCTTTTTCTAACAGGCCTTTCAATTCCTTTCATTGAAGGGGGGGGAAGAGAAAAATCACTCTATCCCTCTTTCAATCGAGTCCTGGGGGGGGGGTTTTGTATGTCGGATCATTTCGGTTCTTTTCTGGGGTGTTAGGGTGGGGTAGGAGAGTCCCCTAAGGGAAGCCTCCTCCATTCCCTCAGCGCGGAGGACCTTGACGCCAAAGAGGTGTCCTTTTGTTTTTCACCGGGGCTCTTTATTCGGCATCCGCAGAAAAGGGCTTCAACTCGTTACCATCGGGGGTTGGGAGACGGAAAAGAAACGGATGAGGAAAAAGATCCTTCGAACCAGGTCGCTTTTTCCAAAAAAAAAAGGATGAAAAAGCCGGGGGGAAAAATACCACCCGTTTCCACACCAATGAATGGTGGGAGGGAGATTTTGTCCACAGTGGATCTCCTGCTCTCTCGGGCTCAACCAAAAAAAGGCCGAAAGGGGGGGGGTAGATATTGCAACTTGGGAAACCCTTGCAACCGATAAGGAAAATTTATCTTCTCCCTAAATTTCTCTCTTAAATCGGAGATCTCGGAAAAAAAATTTTGCCGAACCTCCGTTGATTTGCACGAGATATCTTCGAGACGAAAGGAATCAGAGGGGGGGGGGAACAAGACTTCCTTATCGGGAGTTTTCCGTCAGGAACCTGAGAAACGTCTGAACGATATCAGGTTTTCCTCTTCCCGAGGGAGACCTGGAAGAAAAGGAGTCTCTCTAAAGAAGCCTTCTTTCGAGGGGAACTTTTAAGAAGAAGGTGGTTGTCGAAAAAGACTCCTTCGGGGGAATTTTTTGCCCAGGAGAGACTAAGAGAAAAGGGAGATATTGTCTTTCATGTTCATACGAATACTTTGGCGGGGGAGAACGTCTATATCTCTCGGGAGGGAAAGGGAGCCGAATTACCATCGGGAAGTCCGTTTACAAGGGGGCGGTACAAGGAGTCACCCCTGGGCTCTCTCGGGGGCCTGAGGGGAGTCTTTTTCAGTTTTTCTCGGGGGCAAAGGGAGGTTCCTCCAATCCCCCCCTAGGAGGACACTATCCTTGAAAAAGGGGGCTGGGTGTGAGAAGGTAGCTTCGCGCAGTTTAGGTCGTCATTTTAAAAGGAAAGGGGGGGAAGTCCTCTTCTGAACGTAATCCTAGCCTCCTTTTTTGGAGGGGGGGACTCTACAAAAGGAAAAGGAACATTCACCGCTGGGAAGGATCCTCCCATGGAGGTAGATAATCGGCAGAAGTTTCAGGTCAAGAAAAAGGAGGAAGGGGGGGGACTGCTCCCCTCATCCTCGTGGAAAAAGGTCCAAGGCTGGATGGCTGACGGGGCGGTCAAGAAGCAGGACCTGTCAACCTAAAGAAAACCCGAGGAAGGGTATCCTCAATGGAGGAAAAGACCAATTCGCGAAAGAGAAGGGGACCGGCTTCTCTCAAGGCATAGGGGGGATAGAGAAGGAACAGAGTGTGGGAATTCCAGAAATAAGAAGGGAAAGGGGGTTCACGCCGGGGGGATCTCTTTTTTTTAGGGGAACCTCATCTTTAGGACTCTTCCCCTCTAGAAAGAGCCACTCTCCCCTTTAGGGGAAAAGAAAAGTAACGCAAAGGGCCCCCCTCCTTAGGGGGAGTTTTCCCTTCATAGGACCTTTCGAAGAGGAGGCGGGTCTCGGGGATCGAGTGCTTTCTCGAGGGGGCCATCTTCGGGATATTCTCGCGAGGGAGGGGGGTATCCTCGTGATCACGGGTACCCGAGAAAAAAAACGGTTCCCAGATAGAACTTCAAGAATGGCGAGGGAAGGGATCGGGAAAGGGGAAGGGCGACCCGGCAATCTCTCTCACAACAACAGGGGAACCTATCTCTATGGACCTGGAAAGGGCCGTGCTTCACGTAATCGCCAGGCTAGACGGCTTGAAGTAAGAAAAAAATGGGAACCGCAAGATCGGGAGGGGTAATGTTTTACGAGGAGCAAGGAAGAGCATCTCCTTGAACTGACGAAAGCCCCGATGGGGGCGGACAAGAAATTCCGTGAAACGCATGAGGGGCAAGTTGAAGGGAGGGCGATTGATCAGAAAAAGTGTTCTCCTTCGGAAAAGCCTCCTCGGAATCGGCGGGGGAAGAAAACCACCTCGGAGTCAGGGGCGTGAAAAAGGGGGAGATTTCTGGCAGGCGGGGAAAAAATGTCCGGAAAAGAAAAAAGACCCGTCTCCGATGCCCTTGCGACCTTGTTTTCCGCGAAGGGGGGGCATCGTCTTCGAAAGGAAACGGAGAAAGAGGAGGGGGGGGGGGGGGGGGGGGGGGGGGGAGGGAGACAAAAGGGAAGGATGGCGGGGACGTTGCTCCGTCCGCCATCCAGAAAGGAGGGTCATAGCAAGGGGGTCGAGGGGGGGGGGGGATGGCCTCGGGGAGACGCGTGGACAACCAACGGAGGAGGAAGGGAATTAATCGTTCTGCTTACGAAAAAACATTCCTGAAAAGGGGCGGGCTAAGGGGGATTCTCTCTTTCCGGAAATCTCTCCTCCTTCTTCTCTCCCCTTAAAAAAACACCCGAGAGAGAGGAAAGAGAAAATTCTTGCACTAACACAAAAAAAATGATCGTTTAAGAAGAATGTTTCCTTTCGGGAAGGGGGGGAGGCTAGGAAGAAGGAAGAAAAAGAATCCCTCTAGAATTCTTCTACTGGGGAAATACTGAAGGAGGGGGTTGGAGGGCATCGTGAATTTGAAAAGATGAAGATTGAGGCGCCTTTCGGTCTCAGGGCGACCGGGAGGGAAAGGACCTCATATCGGAGAACAATTAACGAAGTAGGTTCGCGACGGAAGGGACGCCTTTAGGAAGATTCTATGACTTCACCTGTCCAAGGTTCACCCTGCTCCTAATGCTCTCGACAGATACAAACATTCTCTTGAGGGGGGGACTTCTGCGTCAGACCTCCTTCTCGGAGACTGGGGGAGAAAGCCTTCTCCAAGCTCTGGGTCTTTTTGGGGGGGAGAAGACGGGGAGGACTCTACATCTACTAGGGAATTTCATCCCGGCGTCACCATTCGAGAAAAGAAGGAGAAGATTTCCCAAATTTCTCACTTGAGAGAGGAAATTTCCCCTGGGGTCCTTTGGGTTTCATCACGAAGGACATTTCAAGGAAGAAAGGGACTTTCCTTTTTTTGGGTCCCCTCTCTCTCCTTCTCTCGAGGGGAAACATCTCACTCTCTTGAGGAATCCAGACTAAAAGGGACACCTTTTTTCTTAAGAAAAGCTATTTATTAGGGGGGACGCAAGAATGAGGACGGACCCCTCGGGGTTGTACCGAACGTGCTATCGACAACACAACGGAGGGGGAAAGGCCCTTTCGTGGGGACACCCCTATCCTCTCTTTTCCTAGCGAGAAATCGGCGGGCCCTTTCATCCCCTGTTGGAAGAAGGGGGGGATAGACTGTGAGATAGGGGGGGAGGGCGGGGGATTGGGTTGTCCAAGGGGGTCAAGAAGGGGGGGGATTCCTCGTGAAAGGAACAAGGAAGGGGGGCCATTCGTGTCTTTCGGTAATCTTTCTTTTCAAAAAGGAGAGTCCCCTCCTCTGGGAAAAGGCAGCTGTAAGAAAATCTCAGGAACTTGAAGACGCATGTTCCGAAGAGAAAGAATGGAAAAAAGGGGGGATCCGGATGGCACAACATCATAGCTGGAGGAGACCGGACCAACCCAGTGAAGAGAGAAATCGGGGCGCCTGCCTCCCGCACGAGCAGGCAGAGTAGAAAGAGAAAAAAGTTTTCTCGCAACGCGAATTAGCACCCAGGAGGACCGCAAAACTATGCTTTCCGGGGTTGGGGAGATCTTGCGGTCAGGTTCCTCTCATACGGGGGGGGGAAGATTCTTCCAAGGGGCCTTCCCCGAAAAGGGGTCACTTTTCCTGGCTTTGGGGGGTAGGGGGGGAGGGCTATCCCGTCGATAAGGGTCAGAAACTTCTCCCGATGACCAATCTTCACGGAAGAGAATAACACGGAGGGGCGTAGAACTTCCGGTCTTTTCAAAAGTTTCCTTCTCTCGAGTGAGTTCGGGGGAAGTTATCACTCGTGAAAAATCCCAACCTTTGGAAGGGAAAAGAGATACCGAGGGTAAGGTATCTATCTCTCTTATTTCTCAATCATTATGGGTCCACTTCTATAAGAAAAAGGGGCTGGAGGAAAATGGAAACGTAAGAGTTCAGGGACCCCCCTTCCGGTTGGGGGGGGAGACCGGAGCACAAAAACCTTCCAGGAAGAGATGGTCCTCACCTGTAACATGGGGAAGAAAGACCCACGTCTTCTAAACCGGAAAAGAGGAGGTTCTCCACGGGAATTACACTCCAGGACTATCGGGGAAAAAGTCAGGGGAAATCCGCTCGAGAGGTCTATCGCGGGGGGGCTTAGGGGGGGGACTCAATTTCTCTTAAGATCTTGGAGGATCACGATTCATCTTAGATGAAAAGGGTGAGTTAGGAAGAGGAGTGGTTTGCGAAGGGATCAGCAGTCGAGGGTTCACGAAAAGAAAACGAGGGGAAAGTCGCCGGTCGACTGGCAAATATCGTCGAGTCCCACAAAGGAGGGGAGACTCACGGAACTCAGGTTCGTTCTTCTAAGAGTAAGAGGAAACGATCTCTTCGTGGGAAACTCTTTGGGGGGGGGTAAGAGTCGAGGAGAAGATCTTCTCCCTTAGAGGAAGAAAGGGGGGGAGCACCTCGGAAAGGGAAGCCGAGGGAGGTTTTATCCAATAACTCCTCGGGGGAAAGAAACATGGCTTACATGGGAGAGATTCCGAAAGGGGTACTTTTAATCACGGGGAATTTCCTTCTCACCCTCAGAGATCTCAACCACAACAACGGAGGGGGGGGGATGTAAAATAAAGAGGTCCTTTTCCTTCACGAGGACTGTTCCAGGAAGGGGAGAGAGCCATCTCGGTCTTTACTTAGTTTTCTCATGGGAAGAAAGGGTTTAGAAGGAAAATTTAGCCACCATCTTCGGAGCATCTACCATTTTTTCTCTAGCATAGGAGCGAGAGAACGTCGAGCTTGAGGAAAGAATATCTCTAAAAGTTATGAACTCTGGAAGAAAACTTCCTTCTGGTGGTTCTTCTATGGAAAGGGGGTTGAAGGAAGACGATCTTGCAAGTCGGCGATGTTTCCAGGCACAACTCGATTCAAAGTTGAGGCAAAAAGGGGATGATATTCCACTCTTTAGCCGCGGGAATCACCATACCTGCTCCAGAAGGGAACAGCCGGTAGGGGGAAGGTCTTTTTCCGCTTCTCAAACCCTTCTCCCAGAGTCCGGGGAGGACGCTTCTTTCTTGAGAGGGACTCTAGCTCGTCAGGGAAAAAAAACCGAAAGTGCGGGTAAGTATTAGGAGCAAGCAAGTCCGAATGGGGTCGAAAGAAAGGGGAGCTCTGTTAGCCCCCCTCCCTGGGGGGGTAGAAAACATGGGGGCAGTCGTTGGCTGCGTAACCAAAACATGAAGGCCAGAAGGTGGGACCTTATCGAGGGAAAGGGAAAAATGGAAAGAAAAGGGGAAAGGAGGAAACCATGAGGTCCTGCTGGAGCGCGATCGAGAGGAAGTTCACGAACAAAAAAAGGGTCTCAATGAGGGGGAGGGGGGGGGGGAATTTTTTTTGTCCGGGAACTGCTCAAGAAGCCGCGAGATGAAGGACAAGGGGATATAGGTCAGGGGGAAAGACTTGCTACGGAATTTCTCAAGGGTCGTTAATTTTTTCCCGAAGGGGGAAAAAAGATAGGGGGAGGGCTCCGGTCGGGCTGAACCGGAGAGCTATCGAAAGGCAAAATCCCATATCGGGGACAAAATGAACGAAAGCGGTCCGAAGAGTTGCAATCGCCCAAGAAAGGGGGATCTGAGCCGGAAAAAACCCAAACGCCGCCTCGACAGAAGGTGAAAAGGGGGGAAGCTCTTCCACCCTTCTCGGCGCGCCCCTTCTACGGGGAGGAAGGGGATTCTCTTCTCTCTCAGGGCCCTCCCTTCGAAAAGTGCCTCTCTTTTCCAGTATTCCTTCCTGAAAAGAGCCCTCTCTACTGGGAGGAGTCGAAAAACGAGAAATATAAAATTCTCGCCGCGGAAGAACGCGCCTAGGCGAAGAAGGGGGAGGCTCAGCAAGCGGGAGTTTCGAGAAAGTGCATGTTAAAAAAGGTTCCTTTTTGAGGGGGATGTTACAACATCTTTCATCTATCCTCCTGCCCTTGGGGGGGGGATGTTTGTCTTGTCGGAAGGAATAAAAAAAGAAACTTTGGACCCCCTCTCAGAAAGAGAGCCATTCTCGTCATGGGGGGGGGGGACGGGGTGACAGGCATGCGGAAGGTGGACGGGGAAGGGCGGAGGAAACCTTACCATCTTGGATTCCCGA
>Ga0179593_1264693_pt1 | contig 10996 bp, 14 predicted proteins | sample CZODoug2_1_08_16_FD_185931 | JGI IMG/M metagenome (GOLD analysis project Ga0179593, IMG submission 185931) | Vadose zone soil fungal communities from Angelo Coast Range Reserve, California, USA - CZODoug2_1_08_16fungal (PacBio error correction) | ecosystem: Environmental > Terrestrial > Soil >...
AATCGGAGGAAACTCTCACTATGAGGGGAACAAGCGGGGGGGAAAGGAAAAAAGAACAGAACTGTCGTTGACGAGATTCACGCCCCTTATTACCAATTAACTTAATCGCCGAGGGGAAGGGGACGGATAGGGCAATGAAGGACTCGTTACGCCCTTGATAAGAGATATCAAAAAGCGAAAAAGGGCGGGGGTGAGATTTCACGAGAACTGAATTGCCAGAAACAATAGTGTCGCGGAAGGGTTCAGCAAGAACTTAGGAAACAGAGTCTAGGGGGGCTGAGTATGCTAGGGGTTTACAAGACATCATGATGGGCAAGGAGGATGGCCAGGCACAAACGAAGCGTCTGGAGAGGAAAAATCGCAACGGAAGGGAAAAACGGAAAAAAGGACGAGAATCGGGGGGAGAAGAGGGAAGGGGGTGTTTACTAACAGTAGCTTGGGAAGAGATTTAGGAAGGATGGGCAAAAAACTTCTGGTACTCCATACTATACAGGGCGGATGTAAAGCACACGATCGGCCTGGGCGTGAAGCCAGGCGTTGAAGAAAAAAATCGAGACTTGTTCTCCTGCGACGGGAAATGCGAGGGAGAGAGTCGGTCTGCAATTACGGGCAGCTGTCGCAAGTCGAGGTTGTTTGGAAGCTTGATGGGACCCAAATCGTGGTGCAAAGGAAGGAAGACTAGGTTCGACCCATTTTTTGGGGGGATAGAAAAAATCAAGCGAGGAACGTAGGGAGATTTACTAAACCAGGAATCTGGTTACAGCCGCGCGAAATACGGAAGGGGAGGGGGAGTGCTAGGACAAAGACCGGCAAAGGAGGGAAAAAAGGGTGAAAGGAACACTCAAACAAATAAGCTCTACAAGAATCTTAATAACGGGAAAATTTAGAGATGGTGCAACGAGGCGGGGGTTGTGGGGGCATGAAGGACCGAAGAAAGGCAAAAGAACCTAATGGAAGTACTTGGGACGAATCGAGAGTAGGCAACCCGGAATTTCAAGCACCATGGAAAAAAAATGATCGGAATCTATCAGGGGGCAAGGGTTAAGACGTAAAAATGTCTCGTGGTCCGCATGGCAAAGGCAAGGGAGGAAAAAAAAAAGACGACTAGGCAGGAGGGCGGCAACTTGGTTTAGAGGAGGCTAAGCGATCTCGACGAAACGAAAAAATGGACAAATTAAAACCTGGCTCAGAGTCAGGGGATGTCGCTAGCCCACCAAAACGCACCTTGCTTTCATCAAGACGGGAAAGTGTAAAGAACGGACGGCATTCGGGAGGGCGTAACATCCCCAATAGGCCAGGGGGGAATAAGGCGAGAGTTAAAGCGATTTCCGAGACAGACTGATGACAACAAACAGCGGGCACCGCCGAAATAATCGCAACGAAAATCAAAAAGAAAGCGCAGGAGTCGATTCCACAGCAAGGGTATAATCACATCGCGAAGAAAGAGGGAAAGAGGGGGGGAGAAAAAGGGGTTTTGACTAAGAGGCTGATCCATCCAGGCCTGCAGTCAAGCAAAGGCTGTCGCAGCGGTGGGACTCTCACTTTGGGGGGAGGGGCCAACGAGACAAGATTGGGACGAGGTGAAAGCTGGCTAAATAAGAAGGAAAGAAATAGGGCAGACGGAACGCAGATCAAGGCAAAGTAAATAAATAATGGGCCGGTCCCGCTTTCGAGAACTTTCGCGTTAGGGTGGTATGGTGAAAACACATATAAAAACGATCCCTATATGCTTGACATGAAAACGAAGAGAAAACCAAAGACACAACAAGAAATCGGCGTCGATGTGCACAACATCCGGCCGCGGGGGGGTAGAGAGTCGAGAGCGCTCGGAAGGGGGAAGAAATCAAACGCGGTTGGGTCGCGTGCAAGCTTGGTGGCAATAGACGAAAGCGAAGGTTATTTGGGGTCCGGCTGCCCAACAACCATACCTTCCGGTATAGGGGGGGTGTTTCCCGGGGCGGTCAAGGCAAGAGAGGAAAAGGTTGACTAAAAAAGTTAACTTGGCTGGACGCTCAAAGCGGGGACGGGTCGTCAACTGTCGGGCAGTGTTGGGCTGGTTATCGCACACTCAACCGGGACCGGAAAGTGGCGGGTACGCGCAAAGACCCTTGGGGGGGGCGCGAATACGGGCGCAGAGGGGCTCGCATCCGCGCGTGGGGGAAAAAAAAGGCAACAGGGCGGGGCTGTCTCGGGAAGGTATTAGCGAACAAGGGCGAGAGTGCCACAAGAGAACATGGTGGTCGCGCGGAATCACCAAGGAAGAAATGCAAAAATCGACTCAAGTGATACAAAGGCCCCTCTTCTTCCATGTACTTCTAAGGCGAAAGAGAAATCAAAAAAAAAAAAGGAGAGGATAAGGGAAGATTCTCCAGTCGCCGTCAGGTAATGCAAAATTTGGCGGATTCTCACGGGAAAGGGCCTTCTCCAGGCGAAAGGACGCGAAACCATGCAGCCGTGGCAATCGAAATGGGAACGAACACCCTACAAGAAAATAGGGAGGAACCACAGCTGGCAGATGCGTCCCAGGAAGAAAAGGAGCGATCCCTCTAGGGGGAACGAAATGCGCTCAAAGCGAAGTGTCGCGTGAAAGCCGGGGAAAGGAAGGTGAGTTAAAGGGAAATCAACAAGAAAACAATGAGGCCAAGAAAGGAAAGTCAAAACGCGGGAAGGAAGGAGGGGGGGAGAGCCACTTTCATTCCAGAGGAGAAGGAGGAAGAAACAAAAAGGTCTCAAATGCCTACCGAAAAAGTGAAAAACAACAAAAAAAAGACAAAGGTGTGGGTAAATTACACAAAACTCGCTGGAGGAAAAAAAAAAGGGCTGCTCAGAAAAAAGGCCATTCCGGGCTATTCTCAAATAGAATCGAAAAGAAACCGCTACAAAAAATGACGGCCGGAGCCGCAAAAATCGAGTGGGCTTGGTGAAGACCTAGGAAGGGGAGGAAAAAATCCTAGCAGGAGGGGAGATTTGGGGCGTGGTTAATATCTAGTGGTGAAAGTCCCACATAAAAAAAGTAATTAGAAAAGCGGGTAAGACCGGCAAGGGGGAAGGGGAAGTTCTGGGCCGATTTCCTGGCTTACATAGGGGGAATTCTGAAGGGGTAGGGCGAAGCTTGGAAAACGCGAAGGGTGAATTCGCCACTTGTCTCGGGGGCAACAAATCAAAAGGGCGGCAATCAGAGTGGAAAATAGATGACGGAATTCACCATTTTCTGTGGGAAAGGAAACTACGTAGAAAAGTCGCAAACACGCCGACGAGTAATAGGGGGAGGGGAGTTGATGCGTACAGGAGGGAAACTGCGATGTCCCAGTGGAGCGTTGAGTAGAGGAAGGAAAAAGCTGTTATGGGGAGGAAAGGATCCAAGGTCGCCTATCGCGGGGGGGGAAGGAGAAAACAAACGCGGGCGGAAGGGGGGCGGGGAAGAAAAAACATTTGTACGCGACGATGGAAAAGACAGCAGGACAAGAAAAAGTTTCGGTTGGGGCTTGCCGAATGGGACAGGGGGAAATATGTAAACCGGTTTAAACCAAGAAGGTAATTGGCGAGGCGAGATCGAGGGAGGACACCCATCTGAGAAAAACAAAAAAACGAAACGCAAGAAGACGAGCGTATGAGGGAAGCGATGCCGGGGGAAACGCGCGGAAAAACGGGGAAGGGCGGTCCCGGACGCACCGCGAATACCAGGGATCATCTCAGGGTGAAAAGGAAAGGTTGGGGGCAGTAAGGGATCTTCTGGCTAAAGGAGGAAACAGGCTAGGGCAACCATTCCGGACGCGCCTTGGCTCGGGACTGTTAACAAGGGGCACATAGGCTAAAATTTACCGTGTACGAAAAGAGAGGGGGGTCGGCATTGGGGGGGATTGGTCATTTTCCCACAGAATAGGGACAAGACCTAAAGGTAGGGGTACATCGCCACAAAAGAATGTTCGAGAAAGGGAAACAAAGGATTCCGAGGGGGAAAACATCCTCGAAGGGGCCCTGCAGCAAATCTTGTGAACTAGCCAAACGTTTAGAAAAAAGAATTTAGCTTAAGGGTGGGCAAAGGTTGGGTAACATCAAGGCTGCAAAAAAAAAGCAGAGAGCAAAAGCGAAAAGATGGAAAAAATTCGCGTCTCGAATCGGGGTCAGGAAACCAGATCGCGGAGTTTGAGCAAAGCCTGGGGGTGCGCCACCCACAGAAGCGACGGTCGCTTGGTCCAAAGAAAGTACGGTTGGAAGTATTGCGAACAGCCCGGGGGGGGGGGGACCAAAAAATCCCTAAAATAGAAGAAAACCGGAAAGGGTTGGGTATTCACCTAGAGGACGCCAATGAAGGGAACATGAGCGACATCTGGCAAGAAATGTTTTCCAAAAAGGTCAAGGGAGGGGCCGTTGGCGATGTTTTTTAGATCCCGAGTTGGGAAGGAGACGGTGGGCCGGGCCAGAAAAGACAAGGGACGGGGTAGTCCAGCCAGAAGCGTCATATAAAGGCTCAAAGAGCACTGGCGTTTCACCGGAAGTATCTGTTGACGACCCGCCGTAAGAAACGCCAAAGAGGGGGGAGGGAAAAGAAGCAACCAGTGCTCGGTGAAAGCAGCAAACAAGGGGCGCAGTGAGGAGCGGTTAAGAAAAGAGCGTCATGGGCGCTAGGTGAAAGAAAAAAAGGACAAATAAGATTAAAAAGGGAAAAAATCCGGGCGATCGCGTAAACGACCTGAAGCCGGAGGGGGGATTAAAAGGTCCATAATATTTGAGATGACTAAAAACAGGTAAGAAAGATCAACCACAAAAAGAGGGAGGGGAGAAGAAGAAAAAACCGGGGGGAGGGAACCCTCAAATATGTGGGACAGTTCACTGTTAGAACAATAATGGAAAGGAGGGGAATATTAAAGAAAAGGGAAGGGGGGGAAACGTGAACCGGACTCGAGGAAATGAGTTCTGGAGCTAGGGGGGCAACTGCAGGAACTCAGGGGGGGGGGAAGTTCTTTCACCACTAAAAAGAACCTCTACTCCACTGCCAAGAAGTAGGTTGGGGAGAAGTCAAATAGCACGAGGCGGACGTCCGACTACATAATTGAAAGGTACAGGTGAAGCTAGGCCGGAAAAAAGAGGAAGAATGGAACGCCTTGCAGGGGGGACGCGGAGGGATGGAACGACGGAGGTCAGGGGATTGATTGCCGGCCACAAACCGGCTCCTCAAAAAGCGGACTATAAAAAGAGCAACGGCACGTTCACTGAAACGAAGCGAGGTAAGGGATGTCTAGGGGGCCAATGGAGATTCAAAGGGACCAGGGTGAAGAAAAGACTGGCTTTCCGATTGTGCGGTGGCCAAAAAAAGGTGAAGTCTAACGGGCAAAGGACAGTTTCGGGGAAGTCACGCACAGCACTGGGAACTGAAACTTTGAGCAACAGAAGCTGGGGTCGACTAAGGATCGCGACGGCCAAGACGATCTCTTCTTAGCAAGGTAAAACTGTTCACAATAGGGGTGTGCAGCCTTAAACCAATACAGGGGGACCGAAAGAAGCCTATCGTTCTACAAAACGTGGTTGGCATGTCAAGAATTGCAAACCTTCGAGATGTTACTAAATACGCGAAAAAAACGGAAATCTTTGAAGAGAAGACTCCTGAGCGTTCGCTGACTCGAGCCGAGTGGAACGATTTTACTGGGGCAACAATGAAACACGAACACTCTACGATAGGAGAGGTAAATGGAGAAGAGGTGCAAGTGGTTTGTCACAACAAGCATTCGACTAGTCCGAATAAAAAGGTGGGAATTAGAGAAGGAAGGGGAAGGCCCGCATTGGGCCTAGGCCAAGGGAGGAACAACGAATAGAACCGGACTCTAGAGCCCTTATCAAGAAAGAGGACTAGGTCTCGAATTGCCGCGTGTTAGGAAGAGCTCACAAGATACGCTGGGCGAGGGGGGCTGAGAAATTTTATCTATCAGGGGGGTGGGAAAACTAAAACAGCTCGCCGGAATGACAGGAGGAAAAAAAGGTTCGCAGCACGTCAATGTCGAAAAACACGAAAGTTCTGATCACAGGGAAAAAAAGCCAAATTTCGAGGGAGAGGAGACCAAAAAGTCGTCCTCTGGTTGGCGTAAGGAGGGTTGGACTAAGGCGACCATTACTCAATCATGAAAACCTAACAAGGGCCCCGCCTAATTAGGAGAAACGATCAACTCCGAATAGGGGAGAGTGGAGAGTAAACCTCAGCTGTAAAGAGAAAAGAACGCGAAAACGGAGCGTGGGAGGGGGGAATTACCGAGGCCTGAAAATAAGAAAAGGGGGGGGAAAAAAAAAGGCTCAAGCTATCTGGACCTCCGAAAGAATCGAGAAAAAGGTGGAAGTGGGGCCACGTCTACAAGAGTGACAACATGCAAAGAGTGGGAAAAGGAGAAAGAAGAATCAAGAAGCATTTCGCCAGAAGAAAGAGCAACAACAGAAAATCAAGGCTTGCAAGCCCTTATAAGGAGGAAGTTATTGTGGATTTTGAACCACCAAGAGGAAAACAAAGACGCGGCAAAAGTCTTTAGTTCAAGAAGAGGGCACGGAGGAACAACAAAAAGAAACTCGCGTCACTAGGAAAAAAGCGTAAGGAGGGGGGTTGGCGGATTCGGGGGGGGGAAGCGCTCGAGAAAGTGGAGAGACCTCAGGGATGTGCGCTTGCGCGATGGTTGGGGACTCGCAGCAATCGGGGTCCGGGTGGTTTGTACGGCTTCCAATCCCGAAAAGAACCGGTATCTTGTGGTGGTTCAACGTTGAACTGTCGGTTAATCAAAGAAGGTTGCTTCCCGAGAATCCGGGATGATGAAAGGGGGGAAAGAGCCGCTCGCCGAGATCTCTGGGGGGGGCCTTGGTGGGAGTTGCGTTTGATTGGTTTGATAAACGGGAAACTCCAACCTTCTGAAAAACCGGGGAGGGACGCACATAGCCCTTGGGGGGGAAGACTCAAAAAACTGGCGGTCGCCACAATCTTTCGCCTACAAGCTGAAGGGGGGACATGCGGACAGGGGGAGTAAAATTTTGGGGCGGGGGAAGAAAAAAATCCACAGCGATTTGAAAAACTCGTGTAAAAGGTGGGAGAGAGAGTCGCCGTAGAAATCCACGTTCAGGAAAGGGGAACCTCGCTTCACATGGAACTCGAAGGAGAATCTCTAAAAAAAAGTGGAGGAAGGGAAGAGAAGTTAGGAAGGAGAAGAAAACCAGAATCCGAGGCATCGGATCGATTGAGGGAGGGGAGTCTCCAGCGACTTCGCGCGACCAAAGCTTGACCAAGCCATGGATCCACCAAAAAAACCAACCTAGCAAAAAAGACTGCAATCAACCCCGGAAAGAAGGGGGGGATTGACCTGAGCCCGGGAGGGCGGCCACGCGGTGTTAAAATGTATCCTATCACACCAATGGCGAGGGGGAGCTGAAACAAGGGGGGGGAAGACGGTGATAGTGCCAAATCGAGACACTTCTGCACAAGAAAAAAGAATCCAACTCGGCGAGGCGGAGAACAGAAAGTGAAATAAAACATCAAAAAAAAGAGAAGAGCACGTGAAAACACTACAGAAGTGATTGTGGAGTATTAAAGCCAGTACAAAAATCTGGGAAGAAGGGAAAAAAAAAAGCTGCGAAAGCGCAAAAGGGAGCATTCCGGGGAGAAATCTCCTAGCGCGCAGACTCACAGTAAAAATGAGGGCCGATTTGTGTAAAAAGACTGAACGAGGTTGGGGGGGGGGAAGCCGGTGAGAGAAGTAAATCTAGCTAAAATTGGGGCGGTGATAGAGAGTGGGGTGAAAAAATCCCCAAGAACAAAGTAATGATATGGAGGAGGGAGGAAAGGAACTATTTTCTGTGCATTGGAGAAGGGTAGGGGCCACATATGATACTTCTAGGTTCGCTCAAGATGAGAAACTCGCTTCATTCCTTCTCATCAAAAAGAAAAAAAGGGGGGGAGCGGAATTCCGATTGGGCTACAGGAATTTAGCCGTTGGCACCAAGTGGGTTGTCTCAGCCAGAAAAAACTAGCGCAACCCCAGGGAACCTATGGCGAGAGATTTATTAGTAACCAAGTGAATCGAATACTGAAAGATTCAAGGGGGGGATCGTTCGATATAGAATAGCGTGCCCTTTGATGGGTAGCAGGATGTAACAGGGGACGCCACATCGCGGAGGGGAAGACGTACAAAAACCGGGTCGTGGGGGGGGGAGGAAGAAGCCGCCATCCGATGGGCCGCGAAGGATTGCTTGAAGAGGTTAAAAGGGGGGGCGAGCCCGCAAGGGGAAACAAAAAAGTGAATTAGAAGGGGTCCCTCAATGTTTCCAATTGGGCTACGATTAGCGAGAGGAAAAGGCAAGAAAGGCGCAACCAAGCCTAGCGTAGGGGGAGAAGGCCGACAAATCTTAAATCAGGTACGTAATCCAGACGAAAAAAGAAGAGTACCGGGAGAATCGAGGTGGGTCAATTGGTTATGCAATGCCGGTCGTGAAGGGAAAGGATAAGAAGTCGGCAAGGTGGGTTTTCGGTCTAGGGGAAAGGAAGGCAGACGGGGGAGGACAGTGACCTTCTTTGCTTACAGCCAAAACCAGAATCAGTAGGGCGGGAGAAGGGGGGGGAAAATAAAGAAAGGTAAATTAATGGGGGAGGGTAATGAAAGAGGAAGGACGGGGGGGGAGGATAAGGGGATGGGGGAGTTATAGGGAGGTAAGAAAGCGGAAGGGGATAAGATGAGGATAAGGAGAAGACAAGAGGATGGTGGAAAGGTGGAGGGGGGTAAGGAGAAGGAACGGGTAGAGGGGAGTAGTGAGAGTGCAGGCATGAATGAGGGGGGGGGGAAGAAAAACGGGGTAAGGGGGGGAGGGGGGAGGGGGGAGATGAGAAGGTGGGGGAGAGGGGGGTGAAGGGAGCGGTGAAAGGAAGAGGGTAGGCGGTACGTAGATCGGGGGCGAGAGGTGTGGGTGGGGAATTAAGGTAGTAGGATAAAAGAAGTGGAGGTAGGGTGGGTGGAGAAGATAGTAAGGGGGGGAAAGAAAGAGGGGTTGGTAGGAGTAGGGGGGGTATGAAGAAGAGAAAAGGAGGAGGAGGGGAGTGGGGGGAGAAGGAGAGAGGAAGGAGGTGGGGATAGTGGAGGAGGGAGGGGGGGAGGGCGGGTGATGAAATGGATACGGGGTAAGTGAATAGGGGTGAAAAAACAAGGGGAGGTTGGGAAGGGACGTGGAAAAATGAAGGTGGGGAAAGGGGAGTGTAAAAGGAGGGGTGGGTTGACAAAGAGATGGAAGGGGGGGGAGGGAGAAGGAGAGGGAGTGGGGAAGGGAGAAGGGGGGAAAGAGGGAAAGATGAGAGAGAAGAAGTGGGCGGGAGAAAGGAAGAGGGTGGTGAAGCATGAGTGGAGATGACACATGAGAGGGTAGGGAGGGCGTGATGTAAGAAGATAAAGAAGCAGGGGGGGGTTAGGATGGAAGGGTAAGGGACTGAGAGGGAAGGGGCGGAGGGGGGAAGGTGAGAGAGGTGAGATGATAGTAGGGGAAGGGAGATGGAGGGACAAGAGGGAAAGAGAAGGTGGAGAGAGGGGAGTAGGGATGGAGTAGGGAGAAAAATGGGGGACGAAGGGGGGGTGGCAAACTTGGAGGAGGGAGGGGGTCGAGGTGGCAGAAAGGGGGAAGAGGAGGAGTGAGATAGGGGGAGGAAGGAAGGAGGTAGGGGCATGGCGAGGGGACTGAGGGGTAGACGGGAAGGTAACGTAGGCTGGGGAGGTAAGAAGGGGATAGGAGGGTATGGATGAAAAACGGGGAGTTGATGGGGGAAGAGGGGCAAAAAGGGAAAAGGGAGAATAAGAGTGAGTAGATCGGAGATTGCGAGAAGACACTTGGGGGAAGGTGGGAAGAGGAGAGGGGAGGAGGGAAAGGGGGAGGGAGAAGGGGTATGGGAAAGAGAGATAGGAGAAGAGGAAGAGAATGGGGGTAGATAGGGGAGAAAAGGGAAATCGGAACTGGGGAAGGATAAAGAGGGGCAGGGGATGGCGGGTGAGGGGGGTAGAGTGGGAGGGAGCGGGTGAGGGAGGGAGCGAAGAAAGGGAGGGGAGAGGGGGAAGTCTAAAAAGTGGGGGCATACGAGGAGGGGAGACGGAGAGGAAAAGGCGGGATAGGGAGTGAGCCACATCTCTAAGTTCCCTTTCATCCTCGAGGGAGGGGGTAGAGAGGTTTGTTGCGTTTCATTTCAACCATAAAGACGGAAAGCCTCCATAAAGTCAAAAAAAAGCGACTGCCTAAGAGGGAAGGAAAAGGGTGGTCAAAGGAGTCGAATAAAAGCCTGAAGTGCAAGAGACCTCGAGGTGAAAAATACACTTGTCGAAAAACTAAACGGTGGGGGGGAAAGAAAAAGAGCCAAAATGGAAAGAACGTAGGGGGAAGAAAGAAAATAAGGGAGGAATCTAGGACAAACCAAAGAGGGGAGGGAGTGCGCAAAGCCGGCGAACCAACAGGCAACTTTCTCGTTGGCTCCATAAACAGTCCTTGCAAGGGAGGGGAGGAAAATGGCCAAAAAAGATCGGGGAAAGACCGGGGGGCATGTTGGTTAAAAAGGGCACCCATGCCGGAATCTCGAAGCGAGCCTGCTACTTTTGTTAACAGTAAAAGTGACGCCGTGACGATGGGGGGAAAGAGAGCCGCCGAGGTGGAGAGGAGGGAAAAAACTGGTGGGGTGAAAAAAATCATCCCATTGAAAGCAGAGGGGTCTTGAGCAAAAAGCGTCCAGAAGGAGACGCCCTCGAATTGCGGAAAAGGAAGGACTCCAACCAGCGCCAATAGTGCTGGAAAGGAAAAAAGAACCGGAGCGGTGACATCCCAAACAGAAAGGCTTGAGCAGCTAGGCAATTAATGGGGGGGAAAGGAAAAAGAGGTAAGGCATTCCGGCCTGAAAATAAGGCAGGACAAGGAATGGTCCCACAATCTGCAAGCGAGTTAAACTACCAGGAAGACGGGGGTCTGGGGAAAGTACCCCAGCGTGTAAAATATGCGCACAACACGT
>Ga0179593_1306486_pt1 | contig 10996 bp, 13 predicted proteins | sample CZODoug2_1_08_16_FD_185931 | JGI IMG/M metagenome (GOLD analysis project Ga0179593, IMG submission 185931) | Vadose zone soil fungal communities from Angelo Coast Range Reserve, California, USA - CZODoug2_1_08_16fungal (PacBio error correction) | ecosystem: Environmental > Terrestrial > Soil >...
CTAAAACCATGGCAGAAATTACAGAACGAACGGTTGCAAAAACGAATCACGGAGTTAAGAGTACGAAAGTGAAACTTTCAGTAAGGAGGGGAGTAAGAGCGTGGAGCCGATCAAGAACATCTGAAAGTGGCACCCGGCGTGGGGGGGGACACCAATTGCAAAAAATTGGCAATTCGCGTCAAATGCGAGAGAGGGAAAAAAAGTGAGAGTGTACAAAAAAAGGGCAATCTATGAATTCGTGATAGGGGCGTCCTACATGAGGGCACAAGGGGGTTAAAATGGGGGGGAGGGGGGTAGGGGCAAAACAAGACACTATTAGAGGCAGAGACAAAAGGAAAATCCTTAGCGTTCGGGAAGCGGGCTCAGGGAATGGAAGGAACTTCCTCGAGTGAACGAAAAAAGGAAGGTACTAGCTTGCCATACGGGCGCCCTCAACCAAGTTCTAGGCCATACAGGATCAATGCCAAAAAGAAAAAGGGGGGAAACAGTATGAAACAGAAAAAAAAAGACCGGTCCCCATGAGCAAAGGAGGCTAAGACCTCGTACGTTACAGAAAGGGGGGAAAGGGGTAATGTTGGGAATTCAGCAGTTGTGGGACAAAAATGTGGTGTTGGTCCCCAGCAATCAAAGGGAAACCACCTTCGAGGTCAAACAGGGTTATGGCGCTATAAAAAAACCATCAGGGTGGAACTTTGGGTAAGGTCATTCAAAGGGGAGAAAGGGGGGGATTGACTTAGGAAACAGTGCAGCAGGCCGGAAGGAGGACGGGGCTAAAGGGAATGGGGACAGCGAGTGGGGAGAAAGGAGGAAAGACGGAAAAGGAATTTTTGTAATCATCTTGCAGAAGAAGGGGCTTTGAATTATCCGCAAGTTTATGAACACCGAAAAAGGGGAAAAAAAATGGAAAAAGGGACGGGGGGTTCCAAAAGTGGGCGAACGGTGCATTGGGGGGGTGAAGAAGTTTCAGGGACAAAAACTGTGCTCATATTCGTGAAGGGCAAAAAGATGAGAAGGGGGGGAGAGGAAAATCGAAGCAGAGCCAAGAATTGTAATTGTACCGAGATAGAAAACCGCAAAGGTGAAAGGGGAAGGGCTAGAAGCGGGGGGAGAGAAGAGAGGATTCAGGCATTCAAGGAGCCGGGGCAAGCGGGACTAGATCAAAACCACAGTCATACGGACATTGGCCACACTAATAACGAAGTAGGTTAATAAGGAAAAAAAGGGGGGGAAAAGAGAGGTGCTGGGTATAATGAAAATTGGGCTGGGTCAGACCTTCCCTTGACAGAAATGTGTGACATTCGGAAAGTGTGGGGAAAAAAAAGTTGGGAGAGCGGGAAAGGGGATAACGACTGCCAAAACATACCTTTCCATTAATCCGGTGACTTTGTCCCATCAATGTGACTCGCCGAAGAGCGAAGGAAGGAAGAGGCAAAAAAAAATGGATCGGAAGAGGATCAAGAAGTGAGGGGAAGGCTGAGATAAGGGGGGGTATATTGGGGGGATGTCTCGGCGAACGGAGCGTAAGGCGAAACAATACGAGTATTCATGTTCAAATCCCAGGAGGCGAATTAGAAAAAAATGTGTTAAAGGAAGGATCGAGAAAGCAAGAAGCAAAAAAGGGGAGGTCCGCGGGACAAAAAGGTACAACGTCAGTCGAGCAAAGGCCGCAGTTACTATGCTTAGACAGTTAGAAAAATACGGCAAATAAAAATATTCAAGTGAATAACTCATAGGATATGAGTAGTGAGGGGAAAAAGGGTACTACTGAAATTAGGCAACACTGGGTCAATGGGGGGGTGACATCGGAGTTAAAGACACGTCTTTTCCTCTTCTGCGACAAGGTACTTAGAAAGCCAAAAACAGAAAGAAACAGGGACAAAAAAAAACGGAGTGGAGGATGAAAAGAGAGAGTCTGAGAGCTGGGGTTGTGCCTCAGACATTGGCGAAGAAAAGAAAAAACGCAGTGGAGTACATTGATTTCAAAAAATGATGGGACCCATTGGTACCTGGGGATACAATAAATTGGGGAGAAGGAAACGGGAAAGAATACTCATCTGCGGGAGGCGTTAGGGAATGGGGAAGTTGGGGCTGGCCCAACAGGATACAGAGAGTGATAATTGGGATGGTCGCCTGTAATGTGACCTGAAGGGGGCCCCCTTCGACCTTCCGTGTTGGGGAGGGGATAAGGCTTGAGAACAAAACACAGGTGGGGGAGAGTCATATCAATGGGGACAATATAGGATGTCCATCCGAGGAGACGGAAGAGAACGAAAGGAGGAGGAAAAAAAAGAGGAAGGAAAACGCCAGCAAAAAAGCAGGGTTCAGGACCATCCCAAATGGGCATCATTATCGTATCGAGCTCGAAGGAAAGGCACCATTGAACTGGGAAAAGAAGAAGGGAATTAATGGAAAGGGAGGGTGGGGTTGGGCGATACAATGTAATGGAAAGAGACATATTTGCCCAGGGGGAACTCCTAGAAGGGCCTCGACATGGCGGGGAAAAGGGAGGTCTGAAAGGAGGAAGGGGGAGGAGAAAAAGTGAAATTTTAGCGTAAGCCACTAATGAGTTTGAGTAGGGTGGGATGTGAACAGTGACTGTGTGAGGAAGACTTCTAGAAAGAGGGAGGCCGTAAGGACTGTGAAAAGGGTCTCGAAAACACGAAGTAACGGGATCACCCGGGCAAAGGTCTGATATCTCCTTGGTCAACTTAAAAGAGGGGAGTCAGTAAAAGGTAAAGTAAGGACGAAAAGACGGGCAGGGACGAGATGAGTACACAGGTATTTGGGGGACATTGAAACGTAGAAAAGAAAAAAAGCTGTTACGAGATCGACAAAAAACGAATAAATTGTGGCTTCAGTTAGGAACTTGGAAAAACTGCCAGATAAATGCAAAGACTCGAGAGATAGGGGGAAGGAAGGAAAAAACGAAAATGAGGGGGGGCTACTAAATAAAGCATAACCACATAGTCTGCCATGCACAGTAGAAAGCAGGAAGCCAGTCTGCCGGATGCGTATATACGTTCCATCCAGGAGGAAGGAGACCTGAAAAAGGGAAGAACGGGCTGGCGGACGAACCTGAACCGGGGAAGGGACGAAAAGTCGGGGCAAGGACCAAACAACAGGTACACAATCTCTAATTGAACAAGGCCAAGGGACAGCTAGGCACGCCGGTAAGGCTAGCGAAGGGGCGAATTGGAAAGAAAGGGTTTGGGTATAACCTTTGGAACAAATCCCCTTAAATGAAATTCAGGGAAGATCCGTGGGGGGGCACATCTGAACATTGGTGCAGGACAAAATCGTAGGGGGAGGCGTACCAAAAAAAGGTGCGTCAAAATAGGCAGGTGCCAATAAAAAAAAGGCAAGTGGGAAGAATTCGAATAAGGGGGGGAATGGGAGGAAGAACTGGCTTGGGTTGAAGCGGTAAAAAAAAAAAACCGCAAGATAACTCAAAATTGTGAAAGGAGCATGCTGGGAGCTATTCACAAGAATAGAATCGCTTAGGGGTAAAAAACAAGACTCAAGATGATGCAGTTCTCGAGTGCCAAAGGGGAAATTGGGTTCCAACACCGGTCGTGGCCTTTGGGTCGAGGGGAAGAAGCGTCAAACGAACTGCAAAGAGAAGAAAAAAAGACCTGCCGACTGAAGGACAAAAAGGAGCAGGGCAACCGTTGTTGGGCATGGTACTATGCCAGGGATCATAGCTAGCAAACCCAAAGGGAGGAAGAAGGTGAGAAAAGACAGCTAGGAATACCAACCCACGGGTTGCCAAGCAAGAGCATACTTATGGGGGGGCATAGAATCAGTTTTGCAGTAATAAGTCAAAAGGGAGAAAAGGAAAACGCCAATGCGAAAAAAGTGCACGGTAGGGTGGGGAACGCGCAATTGAAGTGGGAAAGTGAACAAGAAAGATCTCGAGTTAGAAGATTGTCCACCACGGGAAAAAAAAAAGGGGATAATGAGGGGGAAGTTCTCTCCCATGAGAAATCACATTTATTATTATGGAGGAAGATGCCCAGCCGAGAGGGGGCCTCCATGAAAGAAGGAGGGAGAGAACTGTGGGGGGCAGCAAGGGCCGATTGTTGTAGGGGGGGGACTTCCAAAGGGTCTTTGAGCGAACGTCGATGCACATATATTGGAAAAGAGGCGCCCTGAAAAATTGTTCCATATGTCTCCAGATCAGGTGAATGGGCTGACGGGGGATGTTGACCAGGGGGAAAGAACCACCCGAAAGGCCAAAAAAGTTCCCCATGATCCCTTGAGAACTACCATACGGATGTCCAGGAGCGGCCAAGGGGAAAGGGACCTGTTTCAGGAGAAGAGGGGGGGTGCCATGGTGGGGGTGCCCTTTCTTATGCAGATGAGGGTACTGTTAGAGGTAAGAGGTGAAATGTGGGCAGTAGGGTGAGAGTAATGAAAAAAGACCAAGGAGCGGGTAAGTCAGTAAAAGGAATAAGTTTGAGGTAAAAGGGGGGGATTTGCATCAAAGAGACTTTATTCAAAGGCGTCTACTGGCAGAAGAGAAAAGGGGGGGGGAAGGGATGGATTGAAAGAAAAAGAATAAGGGAGGGGGGGTACTATTTGCAACTTCCTAGATTTCTTTGGGTGCTATCCATCCGGTGTTTCTGAAATAAGGGAACCGCAGCACAATGGATCTGAGGGGGAGGGGTCAAAAAGGGAGAGTTGCAGTTGATAGAAAATGGGTTGATGAACACCATAACTGGTCCGGAATATCATTTACATGAAGGTCGCACGGTTAGAGGAAACTGGCCCGATAAGCGTTGAGGTGGGGACAAGGAGATCTCACAGCAAAGGTGACACAGTGTGATACTGGAGAAGAGAGCTAGAGGATGGGAAGGAGGCCGGCTTCAGATGATCCTGGCAGGACGGACTTAGATCCCACACCCCCACTCAAGCCACCCTAAAAAGGATTGTCCAACTGAAGCAAGGTAAAGTGCTGTTTCGACTCCCAGGTATGGAAACCCTTAAAGGTGACAACCCTGGAGGCAGACATGCCAAAGGAAAATGTTGGGGTAAGAAAAAAAAAGAGTGTGCGTTTTGACCAGGAAAGTACCATTTGTATCGAAGGCACCCCACTCCGTTACAAAAGGGAATTGCCAAGGGGAGGGGGGGGAAACTCATGTGGATGACGCGGAGCGATCCGAGGGATGCCATTTATGTCGGTACGACTCAGGGGAAAAGGGGCTGGGGCTGTGGGTGGTATATTGGTCGTTCTAGGCAGGAGAATCGGCTGGAGACTACGAGGTAAAGTCCCAAGTTCTTCGACATAAAAAAAAAGGTGGGGTCTCAGCTTATAAAGCAAAAGGGGGAAGGGGGTCGCAGAGGGGCAAAAATTCCTTTCAAAGTCAGCGATGGACACCAAGGACGAGCAGAGTATCCCTCGGCACAAGGAAAAGAAAGGCAATGTTGGAGAAAAGGATCGAAGGTGCGGATAAGTCAAACGGTACTAGTAACTTAGGCTACCTCGCTGTTGAACAAACAGGTGTGGGATCACCGGAAATACCGGTGCGTGTAACGTAGTCTGCGACCAATGGAGGTATGCGGTCCAACCAAGAAACCATCTCGACTACCAACCAAGACGAGGAGGCAGATAGTGCGGGGCTAAGCGGGGGGGGGCACGACATAAGACATTGGGGGGGAGAAGGACTAGGCAACCAAATGTAGGGATTTGAGGGTGGCAAAGGGCTTGAACATTGCGGGTCTGGACATAAGGTAAAGAGTAACGAAAGTGGAAAAGAAAATCTTAGGCGGGGTAAGGGGGGGGGAATATGGGTTACTGGCCCTATATAGACAAGCGAATGGCTTGTTCAGAAAGAACCTGACGTTGGAAAAGGCCTTTGAACAGACGGCAGAAGATTGGGTGCGGGAGGACGGTCAATCTCCTTCCGCAGACACATAGGGGGTTTAGCCTCCGACTAGAAAGGGGCCCGGGTAAGAGGTATGGTTAGCCGAGCGAACGAGGAACAGCCGTAATAGAACAAAATCCTTCAATCCTCAAACTATCATGAGTTCGGACTAACCATGGCTCAATTATCGATTAACCGCGACGCAGACAGAAAAGGAGGGTAAAAAAGAAGGAAAAGGGATGTTGTGGGTGCAGTCGAGGGGAACTGTCCCGACGAGACATATGACATGGGGACAATCACGAAGACGGTCCTCAAGCCATGTGAGGAAGGGGGAAGTCTGCAGAAGAGTTATACGACACAAAAATATCTGGGGAAGTTTAGCGTACAGCATAGATTAGGTTGGCAGGTGGAAGTTACGGGGGAGGAAGCGGAAAATTCACAGGGGAAGAAGGACGCCAGGCCGCGAAGGTTAGCGCTGAATCGCTCATGAAAGCGCTAAATGTATCCACCCGTGACCTTTGTCGGGTGACGATAGCCTTGGGGGGGGAAAAAGGAACGACGGGAGACGAGGCAGTTAAGTACAAGCTCGTTCGCACTGAAAAGAGGGAACGAAAACATTTAGTGGTTGACATGAAACGTAATGAAAAAACCCTTCAACTGTATAAATGTCGGGAACCACGGAAAGCCGATAGGGGGAAATAAAATAGAGTAGTTCAAGAAAAAAAGCCTGATACATCAAAGAAGATAGTGACAAGGAAAAGGGTTACCAAACATCAGTGCCTGATTTGCTCGTTCCAAACCATCAAGAAAAAAAATCGCTGAAAAGAAGAGGGTAAAGTCGTACCCGAACTGCCAAAGTGAAATACGTCAATCCACTTGAAAGGCCTTTACTGCCTTACACAGGGTCCAACGATGCTGGGGAGGACGCGGAAAAACTTGACTCTAAAAGAAATCGAAGAAGGAAAGCAACACAGGGAAAATCGACTAACTTACAAACAGTGGTACCGCAACAACTGGCCGGCGAAAGGGAAACTGCCGGGAGGCTTAAAGCGGGCAGCTCATGGGGAACTCAAAAGGGTGTGGTACGACCTGGTCCACATCCAGACATTGGAAATTACAAGACCGCCCGGGAGAGCTGAACAGGGGAAAGGGCGGGCGTCGTTCAAAGATAGCGGACGAACGGAGGGACGATGAAAAGGCAGTTCCAAAGACAGACAGGGGAGAAGGAGGAGAACGCTAGGTGTGAAGAAGGACGACATCGACTATCTTTTGTGAACTAATTCCCCTAAAGAATAAAAGTTGGACCGCGCCGTATTCGAGAAAATCAAGAAAGTCTAGTCTAAAGGGACGGTTTGAAGAATCAGATAACAGAAGTGATGATCGAAAATTTCCAAGAAATGGTGTTCCCACCCGAAAACCCGGGGAACTTGTTACAAGGGGGGGCGTGGTCGGCGCAAAGCAAAGGAAAGGAGACGTGCAAGAAATGCTCGCTTCATGACAAGAAAGACGATTGGCAACCGTGTTGGGGCAGGGAAGATGACAGGGGGATCAGCTCAAAAAAACACAACCAACGGAGGAGAGTAAAAAAATTGCACCTGCCCACACGGTGGGAACAACTCGCCGCAGCAGGCGTTGGTCAGGAAATTCCTATTAAGTGGATGGGGGGGGGAAGCATAATAAAACTGGTAAAAACACCATCTGGAGAAACTTCAGGTGTTGTCAAACAGTAACGCCTGGGGCCAATGTCGGCAGCATAGAGATATTTATATAGAGGGGAAAGTAAGGAGCTAATGGAAGGGAGGCCTCAGCGAATGAGCGGCAAAAGGGGGGAGTATGTTGAGGTGAATATTCACCATCCTAGGAGAGGATCTCAAGGAAGATCCAGAGAGCGGGCGTGAAAAAAGGGAATAGGCAATTTGACTTATGGAACTCAGAGGAATTCTTTCTTTCGCGAAACGGTCGAAATAGGGATCTTGCAATAAGATCCCCCTGAAAAGGGGGAAGTTTCTACAGGGTCGTCGTTGGAATTGCAAGGACGGGAAGTTGGACGCAGGTAGACATACACAACCGAAAGGGACCAAACATGATAAAGAGGTAAGGAGAAACGAAAAAATCCGGTATCGGCCATTGTTGGGGGACAGTTTTGTACGATGTGGGAAAGGGTTGTTTGGGTGTCCCCTGATGAAAGGGAGGGAATTAGGGAGGGAGGTTATCGCAATCCACAAAAACAAACAGTGATCACTGTGTAGTCCGAAAGGAAGAAAAGGGAGGGTAAAGGATGACTTTCATCGCAGACGGGGGGGGAAGTTACTTTAGGAAGGGGAGCAAAGTGAGATGATGGAGAAGCCGGGAACGAGGAAATTGGGGTCAATCTCTATAGGGAGGTGAAGGGCATCAATCGTGGCTTGAACTCCAAACCGCAAAACCAATTATCGGGAACGTGTTAAAAGGGAGAACAGTGGGCATTGTCATACGTGTACTGGAAAAAAGGGTGTGCTTCATCATTCAGTTCATGAAAGAGGTCAGGGTAAAGGACTTTACTTGGAGTCGGCCGAGAAACCCGAGGGGGTAAGTTGTGTAACCACTTATATATAAACACGCAAAGGGGACCGGGTGAAAGGGTAGTAGGCATGAGAAAAAGGAGAAGCGGACCGTCCGGAGTCAGAGGATCCGTGACAAAAGGGAAAACAGTCCACTCAAAAGGCCAACCATACCCGATGAGTGTACGAGAAAAGGTACCAGCTCGGTGGCTGTTGGGATAAAGTTACGGGGAAACCTGCACCGTTGACAAGAACTGGGAAAACAGTATATGATTTTGTCCCAAAAGCAATATTGGAGTTCGATCAGGGTAATGAAAAAAAAAAAAGGACTGCATCAAACAAAGGGGAAGATGGGCACCACAATTTGCAAATGGGGAAACAAGCAAGTCTTACTGGCGAAGAGAATACGATAGGTAATGCCATGGAGAAAGGAAAGAGGGTGAGGCGTCCAAATTGTTGGGTGGCTATTCCACAAATTGGCGCTCTAAGAGCTTCTGCAGGGAACACTCGTATGAAAGCCCAAAGTGGCAAAAAAGGGGTAAAGGAGAGAGAAAGGCCGAAGCAGCAACAACGGACGGGTTCGCCGAGGGGCCTGGCAGTTTCAAAGAGGAAGTGACACAGAAAAGGGAGCATGGCAAAAGTCATCTGTACAGTAACCATAGGCAATTGGGGAATAAACAGCAAGATTGCGGATGCGGTCCAAGCGAAGATTAATTCCAGGGCCAAAAACTGTGGATAGGGTCGTTGACACAATGTACACCTTGAGTCCACTGCGACAATTTCGTTCAAAAACAAGCGCAACGCATCGCTAAAAAAAAACACAACAGGGGAGAGGGGAAAAGAGAGAGGGCGGGCAGGCTGGGGTTAAAAAGAAATTGTCCCGCAGCAGAGGAAACGGCAAGGTAGTTTACCGGGAAAAAGTTACAAAAGGACATTTCTTCTCCCAGAAGGGATAAACGAGGGGGCACACCGCAATCTTGAAAGGCCGTGAGGAAGGCATATGGGGTTAAGGGGGGGAAACGAGATAACGAAAAAAAACGAAGTGTCCATGCCTACTTTACCTGGTCCTCTGCGACCTTACGGTTGGAAGGGCTACTGGAGATAATAGAAAGAGATAAGGGGGTTGAAGGAAAAAAAGAATGGAGGGGGACCACCGAGAGACGGTAAGCCTAATATACCACGAGCAGAGCTCTCCTCCATCATGAGGAGGGCCCCTCAACCAGAAAAGAAATATTAAAAATCGGCTCGCAGTAAAGAAAGGATGGTACAGAACTTGGCATTCCATGAGAAGGATGTTGTTACAAGGAGAAGACAGGGTACCTAAAAGGAGAATATTGAAACGGGGACAAAATACTAGAGCTAATCATCATGGGGTCTGGTCACGGGAAAGGGGGTCATGGCAAAGAACTTTTATGTGAAAAAACAAAGAGCACTGTAGAGGATAATCTTTGAGTTCGGTGGCCTGGAAGCACGGGGGGTGACTGGACGCGGTCGGCAAATGCGGACCGCAAGGACGCCCGCTACAAAATATCGATAAAAAAATATCGGAAACCGTGCCCACTTCGGGGGATATCTCCGTGGGCAAAAAAAAGAGGATCGTGCTATGGACAGGAGAAAGGGACTAAATCAGAGGGAAGAAAGAAGGGGGAGCCAGGGAAAAGGGGAAAGGAAAAGTATAACAATTCACTGTATACAGTCAATTTGAAACCACGTACAAAATAAAAGGGTGAATGCGGTGAGGAAGACAGAAAACTCAGGGAGCGCAGAAAACAACAAACGGAAAAGAGGACAATAATGTTAAAAAAAGGAGTGGGAAGGTAGGCAGCCTTTCTCGAACATACTCCGCCCATCCTGCAAGGCCGGAGAAGGAAGGACGTCTGCCTGTGCAGTACGAAAAGTTAAGAAAATGGGGGATACTTTAAGTAACCTTAAAAAAAGGGGAACCCGAGGCTGGGGGGGGGGAAGGCGAAACCTGGACTAAAAAAGTAAAAAGAGACAACACCAAACAGTGACACCAGAGCGAATGACCACAGTTATCAAAGAAAGAATTGACCTCTCAATAAGGGGCAGGGTGTTAGTAAGGCAGGAACTCGAAGGGTGGTGGTAGTACTAACCTGAAAAGACAAGGAACATTGCAATTCCATACACCGAGCCATGTAGAAACAGAGGACCAGTGCGAGAGAGGGGATGCAAGAAGTCGTAAGAATCGCTGGGGTCAAATCAGAAAGAGAAAAAAAGGGCAGTTCCATAAGACAGGCCGGGGACAGTTTCAGAAACTAAGTGGAATGGGAAAAAGCGGGGGATTGGTGACTATTGGAATCAATCATAAGGAAATTTGACCGCCAATGCTATCGAAAAAAGATCAATCCCCGTATAGATAGAGGACATGTTGTAGAGAAGAAGAAGTCAATCGATGCGGAAACGGAACCAAGGAGTGGTTTGGTTCCCCACAAACCTACGTCATTTTTCGCAAGGGAATGATACGGCTCCACGCGTGATAGAAAGGACGGCCATAACATAGAGAATGCAATGAAGAAAGGGGAAAGGAAAAGTTGGGAAAAAGAAAGTACGAGAAACCATGATCTCAAAAAC
>Ga0179593_1399593_pt1 | contig 10996 bp, 10 predicted proteins | sample CZODoug2_1_08_16_FD_185931 | JGI IMG/M metagenome (GOLD analysis project Ga0179593, IMG submission 185931) | Vadose zone soil fungal communities from Angelo Coast Range Reserve, California, USA - CZODoug2_1_08_16fungal (PacBio error correction) | ecosystem: Environmental > Terrestrial > Soil >...
GGGATAGAAACTACCCTAGAAAACAGCGCAACCAAATACGCACGAGTGACTATATTAAATACCGTGGAACGAACGAATAAAACATTTTCCCGCAGCTGAACCCAACTTTGCAGTGGGGCGGATTGTATTAGTGATGAAAATGAGGAGGGTAATCTCTCACAAAAAAAGAGTAAAAAAGTATAGATGGAAAAAACTCAATACTCAGAATTCAGGTTTGAAACAGCAGTGGGCAAGTTTTGTTTCTCGGCTTAAAAGGCCTGGGGGGCAGTGAACTGGTTACACGGGATTCATGAAAGAAATCTCGTGTCAGGTTGTGGGGGGAGGGAAGTTGTCTAGTCAAAGAGAATGGAATCGCGCGACAAGCGGGAGAGGAAATGAGAAGCCTGTGAAAAAAGAGGATGTGCACAAAAGAAGTGAAGTGGACATTGGTTTTTAACCAAGACACAAGGGGGGAGACTCAGAAGAGTTTACCAAGAGGACACATCCTGGTGGCTCGTACCTTTTTTAAAAAGGGGAAATGACTACCAACAGGACAAGGGTTTATGGCTTTCCTCGCGGAGGACCGCAGACAAAAAATCGACAATCCAGGATCCTCGAGAAAAAAAGAAAACCCCGTCAATAAGATAGGTGAAACTTGTCAGATGGAACAAATTGATAGACGTCATTTTTCTGGGGAAAACTAAAGGAAAGGTGGAGGACTCAACGCGTTTTTCGTACCCGTGTATCTTAAAGCAAATGCAAAAAAAAAGAGCCGCGGGGGGGGGAGTCACGTCAGGAAGGGGGCGCATGTAAACAGCAACTCCTTTGATTTACGTGGACGGGGTTGAGGGGAACTGCCTTAACCTAAGCCATAACCGGCTAAAACAAGGGAAATCGTTAGGGGGAATGTATTCAAGGGGGGGATTCTCTCCATGAGAGCGCTTTTCAAGAAGGGGGTGGGCGTTCTTGGGAACAATTTCTCTGAAGAAAGGGCGAGACGGTGGTAAGGAACCGCGTGGGGAAACAACTCTTACCTCTCCCACCAGGAAGTTGGGGGGAAGGGAGCACCATTAAGCGTACAACCAAAAAAACAAGAAAAAAAAAAAAAAAAGAAAAGAAAAGTAAATTCTCAGATAAGCGGAGGATCAAAGGGAAGGGGGTCTTGAACCCTAAGCGCTTAGGGTTTCACGTGCACGAAGGACTTCTGAGCTTGAAAAAAGACGGCAGGGGAGCGAAGGATGGGTTGTAATTCCTCTTCCTCTCACCTCATAATCGGGCAAAAAGAGACCAGAAATACCAGAGAAACTAACAACACACTGGAAGCTATTTAATGGGTCAGAAGAAGAGACGGGGTCAAATAGTGGGTTGGACGGTTCTTTAGAGTGTCCCATGAAGTTAAAAACCCGGTCGGAGGACGTCGGTTGTCAGAGGTGGGAGGGGAGTAGGGGGACCAGAACGGGAGGGGATAAGGAGGAAGCACAGACCCGGTCCGGAGGGACCGACTAGGCTCCTCCGAACGGCCGCATAAGCAGAAAAGCGGTGGACGCTGGGCGTTCCCTGAAGAAAACGGGGCCAAAGGGACAGAGGGGCGAGGAGAAAGAAGGGTAACACAGATTAGAGTCCGGGATTGGAAATAGTAGGACCACACACACCGAACATGGGGAGGGGGGACGCGTGGGGGAGTGAACAGATCAGACGGAGGAACTCAATGAGACGACAAGGCTCCCTTGAAACGACGAGAGAAGGGCTGACCTGGTCAAATCGAGCATCGGACAATAGATCAATCACAAGTCTCACCGAAAAAACAGCGGAAGCGCAGGAGAAAGGGGCCGCAGCCAAAGAGAAAGCGGTAAAAAAAAAGAAAAGATCATCATGATGGGGCAGAGCCCAAAGGTCGAGGGCGTCTGAGCCTTACGAGTTTGGTCCTGTGAACCCATTGCTCAACTTCCAATCATCGACAAAAAAAAAACAACAACGGAGAAGGAAAAAGTCTTGTCCAGGACTGTCTCAATGGAGTGCCCAACAGACCAAGTAACGGGCGAAGTCCCGGGCAGAGTCCTGAGTAACGTCCTCTTCCGTAGTCGATGGGAGGTTGGCTCGCAATAGAGGCGAGAGGGTTGCTGGCTTGGCCCGAGGAAAGGGGTGAATGAGGACCAAATCTAAAAGAGTCGGCCTGGTCCGAAGGTTTTTTTTAGGTAAGGGGATTTTATCTTCTGCCTAATGAGTCGGGGGGGCGGGGAAATGCTGAGAATCTGCTGGGGACCTTAAGCTACCAACTGGAATGCAAGGAAAACCGGGAGGATAGATTCCTGGGGGGGATGGGAGGGGCTCCAGCGAAGGGATCAGGATCAACACAAAAGTCCACCTCCCACTGCGGTGTAAACTCATCTGGAAACGAGCAATTAAAACAAAAGGGAAAATTCCTGGCCTCAGAAACCAGCAAAGGGGGGAAGGGGTGTCGTGGCGGAAAAAGCGAAAAATGCACCGAGTTAGGCTGGGGCGGACACTGACCCGGCGGTCGCATCGCAACAACAAAGGTACAAGGGGGCGTGCTGAGAAGTTCTCAAATCAGTGCAAGAGGAAAAAAGACCGCCTCCAAAAAAAAGTCCAAACAACTAAGGCGACGACGGTGGTTACTTCATGGCAACCGAATTTAAGGAAAAAAAAGACAAAAATGGGAAGGAAAGATGCGGAGGGGGGAAACGACAGTAACTAGATGGAGAAGGGGTTTTTCCCTTGTTCGTTGGCTAGGACGGATTTGGGTGCAATATGATGGGGCATGGGCAAAACCATAAGGGGGTCAGATAACGGGTGCAACGGACTTTTGAAAGGGCTTAAAGAAAGAAAAAACGTTAAAAAAAAGGAACGGGACGCGCGTTTGCAAAACCTCAATAACATGATCAACTCCAAAGGCCGGCGCACAATTTTGTCAGGTCTCAGAAAGGTTAAAGGGGGAAAGGAAGTAATTGGGGTGACTCAGTTGAGTTGGGGAAAAAACACGAAGGGAGACCGAAAGCTAAGGGGACATCGCGCCGGCATTGATCAACCAAGCCCTCAAGAACACAGCCCAAGTCAATTGAGACTAAAACCTACCAAAAGTGAGGAGAAAAGAACGAGCCCGTATAGGCATGTCGAAAGTGGGTGCAGGCGCGTAAGGCAGGGGCCGAAGACCATCGTCAAAAGAAATGAGTGGGCTGGCCACCGCAACGGGGACAGCAACAGCGACTCGGAGTTTTGAAAATCTTTTTAAGTGGGATCACAGTGGAAAAAAGCCTGGACACAAGACATTGATGGCATGTGGCCAGCCCACGATAATTCCAAGCGTAAAAGGCTGAGGCCATAAACAGAACGGGCGGGAAGGGGAGGAAGCGAGGGAGAGGCTGGTCGCATAAAAACAGGTTGGGAACTTCTGCCGGGCCAGAACAATCCAGCACCGGGTTGGTGATAAGGGGGGGCGCATGCTTCACCAGGGAAGATCGAGTGTGTTTAAGCTGAGGAGGTTGTACCGATGATGACTATGCGAACTGTGGCGAACGCCAGGTGAAAACAGGGTCACCTCAAACGGATGCACGAAAATGGGTCTCACGAGAGGTAAAAAGAAAAAGGGGACACGCACAGTGGGGAAAAAGAGGCGCTGTCCATGATCGGGACTAGACAACGAAAAGATAAACCAAACGTAAAACAAGGAAGCCAACGAACGATAACGGGGATGAACCCGTGGACTCGAAAACCCAGTAAAGGCCGAGCTCACCACAAAACTTGCCATTGGGGGCTGTACAAAGAATCTGGAAAAAATGAGGGATTTATGAGTAAGGAGGAATCGAGCAACAAACGGGGGGAAAAAGGGGAAGGTAAATCACACAGAACTAGAAAAGAGAACGAGTTTACGCAATGGGGGCAAGGAGCAACAGGTGAACGGGCTAGTGCGGGCCAAGGTGAGGAAAAGAGGCAGAAGAAGAGGCGGCATTGGGGGGGGACGGTTGGGAAAGGGCAAGGAAGATCCACGTGGGGAAAAAAAGAGGACGGCCAGGGCGACAGCACTGTTTAGACCTCTATTTGCCATCTTTGAGGTACGGGTTTTCACCTGGAGTAAACAATTTTGAGGAATAGCCTCAAGCGGTGAAAAATCAAAAGAATGGGTCGGGCACCTTGACGGCAATAAGAAAGGCAACCTTAGAGGGGTATTAAGAGGGGGATGGGGACTGAACGAGGTCCCAACCTTCCGGACACCAAAGCGCAGAGATTAAACCACAAAGGCCCCGGAGAGGAGGAGGGCAGACCGGAACTTAGAGACGTCAAGGGAAGTGAAAAAAGGAAAGAAAGGGAAGGGCTGGCCGGCCCGGTTTACACTGGGAGAAACAAAACGAGTTTCAAAACGCGCAACTGGGCTTCAATCCGGGGTCGTGAAAATCAAAGGGAGGGAAGTGGACGGGTGGTGAGGTCCGGCCTTACGCCGGGAAAAGGAAACGCTGGATAAGGGAAATAGGTCTTTATCATGGCAAGAGGGGTATAATTGTCGTCGACATAGTTTAAGGAGTGATTTTTTCAGGGAGGGGCGAGGGATGGAGGCGAAGGCAAACGTGCGACTTGGGGGCCATCCTTCGGGGGAAAAGAGTAAAAGCAAAAAAGAAATTTTTTGGAACACATACCGCGGAGGATGGACCTCGGACAGGGAGCTATTCGCTGGAACGCCGGTGATTGGAGGGGGTGCAAACACGGCGGGCCTGGGGTGTGAACTGGCCACTGAAAGGACATGGGAAGGAGGGGAAAAAAAGACAGGAGTGGGAGAGAAAAACGTTCTGGTTGTAGTCCCAAATTTCTCATCAGAGACGAGTCACAATGCCAAAATCCGGACCCCCAATTGGCATAGGATGGGGGTAAAAGGGCAAAAAAGAAGCTTATTTAAGAAAGTGTTTTGTTTGGGTAACTGACACTTGCGAAATGCATGAGGTTAACAAAGCCTTGTGGGGGGAAGGGCTAGGGGGGGGGGAAAGGCGGGATGGTTGTCCTCTGGACAGGGTGAAAAGAGGTCAAACGCCAGAACCCGTTTTTCCGGCAAGTGCAAGAAGGGAAGAGAAGCACCTGGCCGCAGAAAGCCAACGAAATGGTTTCAGTCTCAAAGTCGTTTTTCAGCCCGACAAACCAAAGGTCTCAGAGAAGGGAAGGGGCAAAAGGAAGTCAAGGAAGGCGAAGAGTATGGGGAAGGGGGGGGGGCAGGAAAACGACCCGGCCATTGTTGGGACTCGGGGGGACAAAGGAGGGAAAAGGGAGCCTCAAGAAATCGCGAAACAGAGGCCGGAAACGCCTGGACAAAGATTCACGGTATCAATCTGACAGCATTTAAAAGAAAGAGAATATAATAGGGCCAAAAAAAAAAAATCAAATAAAACAAGGCGACAAGCGACAGTCAAAAGGGCGGGGGGAAGGGCAGTCACCAGATTCAAGGAGGGAAGCCCAAGAAAAAGAGAACGTAGCTGACAAGCCAGTCCGCGGCGCTTATGAAAGCTCCAGAAGGGGAAACGGGCACACAGTGAACTGGCACGGCCCAAAGGATCTCTCAACTTAAGTGAAAAGCGGGGGCCAGGGGAAAAAAAAGAACTAGAAAAGGAAATCGGGGCAAAGTGAAGAAAGAAGCCCCTCTAACCGAGCCGCTTGACATGCAAAACAAGTCAGCTGGCTCGGCGGGGATCACCTCAAAACAGAGGGTGGGAAAGGAGACATCTCCTCAGAAAAAATGGGTCCTCCAGGTTTGGGAGGTAATTTACTGAGATGCTGCCATAGTGAATATCTAAGGGGAAAAGCTTGCAGAGTGAGGGAAAAGGAAAGAGGTCCGATGAAAGACGAGCTTCAATAACAGGGGGATGGGCTCTGATCAAGGGTGTATGCGCCTCTTTTCCGGGAGAGGTACTACAGAAGAGTCACAGCAAAACTGGGTTTGCATAATCTGAAAATAAGGAGTCAAGAAGTGAAGGAAGGACCCTACAAAATCGACGAGCACGTTGGGACAGTTTTGCGGCAGGAACAAACGACGGGACACCTACCGGCGTGAGGGAAGGTAGGAAATGGAAAGCGGCCCGAGAAAAGTATCACGAAAGAAAAAAAAACTTTGTCTGGCGGAAAATTCAATCGGTGTGTCAAAAAATCCCGCTAAACAAGCAGAGACCAACACGAAAAAAAGCTAAGGGTTTAACTTCATGCAATCCGCAGTAAGGGAACAAAAAAAGCATCGATTGGAAAATAAAGCGGGAGGTGCACTTACAACATTACTGATGGAGACATGGGTCCTGGAAATTCTAATTTTGGCGATTGGGCCGATGATAGATGGGAGAAAGTCACGGGAACTAACAAAGCCTTTGTGATACCATGACACCGGTATTGGAGCCTTCCAAAGCCGGGCGGGGACAATGAAACCAAAATTACCGAGAGGCTCTAACCAATCCATGAGCCCGAACGCGACCTAGATCATTTTGGCCAGGTCAGAAGACAATCTTGCATGGGTCCGGTGCCAAAAAGGAAAGGGGGTGATGAACAGGGGAAAAACCACCCACGGAGGAGGGAAAAAAAGGCGAAAGGAAGAAGAAAAAACATGTGGGTACAGACTAGCCCAAAAACACATTGAACATCTGCTACCTCACAGGGAAAGAAAAGACCTCCAAAGACCAGACCGATTCAAAGGTCGAGCAGGCATTCGCCGTTTCGGCGCGAGGCGGAATCTGACCAAGAGGACACGGAAAGAAAGAAATGCTGACCCACCTCCAAGAATGAAGGTTGGAATCAACACGAAACGATTTGGAAAAAAAACGGTAATTATCAAAAAACCGGGTCCTAAAAGGCCGGGAGGCCGCAAGAAAAATGGGCATGGGGACGCCACTAAAGGGATAAGTTCCCATGCACTTGCTGGGCGCCATACTAAGAAACGTTACGGGCGCGGGTTCCCTCGCGGGACCGGGGGGGGGTCAATCATCAAAGCGGCAGCAAAAGCGAGGGGGGCAAGAAATACCATCACCAGGTGGTTGGGAGAAGTCATGATTCGGCGGGCTCTACAACAGATGTTAAATCTTTGGAACAGGGGGATGGAGAGAGGTAACCAAGACTACAGGGACAGTTGTCCACTCCCAGGGGGGGATCGAGGGGCTCCCAAAAGTGGAAGGTAAATGGAACACGCAAATGGCCAAGGCTAGGAGAACGTAATGAATAAGACCTCCCCCCGTCCAAAAAAAGGGCAAAACACGAGAAGAAGCAGAATTCAAGTAAACCGGGTCAAAAGAGACAAAGTGCCAGGGGGAATCGCGATCAAAAGAAAGTCTTAAAAAAGAGTGACTTCTTGAATTTATGATGATGAGGTATCGAAGGTCGCAAACACAACAACGAGGAGAAAGAAGATCAAAGCTAGGAGGAGCGGGGTAGATGGAGGAGATCAAAAAAAAAAAACAAGCTATGGCACGCATACGCATAACTAAAACTAAACAGAGGGATTTTAGCAGCATTCCGGTGGCTCGAGCATGGGGAAAGGGGGTGATATGAAAGGGGGGGCCACGGTATTTAGCGGAAGAAATCTCTGAATTGGACGGGGGGATAGTAAGTGAATCTTCAAAAAACAGGGGGGAAGCGCGGAACGAAGCAAAGGAATCATGTGAGGGAAGACAACAAAGAGCGTGCAATCACGGGACGTGGAAAAATGTGGTCACTAAGGTCGCCACAGGGGTCTCCGAAGACAGAAAGAAATGAAAGAGAAAGCCTTGGGGATCACCTGGGAGAGCAGGGCCCCAGAAAAACAACAAACCGGGGCTGGTAATTCCGGCAACGATAGGAAGCCGGCAGGTAAAAAATGCACTTGGACAGCAGACCGCTGGTAAAAAAATAAAGGAAAAAACCCTAAAGAAAACGGATGCCGCAAGCAATGGCGGCGGACATTGGAACTAAAAAGGAAGGTGTTAAAAAATGCAAATCGGTATTGGGGAGCCGAAGGCGTGGGAGAACAGGGGGGAAAAGTCATCACTCTGGGAAGAGCGTGGGGAGGGGAAACGGGCATCCGGTCCGTGGTGAAACAGCAACTAGAATTCTTGTACGTGGAGCGATGGGTCGAGGCCCTGAAGGCTCCCCCGAACAAGGGAGACCGGGCTCAACGACCGGGAAGAGGTCTTTGATGAACATCAGGGGGGAATTTCGGCGCCAATGGGAGGAGCAGAGGCCTGTTTGGGTTTTGAGGAAGCAAGCAATGGGCGCAGGGGAGAAGTCTCCCTTTGGAATCTAAGCAGGGTTTGTAAAATCTAACCGAAAAAACCAAGAAAAGGGGGTTACCGGATCACCTGCACAAACCGGCGCGACGTCTTACAAAAAAAGGGGGAGGCTCTGGCAGCATGGAGGGGGGGTTCTAGTTAAAAGAGAGGGGGCGGGACTGGGTGGTGGGAAGAAAAGGGACCGGAAGTGCTGAGGCTTTCAAAACGGTAAAGGGAGGGAAAAAAAGGTTTTTTCGGCCGCTGCAGGCGGAAAAAGCCTCAGAATCGAAATCGCCAAAATAAGAAACAACAAAAGGTAACCCATGAACGAAAAGATAGGGGGTCAGGCACGCCCGGCTGGTATGATTTTTGGTCCCGTTCCACTTGCGAAGTGGCCCCTTAGTGAACCACAAGTCCTAGAAGTCTTGTTGGGCCGGCCATGTAAGGGTTAGCGGTTGGGTTGGTCCTCTGGAACAGAGGGAGAATCAGGGGGCATAAAAACAGAAACTTTGGTGGGGGGTCTTCAAGTGCGACACGCCTGGGCCGCAGACGACCTGTGCCGCGAAGCCTAAAAAAGAATCTCGCGGGGGCTCCCGTAAAAAAAAGAAAAAGGGACTAGTCGAAAGAGGAGGGATCAAGCAAGTTATTTCAAAGCAACCTCCAGTGGAGTTGGACGAGTTGAGGAAAATAAATCAGGGAAAGCATAAACTCATGAAAGATAAGAAAAGGAAGCCTGTCGGAAAGAAAAACAGCAGTCAGCATAATCGGGGACAGCAAGGCCGAAAGAAAGGCATAATCGACAATAGGGGGAGAAACACACCAGGCGGACCAGGGAGAGGAAAGACGGTTGACTCTAACCTCTCCCCTCGGGGACCATCAAGAAAAATATCAAGAAGATCTGAGCTGCAAGCCAGAATTGTCTCGAAAGGGGTAGACTGAGAATAATTGGTCCTGGGCACAAGGGAGAAAAAAAACAAAACTCAACAAAAAAAAAAAGGAGGAGGAGGAAAAGGAAAGAAAAGAATCTTGGAAATTGCAAAGTTGAAAGAGGTTGCCCAGGCCCAAGGTAGTCTCGGAAAAAACTCCTCGAAAATTTGAACGAAACAAGAAAGGAAACTATTTGTGCTGGATGGAGAACAAATACGGTTAGGAAAGGAAGGACCACGCTCAGACCTGCCTAATCCTGGGGGGAATTCACGGTGAAACTGCGGGAGATTATAGCGCGCGGTCCAACTGCTGCTCAGATACGATGCCCTAAGCTTGTCCAGCGGAGAAAGCTTGAAAAAGTTAACTGCAGGAAGAATCTGGAAATTTATGCTCCGATTACTGGAAAGGTACTCCATTCCAAAAAACTAATTCGGTGGGCTGACTAAAGAGGGACAATATCTGGGACAGACCGTGACTGTCCTAAGGAAGAGGACTAGAATTTGGGGCATTGGGGGGGGGAGGCAGGGAAAAAACGACACGAAAAGGGAAAAGGCGTGGTTATGCTGACAAGTCAACCGAGGCGTTAGAAAGAGAACCAACGGTCGTGGCGGATATGCGATTGACAAATCGGGGGGGTCAGAGAATCCAGACCGACCACCAATAAAAAAAAGAAAAAAAGGTCTACGACGGTGGTGAAAAGCAAAGCAACCAACTCCAAAAGTGTAAATGACAAAACACGCCTTTATAATCAACTTCAAGAGGGGCCCGAACAGGAGGGGGCATGGGTTGGAAAAATGGTTCGTGGGTTATTGAGTGGGGGAAAGTACCTATTCTTAGGAGGAGAAGGCGGCAACTAACAAAATCCCTGGGTAGGAAACCCGGCAAAATTGCCGAAAAGGGTCATCAAGTGTTGGAAAAAGGAAATGCCAACCGCAACAGGGGAACTCGAACAAACATGAAACCGCAGAGCCGAGAAGAGGTGGTCCAAGGGAATAAAGACATCGTTGGGCAAGGGTATCCATAAAAAAGGTCATTGGTGCGAACTTGACGAATGTTTCACCAACCAAAGCATAGAAATGGCCACGGAAAAACGGGAGACCAATGGCCATTGGGAGAAGGGGACAAAAAAGCCCCCTTTAAAAGAGGACTAAAGGGGAGAACGAACGGAAATAGAAAAGTTATCCTAAAGTCCCTGGTGAGCAGGCGTTAGCATGGAGGGCTCTGAGGAAATGCAGGACCGACAGACCCCGGAGGGGTGTTGCGGGGAAACAGACCGATGAAGTTTGACTAAACCATAGAGAGGTAAGAAAAAAAATTAAGGGGCCCAGGGTCAGAACCACTGAGAAGAAAATAAAAGTTAATGGAAGTGGCCAGCCACAGAAACGGGAGAGTTCCCGAAAAAACTAAAACTAAAGGGAGGCTGGGAACTAAAGAAAAAAAGGGGGGGGAAGGGGGACGCTCATTTCAAGCGGGCTAAAAAAATCGCAGGGGGACCAAAAAAAGCGAATGAAGAAAGACATCAAAGGGGGTTGGGGGGAACCTGTCATGGGGTCGGTAGACCTAAGAAGTAACACAGGGACACTTTGAAGTCTGGCACGAACACTTGTCTCAACCGCCAGGTGAAAACATGGCAACGAAAACCTGAAATGGCAGAAAAAGAGTGTTCCTACCGCACGTTTGTCTCCTTTTCACCCGCGTTGTGCCAAGATGACTTGACCTTCTCGTGAATGAGACCACTTAAACTCCCCCCCACAAAATTAAGGAAAGAATAATGCCGATGAACAACTTTTCCCAGGGAATAAAGCAACAGGGGCCAAAGGGGCCGAGCTAAAAAAAAGTTCCAATGAGGTAAATTGTATGGGGGTGAGTTG
>Ga0179593_1416630_pt1 | contig 10996 bp, 7 predicted proteins | sample CZODoug2_1_08_16_FD_185931 | JGI IMG/M metagenome (GOLD analysis project Ga0179593, IMG submission 185931) | Vadose zone soil fungal communities from Angelo Coast Range Reserve, California, USA - CZODoug2_1_08_16fungal (PacBio error correction) | ecosystem: Environmental > Terrestrial > Soil >...
CAAACAAAGCTATACAGGCCGCCCTTCCACACTGTCGATGGGTTCCCTACGTCCTAGACGATACGGCCGAACGAGGAGGTGGTCAACTCGCGCAAGGATCGAACAAAAGGCAGTCGTCTAGTCGAGACATATTTTGCTGAGCAAACTGGATGAGCGCATGAAGGGGGGGGGGAACATGGGGAAAAAGAGAGACGCGCTACAACCCCGGCGAATAAGCGGTCAACAAGCGATTCTCCATAAGAAACCCCCGCAAACAAAATCGTGGACCTCGACACGAAAACTCGTCGAGGAGGGTACTGGGTAGGATCACACGAGACATTAACTGGTCAACGGGCTCTCGCAAAAGCGACATTAACGGGCAGCGGAGACTTGGAGACAAATGAATAAAGAAATAGGACGTGAAGTAATAAGCGAGGAAAAACCAAACGGCATTCAATAGTTACCGGGCTGGCGCTGTGGAGAAAACTGACATGTTGGTACAAGGGGAGCGCAGATGGTAGCCTCGAGGCTGTCAAACGGCCGTCATTCGCCGTCGGCGAACGGCCCCCCTGGAAGGAGACGTGCTCAAGGGGGGGGGGGGGGGGTGGAGAGGGAGTTTGGATTGATGTCTCAAGCAGCGGAAGGGACCACGAAATCTGATCGGAAATCAGGCGCGAAATGAAGGACTCGCGATGAAGAAGGTCGACGGGTGAGTTCGATCAGGAGCGGGGTCTGATTTAAACATGCAACACCTTTAACAATCGTGCATACTCGTGGAGAGACGGACGGAAACGCGGCGGTTGTTGTCGTGGTCTTTTGCTCAACCGCCAACACAGGTCAACTGTTAAAAAACGGTGAAAAAAGACTACACCAGGGACATATCGTCACATGCTAACTGCTGCTTCTAAAAAATTGGCGACATGGATAGGCACGCCACTGCTTAGGGGAAAGAAAGAGAACTGAAGGGGGTCCATGTGATACGTTGGGGGCGGCGGTCATCGAGCGACCAAGAGGACGAGCACAGGGGGCAGGACCGATACCAAACAGCCAGGCCGCTGTCATACCGAACGGAACAGTGCTCTTGGTGAAAACGGGCTTGGTGATATGAGGGATAGTAGCGCCAGAAAGATATTCGCTGTTAGAACACTAAGAAAGCCACGGGAAGCAGATGGGACACTAGCAGGGACCTGCTCGTAATCGTACATGTCGGGAGGAAACCTGCAAGGAAGCGTGACCGCTCTGACGTATCATGCGCTCACCAAGGGGGACTCGTCGACTCAACACGACAGTTCCCGAAGGCTAGCATGGAGGTCAATAGTGAATGGTTACGGAAGAAAAGAACAATGCGCCTCGCCCTGTGGGGAGACACGAGAAAGCTGAACAAGGATGTGAAAAGCTCATATGGTGGGAGGTCCCTTTCCAAGACAAACTCAGAAACGGGAAGAAAACCTTATTGGACAGGGCCTGACAAAAAAAGTATCGGAAAGGAGTCAAGGAACAGGGGGCGATCACAACGGGGGGGGCGTAATGAAATACACAGCAATCCGGGGGAACAGGGGGCAAGGTCAAGAGAAGTAAAATCTGCCGCTATAAGGAAGTAAATCGATCCGCCAAACGACGCACATGTCCTCGGGCCCCATAGCAAGAAAACAACATGGATGACCCACTACCAGGAAGTTTGGTATCAAACCTACTCACTGACAGTACGCCAAGAGGAACGACTAACGGAGCGAAACTACGTCATTAATTATTATGGGGTTAGAACGCTCAGGAATAGGTTCATAGTAGGTACGTTCTGGGGCCTGCCTGTAGGGGGGGTGTGATCAAACTCTATAGTATCTCAAGTCCGGTCACGCAGGTCCAGTCGAGTGCGTGAGAAACGCGGAACTATTATTCTACTGTAGCGCGACACGAACGTGGTCAGTACCGGGACAGCTTGACCACTGGCGCGGGACAGGGAGGACGGGTGGGATTTTAAAGCATTAAAACTCAGGGCGGGGGACCACATCGGTAGAGGTTAAAACGCATGGATAAATGGGCGAAAAAAGGTAGTTGAACCAAGTTAGATCTGGGGCACGAAATGATCCCTGAAGAAAGATCACCCACGGAAGGCCAATGGAAAGAAAGGTAGAGTGAATGTTGCCGGGAGGGTGAAGAGAAATTCAGGGTCAAGCCGTCGCGCAAAAGAACGGACTTTTGCGAATAGATGTGCTTTATAAAGGCCTGAAAAAAAGAACGAGCGGACCCGTCCAGCAGATCCGGGAGAGTGGCAGGGGGGGCTGTAGATCAGGGTACAAATCGCGGGCCTGCTAGCAAGTGGGGGGGGGGGGGAGGTGAAACAGGGGATGAGTCGCAATCGAATAAACATACCGTTATTTTGTATCTACACGTAAGAGCAGGAAACGTATCACCATCGAGGTGTGCCTAGGGGCCAACAGCAAAGGGCAACTTCGATTTTAAGCGAAGGGGGCTGGCTGTTACTGCCACAGGAAAGCGATGTGGGATTGTTTACGCGTCCTTAGCTTTCAGAGTGCGCACGCGTAGCGCGAAGCCAAAAAAAAAATCCCAAACGGAGGCTCTGTAAGAGGGTAGACGGGGCAGCTCGCGATAGAGGTGCAGGCGTATTTCCCAAAGGTCCGGTACAGGGTGTACGCATTGGTGCTTCTTCGTCAAAACAACAGGTCGCAGCGAGACCAGAGGACGTTCGGACGGTGCCCAAGATCCCCTTATGCCCTACAGCCAATTTACCGGGTACAGGACAATACACTTTTCAGGCTTCAGACCAAAATAACAGCAAAGACACGAGAACCAAAGTGGAGAGGTCAAACAAACTAAAAGCGAGAGCCGATACGAAAGGCGCAGGAGGTCAACTAGGCCCGATCCGAGGCGGGTATTCGAGCACTTGCGGGTAACAGGCGGGGAAAACCAGAGATGCGCGCACTACAACATGACGTATCGGAGACAGAACGAAGAGCGAAAAGCTGGGTGTGATGCACGCATGCACAGAGTGACAAAAGGCCGTCAAGTCACGAGCCGCATGCCACCAAGCGACTTGGGCAAAAAAGCCGGGACGAAAAGCAACTAACTGGGGAAGGCATCGCTTCACCCCAGCAGAACACGATGCGCATGATCGCAGAACTCACTGGCACACGCAACAGGGGGTGCCAAATAAGAAAGACGAGCGCATAGCTCAAGCGTCACAGAACTCTGGCTTGCCGAGAACTACGCGAACGAATAAAACTCGAAAAAAGAGTGAGACGGGCTTTGTCGCAACCAGAAAATCCGAACAAGGCCCGTCGTCGGGGGACGGGCGCTGACAAGCTCCGAGACAATTCAACAGGGCTGGGGGAAGGGGTCCTTAACCATCTGTCTCGTGGCGCCCACTTGCACGCAACGTGGAGCGGGGCGGAGGAGGAGAGGACACCCATTGCCTTTGTGGACTCAACAGGGGTGGACACGGGGGGGGGGGACGAGCTGTCGCGAAGGATCAAGCAAATGAAAAAAAGCGACGAACAGCAGAACACACAGCCTACATGTCGCACACTGAAAATGGTTACAGCGTGAGCCGGGTGAACGAGAAAGGAAGGCTACAATTGCCCTCAGGGAAATAGGGGACCGACAAGCCATGCAGGGAGTTTGAACAGGGCGCCGGCGGGAAGGATATCTAGTACAGGACTACTCCGATCGGACCGTTCGGACCGGCAACCACTCTGCTAAGGATCGACGAAGGCCAAACGGGGGAGATCTAGCCTGACAGAACCAGACGAAACAACGGAGGAAATCTGAGCGGTGGACGCAAAACACGAGGGGGGATAGTAGGGCGTTACTCTATGCGCGGGGTTCACCCGCGAGCATGAAGTCTTCCAACAAAATCCCATCAAACTCTTTACGAACCACATAATATACATTCGGTGGGGTCACAGCAACAAGCTTTTTCTCTGGACGGGCTGACGAAGATAAAGAAGTGGGGAAGGAAAAATCCTACATACGTTCCGGTCTGACGGCTGGAGTCATCTCCGCGGCGTAAAGGTCACTCACATAGCCGGGCAAGGACATCCCGAACCGTGCGCTATCGTGATGCACCACCAATTGATGCCCACTGGCCCTTATTCCGTGACCCGGGGGATAGGCGTTGTGCACGCAGCATCACACGGGAAAAAGGGAGAAGAAGACGTGACAGCTGCCAAGGAATTAACTGTCTGGGCAGAGAGCTTTGTCGAGGCGGTGGGGAGTGCAGTTGGAATAGTTCGGACACACCAAAGCGCATCAACGCACACACAGCGAGTGAACCCGTGAAAAGGGAGGTGCCCAAGGTGAAAATGTGTGACGGGGTCGGAGTAGGGGGAAGTAGGAAAAAAATGCACTGAAAGAAACAAGAGGCCGAGCGACTTCACCTATTAACACTCCACGGAAGGAGGGTACAGCAGAAAGGGCACCACGGGATTTCGAGATAACGTCTTGGAACTCTCGCGGTTACGGAAGACCTACCGGAAGAAAGTTCACCCCACTAAACGGCTCGAGGTGCGGTAACGTAACATACGGAAGTGATCTCTCTACAAAAAAAGGAAAGAAGCAACACACGGAGGGGTCCTCTTCGGGAAACGAGAGAGAAGATGACCACTCTAACGCAATCAGGAGGCAATGGGGAGTGGTGACTCTCGACGTGGGCGATACGACCGTACGACTGACAAAGGGGAATAGGGAAAAGAAATGCAAAGTCCTACTTTACTTCGGTTCAAAGAGGGTGGACCGAGTCGAGCACGACGTGGTTCGGAATTCATTCGTTCCTACACTGTTGGTGATGCGCGCAGGAACACGGAATGAGTGTCACTAGCCCCACTGCCTACACTACCTCCAATCAGGTGTACAACTCCGGGGGGAACCAAGGAAAATCGCACGGGGACAAGGGGAACATCAAACTACCGATTAGGCTAAAAGAGAGGCTACGACCAAACGAGGGGTAAACTGGAAACTATGTAAAAAAAAAGCCGTCTTCGGTGCTCATCAACCTGAATCCAGTCGTACTGGGTCAGTAGAGGCGTGAACACACACATAACTAAAAGAGTACTGGATATAGCCCCTCCAGGGGGGTTATCCCCGACCCTGCAGGGAACAAGGACAGAGGGGACGGAGTCTGTAACGGTTTGCCCATCGCGTTGCACGCACCACCAGGCGTGGGTGGGTCACGGGATGGACGGTCACCTCGAGGGAGAAAAAACCTACTCTCTCAACGGACTAATACAGAGCAAAAAATTGGGGTATATCAGAACTGGCTATGCTAACAACTCTTCCGAGTGACACTCCAATGACTCGGCGCTACAAAGGGAGAGCGAAAGGAAGAGATGACGTTTGTCGCGCTCGGAGATTTCACTATGTGATTCTCACAAGGATGAGGCGCACCGCTAAAAAAAAGGGGGGGGACGAGGAGCGTCCGATCGGGCAGCCAAACTAAAGTCAATGCCTGCTTATCGAAACAACAAAAGAGGCGTTTCGTCACACTACATATTTTGTTGGGCACCCGGCTGACAGGCTGGGAGAGGAAGGAATGAACATTGACGGGGAAGGGGGACGGGTCACAGGAGACAAGCAACGCCTTGAAGAATTGAGAACAAGGGGGAAAACGAAAGAAGAGGGGAAAAAGGTGCTTTTAAAATGTAAGAATCGCAACACAGAGGGCGGGAAAGCACGGTGAACATCTCATGCATGGAACTATTGTCGCCGGTAACGCATAGAGCGCGGCAAGGAAGGAAAGGGGGAAAAAAGGCAAAGCGGCCGCAGGTAACCCTCGTGAAATGGTGATACAGCAGCATAGGGACGACGAGAAGGAGCTAGAAAGCATTGTCAAACTTAGGTGAGAATCGAGAAGCCACCAGTAACTAAATATTGTTCACAGTGTAACCAGGCGTGTCAATGAAAGGATAACAAGTTGGGGTGGCCGCCAGTATGCACCGTATTCACTTCATGGGAGGTACACACGCCGCTGTCGAACATGCAAGGACGACTTTCGCGAACGTCCGGTCACCTGAAAACAAAAAAATCGGTTGGGGACAAAGAGTCCAGACGAACTCCCATCTCTCAGGCGAATAAGAAATGAAGGGATGTCGGGGTGTAACTGGCCATGCTCTCAAATCAGGAGACAGACGTTACACAATCCCGTCGGAGTTACACGCCGCCGGGGGAAAATAGGGGGAGAGGAGGAGAACCGGTAATGTGCGGCCAGGAATGTCATGCCCCAACACAGTTGGGGGGGGGGATACGGGCTTCCATCACAGGTCCTCCTGTTAAACATTGAACGGGATGTAGGCTCCAGAAACAGAACATCAATTGTGTTGGCCTCGGAAATGCAAAGGGAGGAAAAGCATTCTGGGGGAATGCCGCGCGGGAGAATGGAGAAGAAGGAGCTAAACTACGACTGCAACGGGACAGGGCAAACGCGGACCCAATCGCTGGGAATCGGCCACTGGGGGGAGTAAAGTCGCTGTTGGAAAAGCGTGAAAAGATTTGGTATGACTGGTTGAAGAAGCACAAGAAACCGAAAAGAAGGGAGCCAGCGGATAGCGAGCGGATCTGCACCAAAGACCGGGGAAAACAAAGTCCAATACGGCCCGGAGGCCCGAAGTACGACTTGAGCTGAACCACACGAACGTCCCCGTTACAAAGACTCATTTGGCAGATCCGTCCCACACTTGGGTAAGCAGCGACCGGGGGTCACTAAAGGGAATAACCACCCGTCTGTCTGATAGCAACGAAAAAGCAACGTGAGTACTTGATTTGTGAGAGTACGGGACTCACATAACCCGGACTTAGCGGACGTTCGATCATAGGGCTAGCGACCGCACAGGTCAACGTCACACCACAGGGTCCGTACTCACTGGAGGACAGCGCCCGCGAAAACCGCGGGGAACACGGCACGATGGCTCTGAAAGGATACTGCCGACACACGAGTGTTTGTTGTGCTTTCAGCCGCTCGGAACGTTGCTGCGGCCCAAGAGGTCTGAAAACGGGACAACAACTCGGCCGCAGAGAAGGTCCCCGAGGTCCACTCAGGAGGCAGAGGGCGCTCATTGTGGCGGGGGTTAAAATATAGGGCGTACAGAGCGTGGATCACGAGAGCGAAAGAGCGATAAATAGTATAGTCCCGACGGCACAACCACGACGGCAAAAAAGAATGAGGTCCTAAACACCGAAGAGAAGGCCTCTAAGGAGAAGCGTCACTTGAGGTGAAAAATGGCGGGATAGCATTGTCGGAATCAGGGGCCCACTTTTATACCCTAAGCTGGTCTGCCGAAGAGAAGGACTGAGGTAACTTAGACCACATGGCACTCCGCCCGACCGTCATATGCGTATATGCAACGGAAAATTGGAGTGGGCTGGAGCACAGGTAAAACCACGGGGACGGACAGTGGTCTAAAAAAAGGCAAAAAACGCGCAACGTGCGTGTGCCTAGCGGTTTGCTTTCCAGGACTAGACGGTCGCACGGGAACCAAACGTCAGGGTGCGCAGGAGGGTAGTGTTGACGATAACGAAACACCAAACGATGGGGGGGTCACATACAGAATGCCAAACCGGAACATTCCAGGGTGGGCAGCTATTGCACATGTCACAAAGGAAAAGCCTGGCGACGAAAGCGAGCATTGTCCTGCAGGGCAGGGCAGACAAGTAAAAAAAAGAGTAGATTTGCGAGCGTCTTGAGCCAAAACGCCCAAGGCTGGGCGCCGCGTTGCCAGAGGGGGAGGGGGGAGTCAGTATTGGAGTGTCAGGTGCTGCTTACTACGGAAAGAGGGGGTCTACATCGGAAAAGGTGAAGCGGCACCAGAAAGCGAAAAACTGCTCTTTGAGGCAAAACCCAAACTATCTGCAGATGTGGCTTTCTCACAACTATTTTGCCAACCATAGAAAAGATCACACCGACAGACTCGGGCTCCAGTGTCAAGTGCTGCACGCGCCAAAATATCTGGCACAAGAGACGGACGGAGACTCGAGCTAGTACTGGGGGGGATGCGCCGAGGACCCTTGTCAGGTCTTAACTGGGGAAGAACCCGCGAAGAGCAATAGGCACTAAGACATCCCGGGAACGCCGTGGGGCTTCTCATGATGATGTAACAAAAAAGAAACGCGAGGGGGAGGACGAGATAACGAAGTGCGGGAAAAAAACTCCCGAAAGAAGAGGAAAGGAAGGTCTTACGCTCCTCCACGAGAAGGAGTAGAGGAAAACGGCAACGGCGACCCAAAGTCTTGATGATCCGCGAAAACTCGAGAAAGGGGGCTTAAACGCATAAGTTGCTACCCGGTTATTACAAAGGGGCAATTAAACACAGGCAAACACAGGGTTCGTCAGGAACAATATTCGCACTCAGCCGGGAGGGCTAAATCTCTCGTACTGTAAATGGCGTCAAGAGTTCATTCCGTACACTAGGCCTCCGGTGTGACGCCTCACCGAACCTCTGCACGAAAAAGAAGAGCCCCACTACGTGGACCTCAAAAAGAAGGACTTCCCCGGGAGCATAGTAACGTCCCAGAAAGCGGTCAGCTCTTAGGAGACTACACTAAGGGAGAGAGGGAACATGGGACAGAGAGGGTCCGTTACTGGCTCGACAAGGAAGGCAAGAGACGAGGAACGTCCCTGAAAAAAAAAAAAAGAATTGACCTAAGAGACGGGAGGCTCGAGTCAAGATCGATGACCGACTGAAAGGGGGGGGGGGGGGAAGGGTTCTTACGTCAGCGTGCAAGGTGAGGGCACGTCAAAGCTCGGCCTTCCGATGGAGATACGGAGCCGGGTGACTCAGTGTGATCCTAGGCCGAGTCTCACGCAGGACCACGCGCCAGGAGGCCAATATCCGAAGGCGGAGAGCGTCCGCGGGGGGTCTGTCTCACTGTATTCCAAGTGTCTTCCGTCAACTGCGGGGAGGGGTCCGGAGCTCCTGGCGTACCAATAACACGACCATCTGCTGTACGGGGACACCTTCGCTAACGGGACGAGAGACTGTACCTGCATCGCACGGTGATCTGAAAGCTACGATAGGACAAGGCCGTACAAGGGGAGTGAGGAGAAGATGGGGCGCTCCCCAATCTTATACCTAGGAACGAAGTTTCAAACGCACAGCACAAACAAAGATACGATAACGCGTTGGGTCTTTTAACATTCCAACGAGACCAAAATAAACTCTGCGTGGCCACAGGAGAGTGTAGCCAAACTACCACGCGACCTCTGAAAGCCACAAGGGCTAATGCAAATGAAAAGGGAGTGGGAGGGGTAGAAATTGCCATCGGATCAAGCCATCTTATAAAAGCAAATCTGGTGCAAGGAGGGGCGAACTAGCCGTTACGACACATTCCTGCACTGCCTCAAACTCGGACAAGCGGGATAAAGGAAAATACGAATCATCCGGGAAAATTAAGGATACTGCTCCATATTGGGACGTACCCGGTGTAACGCAGAGAAGACTCACACACCAACACAGCAAAAACAGGCCGACCACCCACAAAATGCCTGGACAGCGCTCAGTGTCGACCCAACGTGCGATGGCATAAACGGGTAATGCACGCACACAGCCGAGGGTCAGCTAAGGACAGACACGAAGAGGCGGTCACTATACCACAACAGCTCATCATCGCCCCGTCCTACGTGGACACAAGAAACGAAGGCAGACACGACATCGCAAGAGGATACAAGTGACAACCCTCCGACCCCTCCCTAGCACAACCACCACTAGTGAAATAAAGTAAGACATTAAGATAAAAAAACGGGCCTAAGAGCAACACAATATCACACCATCGTTCCGGTAGGAAGCAACGGTACAATACGGGTTGGCAGTCGAGGGGGAACGGTCTATCGTGGAAGGGGAAAAACGGGACCGCGTGAGTAGAGGGGACAGAGGAAAAGAAAGGTGAGCAAACTCGGGTCTGTGAGCGCTTCGCGGTGGAGCTAACCAATGAGCTTTTAAGTGGCAGGTGCTGCACGTGACGCCATAGGCGGGTATCGTACCCAGCATTTCCCAAACATTTGTATTGTGCGGGGAAATGTCACACGAGCGTCAGTCGGGGGGAAGAGGGAGGCCTTCAACTTCTCTCGTCACGTGTCCCTGCCTCCCATGAGCTGACCGTGAGGGGGTCTAGAGGGACATGGTTGGACTAAGCAGTGAACCGTAGTACAAATATTCGGTCGACCAGAGTGACTAAAAAAGGGGAAAGGACAAAAAACGGTCACGCTGTGGGTCTTTACAATACCAGGGAGAGGAGAATACAGCTTGGACTGAAGGGTGAAAAGAAGAAGGGGTGGACGAGGATTCGGTTAAAACAGATAGGTAGCCTTGGACGGATGGGACGGGAGAGTAGTATAATCAAGACCATCCAGGAAAGGAGGTATTGGGAGTGCAAAGCAGCACCCCCGGGGTAGTACAGGCTACCCGGGAGGCTGGCGCACTTGGACGATAATGTCGGACGCTTTCACCATGGGAACAAGGGGAGGCGGGGATGGTCAAACCTATCTGACCTACCTGAATGAGAAGTTTGTAAGAACAGCGGGGGGAACCGTGTAATGGCATGGCAAAGCTGATCAGGTACCTACTCCGACCGAAAAGGATCAAAAGTCGGTGCATGATCGCAAGACTTCCTGTGCGAACCAGTGTCGTTTAGCGCCTACTTTTTACGAGCGGATGAAAGGAGAAGGGAGGGATTAACGCCTGGCAAAAGGGTCTACACCAACCGTCTGCGGACGACAAAAAAAATCTACCGTGGGAGGGAGCGGGGAAGGCCCAGACATAAAGCCTCCGAAAAAAAGGATAAGGGTCAGCGTCGCAGGAGACCAAGCGCCTGGCCTCGGGGGCCTCACCGTCGGCAAGGGCTGGCAGATTACTCTTGGAAAAACGAAGGGAGGATTGGGCACGCCGAGTCCCCGGCATCGCCAACTTCCAGCACCGGAGAGTGGCCGGGAGGCAAGAGTTAACTAAAGAAAAGGGCGGAGCTTTGGAGAACGAGCAGAAGGGGCAGATGAGACCAGTACGTGGGAGCTCTCAAG
>Ga0179593_1464351_pt1 | contig 10996 bp, 12 predicted proteins | sample CZODoug2_1_08_16_FD_185931 | JGI IMG/M metagenome (GOLD analysis project Ga0179593, IMG submission 185931) | Vadose zone soil fungal communities from Angelo Coast Range Reserve, California, USA - CZODoug2_1_08_16fungal (PacBio error correction) | ecosystem: Environmental > Terrestrial > Soil >...
AAGTTTGCTTGAGGGTCGACTGTGTCATCGGTAAGAAGCCGAACCGAGAGGGGGAGAGATTACCCGCGTCTACCCTTGACCTCCGAAGGGACACAGTCTCGGTTTTCGGTTTAACTGTCCTAATTTCTTAATGAAATGAGGGGGGGGGGAGGGCTCTCTACAGTTAAGCTGACGCAGAGCAAAGATCCATGAAAAATACGTGTCTCGTTGAAATGAACGGAGGTCAATAGTCACTAAGGAGCGGTCAAATCTCACGACGTCCTCGTTATGGTCACAAACTACTCGGGGCACTGCAAGTGTAGGGGGGGGTAGTGGGGAGGTGGGGGATTAGCTGCAGCGAAGAGGTCGCACAAACGCGGGCTGCTGGAAGGCAAGGGCTCATGCGGGCCGGATCAAATGCGACCGAAGGGGTCTCTCCGTGGAACTTAAGCTCAAGCCCCGAGAAGAAACTGCGAGGCCCGGCACCCAGGGCCGCTACTGGAAATAAGTAAGAGGCAGCTGACAGCGGCGCGGGGGTTACCACTCCTGAGGGTGCGGGGCGTACAGCCGAGATGGGAAGCTCGATTTGCAAGACTATGATCCTGCAAAAGGTGATACGAAGGGATCTATCGGAGGGACAAGAGAGATACTATATGCTTTCGTGGGGGATCGGTCAGAAGAAGTACTTGTGCGCTAAATTCCCGGTCAGGACTGGGGGAGACGCGTGCTGTTTCCGGGTGGGACAGGACGGGCGGGTGTCGCAGCAAGGGGGAGGGGGACAAACCGCGATCGGGTCTAAAGACCCTCGTAGACGGATTAAGGGGAGGGCGTGGGAATATTGAATGACTAATTTCGTAGGGGAAAGAAAGGCACTGCACTAAGCAAACGGGGGAGGAAGGACGGAGTTTGAAGACACTAAGGACACTCGAGTAAACCGGCTCCATTGGGGGGCGGGATCCTTCCTGGAAGTCAAGTGCAAGAGACTCACCTTCTAGAAGGACTGGAGGCAAGGGAGGGGCCATGCCTGCACGCGCTAGTCCATCAGACCTGGGTTTCGAAGTGCTAGATGGGGGGGTCGAGTCTGGGGAGGTCGATGTTTCGGCAACAAAAAAACCGACTGAGGAGTGAGCACTAGATCGAGATGGGGTCACGGGGAAGCCACTGCACAGAAAAGTGATAAGTGTCGGATGAAGGTGTCCGTGTGCTGAGAAAGGAGGGGAGGGGGGGACACAACTCGGAAACCGAAAAAGGGGTACCGAAAAAAAGCTGGACAATTTCCGCTCTGCGCAAGAGGGCCTTTCATGCGCGCGCCAGAGTCGAAAACCGATAAAAAAAAGGGGAGAAGAAAATCATGGGGGGACCCTCAGTATCGGCCTGCAAACGAGCTAGTGGGTCAATGTAAGTATTTATAGGCAGGAAATGATGTTCACAGGAGAGGCTTGGAGACTAACTCAAGAACATGTCCCCGTGTTTCTTGCGCTCTCAGAGAGGGAGCGAAACCGTGGCACCCGCCCTGCTGAACCCCCCCAACGGATCACCAAACACTGATTAGAGGGTTCGTTACAAAACATGTCCGGTCCGGTCAAAACACTCTCACGTAGTCGGTCCAGCTTTTAAGAGCGAATGGACCTAATAAACCTACGTGTGTCAGAGGTGGCCTCAGAGCCCAGAGCTAACAAGCAGAGGTCCGAAACGTCCGTCCACGTCGGGGAGAAAACACGGGGAGTGGAAGGGGTGAGGGGTGGGTTCGGCCGCGGAATCCACAGTGAGAATCTTTCAATACAGTGACGAGGGGGAGGGTCACCAGGTAGCGAACAGAGAAGACTAGGAAAGCGAAAGAATATGCTACAACAAACAGAGAGCAGGGTAGTCCAGAAGTCGAAGAAAGGGAGGCACGGGGGGGAGGACGGGGAGTCGGAGGGGAAAATGAAGGGACTTAGGGTGGGGGGAAGCCAAGTAGGTAATAGGGAGATGATGAAGAAGGAACCCCATGGGGGGGCAGGAAGAATCTGGAAAGACAAGACCCAGCAGAACAACGGGGAACGGGAGACAGCATAAAGCGACCTCGACGGCGGAGGAAGAGGATAAAAAAACACCTAGGCGGGAGACAAAGTCGCGGGGGGACATTGGAGGGTAGTAGTGGGGATGGTGGGCTCTCAGAGGTGTTTCGGCTTCCGGGGACATTTCCCACAGAGAAAGAGGGGAGTATTTGAGTTGGTGGTATGTTATGAAAGGTGGTGGGGTTGTTGAGGGGTTGACTTTTGTTGATGGGGGGTAGGGAGGGGTGGAGGTATATTTGGGGGAGGGGGTGTGTGCGACACGGTGGGTAGAGGCGGGTGGAAGGAAATTCACCCCAGCATAACTGGTCAATATCTGTTGTACTTGGGCAAAGGTTACAGGGCGCAGAACCAGACCCTTCTGGGGAAGAGAGACCAAATCACATTTTCCCGGTTCCTGGTGCTGTAAAAAAATTCTCCACTGGTTTGAATCCCCAAAAAAAACATCGCGAGTTTGGGAACAAAAGAGGGGAATATAAATATAAGCAGGGGACAATGCACAATGGGAGCTAAGAGAGGCATTTCGGAAGAGCAGCAGAGGCGCTCTTTGGGGTGGTAAAGAAAACGAAAATCTCGGGAGGGGACTAAAAGACATGGGGGTGGTTGAAAGGGGAGGGGCCAGTAGGATCATTGTAGGGGAAGAAATCGCACGGGTTGCGGATATAAACGGGACAGCCGTAGACAGATACGTAATAAAGGGGTGGTCGAGAGCGGTTGGGGTCGCAGTGATGTAAAGCCGTTTGAGGAGGCGCAGGAAGGGTAGAGCGAGGAGTGGAAGTTGAAGGGAATCGGGGGGCGGGGAAGACAAAGTAAGAAAGAGCGGGAACAACAAATAGGGAGGAAGACGAGGGGGGAAAGAAGGGGGCCGGGAGAAAAGAAGAGGAAATAAGGAGGGAGGACGCCGGAAAAGAAGGACAGAGGCTATGGTGGGGGGGAAAAGCGGGGGTCACCTGAGGCCTCGAAAAATACCATAAACTCCACGACAAAAACCTACACATTGGCCAAGTGAGGACCAGGGTCTTTTTGTACAGATACATCACAAATGCGCCCAGGCGGCAAAATTCAAGAAAACAAAGAGACGGAGAGGAAATTTTAATAGGAACTCCCAATGCAGGGACAGAGAGAAGTGGGGGACAGAGGAAAGAAAAATGGGTAGGCTAAGGCTGCAACGGGAAAGCAAAGCGTGGCCACAAGTAGGGAACCAACGACTAGAGGTCACGCGGAAGGTGGGCAAGTCCAAAGGTGCGTGTCAATGGAAGCGATTAAAGGCCGCGGGGTCATCACTAGGAATGAAAGCGGACCTCATTTCTTCGAAAGTAGAAGGTCAGCACAAGCACAGGAGTGTAAAATACACCCTTATCCTCCTCCAGTAACTCTTGGGGGGTCCGACGACCAAATGGTCTTAAGAAGATGAACACCCGTCAGCTATCTGATTCAAGCGGAAAAAGGGAAATAAGAAGAACGCGGTAAATTTTCCCTGGACCTTAGGATGGGGGTTTTAGACGCATGGTTGACCGGGCCACCGTGTAACATAAAAAAATAACTCGGCCAGGACTAAGGGTCACGGTGAAAACACACACACATAATATCAAAGATTTTCAGCATAGATGGCAGGTCTCATCAGGAGTGAGGAAAAAGCTAAAGGGGGGGGTATAGAGAAAGGGGGACGAAATAAGGAAGCGAAAAGACAGTTTAAAAGTGCAACGTAATCCTATCTCGTTGCTGGGGGGAGCCTGATGCCGTACGCAGCACTCAAGGGAGGTCGGTTACTCGTCCAGCGGCTAAAGGGGAAAAGACGGGAAAATCGATGGGTGTCATGACCGGAGAGGCGTTCGACGGAAGAAATGCAGAGAGGAACTCTGACCTATATGGTCGAGGGATAGATTATGCGGGGCCAATTTACCATCTGCGGAGAGGGGGCGAAGGGGGTGGAAACAGGAAGAAACATGGGATAGTTATCTAAACAGGTCTGGGAAAAAAACAAGATGACGATCAAGGGGTGTCCTGCAGCAATGTCAAGGAAGAGGAAGGCCATTGCGTGAAAGGCCGGCGGAGCGAGAGGAAAAGATGATGTAGGGGTTCTGCGAGACTCTCGACTGTCACTTTGGAAGCAGGTTTGGTGTCCTTGGGCTCGCAAAAAATTTCAAAGCGCTTTTGAGAAAGTTCCTGCGTGCGTGGGGGGATCGGAGGGGAGCAGTTGGTCCCTCCAAGTAAATCAGTACGAGGGGTAGAAGGGCAAACCCTTCGAACTCTCAGTTAGCAAGGAAAAACGAGATTGAGGGGAGCTGTCGCCGAGAGGGCATGGAAAAAGGTTCACCGACTTGTTAAAATCTGAATGCCTATATCCTCTTGGAAGACCTGGTCTAGTCGCTAGCGTCATCGGCGCTACAGAATCCGAACCCACCATAGTATATGAGGAAAGAGCAAAAAAAAAAAGAGGAACAGAAATCCCAAAATCCGAAGCGCTTATAGCTAGCAGCAGTGGAACTTTGTTGGTGGTGGTGAAGGCAAAAGTATAGATCTCACTCTCGAGCAGATCAAATCATACCAACATATCATCAAAACAAAGTTTGCCATGAGGAGGGGCATGGGGTGGGGCGGAAACTTGGTCATGGAAGCACACACATCAAACAGGAAAAAAGAGACACACTGGAAAGAGCTTCTAGGCAGGGGGACTAGGCACCTACGAAAGGGGAAAAGGCAGTGACTCAGCCTGGGCTCGGATGAGAAAAAAAACGGGAGGATCCCGATTAGTCTACCTAAAACTGAGACAAACGGGCGGGGGCAAGAGCTGGGCAGTGAAGTGGTCCGACTTCCATGCATAGTAGGACCCGCATGGTGAGGGGAAGTGAAGGGGTGGCTCCCACCGCCCTGCAAAAGCAAAGAAAGTTACCATGGGAAATCACTTTCTGGAGAACCAAACTAAAAGGAAAAGAAAACTGAAGGTCAACACTGTGTTGTCGATGGAGGGTGGTTTCACATCAGTCTTTGAGAGGGAAGATGACGGAAAGGGGGGGGGGAAAAGGAAAGAAACTACTAACATAAACGTGACCGGTTCACTAACCTTGCCCAAGAAGGGGGAGAAAAATTACGTACGCCTAACGTGGTAGCAAAAACCCAGTATGGCCGTCAATTGATCCGTCAGCGGGGCGCCGATAAGAAAAACCGAAAGGAAAGGAAGAACGTTGAAACCAGGAAAACAGAGGAAAAACTATCGGAACTACTGGGGAAGGAGCAAGAGATTGCTACTGCACAGGCCCAACCTGAAAAAGATCCAGAGTGACAGCATGAAAAAATTCAGATAGCGAACCAATCCCACCTTAATCCACGAGTCATGGAAAGAGGAGCGGCATACGCAGGTCCAATTTGGCCGGGCAAAAGGTGGCAGTGCCTGAGAGTCTAAGGAACCGGGAACCGTCTCACCTATCTGTAACATTTCCAGGGAGACAAACGAGGCACGCGCCCAGGGATATCCGACAACAACAAACACGAAATACCGGAAAGAGGAGGGAGATAGGAGGGAAGGGAAGGAAGCCGTGTGCAGCGGAAGCGAAGACGTTGATCATGGCCTAGCCATCTTGCAGCAATGCCGTGAAGAGGGGACAACCTAAAAACGAAAGAGAAGAAATTCAAGTGGGGAGAAAAAGGAAGTGTGGCTTGACAACTAGACGGGAGTCAGGGGAGGGGTAGTTAACTTAATTGTTCGTGGCCGTTTCTAGACGGAACGCAGCCTAAAATTTCGAGCATAGTGTGGTACAGAGGGGCCTTGGGTTCGGGGGAGGGAAAAGAGGGGGGAGAGGGGACCTCCAATCCCAGTTCAGATATACAAGGGAGTGGTAACAACCACAGTCATAGGAAGTGCACTGGTGGTGATACAGAACCCCGGATGGGGAAAAGTCTCGCTGGCCTAAGAGAGTGGTCTAGGCACGGCTGAGATTCACGCCAGTTGGGAACCAACAACAACCGTTCATTTCAAGGAAAAACTAAGAACTGTGGAAACTTACACAAAGTGGTCGTGTTGGATGTCTATTGCGGAAGAGAAAGAGCGAGCCCGTTGCCATGATGAAAGTTATCTCGGGACTAATAGGCGTCTCCGTGGGACTATACGAACGAGATCACCGCATCACCGAGAAAAATCCTCTCGACCGTAGGCAAGGAGGGAGAGAAAAAGAAAGGGGGGACAAGGTTCTGGGCCCCTCAGCCAGAAAAAAATAACAGCTGAGTTCGAAGACCAACCCTCCAGTGCTACTGACCAGAAATCGCCGGCCGGAAGACTACCTTGAACATGGATCGAAAAGGATGGTAAAAAGGGTACTACAAGCTGCAGGGTTTGGGGTTGACAGAGGGAGGACAGGTACACTAAAAACCACATGGCCAAGAAAGAAAAGGGGATAGGAAAGGTCAGGATAGGTAAAGAGGCGTGAGACCTGGAATTCATGCCCTGTCCGCCTTAAAATACCAAACGTGGAGGAAGAGCGTGTCTTATGCGCTTCGGGAGGGGCGTAGATCGAGCGAAAGGTATGAGCAGCAACAGGGGGTTGGGGGGAGTATTGGGGGAACTCTGGGCCCGAATGGAAAAATCGATCGAGCTAGACGCACCTTCAGGGGGGAAAACGGAGATGCTCCAGCGCATAAACGCACCTGAACGGATGAAGACCGCAGCAGGAGACGACCAACGAGAATACGGCAGAGACCAGCAGGAACAGGGTCCGGGGTGGTCGGAGGAGGGCAGTCCAGGGCAAAAGGACCGCGTGAACCCCGCCAGGAAAAAAGCAGGGGGAGCAAAGAAAAACAGGGACATTGGATGAAACCAATAAAAAAAGTGTAAAAAAAAGCAGGAAAAAGAGGAGCGGGCTGTAAGAGAAACAATAATGAAGAATAACACCAAAACGTCAATTTAGAAGGATACAACAGCAGAAAGTAAAAGCTGGGCGACGACCCAAACCGTGAGCCCAGGCATTGCCTTCGGAACGACGGTGAGGGAGACCGCGGACTATCCCAGGGCTGTCGCCAACGGACCAGCAAATCACGATGGGGAAAACGGAATACGGAGGAGAAATTTCCTGAGGTCGGCGTCCGGCGGGAAGGGAGTAAGAGGGAGACGGCACCAAAAAACGCAGGGGTTTCCTGAACGGCTGGAGGAAAGTCACCGGAAGGTGACTGTGGATGGGGTGCCAGTAGGCCCTCCATTGGGACGGGCTGGCGCGGTAAGGGTGGAAAAAAAAAAAGACCTGGAAAGACACTCTTGCAGGTCCTGTGTATGTGCGCGCGCCAATAAAGCCAGCCCAACTGTTGGAGGGGGGGGGGGGAGCGAAAACGCCGTAGTACGAAAACGTTACTCTAGCAAATGGTTCGATGACAGGGGGGCCATTCAATGCGAAAGCCGGAAAGAAACGAGGTCACCTGTGGCTTCCTTATACCCTTAGATGGGAAGGTGGGGACTCCGTGCGGAAAATGTGGCGGGGGGGAACTGCGCTAACAGTACAATCAATAAAGAAACGGCCACCACTTCAATTTGGTTCGCGGGTCAAGGGGGTGCGAGGAATTTAGGGAATCATCTGGACTGCGGCCAAGCGGGGAACCTTCTGGGAGATTCCGCTACATCACGTTACCGTTCTGGGATCCGAAAAAAAAGTTGGGTGAACCTCATCGCGGGCGCATGGGGGTTGAAATGAATGGTGTAAGATCATCAGCAGGCTGCGGAAAAACGTAGGAGACACCTCAGGTATGGCCCAACCCGGCCGCTAGGTGGCGAGGATGCGAAACGCTCCGGAAGGGCGACAGTCGAGCGGCGAAATGAAAAGGGAGGTCAAACAAAAAGTGGGCTGCGGATATACCTTAATATACGGGGGTGCCGACGGTACCCCCTCCAAAGAAACCAAGAACTGCAAAGCATAAGCAGCTTACCAACAAATAAAAATCCGAATAAGCTAAAGAAACAACATTAGGAAAAATTTACCATGGGTGCGAAGACACCAGACGCCAAACGAGACACAATTGTAAGACGTACAGCATAAGTCGAAAAAACTCGCACTAATAAGGAAATAAGGCAAAGAAAAAAAGCATACGAAATACAGAGTTCGTCCACCAAAAGGAAGTAACCATCACTTTAAACGCCTCGCACTTCGGTCTGGACCGGTGGAAGGGGAGGCTGGAAGCAGCAGTCGGGGAGTGCCTTCGGGAGAATGCGCGGGGCAGTTTCTAAAAACTAGATGGTAGTTGGACGTTTTTTGGGGGGGAACGGAGCGCTTGGCTCTAACTGAAGAAAATCTGCTTCAGATGGGTAGGGACAGACAACAAGGGGCAAAAAAAAACCCGTCTTCATAATACACAATGATGGCGTACCCGCCAAATAGCACAGGAAATAAAAAAAACCGGGAGTTTGAACAAAAAGAAAACCAGGATAGAAACCGAAAGTCCCATACAATCATAGACCCGCCCCAAGGTCAGGGGAGTCAGGAACCAAACAAGGAAAACAAGCCCGACGCGAACGACCGTAACTACACTCTAATGGACATCGCTAACATCACTCTCACGTAATACAAGAGGGATCAAAAAAAGGTATGACACTGAGCGCATACGTCTCTACTGCGGCCATGAGGGGGGAACAAAGATCTGATATCATGGGGAAAAGCGTATAGGGGTCACATTTCCAAGCAGCGATCGAGGGAAGCACCCTAAAAAGAAAAGAAAGGGGGCAATACGCGAGAAGGCACTTGGTACGAGGGAAAAAACGTCCGTCTAAGATATTACGGTATGATGTCACACTTACTGGATCGCAAATTGACACACTCGGCCTAACCTAAACGGGCAGCAGGGAAAAGGGTAGTGGACACACGGCGCTTCGATGTGGGGCACCATGCGGACGTGCTCGCATGGATCGAAAATGAAAGGTGAACACGGGAAGTTGCACCAGAAATATCAAAAACAGGAGTCACGGTGCGGGGACCCAAAATGCATAAAGTCCAAGTTAAGACGGGAAACACAGTGTGTTGGGGCCACACCCCAACGGGGAGACGCTAGGGAGTGGAAATAACAAAGAGAAGGTGTCATAGCACAGTTACGGAAGGAATAAAACAGGCGAACACATCGTATGACTCAAAGAGACATATCAGTGGTGAATAACATCTAAGTGCAAGTGCTGAATGGAGAGAAGACGCGTGCGATAACGAGCCCCCTTAAGAGGCAAAGTCAGAAAGCGCGTATGAGCGGGCTGGAGCGAGAAAAAGGAAGGTCGGTAGAGCCCCAAAAAAAGAGTCCGAGAAGAACCGTACACCACCCAAGATGGTTAACGAAAATTAATCACCGACTAAAGATTAGGCGGGGGAGTTGGCGGATGTACCTTACCAGATTACACCGCTTGAGGAAATCGCAAATAAGTCGAGATCAACAATGAATAGAGGATACTGGAGGAGTTGGATAGGGAACTCTTGGGAACTCGTGGGCCGCCACCTCGATCTTCGGAAGCGACCAAATTTTACCTAAGCGACATCGCACAACAAGGGTGCTTGTGAACGGTAAGCAGCAAGGCTGCCGAGAGGTTGTGCGCGCCAATGCACAACGAGATGCTCTCAAAGAGGCGCACCTGTCAAGGGCGGGGAGGGGGCTGCGCTCACTCACGGCGCGGCAAGCTAGCGGGAAGCATCAAGCCCTCGGTAAGGCGAGTAAACGGACATCGGGGGGCAGATCTCTTCCAGGATGAAAAACCAGTTACACCCACGGTCTTCGCGGCACGGCCGCGAGATCTCAAGCGAGGAAGGCTATGTATCTTCCGAGTAACAAATAATCGGCCCTAACTGATTGTCTTCGAAAGCGCTTAACTTAAGTTGAAGGTCTTACCGCGCGCATCGTAAAACGCTGGTGGGGGAGTAAGATAGAATCATCGTAACACTGGCGTGAGAGATGTGGGGGAAGCATCTGTATCGGCGAACTGGAAAACTGACCGCAGATTTGATTAGTCACGATCAAGTTCGAGGGTTCGCGAGAATGAGGGGGGGAAACAGTAGCCCTTGTCTCCAGCTGTGGTCAGGACCAGTCGGGGGGCTTGGGGGGGGGGGGGGATGGGGGTTTCGCAGCAAAACAATCGACGAAGATACTGGTGAACTCGAAAACACCGTTAAGAAGAGAGCTGGGGCTCCTAGCTGGTAAAAGTCCGCAAATTCCTCGGATGAAAGTGAATATCTCAACCGATTTGATTCCATGCGAAGGGATGTCTGGGAAGCGAGAAACATCTGTCAACGGCCGGCTGAGTAAACCGTGAGGCTTCACAAAAAACTCAAACCTCAGAGAAGGCGCAGGGGGGGGGCTTTCTTAGGTAAGGGAAGTTCAATGAAGAGCTGATCACTGCTCCTAAAAGCATACTAAGCAGGGCCGCTTTGTGGAATATGCTTTAAGGGCGAACCACCAATTAAAACGCTGATAAAGCGGCCAAAGAGCATGACGAGACTGATGGCTAACAGGCCGTTAAACAACTAAACCGGCATACGATTAGTATCTGTCTTAAATCATACAGCCTAACGTGAACCCTGTCGAGAAAATATACCCTTTCAGCAAACGCCCCGATGAACCCCTAATGCCTATTAGAGGGGGGGGAGTAATGCGCGAACACCATGACAAGACCACTCTTAAGGGAGCTTCCAAACCAGGGGCTAGGAACCTTCTTTCGCGGGTGGCGAAGGGGGGATCTTTGACCCTTGGAAAAAAACCACAAAAAAACATCCAAGTCAAATCAGGGAACAACATGCATTAAAAAGGGGAGAAGGCTTGTGGAATCCTTCAATGGCGCTCGCAATGAGGGGCCATCAAAACGCCGCCAGTGTTGGTAACGGAAGGATGATCGGCTGGTGTTCACCAAATACCGCCAAAGGGGGGTCGTCATTTGCGGCCACGGGTCGCGTGTTCAAACTAGGGGGGGCGAAGAAATATGATTTTCGTTCACCGAATGCTGGGAAAGAAACCTT
>Ga0179593_1527635_pt1 | contig 10996 bp, 12 predicted proteins | sample CZODoug2_1_08_16_FD_185931 | JGI IMG/M metagenome (GOLD analysis project Ga0179593, IMG submission 185931) | Vadose zone soil fungal communities from Angelo Coast Range Reserve, California, USA - CZODoug2_1_08_16fungal (PacBio error correction) | ecosystem: Environmental > Terrestrial > Soil >...
CGCGGAGGGGAGGACCATCCGCTCGAAAAAGGAAAAAGGAACCAGAAAAGAGGGAAAGACCAAAAAGGTTCGGTCAGAATCAGATAGAGAGAAAGAGGAAAAAAAAAATAGAGAATTTCCGCCAGACCGAAATTGGGGAACTCGATCTGCAAGAAAAGCGTCTCGATAGAGGACTGGTTTCAGTGAAAGCGGAAAAAAAAGGTGAGGTCCTGAATTCGTCACTTCCTGTTGCCGAAAATAAGTCAAAAGGTCCGCTTGATTCTGGCCTTAAGTGCACGCACCAGTGAACAGGGGCGGCGACATGCATAGCGTCCGTGGAAGCTGCAACGAACCTTCCGGATCGGGAGAAGAGAGAGCAGCACGGGCGCAGGGTCTTAACCGAATTAGAAAAAAAAAAAAGAGCCGAATGATTAAGATAAAGGAGAAAAGGGGAAGGAGGCAAAAGGGGGCCACGCTATGGTCTCCAAAGAAAGGGCAGACGAAAAAAATGCGCCGAATACGAAGGGTCAGCAAGAGAGGAAGAAGGAACGTCAAGAAAGGAAATGAAAAAGGGAGACTCAAGATGTCAGGATGTGGAGTCGTAAGGAAAACTCCAAAAACCAAAAAAAGCGGTTGGACGATATGGTTCCTCAATTAAGAAGGCAACGCGACGAGAAAAGAGTCAAAAAAGAAAAGGGGGGAGCCTGAAACGACGTCCGCGTACCGGGAAACGGGGGGGGACTGGGGCCCGTCTCGGAACTCCGGAAGAAAAGGTCCGTCAAGGAAGGAACAGAGTTAAGAGTCTGAGCTCCTCCTGAAGTGACTCTAAGGAGGGCGGGGCTATTTCGGCCTCAGTCAGATGTTTGAAGGGAAATTCTAGTGGGAAAAAACCCGTCCTTCATCTGTGCAACGAGATTGCGCGACCATAAAGGGAAAAAAGGGGTCTGGTCTGGGCAAGGGGGAGAGGGGAAGGCCGGGAAATAGGACTAAAGGCCAACCACCGGAAGGGGAGTGACTAGTCATATAAAACGGTCATAAAAAATCAGGAAGAAAACCAATATCAAAGGTTTCACTCAAAGGCAGTCCGGGGAAGTGGCACGGGGGAAAAAAAAGGTTAAGGAAGCTCCTAAGGTTCCCGACCACGATTCTCTCTCTGTGCTCAAAGGAAAAGGAAAAAGATCTAAGAAGTCCTATATCGCCTATTTCCTTGCCAGGCCTCTCGACTCCCTTCAGAGCCTGCGCCCCATTTAAGGAAGGACCTCTACTAAAAAGGGAAGGATGGAGCCTGAGAAGAATAAGAGCCAAAAGTCTGATCTCTTGCCTCGGGCAGTCAGGAAGTCGAAATGGAGAGGAAAAAAAGGATACTTCGACGCTTTCCTTTCTACAGCCCGGAAGTCACGAAAAAGCCTTCAAAAAAAAAGAAAGGGAATGGACTAGACTTAATTTCGTGGTGATACTAGGGGAGCGCAGGGAGGAGAAAAACAAAGGAAGAAGATAGAGATAGGCGCTTTGGCCCATCTTATATCACACTTACGCGGTCTCTGTCGGTCTAAGGAAGGAGGAGATCCTCACAGGGGTCGCTGGTCCGCAAGCAACCAGAGAAAAGAACTTGTAAGTTCGGGCGATTCCCCCCCTGAAAAGTCTCAAAAAAAGAGGAAACACCAGAAGGAAAACGAAGGGGGGAGCAAAAGAGAGAAATGGCGCGGCCGACATCGCCTTCAGCTGTCTCAAAAAAGCAAGAGAAAAAAGCAAAGCTGCCGGGCGCGATTCGTCGGACACGGCAGGCGAGAGTTTGAAGAAATCAGAGGGTCGCGCCGAGAATGAAGCGTGGTAGGGGACGTCTCTTAAAAAGAAAAACGAAAGGGGATCTGTTAAGGAACCCGGCAGGGGGGGAGGCAATAGGAGGCAGCGGAAAGACTAGAAAAAAGATGAGGCGAAAAAGTCCATCCGGGAGAAGTTCGTCGATAAGGTGACCGAAGGCGTACCAATGTGCATCCCTTCCAAATACCTGAGGATTTCGAAAAAAGGAATCTCTCGCAATGAGAGAAAAAGCCGTTAGAGGGGCCCCGCGAAGGGCGAAGCGGCGACAGCGACTGCCGCAAAAGACTAGAAAAAGAAGTCGCCGCCGCGCGCAGGGACGTGTCGCGCGGAGAAAAAATAAGACGGCAAAGAAGTAAGAGGGATCGTTGGGGAGGAAGATTTAAGATACCTCCATTCCTCTGGTATACTTCTTCGGAGTACAGAGGACTTTCGGGGGGGGGTTCAGGAAGAAGGTAAGGCCGGAGGACGTTCTGACAGAAAAGGAGGGGGAAAAAGCATAATTAAGAACCTATATCTGTACAAAACAAGTTTGTAAGAAAGACCACCCCCGAACGTAATCTCTATGATAAGAAAGAGAAGATGAGAAAAGAAGCTTCATATCACTGCTTATGAACAAACGTAGATACCCTACTAGGTCACTGGGGAGGAAGCTGGGAGAAGAGGTCAAGGAAATTCGTCTCGCTATAATCTTCTTCCCCGAAAATTGAAAGAGAGGAGGCGCATAGAAGAAAATGCAGCGCTGGAGAACGGCGATCTAAAAAGGTTTGACTAAGGGCCTCTGGGAAGGGGGTTTGGGGGGGGGGAAGAAAATTCAAGGGACGAAAAAAATAACTCAAGCTCGGGTCTCTAGGAAAGCACAGCAGAGTCAAGAGATGAAGACTCTTCCTAAAGAGTCCAAAGAAGAAACCGGCCAGCAACCAGGGCCTCCCGACGTAGGGGGGACTCTCAAGGGAAGGTTAGAGACGTTTATGAAGGAGTAAATATTGAGGAAAAAGGCAAGGAGTCGGGGAGGTTTGCCAGGGGGGGGGACTGCGCGTAAAAGCAGTCCGCTTTTCAAATACCCGGGGAAAAAAAGTGGAGTTTCTGGTGGATTTCAAAAAAATGGATAGGGAGACCACCGAAAGAGAAAATGGGTGCGAAATCGCATCAATTCTCTAGAAGAGTTAGAAGAGAGATTGGGCTAATCTGACCACCAATATATCCGCAGTAGGAAGGGCCCAAAAAAGCAGAAAAGAAATGGGGGGCTGGAGAAGAGGACGCGCATGCAAAGCAAGAGATATAGAATGGGGGGCCTTCAGGGGAAAGGGCGATCAAATTAGCCCTAAACAGTCTCGTATCGTAGTTTAAAGGAGGGTCTTCAAAAAGGGTTTCAGTCCGGAATTCTTCTTGACTACCCATTTTCTCAGCAGCGTCGTTAAGAGAGGAAGTCGGGGGAAAGAGGCGGAAGGGGGCAGGCTGAGCCGTGCAGCCAGGGGGAAAGCATGCTAAAAGCGGCTACGCCTCTAAACATTACTCCATGTGCTCGTCAGGATGACGAGGAGGCGCAGGGGGGGGGGTCGAAAAGGAGTCTCCGCTCCTCGCTACTAAGGGAGGGCTTCTCGGTAATACCTATTAATGGAACGCCTAGGGGAAAAGAAGATGGGAAAAAAAAAGGGGGGGAGACGGAATGACTCGATCTCCGGAAAAGGAAGCGGGGCCCTCTTCACCACGTTTCTCGTCCACACGAAAAAGGAAGAATACCTAAAGAAGATCGGGGGAACAATGGTCACTGAAACAAGGAAAACTCGGGGGGTTTCTACCGGAAGACATGAATCGCGTCCCGCTCCTCTCAAAAGTGTGGTTGCGTTCGAGCAGATGACTGAAGGGGAGGGGGGGGGGGGTCTAAGGAAAACGCCTGGGAAAAAGCATCTGCTCAACCAGTAATTCGACACGGACCAGAAAAAAAAAACTAGAAAAAAGATGAAGCCCTCTAAGTCCTCGAGGGCCAGGCCGGATAGGCCGGCGACCGCCAGGAAACGCGGAAATGATGGGAAGAGAGGGAGGCCTTCGGGTGTGAAAGGTTGAGTGCCGAACGGGTCAGCCCTTACTCAGCGGCGGGAGGCGAAACCGTCGGAGGAGGGGAAGGAAAAAATTTGACGGGCTCCTTCGGCATCGACGTCCTACGAAAAAACCAAAAACCAAATGATTTCTTGGGAAAGCGGAAGAAGAGGCCAACGTCGAAAAGGGGGGGAAACAAGGAAAAAGTGTCACTGCAAAAGTACCTCATTTGACGACATAGTGCAAAAAAAAAAGGTTTTGGAAAAATAAAAAAAAACGCGCTTCCAGAACTCTACCACGAAACTTCAGCGAGACACCAAAGAAAGGATAGAAATGACTCTCCTATTCCTAGCCGTTTCAGAGAGGGAAAAAGAAAGGAAAAGACAGACCCCAGTTACATTTCGCCTCTCTCCTCTCCGGCCAGCCAAAGGTCTATGTAAAAGGAAGCGAAGAAATAAAGGAGGTATGAGGGAAAAAGAGGGGAAAGGACGGGGGAAAGAAAGTCAGTCTCTGCTCTGCAGGTAGCTCACTTAGAAGGAGGGGGAATGCTACATCTCCTGCGTCGATATCCCGAATTTGACGAAGGCAAAAACCGACACAGAAAAACACTGAGAGAATAAGCAAGTTTAAAAAAAAGGGGTGAGAGAATCAAAACAAAAGGAGGAAAAAGAGATATCGGCAGATGGGGGGCTCACCAAACACTTAAGCGAGCCCAATGCCTTTCTCGTCGGTCGAAAGCGCGTCAAAGAGGAGAAGGCTCAAAAAAACTCGGGAGGGGGAAAAGGATCTCTGGGGGAAACTCAAAAAGGGCGCTCCTGAAATTTCTCAAGAAGAAGCGGAGAAAGATGAGAAAAAAGGGCTCTCTATTTCTTCAAGAAACCACGCCTCACCGGGGGAGACCAAAAAAAAAAAGTGGTTAGAGCGGAGGCCGGAGAAGAGCCGGCTTAAACGGCTAGAAGGGGGAGTAGGGGAGGGGGGAGAGAAGTAGGTCGCGCGAGAGCTCTAATTCGTAGGGAATGGCTTGAAACGTCGCTAAAGAAAAACTTGGGAAGATAAGGTTCGTCAACACGGACGGCGGTGCGGGACAAGCTGGTAGGGTCGCGGAGAAGGGGCGATTCCGAGAGGTCCATCTCGAACCGAAACGAGGGGCTTGATGGGGGAAGAGAAGAGGACGAAGGCTCGAGTGAAGAAACGGCCAAGACCGAAGTATCGGGGGAAAGGAAGGTCTGGGGAAAAACGCGGAAAAGGGCACGATCTTAAGGACGGGAGGAGCGCAGAGAAAAAAAAACAAGGGGAGAACAGCGCGCCATAGCCCGTTCCAAAAGGGTCCCGAAAGATTGCGGAGCGACTTCCCGATCCGCACAAAGAGAAGATTCCGAGGGAGGGGATTGGACAAATATCCTGGGCATTAAAACCAGGCGTTCGCTTAGGAAAAAGGGAAAGACCGGAAAAAAGGGGAGGTGAATTTACACCGACTGCCCTATCTCTGACGCAAGGATAGAAAAAGGGTCTTAAATGGTTAAATATTGTTCTTTTAGAGAACGAAGCCCACGAGTCGCGACTATCGAGAGAAAAAAAGTTTGCGGAAAGGGCGCGAACAAAGGGCATCTAGTAATCTTAGGAAGAGGGGAGAAATCTCACACTCATGACTAGGAACGTTAGAAAGGTCAGGGAAGAAAAGAGGAAGGTGGCAATTTTGCTAGCGAAGAAACCCCGAGATAAGGTTTCGCGAAGAAGTCCTGTCTCTGACGACCAAGGAAGGGGACGGGGTGATTCAGATCGGGGGGGACGCAAATGGCGGAATGGGATGAAAGGCGGGCTTGAACGCCTCCTTGACATTTCGCCGAACAAACCTGGAGGCGGGGGAAAAAGGGAAAGGGCCCGCTCACGGGAATGAAAATTAAAGCGCAATTGAAGTCACGCAAGAAGAAACGGCAAGGGGAACGGGACTCTGAACTACTTATGGAGAAGGACACCTCGGATGATAGGGAAACTTGAGATCTAGAGGTTAAATGAAGTATCGAATGGGTGAGGGAAAATGGGAACAATTACTATATCTTTGTTTAAAAAAAGCGCTGAAAAAAGAAAACCGAACCTTTGCTTGTGAAAGGAGGCTGTTCGCTTTTATTACTGGAGTCAAATGCACGGAAAAAAAGAAAAATCGGGGCCGCTCAGCAACGGAAGAAAGGAAAAAGATTTAGCTCAGCTCTCCAAGAGCCAGAACTCGAGTAGAAAAACAGAACAAGAAAAAAAAGTGCAGGGGGGTCGAAAGAACTAACTACAGCATTCATCAGGGAAGATAAGGGGGAAGACTTCCTCAAAGTATTGGAGATAAAGAGCAACATTCTGAGAAGGAGTGGAGTCGACATAAGTCGTGCGGCCAATGTTTGAACGGATGAGGGGCTGGGAATCAAAAAGCGCTTTCAGAGAGTCCGGCTTGAGGAGAAACCGGCGCGCACAGGAAACGGTTGAGGGGTCTTGTGAATTCGGCAGAACTTCAACTAGCATTCCTTCCTCGTGAGAGAGGGGGGGGATAGGAAGTGGGTGAATGCAATATCATCTAGCTTACGAAAAAAAAAGGGGGGATAAAGAGCCTGGCATAATTAGTCTATCTGTACCTAATGGACAATCCAAAGGGCAAAGAAGGTATCCCCTTGGTCAAAAATAGAGGGGGGGGAGACCTACTCCTGAATCCAGAGGAAAAAAAAAAGAAAATCCAGGAAGAATCCAAGGAACTGTCACTATTCTCATAAGACGATGAAAAAGGGGGGGGTTCGAAATGAACTAACAAAAGATCTTTGGGTTTGCTCACACTAGATTTGATCTGGAAAGAGCCGAACATTTGAGTGTCGAGCAGATCACCGGCAAGGTCCTGAAAAAAAGGAAAACGGGGAAAGCGCCACTCGTCTAAATCAGGACGAAGCTTCAAACGGACCGTAGGTCCGCACCCAGGAAAAGGAAATGAGAAGAGGATTAAGAGAGCCTGCCAGTCCCAGTTGGGACTGCCGGCCTAAGGGAGGGGGGATGAAAGAATAAAGTCAAGTCTCAGGTGTCTCCTCGGTGGCTTGCCTTCGAACTTCGGGGAAAAATAGAGGAAAAAGACCGCATTGACAACACCTTACTTCGTCTGGGGAATTCAAAGTGGGGGCGCCTTCGTTCGCTCTTCACTAGCGACAAAAAAAAGGAGGGAGGGGAGGAGAGTGCCTGAAGAAAAAAAAGGCGCCAGATAAATCGGTACCACCGCCGGCCTTTGAATATTGAAGAGAAAACCTGTAAGCGACTAGAAGTCTGTCAAATCCTCTACCAATACGAAGAGTCAAGAGAGGGGACGCTCGATCGCAAAGCAAGACCTGAAATATTCGGCCGAGCCGGCCAAAAAAACGCACGCCGGCAGGAATTGCTCGCTCTCCTCGAACCAGAGGACAGAAAAAAAATCCTAGCACAAAATAGGGAGAAGAGACCGCCTCGGGTGGTCGTCTGGGAGGGGCCTACGTGGAAAAGAAGTATAAAATCAACTTCGACGTCTGTGCAGGTCGACTCGCCGCCGGCAGCTCCGACCGGGGACGCCCCAGGAAAAAGACGGCGGAAGTGGAGGGGTGGTGATAGATTGGAGCTCTCCTAGGCTCTCTCAAGGGGAAAAAGGAAGGGGAGTAAGTATCAACCACCCGCCACTGAAGGACCTCATGCCTTTCTCTGTTAGTCGAAGGAGGGCAAAAAAGGAGGGAATAGAAAATGGGAAAGCAAAAAAAAAAAGAAGTGAGCGAATCTAAACGAGAACGCCGCGCGAATGAAATTCAAGGAAAAGTCGGAAGAGAAGGGCTCAAAGAGAAAATGGGTCGCGGCCATCGAAAAGAGGCAGCAGGGAAAGAGGGGGAAACCGGAAGGACTGGGGAGGAATGCCGCTCGAGAGGAAAGGAACTTTAAGGAAAGAGAGTTTGAAGATTTTCTATCGAGAGCGGTCTGGGGGAGCGCACAACGCAGGACGTAAGGGGGAAAAGGTCAAAGGAAAGGGGCGCTTACCCATTCGAACAAGGACAATTATCGGGACAAAGGAGGAAAGGTGCGTGACAAGCTGATCTTTTGAAGGTGCGCGCGGAAGAAGAAGATATAAAAGAGAGAACCGGAAAGGACGTGGGGAGCTGTTAAGACGCTCGGGCGAGGAAAATAAGACCGAAGTACGTTTGAAGGAAAGGCGGGGAGGGGAAGAGGACTGATGAGGTGGAAGGAAGGGCAAAAAAACAAGAGAAACGGCAGAAAACGAGGGCGCCGCATTCCTTTGAAGGAGCCGGAAAGGGAACTTGTGGTCTTCTCTATAAGGAATATTCCGGAAATGAAAGGGGACTTCGGGGGATAGGCCTGACGCGTTTGAAAAAAGGGAAAAGGATTGACGGGAGGCCTCCTCAAGAGGGTAATTTCGTTTGTATAACACTCCTTCCTATCTTCGGAGAAACCTCCCACTGGACTTCAGAGAGATGCAGAATTATCGGTGGAGCAAACCCAGGATTCTTATTTGGTTTAAATCATCAAGCAATAGCACATAGGATGAAAGAAAGGCTTCGCTGTAAATTAGCAAATTGTTGACATGGGAGGAGTCGTGGGCGTCGAACGGAAGTGACTGAATGAAAGGAAGAAAAAGAGCGTAAAGACAAAGTATTTGATTCATTCTTGATCGTGGGCGGCTTCTCGGGGGGGGGGGCGACTAGACGCCTTAGGGCTCGGAAAGAAAAAGGAAGGGGGCTCTATCTCTCTCGCAAGACGAGCCGGTGCCTGATTCATTTCAAGCCACATGGCAGAAAGGCGAAGGTAAGGGCCGGGCCTACTCAAGGCCGGAAGAGAGACGAAGAAAGGAAGCGATGAAGGGAACATGCCACCATTGGCCCTAAACGTATGTCAGAAGGAAGGGGGTAGGAAAAAGGTTATTCGATCGGAAGGGGTCCGCGGACACATTTGAGAGGTTCTGAGGAGAGTCACGCCTATCCGCTTGGGAAAACCAAACCGAACTTTTCTTGTACCAGTGCCAGGCTGAGGGAGAGAGGGAAAACAGGAAGGATGAAACTTGGGGTAGATATGCGGAATCAAGTGAGAAAGAGAGATATTTATAGGGGTCTCATCGCACGAGCCAGAAAAGAGAAGCGATCAAGGAAAAGGAAAAAAAAAAACGCATACATGCAGAAAGACCAACAAAGGGTTCGGTGGTCGATCGGGGGGAGAAAAGACGAACAACGAGATTGTGTCCGCCTTCCCGCAAAGTGTAATATCGCAACCGTAAAGAACAAAGATATAGGGCGAGTTGGTTGAAGGGAAGGCCAGGAAAATAGGGAAGGAAAGGACCGGCTAAAGAGCGGGTGCATCTCTTCGCTTGGGGGGGAAGGGGGGACTGGCCAAAGAGCAGTGAGGAACAGGTTGGATGGACTGCAGCGAGAGTAAAGCCTAAAGTAGCCATGGTAAGACCAGAGCCAGCAAGTCGCTAGGGGGGGGGGGGGAAGTTGAAGCGAAGGGGAGTCTCGCGCAAATCTACCGCGCGGGCCGAAGTTCATCGCGAAAAAAAAGTTAAAAAAAAAAAAAATCGAAAAGGCAGAAGATTTTAGATCCACCTGTTGCTCTTCGAGGGTAGGCCTTCAAGAATGATCGCAAGAGGGATGCCCTCCCCGTTGCGCGACGGACGCCTGAAAAGATGACTTAGAAAAAAAAAAAAAAGTAAGGGTTGATGACCGAGTAGTTCAAGAGAAGGCCGGGGGCGTGAAGAAGATCTTTCCGACGTTTCTGAAAGACAAATCCTCGTAAAAAATAGAAGGATGAACAACTCTCAAAGTCGTCCTCTTCACTCCTAAGAGGAAATCTGAGAGGCATCTGCAGGTAGGCCGGCGAGCTCAGCAATTACATTTGGCGCAGTCGCTAATGGAACGGAGAAAAATTTAGCAGAGGTGCGCTGACCGTTAAGCGGGCATAGTCAGAAAAGGACTAAGCGCTAAATACCCCGAATTGCGAAACCTTGGTTAGTTCGGGGGGTGGGGGAAGAGGAAAATAAGAAAACTTAAGCAGAGCCGTCACTGCTGCCGGACCAGAAGGAGGGGGGGAGGGGTTAAAGGGGGATCTTAAGTCCTAGAACAGTCGCCAATCTGTAAAACCCCAGGGGAGGTCCCAAGGGATTTCGCCCGTGCGAACGCCGCTGCAAACCCTCGCAAATTGAGATCGGAGCAACTCTAAGGGTTTGCAGACGGCCGACAGGGAACCTTGGAAAAAAAGACCAGGTGCTCTCCCATGACGTCTACGAGAGGGCAAAAAAGGTGTAGGAACCATCGCGATCAGTAGGTCACCATCCTCTCTTATAAGTCCTCCTACGGTTAGTAGTTTATAAAGGGGAAAAAGGAGTACAGGAAAAAAAAAAAGCGGACTAAAACGTTCGACGCGGGTCTTTGCTACCGAAAAGGGGAGACGACGGGGAAGGACAGAAGCATGCGTCTCGCTTCGGGAGGTTGTTATACTAAGAGGGGCAACGCGCCCGATCGTATAAAAAAAAAAAAGAGGGGAGAGGGTTAAAAGGAGGAAGCTTAGTATCACCAAGCATAATCGAGCCTCTTGATCTGTAAGAGGTCTGCAGGAAAGGAAGAAAACAAAATGCCTTCCTTCTCTGGAAAGCAATCACAAGCCCGAGAAGTGATCTATCTATTGCCGATCAAAAGGGGAACCGGGCCTCCTGGGAGTCTTACGATCCGCGGTAACTGCAGAAAGAAAGGGCGCACTGACATCGGGGAAAAGTCCTCTGTCTTCGAGGAGCGAGCGAAAGGAACAGGGCCGGAAAGAATCTGAAGTGACACTGGAAGCGATAAGGGTAGGCGCGTTTTCGGGGAGAGGACAGGGAGGAGCGCCAAGGCGAAGTTTAAGGTTCTAGGTCTTGCGCGGAGGGTCGCTTCCCAGGGAAATCAGAGGGGTCGTAAACGGAGGGCACTTTTCGGACAAGCCGGAGCTCGGGGGAGGAAATAATGATCTGCCGCGCTAAACCGCCATCCGTGGTGGCGAGGACGCTCAGAGGGGGAAAAGTAGGGATGCAAAAAATTGCAATCCGTCCACTAAGTAGAAAAGGTGGGGGAGGTGGGCAATGAAGGTCCCTGGTAAGAAGAGCGGGGCTCGTGGTAAAAAATTCGAGGGTGGAGTTCCC